>Ga0102881_1000003_pt1 | contig 229659 bp, 203 predicted proteins | sample Colrivmeta1549B3_FD_78189 | JGI IMG/M metagenome (GOLD analysis project Ga0102881, IMG submission 78189) | Estuarine microbial communities from the Columbia River estuary - metaG 1549B-3 | ecosystem: Environmental > Aquatic > Marine > Intertidal zone > Estuary | place: USA: Columbia River...
AGCTTGAGATAAGAGCAACTTTGGTGGACCATATGGTGGCCTCCTGCATCAGACGACAATGGATATCGTTTGAAATCAGGTGTTTAGCTGCGGTTATCTAAGGAAAGTGGTGCCCCCACACGGACTCGAACCGCGGACCTACTGATTACAAATCAGTTGCTCTACCAGCTGAGCTATAGGGGCGCCGCGCTTCGTTTACTTGGCGTCGCGCGGCCTTGCAAGACCTAGCGATTGGCCCGCGCGAGAAGAAGAACGGCAATGAGGCCCACCAGCACGATCATCAGCGAGGCGGTCGAGGCCTCGGCGATCTTTTCGAGCGAGGCGCGCTCGTGCACGCGGGTGGCCAGCGTGTCGTAGTTGAAGGGGCGCAGGAGGAGAGTTGCAGGAAGCTCCTTCACCGCGTCGACAAAGACAAGAAGCAGGGTCGAGGCGACCGAGGCACGGATCATCGGTGCATAAACCCGCCGCAAGACGCCCCCTGCGCTTTGCCCAAGCGAGCGGGCGGCCATCGGAAGGCTCGGGGAAACCCGGCCCAGCGCTGCGTCGGCCGCGCCTTGCGAGAGAGCGAAGAAGCGCACGACATAGGCGATCACAAGCGCTGCAGCGCTTCCGGTGAGGACCAGGCCAGGATCATAGCCCGTTGTTTCATAAAGGAAATCCGCCACGCGATTGTCGAAGGCGGCAAGCGGCACGAGGATGCCAAGCCCCAAGACAGCCCCTGGCGCGGCATAGCCGATCGCGGTGACCGGCATCAGGATGCGCGGCAGGGCGCGGCCCGAGAGGCGCACGCCATAGACCATGAAGAGGCCACCGAGCACCGTCAGCACGGCAGCGATGCCGCCCACGGTTACCGTATGGCCAAGCGCGCGCAATAGGCCCTTTGACATCCAATCCGACGGATCGGTCGCGTGGCTCGTCAACACCGCCAGCGGGATCAGGAACCCCGCCGCGAAGGGCAGGAAACAGGCCAGCGTCGCAATCCATCCTGCAAGCCCCGGAAGTGGCGTCGCAGAGACCGGCCTGCGGCCGCGCGCCGAAGCGAAAAAGCGGCTCTTGCGGCGGCTGAATTTTTCAAGCGTCACGAGCAGGATCACGAGGCCCAGAACGCAAGCCGCAATCTGGGCGGCGCCACCAAGGTTGCCACCCTGAAGCCAGACCGAGAAGATGCCGGTCGTCAGGGTCTGCACGGCAAAGAAATCGACGGTGCCGAAATCGTTGACCGTTTCCATCATCACAACCGCCACACCGGCCGCGATGGCGGGCCGCGCCAGCGGCAAGCCGACACGGATAAACCGGCCGATGGGCCCAACGCCAAGGGCCCGCGCCACCTCGTATCCCGCGCCGCTCTGCTCGCGAAAGGCCGCGCGGGCGAGGACATAGACATAGGGATAGAGTGCGGCACTCAGGACGACGATCGCCGCGCTACGGGTGCGGATCGCGGGAAACCAATAGTCCTTGGCGTTTTCCCAACCGAAGATTGAACGCATCAGCGTCTGCACCGGCCCCGCGTATTCCAGAAAATCGACAAGAGCGAAGGCGCCAACATAGGCCGGCACGGCGAGCGGCAGCAGGAGCGCCCATTCAAGCCATTTCCGTCCGGGAAACTGGTACATCACCACAAGCCAAGCTGCGCCTGCGCCCACCATCGCAGTCAGAAGTCCGGTCGCCCCCATGAGCAGGCCGGTGTTGGCCAGATAGCGCGGCAGGGTCGTGGCCCAGAGATGCGGCCAGATGTTGTCAGTCGGCGTCAGGGCAAACCAGATCACCGCAAGGATCGGCAAGACAACGAGCGTCGCGATCAGCATCGCTCCGACAGACCAGAGCGAGGGAACCGACAGGCGGCGGCGGGGCGCGAGGAATATCTGACCAGTTTGCTCGGACATAAGCCTTCGCCTAGCCGAAAGCGGTTTCGCTGTCCAGAAAAGCCACTATAGTGCGCTGAAAAACAAGGGCAGCCCGGGCATCATGCAAATCGTCTATCACATCGGCGCGAATTGCACAGACGACGACCGGCTCTTGAAGTCCCTTTTGAAGAACGTTGATGCTTTCGCTTCCGAAGGAATAAAGGTCCCCGGGCCCGGCAAATACCGGCGGATTATCCGGGAAACCATCCAGAACCTGAACGGCGCACAGCCCTCGCCGGATACGCGCGATATCTTGCTTGATACGATCCTTGATGATGAAGCGGTCAACCGCCTGATCATGTCGCATAGCGCGTTTATCTGCATTCCAAACCACATCTTTGAAGACGGGGTCTTCTATGGGCGGGCTGCCTCCAAGATCGCCGGCTTCGCAAGTCTTTTTCCCGAAGACGATATCGAGATCTTTCTAGGAATCCGAAACCCGGCAACCTTTGTCCCTGCTGTCTACAAAGAAGCGAAATTCACTGATTTCACGGATTATCTGCGTGGAATAACTCTCGACCAAATCCGTTGGTTCGATGTGATTGCGCGCATTCGGTCCGCCGCCCCCAAGGCATCGGTGACGGTCTGGTGCAACGAAGATACGCCGCTTATTTGGGCTCAGCTCATCCGGGAACTCTCCGGCGTCGATCCTCTCACCAAGATCACCGGTGGATTCGACCTTTTGGCCGCGATCATGGCTCCCGAAGGGATGAAGCGTTTTCTGGAATATCTCAAGTCTCATCCACCACAGACCGAAATCCAAAAACGCCGGATCATCGCAGCCTTCCTTGAACGCTACGTCATAGAGGAAGAGGTCGTTGAAGAATTCGATCTTCCGGGGTGGACGACCGAAGTCGTCGATCACCTGACCGAGGCATATGAGGAAGACATCTACCAGATTGCCCGGATGCCGGGCGTGAATTTCATCGCGCCATAACGATCAGCTTCCCAGAAGCTTGAGGCCCACTCCGCCAATGAGGATAAGCCCGATGGCCCCCAAACGAAGGGCGGTGGCAGGCTCGTTGAAAAGGATCATCCCGACAATCACGGTCCCCGCCGTGCCGATCCCGGTCCAGACCGCATAGGCGGTGCCAAGCGGCAGGGTCTTCATCGCGAAACCGAGAAGCACAACGCTCACCACCATGGCGGTGAAGGTGCCGATGGTCGGCCAGAGGCGGGTGAAGCCGTCGGTATATTTCATCCCAACCGCCCAGACGATCTCGAACAGACCGGCAAAGAACAGGGCGGTCCATGCCATGATTACATCCCGAGCGCCGAGCGATAGAGCTCGAGCACCGCTTCTTCCTCGGCCAGATCCTGCGCGTCGCGTTTACGCATGGCGATGACCTTACGCATCACCTTGGTGTCGTAGCCGCGGCCCTTGGCCTCGGCCATCACCTCTTTCTGGCCGTCGGCAATGTCTTTCTTCTCGGCTTCAAGGCGCTCGTAACGCTCGATGAACTGGCGCAGCTCCTGCGCGGCAACGGTGGAAGTGGCGTCGGTCACGGCGTCAGACATGCTTGGCTCCTTAAAAGCAGTTCAGACGTCCTCCCTAGCCGCCCCTCGCCCGCCCTGCAAGGGTTCGGGCTTGCGCGGCGCGCTGGCAGCGATTAGGCGGGGCAAAACGGAGGAAACCATGGACCTTCTTGTCTGGATCGGCGCAGTGATTTCGGCCATTGGCCTTGTCGGCATCATCTATAGTATCGTTGCGGTGGCAAAGGCCCGCAAAGCCGGGCTGGCAGATGAGGAGCTGCGCGCGCGGGTCTCGCGCATCCTGCCGATCAACCTTGGATCGCTCTTTCTCAGTGTTATCGGCCTGATGATGGTCGTCGTCGGGGTTTTGCTCGGCTAGGCTGGAAGGCGATCTAGGGCCGCAAAACCGCCTGCATAACGGATTGCCTGCGCCAAGAGAGGCGGCGGCGCCCAAATCGGGCTTTCGCGCGCCCAGCGCTCCATGTCCTTGCGGATCTGCAAAAGGCCCATCACTCGCGCCGCCAACATAGGGCCACCGCGCCAGCGCGGAAAGCCAAGGCTGTGAACGGCAATCACATCGACATCGCCCGAGCTTTGAATCGCCCCCGACGAGACAAGCCTCGCCCCTTCGGCCAACATGGCCGCAACAATGCGGCGCTGGATCGCCACTGTATCCCTTCCGACGGGACCAGCGGCATCGCCCCCGAAATACCCCTTGGCAAAGCCGAAATCGACCAAAGCAATATCGATCCGCTCTTCGGTCACTCCAAGAGTGAGAAGGTGTTTGGTTGCCTCTTCGAGAGCGCGACCCAGACGCAGCGCGATTCTTCCGGTCGTGTCTGGATCGAGCGCCCGCCGGCCATTCTGCCCTGTCGCAAAAAGGCGCTCGGCGGCCTCGGCCTCGGCCGCGGCGATATGGCAAAGGGCTGCGGACTGTGGATGGGCGGCACAATCACTCAGTGCCTCGGCCTCGAAAGCCAGACCAACCTCGAACGGCAGTGTGATCGCCGCCTCGATGCACTCGACGATCCGCTTTGGGGCGTTGAGCGGAGAGTTCGCGAGCGCAGCACGCCGCGCCTTGATCGCCTCGAAATAGGAGCGTCCGTCGGCAAAGCCGTCGCGTCTCTGAGCCGTCGATACAAGCTGCTCGTCATCTCGGCGCATTTGCAGAATTATTTCCTCCGCCGCCTCTTCGGGGGTTTGATTTGCCAGCGCGTCGATCAAGCCAGATTGGCGTGCGGCAAAGGCGGGCAAGGTGCGCCAATCAAGAAGCATCGAAAGGCTCATCTCGGCACCGACAAGTCGCGGCAGGCGCTGGGTGCCACCGGCACCGGGGACAAGCCCAAGTTTCACCTGTGCCATGCCAAAACGCGCCGTTGGTGTTGCAACCCTGCGATGGCACGCGAGGGCAAGCTCAAACCCCGCGCCAAGCGCCCGCCCCTTGAGGGCAGAAACGACCGGAACGGTTGCCTGCTCGATCCGCGCGGCCACTTCGGACACGGAAGGCGCGCCGCCTTGAATAGCGGCATCGGAAATCGGCAGACCAATGCTAAAGTCCGCCCCCTGCCCTGCAACCACAATGCCCCGGAGAGTTGCATCGGAAAGCAGGCTATCGAGACCCTGCATCAAGGCACGGCGCATATCGTGATCAAGGGCATTGCCGGTGTCGCCAGCCATCACCAGATGGCCGACACCCCTGTGACGCATGATCCTGACCGGACCTCCCATCACCTTGCCCCTCGCCTTGCCACTACCACGCGCCCATTTGGCCGCTGATTGTGCGGCGGGACAAGCCAAAGTTGCGTGTGGACAGGCTCAGACCTTGGCCGGAACCGGGCAGAACACCTCGTAAAGCCGTTCCAGGATCGGCCCGATGCGCTGGTCGGCAAGACGATAGCGGATCGTCCGCCCGTCGCGGTCACACTCGACAAGCCCCTCAGCGCGCATCCGCGCCAGCTGGCCCGATACATAGGACTGGCTGGAGCCAAGCACTTCCTCGAGATCGCTCACACAGAGCTCTCCCGGCAGAAGCGCGCAAAGAATTCTGAGGCGGGCCGGATTGGACAAGACCTTCAAAACCTCTGCGGCTTCGTCAGCAGCTTCATTCATTGCTTTGGCGGCGACTTCAGGATCTTGCATAATGGCTCACTGATCTTGCTTTACACATATTTCATTCTTGCAATGTGTCTTACTGCACTTATAACCTGCCTCAAGAAGATTCGACTTGAGGCACTTTTCTCCCCCTTAGGGCGTGGCTGTCTGCAAACTGTCACGATTTGCCCACAATCCGCAAGCCTGTGCCTGCGGAGAGGGAGAGTTCGCCTCTCAGTCAACGCTTCTTGCGTCGGGAAACCTGCCTCGTCGGACGGTGAGGTTGGGAATTCGGGCGTTCTCGCCAAAGGAAGAATATCGGAAGACAAATGCATCAAGAATGGATCTGGGGGCTCGCCGGCGGCGGCCTCATTGGGATCGCGGGAGCGGTCTATCTACTTATCAACGGGCGCATCATGGGGGCCTCGGGCATCATCGGCAGCGTGGTCGATGGCACCGCAGGCAACCAGACATGGGAGCGGGTCTGGTTTATCGCCGGCTTGTTCCTTCTCCCGACCATCCTCTCTTTCTGGGTCGGTCCGCGCGACAACTTCATCACCGACAACCTCTGGGCCATCGCCGCGGCGGGGATCCTTGTGGGCGTCGGCACGCGGCTGGCCAATGGCTGCACCTCGGGCCACGGCATCTGCGGCATGTCGCGGCTGTCGCTGCGGGGTTTTGTCGCCACCGTTTTCTATATCGGGGCCGGCGGCCTTTCGATCATCCTGTTCAAACATCTTCTGGGGGTTGTCTGATGCGCGGTCTTTTCGCTTTCATCGCCGGAGGCCTCTTCGGCGCCGGTCTACTCGTCTCGGGCATGACAGATAGCCGCAAGGTTCAGGGCTGGCTCGATATTTTCGGCGACTGGGATCCGACCCTCGCCTTCGTCATGGGCGGGGCAATGCTGCCGATGGCGATCGCCTGGCGGATCACCCGCGGCCGCAATCCCGCGCTTGGCGGCCTTTTCCCGCCCAAGCCCGACCAGCGCGTTGGCCGCAACCTCGTCCTCGGTTCGATCCTCTTCGGCGCGGGCTGGGGTCTTGTCGGGCTCTGCCCCGGCCCCTCGGTCGCCTCGCTGTCCTATGGCGGCATTGGCGGGGTCGTGTTCATCCTCTCCATGTTCGGCGGGATGTGGGCCGCGCCCTTGGTGCGATCCAGACTGGACGCGGCTCTGGTCACCGCCTAAAGATCGCGTATGCAGATACGCCCGATCACAGATAAATACGCAGTCTCGCCGCAGATTGATCCCGCCGATGTTCCGGCGATCAAGGCGGCGGGATATACGACCGTCATCTGCAACCGCCCAGATGCGGAAGTTCCGATGGAGCTTCAGTCGGCTGTCATGCGGATTGCGGTGGAGGCTGCGGGGCTGACCTTCGTTGACATCCCCGTAAGCCATCAGTCGCTCAACCTCGGCATGGTCGAGGCGCAATTCGCGGCAATCGACGCTTCGGCAGGACCGGTCCTCGCCTACTGCGCCTCGGGCAACCGCTGTTCGATCGTCTGGAGCCTTGGGCAGGCAGGCAAGATCCCGGTGGACGAGATCATCGCGACCGTGGCGCGGGCCGGATACGATCAGTCGGCCCTTCGGCCACAGCTGGAAGCCCTGTCGCGTCGTTAGTCATCAAGTCCTTGGATCGGCATAGGCTCTTCCAAAGCATCACCAATCGTGTTCTCCGGCAGCCGGATCCGAGGGGCGTTGAAATGCCCCCCTTCTTCCATGGCGATTTCCGGCTTCGGTTCGACCCTGACCGCCCGCATCCCTCCCGATTGCCCAAGCCGGCAATTTGCGATGCAGCTCCCGTCTGATGCTTCAAGGCTGATGGCGCCGATATCCAGCTCCAAAAGCGGCAGCACCTGACCGACCTTCAACGCTTCCGCAATTGCCAGCGGCAATCGCAATCGGCCAAGGATCGCCTCGACCTCGGTCGGCGTCTGCATGACAACGTCGCTCATCTGCGCCGGCCAGTCTGCACGGCCGCGACGCTCGGGAGGGTCTTCGGGCATGGCAATGGCCACCGGTAAAGCAAAGGCGATTTCGCCCTGACGCCCACCGGCGCCAAGATCGAGTGTCATGCGAAAGATCTTGTAGGGGCGCTCGGACAATGCAAGGCGAAGCGCCATCACCCCCGAAAATTTGCGGCCAACGGCGATTGCGGGAAACCAGTCCCCCGGCGAAGAGGTGCCGCAGTCGCGTTGAATTGCGGTCATGAGCCCCGTCAGGAACGGCTCGACCAGGGCGGCGTCAACTTCTGTCGGACTACGGGTTTCGGCGGGGGTCGGTCTGATCCGGCCCGTGGTCATCATCTCCCCGGCAGCCGCCAAGACTTCTGGATCGGCGATGACGAGGCCGACGAGACCTTCGGGCGCGACAAGCCCAATAAGACAATGCCCCTTGCCCAGAGGAGAAACGAGATCGTCCAGCCCGCTTTGCGTGATCTCGACGCCGATAACGTCGATCTCTGCGCCAAAGACTTCACGCGAGGCCCGCGCAACCGCCATCCGCAACGCGCGCATCGGCGTTTGAGATCCGGCACTTTCGGCCTGCACAGGTTTTGCAAGCTTGCGCGCCAGTATTCCTGCACTTTCTGTGGACATCACCCTGCCTTCCGCTGTCGTGCAGAAATTAGGGAGTCGTTGCTAACAAATGATTGCCCGAGGCCCTAGGGAAGGATGACCCGAAACGCCGCGCCGCCTTGACCCGGCAAATAGGAAATCGACCCGCCGAGCCGGATCATGATCTCGCGGCAGATCGCAAGGCCAAGCCCCGCACCGCCGGCTTTGCGGTGATCCGACAGGCGCGAGAACTTCTCAAAAATCATCTCCTGATGTTCTTTGGCAATACCGTCGCCGTTGTCGATGAAATCGACCGCCATCCTGCCGCCCGCCTTGCGCACCACAATCCTCAGCACAGGCTCGGCCGCAGTACAGTATTTCTGGGCATTTGCGATGAGATTGATGAACACCTGCGTCAGGCGGTCCAGATCCGTGTCCAGTGCGATCGCCTCCTCTGCCCGCTTGCGCTGGATCTTGATCGCGCTGTCACCAACGACAGAGGCCGCGATGGCCCGGTCGATCACATCGCGCAGGTGTCCTTCCTGTCGGCTCAGCGTGCCCTGCCCGTTTTCAAGCACATTGAGATCGAGAAGATCGTCCAGAAGCCGTGTGAGCCGCACCGCCTCGTCATGGATAATCCCCGCGTGTCGCGCCTGCATTGCATCTGGCGCCCCTCCTTCGCGCAGAATGTCCGAGAAGGAGCGGATCGAGGTCATTGGCGTTCTCAGCTCATGGCTGATCTGGCCAAGGAAGGCGTCCTTCTGGATCGACAGGGCGGTGAGCTTTTCATTCGCCTCCTGCAGCTGCCGCGCGGTGCGCTCCTGTTCGGCGGACTTGGCTTCAAGACGCGAGGAATACTCCATGATCTGAGCGGTTTCGTCCGCCACGGCGATCAGATCCTCCACCGAAACGCTCGCCCCCTGCACCAGTTGCCCGACCATCGCGTGGGCGGTTGCCGCACCCACGGAGCCGGCAAGCTCGCGCTCGAGATCCTCGACGAACTTGGGCGTCACGTCGGGCAGATAGCCCTCCTTCCCCTGCCCGCGGGCCTCGCGCTGAAAAATATCTTGCGCCTCGGTCGAGCCCAAAATCCTTTGGGCCATCACCAAGAGGTCTTCGGCCTCGGCGCCTCCATGGGTCCACGACCGGGTGCCGGTGGAATGTTCGAAAACGTCGACGAATTGCGCCCCCTGAAGTCGCTCGAGCGGGAGCGGAAAAGTCAGAACCGAGCCGATCACAAACGCGGCCGAATTGAGCAGCATCGACCACAGAACCGCATGAATGACAGGATCGAGCCCGGCAAACCCAAAAAGCGCCTGAGGCCGGAGCCAACCCCAGCCAAACGGCCCCTGATCCAGAACGATCTGGGGGATGACCTCATCGGCCCCGAATGACGGCAAGAACAAGGTCCACGCCCAAATCGCAAATCCCGTGATCAGCCCTGCGGCGGCGCCCCAGCGCGTGGCGCCGCGCCAATAGAGGCCGCCAATCATCGACGGAAGGATCTGCACCACGCCGGTAAAGGAGATCAGGCCAATCGCCGCTAGGGCCTCGCCCCCGCCAGAGAGGCGGTAGTAGATATAGCCGAGCAGCAGCACACCGCCGATAGACAGCCGACGCGCCATGAGCACCGCATAGCGCACATCTCCCGACATCATCGCCCCACCGGCCCGGCTCGAGAGCCAGATCGGCACGACGATGTGGTTCGACACCATCGTCGAAAGCGCGATCGTGGCGACGATGACCATTGATGTGGCCGAGGAAAACCCGCCAAGGAACGACAGGATGGCAAGGCCCGAGCGCCCTTCCGCAAGCGGCACGGTCAGAACGAAGAGGTCGGGATTGGATCCCTCCGGCAAGAGATCGAGCCCTACCACCGCGATCGGCACGACAAAGAGGCTCATAACCATCAGATAAAGCGGAAAGGCCCAGCTGGCGGTTGAAAGCCGGCTTTCATCATCGTTCTCGACCACGAGAACCTGAAACATCCGCGGCAGGCAGAGAAACGCGGCTCCCGAAAGGAAGATCAGGCCGAACCACCTCCCACCCGGTGGCGACCATTCCGCGATTTTTGAGGCGTCGATCAGGTCGAGCGTTGGCCCGATCCCGCCGGCCACGCCCCAGACGACGAAGACCCCGACCGCGACCAGCGCGAAAAGCTTGACCACGGCCTCAACCGCAATCGCCATGACGATCCCGTTGTGGCGTTCGTTTGCGTCAAGGTTCCGGGTGCCGAAGATCACTGTAAAAAGTGTCAGACCAACTGCCACCCAAAGCGCCGCCGACGCGAGCTCTGGCGCACCCCAATTTTGGCCCGACGAATTGGCGAAGACCGCGGTCGATAGGGTCACGGATTGCAACTGAAGGGCAATATAGGGCGTTGCCGCAACGACAGCGATCAACGTGACAATCACGCCCAACTCGGTCGATTTGCCAAACCGCGAGGAAATGAGGTCGGCAATAGATGTGATCCGCTGGCTGCGGCCGATCCGAACGAGTTTGCGCAAGACCCACCACCAGCCGATCATTACAATCGTCGGACCCAGGTAGATCGTGATGAACTCGAGCCCCGAGCGCGCGGCGTATCCGACCGCCCCGTAGAAGGTCCAGGCCGTGCAATAGATCGACAACGAAAGGGTATAGACCACCGACGATCGAAGCCACTTGCCCTTGCCACGCTCGGCCTGCCGTTCCGCGACAAAGGCGATGATGAAAAGAAAGGCCACATAAGCCAGAGCGACAGCGACCAGGAGGTTGAAGGAGACCATCAGCCCTCCTCTTTGCTGGAATCGCTTTCGGGTTCCAGCTTGAGCCTGCGCGATATGATCGCGGCGACAGCAATGAGACCTGACCAGATCACAAAGAGATAGATCACAACGTCCGACGTGCCGCGGCCGTCATTGCCTGTCAGTTTCCAGATCAGCGGCAAGACGAAGAGAACGGCTGCCAGCACCGGCAAAAGACGCGCCATATCCTGAAGTCTGCGCTGCCGATAAGAGGCCTGCTCAAGAAAGACCGGCTTTTTACCTCGCGTCGCCATTGTCTAGCCAGTCACAAGCGCACGGACGTTTTCGATCACCTCAGCATTCGAAAAGGGCTTGGTGATGAAACGGTTGACCCCGAGCTTCTCGGCAAGCTCGCGGTCGCGGGTTTGCCCCCTCGCCGTCAGCATCAAGACCGGCAGGGCCTGCATTTCGGGATCGGCACGAAGATCGCGCAGGATGTCAAAGCCGCTCTTTCCTGGCAACATGACATCAAGGATCACCAGATCGGGCGGCGTGGCGCGGATCCGCTCGTTGGCGTTTACGCCATCGGAATGGGTGTGCACCGTCCAGCCATCGCGCGAGAGGATGAAACTGAGCGCCTCGATGATATTGGGTTCGTCCTCAATCACCAGGACACGTTTGCCCATAGCCCATGCCCCTCCCAAGGCTCTGTGCGATCTGGTCGTTGCCGCCGACTATCACGGCAAAGCCGTGGGCTGTCAAAGCCCCAAGGGCGCTCAGGCCAGAAGGCTCGGCTCGCGCCGGGCGGGACAGGCGGGCCGAGGGCAAATCCGGCAGCCGCCCCCCGCTTCAAGCATCGCTGTTTCGCCAGCAGGCGCCGCCTGCACGAGCATTACGGCCTCAACAGGCGCGAGCCCATCGAACCGCAGAGGGCCGAGCGGCCCGGCAATCGCGTGGCAGAGATACCGCCGCCCACCCTCGCCCGGCAGAGCGACGATCGCGCGGATCGGTTGCCCCGGACGCGACAGCGCCTGAAACAGCGGCCAGACAGGACAGGCCGCTGCCGCGCGAGGCAGGCTGAACCCTTCAATCGCCTTGAGACGGGTGACCGCACCCGCCCCGTCACAGGACGCAAACCCAAAGGCCGGGTGCGCCGGGCGTTCAGGCAGGCTTGAAAGGCGGCGCAAGATGGCGGCGGGGCCGACCCCAAACCTTGCCGCGAGAAGCGCAGGATCATGACGGGTCTCGATCGCCGCAGCCTCAAAGGCATCTTGTGGCATGGCCCGTGCATCACTGCGATAGGTACTGAGGCGACCGCGTAAAAGCATCTCCGCCGCCGGGTTTGTGAGCGCGGTCGCAACAATCAGCTCTTCAACGTCTGCATCGGACTCAGCCGGCCCTTCCAAATCAGCGATGTGATGCCCGCGTCTGTCAAAATAGGCATCAACCTCTTCGACCGGAGACAGGGCCAAAGCCCCGCTGTCGGCGGGGGCTTCGAGATAGCCGACAAGCGCGCGGCTGCTGTCGGCCAGTCGCTGGCTGTCGTTATAGATGTTGCGATGAAACCGCTCTTGCCAGTCGCGGTCGAGATCCTCGCTTCCGACAAGGATCGACGACGTAGACCGGATCGATGTCACCGCCGAGATCACCTCATGGAGCGAAGTCGCGAGCTGCGGGTCATGCGCCATCCTGTCGGCGAGCGATTTGACCCGCGCCTCAAGCCGGGCAATTTGAGCGGCCTGATCCGCCACGAGCCCCGCCCATCCCGGAAAGCGCCCGGCAAACTCTTCGGCTTTTCCAACTTCGGCTTCTGCGGCAGGCCGCGTCGCGGCGGCGGCGCGCAGGTCTTCGATCAGGGCGGTTTCCGCACCTTCGGACAGCTGAGCTGGATCGAGGCCGAGCGCGCGAGCAAGGTCGTTGAGAATTCGACCCCCGATTCTGCGCCGGTTATGCTCAATGAGGTTAAGATAGGACGCAGAAATTCCCGCGGCCCTCGCCAGATCCGCCTGCCGCATCGCGGCATCAAGCCGACGTTCGCGGATTCGAGAGCCTGTCAGTCGTCGTTGGGTCATATCCTGGAGAGCTTTTCCGATTGTTTTCCGGTGTTTTCTGCAATTGCGGGAAAATATCTTTACACTTTACAACTGCCTTCTGTGTATGTCTTTACAAATTTTTTATTTCTTCTGAGGCACTTGTTGTGAATTTTTCGAACTGCGCCCGATAATGAGCCAGCATTGTAAAATGCGTGCTGCCGGAGTGTGGAGGCTTCGTCGGCTATCATGAAAGGGAGGGACTCATGTCCAAAATGAACTTCTCACGTCGTGGCGTGCTGAAGACAGGTGCCGTAACCGGCGCCGGTCTTGCGCTTCCGACTATCTTCACGTCCTCGGCTTCGGCCTATACCAACGAGCCCACCGGCTCGTCGGTGAAGCTCGGCTTCAACGTTCCCCAGACCGGCCCCTATGCCGAAGAGGGCCTCGATGAACTTCGTGCTTTCGAACTCGCCGTCCAGCACCTCAACGGTGAAGGCGATGGCGGCATGCTCAACACCATGTCGTCGAAAACGCTCGGCGGCAACGGCGTCCTCGGCAAGAAGGTCGAGTTCGTCACGGGTGACACCCAGACCAAGTCTGACGTGGCGCGTGCATCGGCTCAGTCGATGATCCAGAAAGACGGTGTGGTCATGATCTCCGGCGGCTCGTCCTCCGGTGTGGCCGTTGCCGTTCAAAGCCTCTGTCAGGAAGCCGGCATCATCTTCATGGCGGCGCTGACCCACTCGAACGACACGACGGGCAAGGACCGGAAAGCCAACGGCTTCCGTTACTTCTTCAACGCCTACATGTCGGGTGCCGCCATCGCGCCGGTTCTCTCGAACGCCTATGGCAACGAGCGCCGCGCCTACCACCTGACCGCCGACTACACCTGGGGCTGGACCCAGCAGGAATCGATTGCGGCCTCTACCGAAGCCCTTGGCTGGGAAACCGTTTCCAACGTGCTGACCCCGGTCGGCGCCGGCGACTTCTCGTCCTATATCGCTCCGGTGATCAACTCGGGCGCAGACGTTCTGATCCTGAACCACTACGGCGGAGACATGGTCAACTCGCTCAGCCAGGCTGTTCAGTTCGGTCTGCGCGACAAGATGGTGAACGGCAAGCAGTTCGAGATCATCGTTCCGCTCTATTCGGAGCTGATGGCTGCGGGCGCAGGCTCCAACATTCAGGGTGTTTATGGCACCATGAACTGGAACTGGCAGCTGCAGGATCCGGGCACCCAGGCCTTCGTCAAGTCGTTCGGCGAAAAGTATGGCCGCCCGCCGTCAGGCGCCGCCCACACCGCCTATGTGCAGACCCTGCTCTATGCGGATGCGGCCACCCGCGCCGGCACTTTCGAGCCCTGCCAGATTGCTGCCGCTCTCGAAGGCTTCGAGTTCGACGGCATGGGCATCGGCCCGACGACATACCGCGCCGAAGACCACCAGTGCTTCAAGGACGTCCTCGTCATGAAGGGCAAGGACAGCCCGGCCAACGAATACGACACCCTTGAGATCGTCGAAGTGACCCCGCGCGCTCAGGTCGAGTATGCGGCCGATCACCCGATGTTCGGTGGTGCTGAGGCCAGCCTCGGCGAGTGCAACAACGGCTAATCCATTAGCCTAGGAACCGGCCGCGCCTGACGCGGCCGGTTCACCACGGCCCCCTCCGCGGCGGGCCCAATGAATTCCAAGGACAGGGTGGGACCATGGACGCTTTATTCCTCCAGATCCTCAACGGGCTTGAAAAAGGCGGTGCCTACGCGCTGATCGCGATGGGCCTGACGCTTATTTTCGGCACGCTGGGCGTGGTCAATTTTGCGCACGGCGCGCTTTTCATGATCGGCGCTTTCGTGGCCGTCACGATGCAGCGCATCTTCAACTTCAGCCTCGAGATCGTTGACGCGACCCAGAAGGACTTCTTGGGCAATCCGCTCAAGGTCAAGGTGCCCTATGTGATCGAATGGTTCGGAGACGGTTTCGGCGGCTTCCTGATCGACTGGTCCGTTCCCCTGGCGATTCTGCTGGCAATCCCTGTGATGATGCTCGTGGGATTTGTGATGGAGCGCGGCCTCATCAAGCATTTCTACAAGCGTCCGCATGCCGACCAGATCCTCGTGACCTTCGGCCTTGCGATCGTTCTGCAGGAAATCGTCAAATATTTCTTCGGTGCCAACCCGATCCCGACCCCGGCCCCGTCCGACTATCGCGGCACGATCGAAATGGCGATCTTCGGCCTCAACCTGTCCTATCCGGTCTGGCGTCTGATCTATTTCTTCTTCTCGGCGGCCGTCATCGCCGCGGTCTTTGCCTTCCTGCAATTCACCACCTTTGGCATGGTTGTCCGCGCCGGCATGGCCGACCGTGAGACAGTGGGCCTTCTGGGCATCGACATCGACCGCCGCTTTACCCTTATGTTCGGCATCGCTGCCGCGGTCGCGGGCCTTGCGGGCGTGATGTATACGCCGATCCTGTCGCCCAACTATCACATGGGGATGGACTTCCTCGTCCTTTCGTTCGTGGTGGTGGTCGTGGGCGGCATGGGCTCGCTCTCGGGCGCCGTTGCCGCGGGCTTCCTCCTTGGCATCCTTCAGGCCTTTGCCTCGATGAACGAGGTCAAGAGCCTCATTCCCGGTATCGACCAGATCATCATCTATCTCGTCGCCATCGTCATTCTGCTTACCCGTCCGCGTGGCCTTCTCGGCCGCAAGGGCGTGATGGAGGACTAGTCCATGTTCGGCCTGTCGCAAAAAGACACCCGCTTTCTCTTCATCGTCATTGCACTGACCCTGCTGACGCCGTTCCTTCTCAACCCCTTCCCGACCGACTCGGCTCTGGCCCAGTTCAACGCGGGCTATCCGGCCCTGATGCAGCGTTTCGCGATCTACGGCCTCATGGCGATCGGCTTCAACATCCTCTTCGGCCTGACCGGATACCTCTCTTTCGGACACGCCGCCTTCCTCGGCATCGGCTCCTATGCCGCCGTGTGGATGTTCAAGCTTCTGTCGATGAACGTCCTGCCGGCGATCATTCTGGCCACCCTTCTGGCGGGCCTCTTCGCCCTTGTGATCGGCTATATCTCGCTGCGCCGTTCGGGGATCTACTTCTCGATCCTCACGCTCGCCTTCGCCGAGATGTCCTATCGCCTCGCCTATTCGGTGTTCACGCCCATCACCAACGGCGAGACCGGCTTGCAGCTCAACCTCAAAGACCCGCGCATCCTTGATGCCGCGCCGACCTCGGCCTCGCTGCCGGTGCCAAGCCTCTTCGGCCTTGAAATGAACTCCAGCTGGACCCTCGACCTCGGCCCCTGGGATTTCACCTTCAACGTCGGCTATTATTTCTGCGCCGTGGTCGCGATCCTCGGTTTCTATCTCAGCCTTCGGATTTTCCGCTCGCCCTTCGGCCTTATGCTGCGGGCGATCAAATCCAACCAGAACCGCCTGAACTACACCGGCCTCAATTCACGCCCCTACACCCTTGCTGCTTTCGTGATCTCGGGGATGTATGCCGGCCTCGCCGGTGGCCTTCTGGCCGCGATGGACCCTCTGGCCGGAGCCGAACGGATGCAGTGGACCGCCTCGGGCGAGGTCGTCTTGATGACCATCATGGGGGGCGTCGGCACGCTGATGGGCCCCGTTCTTGGTGCCGGTTTCATCAAATACGCCGAGAACATCTTTTCCAAGATCAACGAAAGCATCCTTCACAGCTGGTTCAGCTGGCTGCCCGATGGGCTTGAGGATGCTGTGGTCTGGGTCTTCGCCCGCTTTGTTGGCGAAGGTTGGCACCTGACACTTGGCCTGATGTTCATGATCATCGTGATCGCCCTGCCCGGCGGCCTTGTCGAAGGGGGCCAGCGGATCGCCCGGCTGTTCCGCCGCAAATCCGAAGATGCGCCCAGCGCAACGCCTGCCGAATAAGGAGAACCCCATGAGCATTCTCGAAGTCAAAGGCGTCAACAAGCGCTTCGGCGGCCTTCAGGCACTGGGCAACGTGAACCTCAGCGTGAAGGAAGATACCTGCCACGCGATCATCGGCCCGAACGGGGCCGGAAAATCGACCCTTCTGAACTGCCTCGTCGGCAAGCTGATCCCCGACAGCGGCTCGGTTGTCTTCGACGGCCAGTCGGTGCTCGGGCGCAAGCCGCACGAGATCAACCAGATGGGCATCAGCCGGGTATTCCAGACCCCCGAAATCTTCAGCGATCTTTCGGTCATCGAAAACGTGATGATCCCCTGCTTTGCCAAACGCGATGGCGCTTTCCGGATGCACGCCTATGAGGGTGTCCATCAGGAAAAAGGTATTATCGAACAGGCCGAGGCGATCCTCGCCGACGTCAATATGCTCGACAAACGGCATATGCACGCCGCCTCTCTCAGCCGCGGCGACAAACGCCGCCTCGAGATGGCCATGTGCCTTGTGCAGGAGCCGCGCCTGCTTCTCCTTGACGAACCGACCGCAGGCATGGCGCGTGCCGATACCAACAACACGATCGAGCTTCTCAAAGAGATCCGCAAGACGCGCAAGATCACCATGGCGATCATCGAACACGATATGCACGTCGTGTTCAGCCTTGCCGACCGGATCACCGTTCTTGCGCAGGGCACACCGCTGGTCGAGGACACCCCCGAAAACATCAAGGGCCATCCGAAGGTGCGCGAAGCGTATCTTGGCGAGGCTCAGGTCTAAGGAAGCACACAATGACCCACGTTGAACACAAAAGCATTGATAGCCCCTTCGACAAGCAACGGAACATGGCCGCAACGGCACCCAAGTTTCTTTCGGTCTGGGATATCCGCGCCTACTATGGTGAGAGCTATATCGTTCAGGGCGTGAGCTTCGACATCCACGAAGGCGAGATCCTCGCACTTCTGGGCCGCAACGGCGCCGGCAAGACCTCGACGCTCCGCGCCATTGCGCGACTCGACAATCCGGCCCTCAAGCACGGCGAAATCTGGCTCGATCACAAACCGCTGCACGAGATGAAATCCTATCAAGCCGCGCAGGCCGGTATCGCTCTCGTCCCCGAAGACCGCCGCATCATCCCCGGCCTCACGGTCGAGGAAAACCTGCTTCTGGCGCAAATAGCCCCGCCCAAAGGCTGGTCGCTCGAGCGGATTTACGATCTCTTCCCGCGCCTCGGCGAGCGCCGCAAGCAAGAGGGCACCACCCTTTCCGGCGGCGAACAGCAGATGCTTGCCATCGCCCGCGCTCTGGCCCGCGACATCAAGGTTCTGCTTCTTGACGAGCCCTACGAGGGGCTTGCCCCCGTGATCGTTCAGGAAATCGCCAAGACCCTTTCGGTCATCCGCGATCAGGGCATCACCACGATCATCGTCGAACAGAACGCGGTCGCGGCCTTGAAACTGGCCGACCGCGCTGTGATCCTCGACACCGGAACCGTGGTTTATGACGGTTCAGCACAGGAAGTGCTTGATGACGAGGCTCTGAGAGCGAAATATCTCGCCATCTGATCCGAGCGGCCCTGCCCCGCGGGGCCGCGACACCCGAACAAATTGGGGAACGCCATGACCAAACTCTATCCGCCCTCCGCAGATTTCGCGGCCCACGCTCATATCGACAAAGCCAAGTACGACGCGATGTATGCGGCCTCGGTCGCCGACCCGAACGCGTTCTGGGCCGAGCATGGCAAGCGGATCGACTGGATCAAGCCCTTCTCCAAGGTCAAGAACACGACCTTCGCCTATCCCGATGTCTCGATCAAATGGTTCGAGGACGGCGAGCTGAACGTCTCGGCCAACTGTATCGACCGCCATCTTGCAACGCGCGGCGACCAGACCGCGATCATCTGGGAAGCGGACGATCCCAATATCTCCAAGCACATCACCTATCTGGAACTTTCCGAGCAGGTGAACAAATTCGCCAACGTCCTGAAATCCCAAGGGGTCAAGAAAGGCGACCGGGTCATCCTCTATATGCCGATGATCCCCGAAGCCGCCTACGCCATGCTCGCCTGCGCCCGCGTCGGCGCGGTCCACTCGATCGTCTTCGCCGGCTTCTCGCCCGACGCGCTCGCCAGCCGCATCTCCGATTGCGGCGCGACGCTCGTGATCACCGCAGATGAGGCACCGCGCGGCGGCAAGAACACGCCGCTGAAAGTCAATGTCGACAAGGCCATGGCGGTCTGTGGCGACGTGAAAACTCTCGTGGTCGAGCGCACCGGCGGCTCCGTGCCGATGAAAGAGGGCCGCGATATCTATCTTCACACGGTCATGGCGCACGCCTCGACCGATTGCCCGCCCGAGGTGATGGGGGCCGAAGACCCGCTCTTCATCCTCTATACCTCCGGCTCGACCGGCAAACCCAAGGGCGTCTTGCATACCTCAGGCGGCTATCTCGTCTGGGCCTCGATGACGCACGAATACGTCTTCGATTATCACGACGGCGATATCTACTGGTGCACCGCCGACGTGGGCTGGGTCACCGGCCACAGCTATATCGTCTATGGCCCGCTGGCCAACGGCGCGACCACGCTGATGTTCGAGGGTGTGCCCTCCTACCCCGATTTCGGCCGTTTCTGGGCCGTCTGCGAGAAGCACAAGGTCAACCAGTTCTACACCGCCCCGACCGCGATCCGCGCGCTCATGGCGCATGGGCCCGACTGGGTGAACAAGCACGATCTGTCGTCACTCAAGGTGCTCGGCACCGTGGGCGAGCCGATCAACCCCGAAGCCTGGAACTGGTATAACGACGTGGTGGGCAAGGGGAATTGCCCCATCGTCGACACCTGGTGGCAGACCGAAACCGGCGGCCACCTCCTGACGCCGCTGCCCGGCGCCATCGCCACCAAGCCGGGCTCGGCCACAGTGCCCTTCTTCGGCGTCCAGCCGGTGATCCTCGATGCCACCACCGGCAAGGAAATCACCGAGACCGCCGCCGAAGGCGTCCTGTGCATGAAAGACAGCTGGCCCGGCCAGATGCGCTCGGTCTTCGGCGATCACGACCGCTTCGTGAAAACCTATTTCGCCGACTACAAGGGCTACTATTTCTCCGGCGACGGCTGCCGGCGCGACGAAGACGGCTACTACTGGATCACCGGCCGCGTCGATGACGTGATCAACGTCTCCGGCCACCGGATGGGCACCGCCGAGGTCGAAAGCGCGCTTGTCGCCCACCCCAAAGTCTCCGAATCCGCCGTGGTCGGCTTCCCGCACGAGATCAAGGGCCAAGGCATCTACTGCTACGTCACCCTGATGGACGGCGAGGAATATACCGACGAACTGAAAACCGAGCTGCGCAATTGGGTCCGCAAGGAAATCGGCCCCATCGCCTCGCCGGACGTCATCCAATGGGCGCCCGGCCTGCCGAAAACCCGCTCGGGCAAGATCATGCGCCGCATCCTGCGCAAGATCGCCGAAAACGACTTCGGCTCGCTCGGCGATACCTCGACCCTCGCCGACCCCTCCGTGGTCGACGACCTGATCGCCAATCGCGGTAAGTAAAACTCCCTCTGGCCCCGGATCGATCTCCGGGGCCTCTTTTCTTTTGGCCTAAAATACTCCGGGGGAGCCCGAAGGGCGGGGGCAGAGCCCCCCCTGGGCTCACGGCTTCCGCTAACCGTTTGGCAATATTTGCGCCCTAATATCCCGAGTCGGGTGAGGGCGTCGAATTGCGGACGCACAAAATGGATCTCGTAACCTTTCCAGTCAGCACTGCGGCGGTGACGGCTCCCGCACGCCCCGCCTCTGCGGCCGACCCCGCTCCCTTTGCTTCGGCGCGCCAAGCAGAGCCACCAGCAACCAATCATCGCCCCCGGCCAGACGAGCCGGCCGTTCGCGATGCCAGCCGGATCGAAGAGATAGGGAAACCTCGTGCGCTCAAACCCTATGGGGTGATCATTCTTCCGGATCGCGAAGCGAACCTCAAAAGCGACGAGCCCGCTCCGCGGGCGAGCGGCGAACACCCCCCTCCGCCCCCGTCGCCCTCACAGGCATCGGGCGAGCCATCAGATGAGACCAAACAAGCCCGCGGCACTGGTGACGGGGAGACTTCGGAAAATCGGTCAGCTGACCCAACGTCATAAAATCGCCCGAGCCGCCTTCCCACCTCCGTGCGCTTGCCATATATACCTTAAGATCACGTTCCCGCCCCATGGCGAAGGGACGATATCGAAACAGGCAACGGGCCGAGGAAAACATGAGCACCAACAATAGCCATGACAGCGACGTGAGCTTCATCCGCGCGCTGGCAGAACTGCTGCGCGAAAACGATCTCACCGAACTTCAGGTCAAGCGCGAATATGGCGAAGACGATAGCCTGAATGTGCGCGTCAGCCGCCAGACGCAGGTTGTCACGACCGTTTCCGCCCCTGCGGCCGCCCCCGCTGTTGTCGCTGCACCAGCTGCTGCTGCCGCCCCTGCCGCATCGGCCGATCCCGCCTCGCACCCCGGCGCCGTGACCTCGCCGATGGTCGGCACCGTCTATCTCGCCCCCGAGCCGGGTGCGGCCGCCTTCGTCACCGTGGGCCAGCAGGTCAAGGAAGGCGACACGATCCTCATTATCGAAGCGATGAAGACGATGAACCAGATCCCGGCCCCGCGCTCGGGCAAGCTGACCCGCCTTCTCGTCGAAGACGGCGCCGCTGTCGAATATGGCGCGCCCCTTGTGATCATCGAATAAGGCGCCGCCCATGTTCGAGAAAATCCTGATCGCCAACCGCGGAGAGATCGCCCTGCGTGTGGTGCGTGCCTGCCGCGAAATGGGGATCAAATCGGTCGCGGTGCATTCCACCGCCGATGCCGATGCGATGCACGTCCGCATGGCCGACGAGGCCGTTTGCATCGGCCCCAATCCCTCGTCGCAAAGCTACCTCAGCTTCCCCTCGATCATCTCCGCCTGCGAGATCACCGGGGCCCAGGCGATCCACCCCGGCTATGGGTTCCTGTCGGAAAACGCAGCCTTCGTGCAGGCTGTCGAGGATCATGGCCTGACCTTCATCGGCCCCTCGGCCGAGCATATCCGCCTGATGGGCGACAAGATCACCGCCAAGGACACCGCCAAGACCCTCGGCATCCCCGTGGTTCCGGGCTCCGCCGGCGGCGTGCCCGATCTCGGCACCGCCAAGCGTGTCGCGGCCGAGATGGGCTATCCGGTCATCATCAAAGCCACCGCTGGCGGCGGTGGGCGCGGCATGAAGGTTGCGAAATCCGAGAAGGAAATCGAGACCGCCTTCCTCACCGCCCGCTCCGAGGCCAAGGCCGCCTTCGGCAATGACGAGGTCTATATGGAGAAATATCTCCAGAGGCCGAGTCACATCGAGATTCAGGTCTTCGGCGACGGGATGGGCAAAGGCGTCCACCTGGGCGAGCGCGACTGCTCGCTGCAGCGCCGCCACCAGAAGGTTTTCGAAGAGGCCCCCGGCCCCTGCATCACCCCCGAAGAACGCGCCCGGATCGGCAAGATCTGCGCCGATGCCATCGGCAAGATGGGCTATTCCGGCGCCGGCACGATTGAATTCCTCTATGAGGATGGCGCGTTCTATTTCATCGAGATGAACACCCGCCTGCAGGTCGAACACCCTGTGACCGAAAGCATTTTCGGCCAGGATCTCGTGCGCGAACAAATCCGGGTGGCGGCTGGCCTTGGCCTGTCGTTCACGCAAGAGGATCTCAAGATCAACGGCCACTCGATCGAGGTCCGGATCAACGCCGAACGCCTGCCCAACTTCGCCCCCTGCCCCGGCAAGATCACCCAGTATCATGCCCCGGGCGGCCTCGGCGTGCGGATGGATTCGGCGCTTTACGACGGCTACCGGATCCCGCCCTATTACGACAGCCTCATCGGAAAACTCATCGTTCACGGCCGCGACCGGCCCGAGGCGCTGGCGCGGCTCAAGCGGGCGCTGGGCGAGCTGATCGTCGACGGGATCGACACGACCGTGCCGCTCTTCCATGCGCTTCTTGAAGAGCCGGACGTGCTGTCGGGCACCTACAATATCCACTGGCTGGAAAAGTGGCTCGAAGCCAACTTGCATTGAACCAAAGGGCGTCAGAATGAGGGACGATCCCGATCATCTGACGCCCGATCTTCTTTTGATGGCCTATACCTCCGGTGTCTTTCCGATGTCGGAAGGCAGGAATGACCCCGAGATCTTCTGGGTTGATCCCCGCCAACGCGGGATCATTCCCTTGGGCGGTTTTCACATTTCCCGAAGCCTCGGCCGCAAGATCCGGCAAGAGCCATTTCGGATTACCTTCGACGCCGATTTCACCGGTGTCGTCGATGGCTGCGCCGACCGCCCCGAGACATGGATCAACGCACCGATCCGCGATCTCTACCTCGCGCTGCATAAGCGGGGTGTCGCGCATTCGGTCGAGGTCTGGGAAGGAGACCAGCTGGTTGGCGGGATCTATGGCGTTGCCCTCGCAGGAGCGTTCTTTGGCGAGAGTATGTTCTCGCGCCGCACCGACGCCTCGAAGATCGCCTTGGCCTACCTCATCGCACGGCTGCAGAACGCCGGATTCGTGCTGTTTGATACTCAGTTCCTGACAGATCACCTCAAGACATTGGGAGGCAGAGAGATCCCTCGGGCAGACTATCGCCGCCGCCTAAGCGATGCGCTTGTCGTGAAGGCGGACTTCTGCGCCGCGCCGGAGCCCACGGCTCAGGACGTGAGGCAGCTCAGCATCCAGACATCATAGCGCGGATGATCTAGCGCATTGAGCGCCGGTGCCGAGGCGATCATCCAGCCGGTGAAAAGCGGCGTTGCAGAGCCATCGTAGGAAATCGTCATCTCGCCAAAAGCATCGCCCGCCGGATTGTCGGTCGGATAGCGGCAATCGCCCAGCGTGATGGTCAGATGGCCGACAGCACTCGTTTCACCCAAAGCCAAGGTGAGGTCGGTCACGACGCCGGTGATCTTGTCGAGAACCCGCAAACGCCCGGCGACACCTTGGCTCACATGGATCTGCTGTGCGATCTCTGGCCCCTGCTCGCCCAGAGCTTCGGAGTCGGCAGGCGGCTCGAGAGGGGTTACTTCGATCGCCTCCTGCGCGCCAGCCGCCGCCGTCATCAGGGCAAGCGCCAGCCCGCAAGTCGCTGCGAGGCGGATCATTTATCCTCGCCGCCCGTGACGAACTTCAGAAGAAGCTGAACGACGCTGATCGAGCCTTGGGTGTCGAGGATCTGCGCGCCTTCGGCATAGTTGTCAAACGAACCGCCGGGGACGATCTCGACGAAATTGCCACCCAAAAGGCCCTCGGAAGAAACGATTGCCGTGCTGTCGTCGGGCACCGGGATGCCATCGGCAATCGTCAACGTAGCTTCTGCGCGGAAAGTTTCGGGGTTGAGCCCAAGTGCGGTGACGGTTCCGACCTTCACGCCGGACATTCTGATATCCGTCCCGACACTCACGCCTTCGGCGGAACGGAACTCTGCTGTCAGGTCATAGCCATCACGCTGGGCACTGAGACCACTGACGCCCGCCGCGTACCAAAGAAAGCCCGCCGCCACCGCGACGACCACGGCTCCGACGACGGTTTCGGTGACATTCTCGCGCATCGGGCGCTCCTATTCGGGCTGCCAGGCCTCGTAGTCGCTGCGTTTGGCCGGATCGGAGGTGCGACGGATCGAACCCACAGGAGCATAGGCCATGGCCGTGCCGGTGAGGTTTTCGACGTGGGGCTTTTCCCAGGGCTTGTGGGCCATCGGGGCTTCGGTCGGCGGTGTGTCGAAGGTGCGGTGCAGCCAGCCGTGCCAATCGGCGCCGATGCGGCTGCCTTCGATTTCGCCGTTGTAGATGACCCAACGGCGAGCGTCGTCGCGGGTGCGGTAGAAGACGTTGCCCTCGGCGTCCTGCCCGACCTTGACGCCCTTGCGCCAGGTGAAAAGCTGGGTGTTGAGCGTCTGCCCGTCCCACCAGGTGAAAAGCCGCTTGATCGTGTTCAGAAGGCCCATGGGTCGTCTCCGGTAATGCTGTTCTCTCATGCCCCAAAGCGGGGCAAAGGTCCAGAGGGGAGGCTTGCCTTCGGCAGGGGGGCGCTGCCCCCGCGCCTTGCGGCGCTCCCCCGGAGTATTTTTGGCCAAAAGAAGATCAGGCGGGGAGGCGGGCGGTGACTTCGATCTCGATCTTCATCTCCGGTTCCTGCAGGCCCGCGACGATCATCGTGGCGGCGGGGCGGGCGGTGGCGAAGGCTTCGGCAGTGAGGGGCCAGCAGACGGGCCAATCGGCCTTGTCGGGCAGGATATAGCGGACACGGACGACGTGATCGAGGCTGGTGCCGGCTTCGGTGAGGGCGCGGCCGATGGTGGCGAGCGCGTTGCGGCACTGTTCGGTGATGCTTTCGGGCATGGTCATGGTGGCGTAGTCGTAGCCGGTGGTTCCGGCGACATGGACAAGGCCGTCGGCGACGACAGCGCGGGAATAGCCGATCCGGGCTTCGAAAGGAGACCCGGTCGAGATATGGCGGACCGGGTCTTTCACACTAGCTGGCGCTGGCTTTTGCCGGGGCTTTGGCGCCATCGGCGTGGATCATCAGGGGGGTCGCGCCGGGGCCGACCGCCTCTTCATTGACCACGACCTCTGTGACCGACTCCATCCCCGGCAGTTCGAACATGGTTTCCAGCAGGATATCTTCCATGATCGAGCGCAGGCCGCGTGCGCCGGTCTTGCGTTCGATGGCGCGCTTGGCGATGGCCTTGAGCGCGTCGTCGGTGAAGGTCAGCTTGGTATCCTCGATCTCGAACAGGCGCTGGTATTGCTTGACGAGCGCGTTCTTCGGCTCGGTCAGGATCGTGACCAGCGCGGCCTCGTCGAGATCGGTCAGGGTGGCGATCACCGGCAGGCGGCCGACAAATTCGGGGATCAGACCGAATTTCAGCAGGTCCTCGGGCTCGAGCTCTTTGAAGATCTCGCCCACGCCGCGGTCTTCGGGATCGCGCACATCGGCGCCAAAGCCCATGGCCGACCCCTTGCCCCGCTGCGAGATGATCTTCTCAAGGCCCGAGAAGGCGCCACCACAGATGAAGAGGATGTTGGTCGTATCCACTTGCAGGAATTCCTGCTGGGGATGCTTGCGCCCGCCTTGCGGCGGCACGGAGGCGACGGTGCCTTCCATGATCTTCAGAAGCGCCTGCTGCACGCCCTCGCCCGAAACATCGCGGGTGATCGAGGGGTTGTCGGACTTGCGGGTGATCTTGTCGACCTCGTCGATATAGACGATGCCGCGCTGGGCGCGTTCGACGTTATATTCGCTGGCTTGCAGAAGCTTGAGGATGATGTTTTCGACATCCTCGCCGACATAGCCCGCCTCAGTCAGCGTGGTCGCGTCAGCCATGGTGAAGGGCACATCGAGGATGCGGGCCAAGGTCTGCGCGAGCAGTGTCTTGCCGCAACCGGTCGGGCCGATCAGCAGAATGTTCGATTTGGCCAGTTCGATATCGGCGGCTTTGGCCGAATGGTTGAGGCGTTTGTAGTGGTTGTGGACCGCCACCGACAGGACGCGCTTGGCGTGTTGTTGTCCGATCACATAATCATCAAGCACGGCGCAGATCTCGCGCGGGGTGGGAACGCCCTCGCCGGATTTGAGGCCGGTCGATTTGGTTTCCTCGCGGATAATGTCCATGCACAGCTCGACGCATTCGTCGCAGATGAACACAGTCGGCCCGGCAATCAGCTTGCGCACCTCGTGCTGGCTCTTGCCACAAAAGCTGCAATAGAGCGTGTTCTTGCTGTCGCCGCTTGTCGTATTCGCCATGCTTGTCCTCTCGGCGTTGTGCCGCTGGTTGGTCGGTCGCCCCGCCCTTGGTCTGAAAGACTAGGACAGGGTGGGATGGTCTACAACGGCAAAAACGCCGCTAATGTGTGGCCCGGTTATTCCGTTGCCGCGGGGCGACGGGTCAGGATTTCGTCGATCAGGCCCCAGTCTTTGGCCTCTTCCGGCGACATGAAGTTGTCGCGCTCGAGGGCCGCTTCCACCGCCTTGAGCTTTTGGCCGGTATGGGTGACGTAGATCTCGTTCAGGCGGGTCTTGAGCTTCTGGGTTTCCTGGGCGTGGATCATGATGTCGGTCGCCTGGCCCTGATAGCCACCCGAGGGCTGGTGAACCATGATCCGGCTGTTGGGCAGCGAGAACCGCATCCCCGCCTCGCCCGCAGTCAGGAGAAGCGAGCCCATCGATGCGGCTTGGCCCACGCAGAGGGTCGAGACCTTGGGGCGGATGTATTGCATCGTGTCGTAAATCGACAGGCCGGAGGTGACGACACCGCCGGGGCTGTTGATATACATCGAGATTTCCTTCTTCGGGTTCTCGGCCTCAAGGTGCAGAAGCTGCGCCACGATCAGTTGGCTCATCCCGTCATGGACGGGGCCGGAGACGAAGATGATACGCTCCTTCAGAAGGCGCGAGAAAATATCGTAGGCACGCTCGCCGCGGGCTGTCTGTTCAACAACCATGGGGACGAGGTTCATGTAGGTCTCGATCGGGTCTTTCATCGGGTTAGCCTTCTTGAGCGGGACGCGTACGTCGATAAACACAATGTCTTGCCCGAGTCTTAGTGGCCCGTGGCGGGGGCTTCAAGGGCACCCGGCTATTCCGCTTCGGCAGGGTCGTGTCTGCGAGCAAGCGCAACGTCCAATGCAGCGCCAAGAAGAACCAGATAGGCTGTGATATAAAACCACATCAAAAGCGCCACGACCGCGCCGATCGATCCGTAAACCTGATTGTAAGAGGCGAAGTTGGTGAGATAGACAGCAAGGCCCTGCGAGGCGGCAAACCAGATCAGGATGGCAAAAACCGATCCGGGGCTAAGCACCGGCCAGTTGGCGCCGCCGCCAGCCGGGCCGAAACGGTAGAGCAGCCAGAGGCCAGACAGAAGAAGGCCTATTGTAGCAAACCAGCGCACGATCTCGAGCGCGAGAGCCGAAGACCCCGCCACACCAAAGGCGGACAGGGCAATCGGGGCAACCACCACAAGAAGAAGGGCGGCCGCGGCCATCGAAATCAGAACCGCGGTCAGGGCCAAGGCTATCAACGCGTGCCAAAAACCGCCCCTGTTGGGCCGTCCATGCACGGCCGTGAGGCCGGTCATCAGCGCCCCCACACCTGCGCGGGCCGACCAAAGGGCGATGGCGATCGAGATCGCGGTCGTCCAGCCCAGCGTGCCGGACTGCGCCGACAGCAGGCGGGAAAGCTGATCTTCGAGCAGCAGAAAGATTTGCTCGGGGATCAGTTCTTTCATCAAGGCAAGCTGGCTGTCGACCACACCGGGATCGGCAACGAGGCCAAAAAGGGCGATCAGGGCCGCGAGACCGGGAAAGATCGAGAACAGCGCATAGAAGGCAACACCTGCGGCAGCGAGGCCGATGTTGGCGCGGCCGGCGACGAGCCATGCCTCCCAGATCAGTTTGAGGAATTTCATATGCCGATCAGTCCGCTTGTTTGGCGCGAGCCTGCCAGAGCCTGCGGGCGATTGCCAGTTCCCGCTGCACGCCGCTGCTCTTGCCGACTTGACACGGCGGCCAATGCAGCGGCCACTAGCATGACAAGTTGTTGATCCTCGTTTCCTGTGGCCTGACCCGATGCATCTTCTGACAATTCCGACCGGTCCGATCGAGGGGCAAAAGCCGGGCACCAGCGGCCTTCGCAAGAAAACGCGGGTTTTCATGGGCCGGCACTACCTCGAGAATTATGTTCAGGCGATCTTCAACGCAATCGGCGGCGTGAAGGGCAAATCGCTCGTGATCGGCGGCGACGGGCGTTATTTCAATGACCGCGCCATACAGGTGATCCTGCGGATGGCGGCCGCGAATGGCGCGGCGCGGGCGATTGTCGGCCAAGGCGGGATCCTCTCGACCCCTGCCGCCTCGCACCTGATCCGCAAACGCCACAGCGACGGGGGGTTGATCCTTTCGGCCAGCCACAATCCCGGCGGGCCGGACGAAGATTTCGGCCTCAAATACAACACCCCTAACGGCGGCCCCGCGCCGGAACACGTCACCGACCGCATCCATGCCGAAAGCCAGCGGCTTGCCAGCTACCAGATTGCCGAGACCACCGATCTGGATCTAGACGCGCTCGGGCAATCGGCTCTGGCGGGGATGATCGTCGAGATTGTCGACCCGGTCGCCGATTATGCCGCCCTGATGCGGCAGCTTTTCGATTTCGACGCGATCCGCGCCCTTTTCGCGGGCGGCTTTCGAATGCGTTTCGACGCGATGCACGCGGTAACCGGTCCCTATGCCAAAGCGATCCTCGAAGGTGCGCTAGACGCGCCACAAGGAACGGTCGTCAACGCTACCCCCCTGCCCGATTTCGGCGGTGGCCACCCCGATCCCAATCCGATCTGGGCCAAGGACCTGATGGACCTGATGATGGGCGCCGACGCCCCTGATTTCGGCGCGGCGAGTGATGGCGATGGTGATCGCAACCTGATCGTCGGGCGCAGCTGCTATGTGACCCCCTCCGATAGCCTTGCCCTTCTGGCGGCGCAGGCGCACCTCGCCCCCGCATATGCCAAAGGGCTCAAGGGCGTGGCCCGTTCGATGCCCACCTCGGCCGCTGTCGACCGCGTGGCCGCCTCGCTCGGCATCCCTATCTACGAAACGCCCACGGGCTGGAAATTCTTCGGCAATCTACTCGATGCCGGCCGCGCCACGATCTGTGGCGAGGAAAGCGCCGGAACCGGATCCGACCATGTGCGCGAGAAGGATGGGCTGTGGGCCGTCCTTCTGTGGCTGAATATTCTGGCGGTGTCGGGCAAATCGGTCTCCGAGCTGATGCGGGATCATTGGGCGCGATACGGGCGCAACTATTATTCCCGCCACGATTATGAGGGGATCGCCAAGGCCGAGGCCGATGCGGTGATCAAAAATTTGAGGATGGCGCTGCCCACATTGGTGGGTCGGGCGGTTGCCGGGCTTACTGTCAGCTCGGCCGACGAGTTTGGATATGAAGATCCGGTCGATGGTTCGGTTTCGACCGGTCAGGGCCTGCGGATCGGCTTTGATGGCGGACAGCGGGTGGTTTTCCGCCTGTCCGGCACCGGCACGGACGGAGCCACGATCCGCATCTATCTCGAGGCGCTCCGCACCGATCCAGACGAGCTTGTTCTCGACCCCGCCGATGTGCTGCGGCCCGTTGCACAAGCGGCCGGAGAGCTTTCAAACCTCGCGGCTCTGACCGGCCGGACCAGCCCGGATGTGATCACCTGACTTTCATTCAATTTTTTTCTTGAATATAAGTTGACAAGTTTGGGCAGCGCTCTCATATACATTCCAACTTCGAAATGTGTTAGGAGAGAGTCGACGAAACCCTACCCGGCTACCCGGTAAAGGCTCCGCCGCTCGCCCCGTTCAAGACTGGAGAGAACCATGACCACACAGACCACCAACTTCAGCGTCAAGCCGGACGTCACCGCCTTCTTCGACCCGGCGACCAACACCATCAGTTATGTCGTGAAAGATCCCAACTCCGAATCTTGCGCCGTGGTCGACTCGGTCATGGACATCGACTATTTCGCCGGCCGCATCACCTATGAGCACGCCGACGAGATCATCGCCTTCATCAAGGATCGCGGCCTCAAGCTTGAGTGGATCATCGAAACCCACGTCCATGCCGACCACCTCTCGGCCGCGCCCTATATTCAGGAACAACTCGGCGGCAAGATCGGCGTTGGCGAGAACATCAAGGTCGTTCAGGACGTATTCGGCAAGATCTTCAACGAAGGCACCGAATTCCAGCGCGACGGCAGCCAGTTCGACCGCCTGTTCAAGGATGGCGACGAATACGAGATCGGCACCATGAAGGTCCGCGCGATCCACACACCCGGCCACACCCCGGCCTGCATGACCCACGTCGTGGGCGACGCCGCCTTCGTTGGCGACACGCTCTTCATGCCCGATGGCGGCTCGGCCCGCGCCGACTTCCCGGGCGGCGATGCCGGCACCCTTTACGATTCGATCCAGAAGGTTCTGGCCCTGCCCGACGCGACCCGCCTTTTCATGTGCCACGACTACGGCCCGAACGGCCGCGATATTGAATGGGAAACCTCGGTCGCCGCTGAGAAAGAGCACAACATCCATGTTGGCGCCGGCAAGAGTCGGGAGGAATTCATCAAGTTCCGCACCGAGCGCGACGCCCAGCTTGCGGTTCCGAAGCTCATCATCCCCTCGCTTCAGGTCAATATGCGCGCAGGCGAGATCCCGACCGACCCGAGCGGGCGGCCGATGCTCAAGGTTCCGGTGAACGGCCTCTGAGGAGCTGGTAAAATGAAAACCCTGACTGACGGCCTTGCCGTCGCCTCACAAATCAACCCCGCCGATGTGGCGGGCATTGCGGCGGCGGGCTACCGCGCGATCATCTGCAACCGCCCGGATGGTGAGGCCGCCGACCAGCCCTCTTTCGCCAAAATCGCCGAGGCGGCGGCGGCGGTGGGCATCGCCTGCCACAACCTGCCGATCGTTCCGGGCCAGCTGAGCGACGCCGATGCCGAGACCTTCGGCAAGCTTCTCGAAGAGCTTCCGGCGCCGGTTCTGGCCTTCTGCCGCACCGGCACCCGGTCGACAACGCTCTGGTGCCTCGCGAAGGCCGGCTCGGCCCCCACGGTCGAGATCCTCGGCACCGCCGCCAGCGCAGGCTATGACCTCTCGGCCCTGACGGGCCGGATCGAGGCCTTGGCCGCGCAGCGGTAGACTTAGAACAACCCCCTAAGCTGCGGTCCCTTTTCGGGGCCGCAGACGCCTTTGCAGCACCCAATAACACAAGGCCCCACCATGACGTTGCGCCCTCTTTCCCGCTACATCCCCGTTCTCGACTGGGGGCGCAGCTATAACGGCAATGCCCTGTCCAACGACCTGATCGCCGCCGTGATCGTCACGATCATGCTGGTGCCGCAGTCGCTGGCCTATGCCCTCCTCGCGGGCCTGCCGCCCGAGGCGGGCATCTATGCCTCGATCGTGCCGATCATCCTTTACGCCATTTTCGGCACAAGCCGCGCCCTGGCTGTAGGCCCCGTGGCCGTCGTCTCGCTGATGACCGCAGCCGCCATCGGCAACATTGCCGAGGCGGGCACCATGGGCTATGCCGCTGCCGCGCTGACGCTCGCCTTCCTTTCGGGCGCGATGCTGCTGACTATGGGCATCCTGCGCCTCGGCTTCATCGCCAATTTCCTCTCGCACCCGGTAATCGCCGGCTTCATCACCGCCTCGGGTATCCTCATCGCCTCGAGCCAGATCGGCCATATCCTCGGCGTCAAGACCGAGGGGCATACCCTGCCCGAGATCCTTGGCTCCCTGGTCCACGGGCTGGGCTCGACCAACTGGATTACCGTCGCGATCGGCGTTCCCGCCACCGCTTTCCTCTTCTGGGTTCGCAAGGGGCTCAAACCGCTCCTGCGCTCCAAGGGCGTCGGCCCGCGTCTTGCGGATGTGCTGACCAAAGCGGGCCCCGTTGCCGCGGTCGTGGTGACAACCTTGGCGGTCTGGGCCTTCGGCTTGGCCGACAAGGGCGTAAAGATCGTCGGCGACGTGCCGCAAAGCCTGCCGCCACTCACCATCCCCGATTTCTCGCCCTCGCTGGTGATGCAGCTTCTGGTCCCGGCTCTTCTCATCTCGGTGATCGGCTTCGTGGAATCGATCTCGGTCGCCCAGACGCTTGCCGCCAAGAAGCGCCAGCGCATCGACCCCGATCAGGAGCTGATCGGCCTCGGCGCCGCCAACCTCGGTGCGGCCTTTACCGGCGGCTATCCGGTCACCGGCGGCTTTGCCCGCTCGGTCGTCAATTTCGACGCGGGCGCCGAGACCCCCGCCGCAGGCGCCTTCACCGCCATCGGCCTTGCCATCGCCGCAGTCGCCCTGACGCCGCTGGTCTTCTTCCTGCCGAAGGCGACGCTTGCCGCGACGATCATCGTGGCCGTTCTCAGCCTCGTTGATTTCTCGATCCTCAAGCGCAGCTGGACTTACTCGAAGGACGATTTCATCGCGGTTTTGGCCACGATCCTGCTGACGCTGACCCTCGGCGTCGAAACCGGCGTTTCGGCGGGCGTTCTATTGTCGCTCGTCCTGCATATCTACAAGACCACCCGCCCGCATATCGCCGAGGTGGGCCTTGTCGAAGGCTCCGAGCACTTCCGCAATATCCTGCGCCATCCGGTCAAGACCGACCCCGCCCTCCTGTCGGTCCGCATCGACCAGAGCCTCTATTTCGCCAACGCCCGCTTCCTTGAAGACTTCATCTACAAGCGCGTGATGGGCCATAGCGAGATCAAGGACGTGGTGCTGATGTTCCCGGCGGTCAACGAGGTGGACCTGAGTGCGCTGGAAAGCCTCGAAGCGATCAACTCGCGGCTCAAGGATGTGGGCATCCGCCTGCACCTTTCCGAGGTAAAAGGACCGGTCATGGATCGCCTCAAGCGGTCGCACCTCTTGCAAGAGCTGTCGGGCGAGGTGTTCCTTTCGCAGTATGACGCCTGGCGCAGGCTTACAAAGGCGGACGGGTGATCAGCCGATAATCTCGAACTTCATTACGTCCACCAAGCCTCGGTCGGTGATCTTGAGCATCGGGATCACCGGCAGGGCGAGGAAGGCGAGCTGAAGGAAGGGCTCTTCCAGCGTCACCTCAAGGCTCCGCGCCGCGGCGCGGAGCTTGACGAGCGCACCGTGAACTTCCTCGAAGGTCAAAAGGCTCATCAGCCCCGCCACCGGCAGGGCGATCTCTGCCAAGACCTTGCCCCCTTCGACCACGACAAACCCACCTTCGATCTCGCCCAAGCGGTTGGCGGCGAGGGCCATGTCGTGGTAATCGGCGCCCACCACGGCGATGTTGTGGTGATCGTGGCAGACGGTCGAGGCGATGGCCCCGCGTTTGAGGCCGAAGCCTTTGACAAAGCCTGTCGCCACATTGCCGTTCTTGCCGTGCCGCTCGACCACGGCGATCTTGACGAGATCGCGGGCGAGATCGGGGCGCTTGTCGCCATCGACCACGGGAATATCGAAATGCAGATGTTCGGTGATGATCTTGCCGGGCAGGATGCCGATCACATCGGTGTCGCTGCGGTTCGAGGCAGTGCGGAAATGCCGCGCCGTCATGACCGGCACCTTGACCGAACCGCGCCCAATGGGGGGCGTGATCTCGCGGGCGGCGAAGGCTTTGTCCGTGACCCTGCGCCCCGCAACCCAGACCGATTTCGCGTCACAGGCTTCAAGGCTCCCAAGCGCCACGATATCGGCCCGCTTGCCCGGCGCGATCTGGCCGCGATCCTTGAAGCCGAAGGCCTCGGCCGCCGAGAGGCTCGCCGCGCGATAGACCGCGAGCGGCGAGGCGCCCTTGGCGATGGCGTGGCGGATCATATAGTCCAAATGCCCGTGCTCGGCGATATCGAGCGGGTTCCGGTCGTCGGTGCAGAGGCACATATAGGCCGAGGTCCGCTCGGTCAGAAGCGGCAGCAGCGCGTCGAGGTCTTTCGAGACCGACCCCTCGCGGATCAGCACCCGCATCCCCTTTTGCAGCTTCTCCCGCGCCTCGGCCTCGTGGGTTGCCTCGTGCTCGGTGCGGATGCCGCCCGAGATATAGGCGTTGAGGTCTTGCCCCGCGAGAAGCGGCGAATGCCCGTCGATGTGCTTGCCCCGGAACAGCTCGAGCTTGGCCAAGGCGGCGGGGTCACGGTGGATCACGCCGGGATAGTTCATGAATTCGGCAAGGCCCGCCACCTTGGGATGACCCATCAGCGGCGCGAGGCCCTCGGCGTCGATCCGCGCGCCGGTGGTTTCCATCTCGGTCGAGGGGACACAGGAGGAAAGCTGCACGCGGATATCGAGAAGGGTCTCGGTCGCGGAAGCGAGGAAATACTCGATCCCAGGCACGCCAAGCACATTGGCAATCTCGTGCGGGTCGCAGATCACCGTGGTGATGCCGCGCGGGGTGACGCAGCGGTCGAACTCGTGGGGCGTGATGAGGCTGCTTTCGATATGCAGGTGGGTGTCGATGAAGCCCGGCACCAGCGTAAGGCCTGTCACGTCCACCACTTCGCGCCCCTCATAGGCGCCGCCGATCCCGGCGACGGTATCACCGCAGATCGCCACATCGCCGGGGATCATGTCACCCGTCACCACGTCGAACACCTGCCCGCCGCGCAAGACGAGATCGGCGGGCGCATCGCCGCGCGCTTGGGAAATGAGATCGGAGAGGGAAACCTGGGCCATGGGAAAATCCTTTTCCGGCAAAGAGACTGCAATACGGTGCCGCCGTCCAGCCCGACAATGCCAAAGCCTCTTCGCAGCCGGCCCAAAGCCGCCTAGGGTCGGGTTCGGAGGGCCCGAATGACAGCGCATATCTACGAGAGATCCGGCTTTGCAAGGGCGCTTGGCTTTCTCTTTCTCTCGCTCATCTTCTTTGATCTGATGTCTGTGCAGGTGCGCGCTCTGGTCCAGACGCGCCCAGCGGTCGAGCTTTCGGCCTATCGCAACCTATTCGGCATCCTCCCGTCGCTCGCGGTCATGTTCTACCGCCGCGAGGTGACGCTCGAAAAGCTTTGGCTCGACCAATGGAAACTCGCGCTTTTTCGCGGCGTTCTCGTCGCGGGGGCGCAGTTGTGCCTCTACACCTCGCTCGGCTTCATCGAGCTGGCCACGGTTTCGGCGCTTGAGCAAACGAATGGCCTTTTCATCGTGCTCTTTTCGATCGTGATCCTGCGCGAGAGGGTCGGCCCGTGGCGCTGGGCGGCGCTGGGCATGGGGATGATCGGGGCGCTGCTGATCGTGCGGCCCGGTTCGGTCCAATTTCAATGGGCCAGCCTTTTGCCGGTGGCGGCGGCACTGGGCTATTCCAGCTCGACGGTTTTGGTGCAGCTGTTCGACCGAAAGATCTCGACCGCGCTGATCTATGTCTGGGGGGCCGTCGCTTCTGCCGTGGCCTCGATTGCGCTGGTTCTGGCGACCGGTGGGTTTCAGCCGATCACCTCCCTGAATGAGGGGGTGATGATCCTCACGATGTCGCTTTCGGGCGGGGTCGCGGTCTTGTTCCTGATGCTCGCCTACCGCAACGCAAGCCCGGCCAGCATCGCGCCCTTCGGCTATTTCGCGATCCTGACAGCCTTTGTTTTTGGCTGGGTGTTTTTTGGCGAAGCACCTATCGACACGCTCTTCCCCGGCGTCGTTTTCATCGTCGCCGGGGGAGCGATCGTCATCTGGCGCCAGCGCCAGAATTCGGAGGACTAGAGCGCCGCCCGCGTGGCAAGGCCCCGTTCGGCGGCCACCCGCGCGGCCACGGCGGCCACGGCGAGATCCTGAAGGCCGACGCCGGTGCCGTCGAAGAGGGTGATTTCGTCATCCGAGGTCCGGCCCTTGTGGGTGCCGTTGATCACCTCGCCGATGGGCGTGATGTCCGCCTCATTGATAAGCCCCTGCGCAATCGCGTGTTGCGCCTCGCCGATGGAGATCGACTGGGCCACCTCGTCGGTAAAGACGGTCGCGGCGGCGACGAGGTTGGCGTCAACCTCCTGCTTGCCCTTGGTGTCGGTGCCCATGCAGGCGATGTGGGTGCCCGGTTTGATCCAGTCGCGCATCATCAAGGGCTCGAAGGCCGAGGTGATGGTGATGATCACATCCGCCTGCGCGCCGAGTTCCTCGCGGCTCACCGCCTCGAAGGGCAGGCCAAGCTCGGCAGCGACAGCGCCCAGTTTCGGGAGCATATCGGGATGCGGGTTCCAGGCGACGACCTTTTCGAAATTGCGCTGCTCGACGGCGGCGCGGAGCTGGAAGGTCGACTGGTGGCCGGCGCCGACCATGCCGAGAACCTTCGCATCGGGGCGCGACAGTTGGGCAATCGACACGGCCGAGGAAGCGGCGGTGCGCACGGCGGTGAGGTAGTTGCCACCGACCAGCGCCTGAAGGCGGCCGGTGTCAGGATCAAAGAGGAAAACGGTCGACTGGTGGTTGGTCAGGCCCTTGGCCATGTTGCCGGGCCAGTAGCCACCCGATTTCACGCCGAGCGACTTGCCCGCCTTGTCAAAGCCCGATTTGAAGCCATAAAGCGCATCGGCATAGCCCAGCGCCTCGCGGATCACCGGAAAGTTGCGCGCGTCGCCCCGCGCCATGGCGGCGAAAACATCGCGCACCGCCACGAAGGCGTCGGCACGGCTCACCACCTCTTCACAGGTCTTTTCCGAGACGATCAGCAGTCCATCGGTCATTGGGTCTTCCTTTCAATTTGAATGGCGCGTCCGGCCACAGGAAACCAGACGCGCCGACTTTGGCCGAAGCCAGAGTTCAGTAGGCCTTGCCGCGGGCAGAAACAGGCCAGACGCTTTCCACCTTGCCGCCGCGCACGCCGACATACCAGTCGTGGACGTTGGCGGTCGGGTCGCAGTGGCCCGGCACCAGCTTGAGCTTTTCACCGATCTTGAGAACACCGCTCGGATCTTCGATCACGCCGTGCTCGTCCGAGCATTTGATGTATTTCACATCCGTGCGGCCATAGACGACCGGCAGGCCGCTGTCGATCGACTGGGCCTTGAGGCCCGCGTCGCAGATCGCCTTGTCGGCCTTGGTGTGGCTCATCACCTGCGTGAGGATGAACATCGCGTTCTCCCACTCGCCTTGGTCGACGCGCTTGCCGTTTTGATCGAGGATGCGGCCGTAGTCGGCATCCATGAAGGCATAAGAGCCGCACTGAAGCTCGTTATAGACGCCCGAGGTCGACTCGAAATAGTAGGAGCCGGTGCCGCCACCCGAAACGAGCTCAGGCTCGAGGCCGACCGACCTGAGGCCCTGAACCGCGTCTTTCACCATGTCGATAGCGATATCGAGCTTGGCCTTGCGGTCTTCGTATTTGTCCATGTGCTGCATCGCGCCCTGATAGGCCTGAATGCCCGAAAACTTGAGGTTGTCGGCGGCATCGACAGCGCGGGCGATGGCGACAACATCCTGCGTGGTCGAGACACCGCAACGGCCAGCGCCACAGTCAATCTCGACAAAGACTTCAAGTTCGGTCCCGTGCTTCTTGGCAGCCGCCGAGAGGTCGGCCACGTTATCGAGGTCGTCAACGCAAACGATGGTGCGGCAGCCGTATTTGGGCAGGCGGGCGAGGCGATCAATCTTTTGCGGGTCGCGGACCTGATTGGAAACCAGGATATCCTTGATGCCGCCACGGGCGAAAACCTCTGCTTCGGAGACCTTCTGGCAGCAGACACCGACAGCGCCGCCAAGGCTTTCCTGAAGCTTGGCCACATCGACCGACTTGTGCATCTTGCCATGCACGCGGTGGCGCATTCCGTGATCCTTGGCATAGTCGCCCATCTTCTTGATGTTGCGCTCGAGCGCATCGAGATCGAGGACAAGGCAAGGGGTCTGGATATCGGCGGCGTCCATGCCCGGCTTGGCGGGAATGTCGAAACCGACGTCGTAGCTATCGAAATTGGTGGTCATCTCTCGGTCTCCAATCAAACGTTCCAAGGCAGCTTGTCGAGATCGACATTGCCGCCGGTGATGATGACGCCGATCCTCTGACCGGCGAAAATCTCTTTGTTCTTGAGGATGGTGGCGAGCGGCACGGCGCTCGAGGGTTCCATCACGATCTTCATCCGCTTCCAGATCAGCTTCATCGCCTCGACGATTTCCTCCTCCGAGGCGGTGAGGATGTCGGTGACGTGGTTCTGGACATAGTGCCAGGTGTTTTCCTTGAGCGGCACCTTGAGGCCATCGGCCACGGTTTCCGGTGCATCGTCGGCGATGATGTAGCCCGCCTTGAAGCTGCGATAGGCATCGTCGGCCTGCTCGGGCTCGGCGGCATAGATCTTCACCTTGGGCGCGATGGTCGAGAGCGTCAGGCAGGTGCCCGACACCATGCCGCCGCCACCGATGGGGGCGACGACCGAGGTCAGGCCCTCGACCTGCTCCATCAGCTCACGCGAGCAGGTGGCCTGCCCGGTGATCACGCGCAGATCGTTGTAGGGATGGACAAACTCGGCGCCGGTCTCGGCGACGACCTCGGCAAAGACGGCCTCGCGCGACGAGGTCGAGGGCTCGCATTCGACCACGCGGCCGCCATAGCCGCGCACGGCATCCTTCTTGGCCTGCGGCGCGGTGCGCGGCATGACCACGGTGCAGGGAATGCCCCGACGACCGGCGGCATAAGACAGGCAGGTGCCGTGGTTGCCCGAGGAATGGGTTGCAACGCCCTTGGCCGCCTGTTCATCGGTGAGGCCAAAGACAGCGTTCGACGCGCCACGGGCCTTGAAGGCGCCGGCTTTCTGGAAGTTCTCGCATTTGAAGAACAGCTCGGCGCCCGCGAGGCTGTTGATATAGCTCGAGGTCAGAACCGGCGTGCGGTGGATGTAGGGTGCGATCCGCTCGTGGGCGGCGATCACATCGTCATAGGTGGGAAAATCGGTCATGAAACCCTCAGGCAGCAGATTTGACGGCATTGGTCCGCGACTTGCGGAAATACTCCTGCGCCGCGGCAACGCCGCTGCCCAGTGTAATCGGATAATCAAGATCGGCCATGGCCATTTCGATCGTCGCAAGGCCCGAAAGGACCATGACCTCGGTCAGCATCCCCAGATGGCCGATGCGGAAGGCTTTGCCCTTCATCTGGCCAAGCCCAACGCCGAAGGAGACGCCATAGGCGTGGAAGGCGTGATCGGTCAGTGCGTCGCTGTTGAACCCGTCGGGGACAAGGATCGCACTGACGGTATCGGAATAAAGATCGGGCGACTTGGCGACGAGCTTGAGGCCCCACGCGACCACAGCACGGCGCACGCCCTCGGCCAGCCGGTGATGGCGGGCATAGACATTCTCGAGCCCCTCTTCGAAGAGCATATCGAGGCTCTCCTTCAGGCCGAAGATCAGCTGCAGCGGCGGGGTATAGGGGAAGCCGCCCGAGGCATTGGCCTTCATCATGTCGCGGAAATCGAAGAAGGTGCGCGGCAGCTTGGCCGTTTCCATCGCCGCAAGTGCTTTGGGGCTGACCGCGAGGATCGCCATGCCGGTCGTCAGCATAAAACCCTTCTGAGAGCCCGCGACGCAGATATCAACGCCCCACTCGTCCATCTTGAAGGGAACCGAGGCGAGCGAGGACACCGCATCGACCATCAGTAGCGCGGGATGGCCCGCGGCATCCATCGCACGGCGGACAGCGCCGATATCTGACATAACGCCGGTCGCGGTCTCGTTGTGCGTGACCATGACCGACTTGATGGCGTGAGTTGTGTCGGCTTTGAGAACCTTTTCAAACTCCGCAGCTGGTGCGCCGGTGCCCCAGTCGCACTCGATGATCTGAACATCGAGGCCGTGGCGCTGGCAGAGGTCGATCCAGCGGTGCGAGAACATCCCGTAGCGCGCGATCAAGACCTTGTCGCCCGGCGAGAGCGTGTTGGAGACAGCCGCCTCCCAGCCGCCGGTGCCCGAGGAGGGGAAGGTGATGATCTGGCCATCCTTGGTGCCGAACACCTTCTTGGAGAGGTCCAGCACCGGGCGCAGCGTCTCGACGAAATCCGGGGCGCGGTGGTCGCGGGTCTGCATCATCATCGCCCGACGCAGGCGGTCGGGGATATTGGTCGGGCCGGGGATGAAAACCGGATTCTGATCGGACATCGGTGCGTCTCCTAGCGTGAGTGGTGAGGCATCATCGCCGCCAACCCCCTGTGATGCAATTTTTTCAAAAACATTTTTCAATATTCAATAGTTTTCCGTAAGTCTATGATTATGATATACTTTTTCCTTTTCACGCGATATGGTATACAATTGTATTGAAATTATTTTTCATTTTCATAACCTGACAATGTTCGGTTCAGGAGACATTCCCATGCAAACCCGCAGCCGTGGCCGCCCGAAATCGGCCTTCACCGAGCCCACCACCTCGACCATGCAGGCGCTCGACCGCGCGCTGGCGGTTCTGACCCATCTGGCTCAGTCCGAAGGGGCGACGCTCAGCGATATTTCCGCCGCGCTCGCTATCCCTGCGCCGACGACCCACCGCATCCTGACCACGCTTCAGGGGCGCGGCTATGCAGCGATGAACGAGGCCAGCCAGACATGGTCGGTCGGGATCGAGGCCTATCGGACCGGCGCGAGCTATCTCAAACGCACCAACCTTCTCGACGTTTCGCGCCCTGTCATGCGGCGGCTCATGGAAATGACCGGCGAGACCGCCAACCTTGCGGTGCAGGACGGAACCGAGGTGGTGTTTGTGGGGCAGGTCGAGACCCTCAACCCGATCCGCGCCTTCTTCAACCCCGGCACGCGGACCGCGATGCACGCTTCAGGCACCGGCAAAGCCATCCTCGCCTCGCTGGATCCCGCGCGACTGAGGGGGCTTTTGGGTCGCGCCGAGCTGACCGCCTTCACCGACCGGACCCTCTCGAGCGCCGCCGCCCTTCAGGCCGACCTCGACCTGACCCGCGAGCGCGGCTGGTCCTTCGACCGCGAGGAACGTTTCGGGGGCATGTCCTGCATCGGCGCAGCGATCCGCGACGCGCGGGGCGAGGTCGTGGCCGGCGTGTCGATCTCTGGCCCCTCGATCCGCTTTTCCGAGGGCCGGATCGAGGCCTTCGGGCGGCTCGTGGCCGAGGCGGCGTCAGAGATCAGCCGCGGGATTGGCGGCGCAGGCTAGGCGCATCAACCTGTTATTTTGATTGGCAAACGGGCAGAGAAGCCCCAGACTGGACCCGACATTCGTTCAAGCCCAGTGAGGTCAGAGATGACCAACGGACATTCGCCGTTGCTCGACCATTGTCCGCCCACTCTTTCGGCGGCGGCCTATTACGATGCCGATTGGTTTTCGCGCGAACAGCGCCTGATCTGGCAGCGCGAATGGGTCTATGCGGGCCGATTGAACGACCTTTCCAAAGGCGTGATGCGGCCCCTGACCGTGGGCGGTGCGGGGGTGATCCTCTGCCGCTCGCCCGAGGGCGACGTGACCGCCTATCACAACACCTGCCGCCACCGCGGCTCTGAGCTGTGCCGCGCCGAGCAGCCCTTGGGCAAGACGATCCGTTGCCCCTATCACGCATGGTCCTATGCGGCGGCGGACGGCCGGCTCTTATCGACGGCCCATGCAACGCCGACAGATGATTTCATCAAGGCCGAGCACGGCCTCTTTCCGGTCGCCGTAACCATCTGGAACGGCTTCATTTTCCTGAACCTCGCAGAGAGCCCCGCCCCGTTTGCGCCTGACCTTGGCCTTCAGGCCTATGACAACTGGCCGATGGCCAACCTTGTCACCGGCCACCGCCTCGTGCGGGATCTTGCCTGCAACTGGAAGGTCTTTTGGGAGAATTACAACGAATGCCTTCACTGCCCCGGCATTCATCCCGAGTTGTCGGATCTTGTGCCGGTCTACCGCGAGGGGATCATGTCCGAACCCGAGCGCCCCGGCTGGACGCCCGAGACCCCGACCGGCCACGCGCTCAAGGAAGGGGCTGTGACATGGACGCTCGACGGCCAGCCTTGCGGGCCGATCTTCCCCAACCTGACCGAAACCGAACGCAAGACCGCTGCAAATTTCGTGACCATCTATCCCACCGCCTTTGTCGTCGCCCATGTGGACTATGCCCGCGTCATCTCGCTCGTGCCGACCGGGCCGGAGACAACGCGGCTCACCGCCGAGTGGCTCTTTGCGCCTGCAACCATGGAGCAAAAGGGCTTTGATCCGGCCAGTGTCGCGGCTTTCGCGACCATCGTGCTCGACCAAGACGCCGAGGCCGCCGAGATGAACCAGCGCGGCCTGAAATCTCCGCGCTTTGGCTCGGGCCGATTGATGCCGCAGGAGTTCGACATTCACCGCTTTCACGGTTGGGTGCTCGACAGGCTAAAGGACGACTGAGATGACCAAGCTCCCCTACCCGACCCTACCCGTTCCCAACCGCTGGGATCGCCGCGGCCTTCCGGGCTGGACATATCATTCGCCCGAGCTGTTCGAGCTTGAGCGCAGCGAGCTGTTCCTCATCCACTGGCAGATCGTCGGCCACGAAAACGACATCCCCGCCCCGGGCGATTGGCTGACCTTCGATATGCTCGGGGAACGAGCACTGATCATGCGGGGCCGCGACGGGATCGTGCGGGCTTTTCACAACCTCTGCCGCCACCGCGGTGCGCGGGTGGTCGATGGCGCGCAGGGGCACTGCAAGGGCGCGCTCGTTTGCCCGTTCCATGGCTGGGTCTATAACCTCGACGGGAGCCTGCGAGGGCCATCCCGCCCCGAGAGCTTTGACGACGACATGGATCGCTCAGAGTTCGGCCTGAAACCCATTGAATTACAAAACTTTCATGGTTTTCTGTTGATCCGCTTCAAGCCGGGGCCCCAGCCCGATCTGGCCGAGCTCTTCGCCCCCTATGACGCCGATTTCGCGGCCTATCGGGCAGATGAAATCCTGCCCGCGTCGGGCTGGACCGGCGCAACCGAGCTGTCGGTGAACTGGAAATCGGTCCGCGACGTGGACAACGAGGGCTATCACGTCGCCATGGCCCACCCTGCCCTTCAGGACCTTTACGGCCGCACCTACCGCGACCTGCAACTCGCGGGCGGCCTGTCGATCTCGCACGGCGAGTTTGGTGATGCCCCCGCCCGTCGCTGGTCGGTGAAGGAATACCTCAAGCATCACGAGCCGCAGGACTGGCTGCCGCCGCATCTGAAAAACAGCTGGACCTATTACGGCCTCTTCCCGAACGCCGTTTTCGCCTTCACGCCAGAATCGATCCAGTACTATCAGGAAATCCCTCTCGACACCGGCACTACGGCCCTCACCGGCCGCATCTATCGCCGCCCCGACGAGACCCGCCGGATGCGGATCGCACGCTATCTGGCCTATCGGATCGACCGCGAAACCTCGGAAGAGGATCAGCAGTTGTCGATCTGGTCGAACGAGTCGATGGCGTCAGATGCGTTTGACGCCTTCCACCTCTCCGACCTCGAATACGGTGTGCGCTGCCATCATGACGGGCTGCGCGAGGTTCTGCCGGTGATGGCCTTGGAAGAGGCACCGCCGGAAGGGCGGGTCGGTGCCGAGAACGCGCGGCTTTTGGAGGACAAGCCGAAATGACCCGCGAGCCTGCCGGTTTGATCCTGGCCCGACAAAATCTCCTGACACCTTTGGGGCTTTCGGGATCCGGCCGACAACGCTATGCCGCCGCGATGACCCTGTTCGAGGCGGGGCAGATCAGCGATGAAGCTCTTGAAATATATAGAGTTTGCTCGCCTCTCGACCATGAAGACCCTGCCCCGCTTTTGGCTGTGGCGGGGCTGCCGTTGCCTGCCGAACCCACCGACAGCGATCTTGCGCGGGGCCTCCGGCTCAAGACATTGCTTGCCGAATGTGACCGGTATCTCGCAAGTCTCACCGGCCCCGGCATCGCCGAAGTCCGCGCGGGCCTTGCCCCTGCCCTAGCGGCAGAAACAACCCCGCTTCCACAGCCGGTCGGGGGCGCAAACGCGGTTGTCTCAGCCCATCTCGCTTCGGCGCTGGCGTCTCTCGAAGCCACGCATCCCGAACTGGCCGCCGCCATCGCCGCCTCGACCGGCGATCTCGAATGGATCACCTATGGCGAATACCCGCCCGACGAAATCGGCGCCGATTTCCTGACCGGCCACGCCTATGCCGAATTGGTCGGACCGGAAGCCGCGATCTTTGCCGAAGACTACGACCTGGGGCTTTTCCTCATTGGCCCCAATATCCTCTACCGCGACCACTATCACCCGGCGCCCGAGCTTTATGCTCCGCTCACCGGCCCTCACGGCTGGCGCTTTGGCCCGGGCGACCCGATGAAAATCAAGCCCGCCCACGATCCGGTCTGGAATCCGCCCAACAGACCACACATGACCAAGGTCGGGCCGATGCCGTTTCTGTGTATTTTCGGCTGGACCAAGGACGTTCGCCTGCCCGCAAGCGTGATCCCGGCGACCGACTGGCCGGAACTTGAAAGGCTAAGGATCCCCGCCGCCTGATAGGGCCGCCCGAGGCATCCGCCTTCCGCAGCGCCCATCTTCGCATCATGACGCCGGAAAGGAGCGCAAAATCGCGCATTTCAACCGGTAAATCCACATATTCGCTAGGAAATTCAGACAAAAAATGCTCAAATCTGTCACCAGTTAGCTTGCCCCACTCAGGCCTGCCCCAAAAGCCGGCCTCCTGCGGGAAACCAATAATAACAGGGAGACATTTCATGAAACTCAAACTTGCAACCGCCCTTCTGCTTGGCACATCGCTTGCGGGCATGGCCAATGCGGATGGGTCCGATCTCGTCGTGTTCGATTGGGCCGGCTACGACGATCCGGGCTTTTATCAATCCTATGTCGATGCCCATGGCTCCGACCCGTCATTCTCGTTCTTCACCGACGAGGAAGAGGCGTTCCAGAAGATGCGGGCGGGCTTCAAGGTCGATGCCGGCCACCCCTGCTCGCAGTCGGTTCCGAAATGGATGGAAGCGGGCCTTCTCGAGCCGGTCGATCCTTCGCGTATCCCCGAATGGGCCAACCTCGAGCCGGGCTTCCGCGATATCGAGGCCTATTGGAAGGACGGCAAGCCCTACTTTATCCCGATGGATTGGGGCAACACCGCGGTGACCTATAACACCGAGCTTCTTTCGGAAGAGGATGCCGCGACCCTGCAATCGTTCGCCGATCCCAAGCACGCCGGCCGCGTGTCGATCCCCGACAACCTCGACGATGCCTATGCCCTCGCCTTCCTGGCCATCGGCGTGAAGGACTGGACACAGGCCACCGACGAACAGTTTGCCGCGGCTTCCGACTTCCTGCGTCAGGTGCACCAGAACCTCCGCGCCTACTGGACCGACGGCGCCTCGCTGGCGCAGATGATGCAGTCGGGCGAGGTCTATCTCGCCTGGGCCTGGAACGAGACCTTCGCGACGATGAGCGCCGAAGGCTATCCGATCGCCATGAAGCGCGACACGCAGGAAGGCTCGTCGAGCTGGGTCTGCGGTTATGTGAAAATGGCCGATCACCCGGCTTCGGATGATCTCTTCTATGATTTCGTCAACGCTTGGCTCGAGCCGGCATCGGCTGAATATATCGTATCGGCTTGGGGCTACGGCCACTCGAACGCCGCTGCGATGGCGAATATCGCTGAAGAAGATCTGGCCGCCGTCGGCCTTGAATCGAGCGAAGCGCTGCGCGAGGGCACCCTGTGGCAGGCTCCTGTCAGCCCGCGCCTGCGCGAGATGATGATCGCCGAGTTCGAGAAGATCAAAGCCGGCTTCTGATCCGGTCGAAACCGAAGAGGGGCCGCCCGTATCGTCGGGCGGCCCTTTTCAATTGGCCAACAAAAAAGCGGGGAGAGACTCCCCGCTTTTGTCGTTCCGATAGCTGGAGATCTAGCGGAAGACGACGATCGATTCAGGCGAAAAACTCACGCGGGTCTTGCTGCCCGGCTCAAGAACGGCGCGGCCAGCGGTGTTCCGCATCGAGATGGTCACCGGCTCGTCTTTGCCCGGAAGGCTGACCAGATAATAGGTCATGTCGCCATAGTATTCGGACTCTGCGATTTCGGCGGCGATCTCGTGGCCGGAGCCTTTGGCACCATCCATGACAACAGACATCATCTCGGGCCGAACCCCGACGCGGCTGATTTCCGAGGGCCTCATCCCTTCCGGCAAGGCCGAAGCCGGAATGTCCAAGGTGCCGAGCGCCTGAATGTCGAGGGTGATCTTTCCCCCCTTCTCGCCAACGGCCTTGGCATCAAGAAAGTTCATCACACCGATAAACGAGGCCACCCGCTGTGTGTTCGGCTTGCGATACAGCGCCTCAGGGGAATCCAGCTGGGCGATCTGCCCGTCAAACATGACGGCGATGCGATCCGACATGATCAGGGCTTCTTCCTGATCATGGGTCACGAGGATGAAAGTGATGCCGACAGAGCGTTGCAGGCGGCGCAGTTCGATCTGCATTTGCTCGCGCAGTTTCTTGTCGAGCGCGGAGAGCGGTTCGTCGAGAAGGATCACCTTGGGCCGCATGATAAGCGCCCGGGCAAGTGCCACGCGCTGGCGCTGTCCGCCAGATAGGGTATGAGCCGCGCGCGGACCGTAACCGCCAAGCGACACCATCTTCAGCGCTTCTTCCACTTCACGATCGTATTCGGCCTTGGGCAGACGTTTTTTCTTCAGGCCATAGCCCACGTTGTCTGCCACCGAGAGGTGTGGGAAAATCGCATAGCTCTGAAACACCATGTTGGTCGGGCGATGATTGGCGGCGATGCCTGCCATAGGCTTGCCATCAAGGGTGATCGTGCCGGTGGTCGGCTCGTCAAATCCGGCGATCATCCGCAGAAGCGTGGTTTTGCCACAGCCTGACGGGCCAAGCAGTGAAAAGAACTCGCCTTCGCGGATCTCGGCGCTGACGCCTCGGAGGGCCTGAACCGAGCCAAAGCTTCGGGTAACACCATCGAGCGTGATGATCGGCTTTTCGGCTTTTGCTGCGGTCATTTTCAGATCAGCCCTTCGGTTGTAGAGGCATCGAGGCCGCGGCGCTGTGCGCTCCGGCGACGGAAGAATTCAGCCACGATCAGCAATGTGATCGACAGCAAAAGAAGAAGTGTTCCAAGCGCCATCACGCCCGGCAACTTGGCCGGGAAGCGCAGCTGGCTCCAGATATAGACAGGCAAGGTGACATCAGTGCCGGTCAGGAAGAAGGCGATGATGAATTCATCAAGCGAGATCGTGAAGGTAATCAGCAGGCTCGAAATCACCCCTGGCAGGATCAGCGGAAAAGTCACCCGTTTGAACGTGCCCCACGAGGTCTCGCCAAGATCGAACGACGCCTCCTCAAGGCTCTGATCAAGCCCGGCAAAGGCAGAATTCAGCACCGCAATCGAAAAGGGAACGCAGACAAGCACGTGACCGGCTATCACCGTCCAAAGCGAAAGGCTCATGCCCAGACGCATGAGAAGAACCAGCAAAGAAACGGCGATGATGATCTCGGGCAGGACAAGCGGCAAAAGGATCAGCCCCATGATCCCGCGCTTGGCCGGAAAACGATAGCGAACCCCGGCACGGGCAGCGAAAGCACCAAGCAGGGTTGAGATCATGGCCGTCGACACCGCAACGATCATGCTGTTGCCCAGCGCATCATGCAGGGCCGAGTTATCCATAAGCGAGGAAAACCATTCGGTCGTAAAGCCCTTCAGAGGGAAGGCAATCACAGTGGAATTGTTGAATGCAAAGATCGGTAGCAGGATGACCGGAGCATAGAGAAAGACCATATAGATCGACGCATAGCCGCGCAGCCAGTCGAGTTTCTTCGGACCTTTCGCCATAGCCTACTCCCCCGCCACGCGGCCGACACGGCGGCTGCCCAAGAAGATCAGCAGACTGAGGCCCCCGACGATAAACATCGACGACACGGCCAGCGCCGCGCCAAGGGGCGCGTTGTTGGCCTTGCCAAACTGAACCTGGATCATGTTGGAAATCATCAGCCCCTCGGTGCCGCCGACAAGCTTGGGGGTGATGAAATCCCCTACGGTCGGGATCAGAACGATGAGCGTCGCCGCCATGACGCCGGGGATCGCAAGCGGCAGGGTCACGCGGAAAAACCGGCGCACCGGGCCGTCGCCTAAATCCTCGGCCGCTTCCAGAAGCGAACGGTCGATCTTTTCGAGGGCCACGAAGATCGGCAGAATGGCAAACGGCGCCCAAGCGTGGGCCAGGGTTATGACAACGGCGTTGACGTTATAGAGAATGAATTGCAGCGGCTCATCGATGATGCCCGCCCAAAGCAAGGCGGAGTTGAACACGCCATTATATCCCAAGATGACCTTCCACAGGAAAACCCGAAGCAAGTAGCTGGTCCAGAACGGCGCGGTGATGAGGAAAAGCCAAAGCGCCTTGCGTTCTTTGACCCGGAAGGAAACGTAGTAGGCCACAGGAAAGGCGCTGATCACGGTGACCAGTGTCACCATGATCGAAATCCGCAAGGATCGGAACATCAACTCGCGATACAGCGGATCCGTCCAGGCCTCTTTGTAATTGGCCAGCGTCGGTGTGGTGTCGAGATCGAGATAGTCCTGCGTCCAGAAGCTGAACATGATGACAAGGATCAGCGGCGCCGCGAGGAGCAGAAGCGCATAGGCAAATGTCGGGCTGATAAGAAACAGCCCCTTTCGGCCTTCTGAGTTCAATTTCATCGCCAAAACAGCACCCGCCCGGAATCGTTAACACGTCCGTCCAACTGAAAGACTATCGGCACATTGCCCATCGGCAAAGGAAAACTGACAGATATGATCAAAATACTCCGCCACATTTGGCGCCCTGAGTCTAAGCCTATCGGCGCCCCCGAAACGCCCCATCGGCCAAGCCAATCGTAAAGGGACCGCCGTGCAATAGGTGCAGCACGAGAGATGAGACAAAAACTGCGGATTTTGTCATTCCTTTCATAGACCTGCGGCGATTTTGGCATAGACTTCTGCGAAACTGCGAAGAACCAACAGACAGAAGAGGGCCGACGATGGGAGCCAATGCCGACGGGGAACTCTACCACGACAAGATGATCGGGATGCTCGAAGCAATCTGGGGAGAGGGCTATCTCTCGCCGGGAGGCCCCGACGAAGTGGCCCGCCTTGTCGGCGAGGATGATCTCACCGGCTGCTCGATCCTCGACATCGGCTGTGGCGCCGGCGGGATCGAGATTGCGCTCGCCTCGACCCATGGCGCCGGATACGTCACCGGGATCGACGTCGAGGACACCGTCCTCAACCACGCGCGCGAGCTTGTGGCCAAGGCGGGGCTCGAGGATCGGGTCGGCCTTGTCAAGGTCGCCCCCGGCCCCCTTGCCTTTCCGCCCGAAACTTTCGATGTGGTGTTCTCAAAGGACTCAATCGTCCACATCCCTGACAAGCACGCTCTGATGCGCGAGGTGTTTCGGGTCTTGAAGCCCGGCGGGCGGTTTATTGCCTCTGACTGGCTTATCGGACATGACGGCGCACCCAGCGCCCAGATGGCCGAATACATCAAATCCGAAGGGCTCGATTTCGGCATGGCCTCGCCCGGTCGCTACAAGGATGCGATGGACGCCGCGGGCTTTCTTGAAGCCAAGACCACGAGCCGCAACGCCTGGTATCGCGAGGTCGCCCGCACCGAGCTGGATCGCCTGCGCGGGCCTGTGGGCCAAGCGGCCGCCAAGATCGTCGGAGCGGATTTCGTCGCTGAAAACTGCGGCATCTGGGAACGGATGATCCCGGTTCTCGACGCGGGCGAACATTGCCCGACCCACCTTCGGGCCGTCAAACCGGCCTAGCCTTTCGGCCGCATCGCCTCTTTCGGCAGGAGGATCGGGAAACGCTCGCGGATGCGCGCGTCGATCTCGGGCGGGATGGCGCGGACGAAATGCTTGGCCAAAAGCTCGCCCGCCCGCGCGTGCGCCCGCTCGTCCATCGTCGTTGACCCTTCCGCCTTCCAGACCTGCACCGAGGCGCGATCCGCCGTTTCTGGATAGACGTATTCCGTCTCCATCGAGCGCAGCGTATCGGCCGCGCCAAGGTAATGCCCCTCGCCCATCACCGCCGCCTTGATCGTCTCGACGCTGAGGGTCTCGTCCGTCACCTCGATCCCGCGAACCACACGCTGCGCCATGCCGAGCATATCGTTGTCGATCACCAGCGCCTCGATGGAACAGCCCATGAGGCTCGCCATCATGCCCGCCGATTCAAGGATACGGTTGGCCCCGGCAAGGCCCGCCACAACCGAAGCGATCCCCTTCTCATAGCCCATCTGCGCATCGGGCATCTTGGCGTCCGACATCGAGGCCGCGACGGTCGTCGGCAGGTCGTAGAACCGGCCGATCTGGGCAATCGCCGCCATCGACACGGCCACTTCGGCCGAGCCTCCGGCAAAGGATCCGGTGCGAAGATCGACCGCAAACGGCCATGCAGCGAAAGACATCGGGCAACCGGGCCGGACCATGTTGACGACCGCGAGGCAAGCCAGGGCTTCCGCCGTCACCTGAACGAGCGATCCGGCAAGGAACGACGGGGCGGTTGCCCCCGATTGCGGCGCGATGGCGATATCGTTGATGAGGCCACGGCGGCTGGTTTCCACCAGAACGTCGAGGTTTTCCTGCGCGAACCGCAATGGCGAGACGATCGGGCAGCCGCCAAAGCTCGCAAATGGCCGCTCGCGGAAGGCCTCTTCCGAGCCTGCGACCATCGCATAAAGCTCCATCGCGGCGGGGATGGATTTCACCGTGTTGAACGTGTGCTCGACGGGCTTGGTCGTGCCCGACAGGACGGCATAGACCACGTTGATATCGTGTTCGAAGAGGTCTTCGATCTCGGTCGGAACCACGGTCTGCCCGAACTGGTGGATATTGGGCAGTGCATCGACAACGCGGGCGGTGTCGTAAAGATCGCGCAGGGTCGAGGGGCGGTATGTGCGGGTCTTGTAATCAAGCATCGAGACCGCCTCACCCGAGGTGCAATAGTTCACCTTGTTGCCGCCCACGACCACATCGTCATGCGCCGGATCGCGGCTGTAGATCGTGTATTCGCGTGCCGCGCCGGCCAGCAGGTCTTCGACCAGAGCCCGCGGAAAAATCAGCCGCCCCTTGCTGTTCAGCCGGCAGCCCTTGGCGGTTGCCAGTTCGATGACCTCATCCGTTGGCGATCCCACACCCACGTCCGACAGGATATCAAGGGCCGCGTCGTGAATGCGCTCCAGATCGCGGGCCGAAAGCGGGTTGTAACTCCCGCCCTCCATGCCCGCCCAGATCGGCTTGCGGTCGGCCGCGGGGGCCGCTTCACGCAGCGCGAGCCTCGCGGCACGGCCGCCACCACGGACCCGTCGGCCAGACGTTGCGGGGTCACTCATGCTCACCTCAGAAATTCAGCGGCGGGGTCACGGTCCGCCGCGGATGCACGAAGAAAGGCCGCTCGACGATCATCACCCGCTCCATCCGGCGCTGCCACTCGATCTCGCGCTGGAGATAGATCTCGACCCAGAGGTCGTCCTTCACCTCTTGACCGAAGGGCGCTTCGAGCCAGGCATAGGCGATGTTGCGCTTGGTCGTGGCCGACCAGAGCGCCGAGGTGACAAAGCCCACCTCGCGGGTCTTGCGGTGATAGACCAGCGCGTGATGGGCCGCCTTGTCCCTAGAGATTTCGATGGCGAAAAGCTTGCGCTTCGGGGCCACGCCAGCAAGCCGCTGCAAGACCCGCTTGCCGTTGTAATGCGGCTTGTCGAAGGTCACGAGCCAGTCGAGGCCGATCTCGTAGGGATTACGCGCGCGGTTCACCCGCAGGTTCGTCTGCGAGGAAATGAAATCGACGCGCGGCAGAAGGAACCCAGCCTCGATCCGCGCCATCTCGAGCGCCTCATAGCCGATGATCCGCACCCCGCGCAGCTGGCCCGCGGCATAGACCGCATCCCAGACTGCCAGCGCATCCTTGGGCGCCATGACCAACTCATACCCCAGATCGCCGGTAAATCCGGTGCGCGAGATCATGACCTTCTTGCCCGCAATCTTGATATCGCGGATGTCAAAGGGGCGCATCGTCTCGATCTCTTTGATCTTGAGATCGCGCAGGGTGGCGGCGGTGGTCGGCCCCTGAAAGGCAAAGCCCGCGAGGTCGTGGGTGACTTCGCTCACCTCCACGTCAAAGCCCCAGGCGATATCCTTGATCCAGAGAAGCTGCGGCTCTTGGCAGAAGAGCAGGAACTCGTCGTCGGAGCGGCGGAAGAGCGTGCCGTCATCGACGACATTGCCATCCTCGTCGCACCAGATCACATAGCTCACGCGCCCCGGCTTTTGCTTGCGCACATCGCGGGTCATCATCCGGTTCATCACCGCCTCGGCGTCCGGTCCGTTGATGCGGAATTTGCACATGGGCGAGATGTCGAAGAGGGTCGCCTGATTGCGGATCGCGAAATATTCGAACTCGGCGGTGTCGAGCACGCCGGGCGAGGCATAGCCATTCCAGTTCATCCAGCTGTGTTGGAAATTCTCGGCGGCGATGCGCTTATGGAATGGCGCGGGCAAGGCGCCCATCGGCATTTGCGGGCGGGGTGTCAGGGCCTTGTTCATTGTGCGCCTCCGTCCTTGATTGCTTGGCCTGCGGCGTTCCATCCCGGCAGACCCGAGATATCGCCCCCCGGATGCGCCCCTGCCCCGCAGAGATAAAGGCCCGCGACAGGCATCCGGTATTGGGCCGCTCCCGCAAACGGGCGCATCATCAGCATCTGGTCGATGCGCAGCTCGCCGTGGTGCCAATGGCCTCCGGTGAGGCCATAGGTGGCCTCAAGATCGGCGGGCGAGCGGACTTCCCAGCCGGTGATCTTGCCACCGACCCCCGGGATCGCGGCTTCCATCGCCTTGATGGTGGCCTTGGCAAGCTTGTCTTTCTTGGGCTTGCTCCAGCCGCCTTTGAGATTGCAGGGCGCGAATTGCGCAAGCGCCGCGAGACGCCAGCCCGTGTCGGTCTTGCGGCCGGTAAGTTCGACGGCCGGAGCCTCGGGCAACTCGCCATACTTCGCCGCGTTGAACGCCCGCTCGATCCGCCGCATATCTTGAGCGACGACGATGCGGTGGCCCAGATCGGCTTCGCTCAACCCATCGGGCAACTCCGCCAGATCAAGATCAATCCGCGCGACCATCCCGTTCGTCGCCATATGGCGCAGGCGGGCTACGTCTTCGGCGTTGAGGTGCTGGGGGCCGAGAAGATCAAACAGCGTCCGCCGGGGCGTGGCGTTGGACAGGATCAGCGGCGCACGGAGTTCCGTGCCGTTTTCAAGGGCCACACCCACCGCGCGGTCGCTGTCATCCACGAGGATACGCGCCACCGGCGACGAGGTGCGGATCGCCGCACCCGAAGCTTCCGCCGCCTTGGTCAGCGTCGAAACAACCGCCGCCGCGCCGCCGATGGGGGTCGATCGTTGCCCGGCCCCGCCCGAACCGGTCGAGGCAAAGCGATAGAGAAGCGTCAGCACTGTTCCCGGCGAGCGCGGCCCCATGGCTCCACCCAGCGTCGCGTCCATCGCCAGCGCAGCCGCCAGAGGCCCGTCGCCGATCTCGTCTTCGCAGAGATCCCAGACGTTCGAGAGGATGATCCGCAGCATATCGCGCATATCGGTCTTGCCGAGGCCACGGATCGAGAGGCCCAGCTGCGCCATGCTGAGCATATCGCCCAAGCCCCCATCGCGGAACCGAGGTGGCGCTTTGGCAAGCATCTTGGCGAGCGCGCCGGAGTAGCGGGCAAGCTTGCGATGCAGCTCGGCAAAGTTCGCGGCCATCTCGGGCGAGACGCCCCGCGCCACGGAGCCGTCGATCTCGACACGCTCGCCTCCACCGAAAGACAGCGTTTTCATCGGCGCACCATAGCGCAGCCCGTGGCGCGACAGGCCGAGGCCAGAGGCGATCTTGGGGTGAATGCCGAATGGCATCGCCGCCACAGGGTCGGCCCCACCCAGAAGCCCGCCGACTTCGGGCGCAGCCTCGAGAACCACAACACGCTTGCCCTCTTTGGCAAGCCTTGCAGCCGCGACAAGGCCGTTATGGCCCGCGCCGATCACGATAGCGTCGAAATCCCCGCTCATGCCGCCGCCCCCAGATCGATCTTCTTGCCAAGGTCCAAAAGCACCTCGCGTGCCGCATTGGCGCCGGGCGCGCCCATGACGCCGCCGCCGGGGTGGCTCGACGAGCCGCACATATAGAGGCCCTTGATCGGCGAGCGATACTGCGCGTAGCCGGGGACCGGGCGGTTGAAGAGAAGCTGATCGAAGGTCAGCTCGCCTTGGAAGATATTGCCCTCGGTCAGGCCCACCTCGCGTTCGATATCGGCGGGGCTGCGCACCTCTTTGTGGACGATCAGATCGGCAAAATCGGGGCTATGGCGGCTGATCTTGTCGATCACCGTCTTGGCGAAGGCCTCGCGGTTCGCGTCGTCCCATTCGCCATCGGCCAACTCATAGGGCGCATATTGCACAAAGATAGTGGCGTAGTGCTTGCCCGGCGGTGCCATGGTCGGGTCGATCTGGGTCGGGATCAGGAAATCGACGTAAGGCGAGGCCGACCAGCGGCCCTCTTTCCAATCGTCATAGGCGCGTTCGATCTCGGCCATGTCGTCGAGGAAATGCAGATCGCCCTTGAGGAACTTGGCCCCCTTCGGCGCGGCGGTGAAGGTGGGCATCCCGTCAAGGGCGATGTTGAGCTTGCCCGAAGAGCCACGGAAGCGATAACGCTTGACCCCCTTGATGAACTCGCCCGGCAATTCTTTTTCCTCGGTATGCTCGATGAAGGTCCGGCGCACGTCCATGCCCGAGACGACAGTATCGGCATAGAACTCGTCGCCATTCTCCAGCGCGACGCCGACAACGCAGCCATTTTTGACGATGAACTGGTCAAGGCCCGATCCGGTGCGGATCTCGCCGCCCGCGTCCTGAAAACTCAGCGCCATCGCCTTGGTGATCGACCCCATCCCGCCGCGCGAGAAACCCCATGCGCCGATCGAGCCGTCAACCTCGCCCATGTAGTGATGGAGGAGCACATAGGCCGTGCCCGGCGAATAGGGGCCGAGGCCCGTGCCGATGATCCCCGATCCGGCGATATGCGCCTTGACGATATCGGACTTGATATACTGGTCGAGGAATTCGGCGATCGACATGGTCCAGAAGCGGACCGTTTCAGCCATTTCGCGCTCGCCCAGATCGTAGAACCGCTTGCCGATATAGAGGAGCTCCGAGATATCGCGCGGGTTGAACGAGGTCGGGTCCGGCGCGGTCCGCATCAAGAGGGGCTTGATGAACTTGCACTGGCGCATGACGGCGCGGGCATAGCGTTCGTAGCCGTCGGCATCCTCGGGGTTGTTGCGAATGAGCTCGCGGCGGAGCGCGTCGTGATCGGAGGAATAGTTGAAATAGTTGCCCTTGGAATCGAAGGTCGCGCCGCTTTCATAGGGGATCACCTGCAGGCCATATTTGGGCAGATCCAGCGCGCGGATGATCTCGGGCCGCAGGAGCGAGCAGACGTAGGAGCAGTTGGAATAGGTCCAGCCCGGCTGCAACTCGCGGCTGACGGCGGCGCCGCCGACATAATCGTTCTTCTCGATCACGAGGGTCTTAAGGCCCGCCCGCGCCAGAAACCCGGCCGTTGTCAGGCCGTTGTGGCCCGCGCCCACGATGATGGCGTCGTATTTCATATCCGCTCCCTCGATTCCCGTGGTGTGACGGTAATTTAAACTGAGCACTCAGTCAAAAATTTTCGAGCGCTTGCTCAGTTTTTGCTTTTCATGCCGACGGGCGCGGCGTAGAGAAAATGCATGACCCCACAGATCGCAGATCGCGCCCTATCGCCCACCAGCGCCCGCACTCAGGCGCGGATCGTCGAGGCCGTGGTCGAAGCGGTGGCGCAATATGGAATATCTGGCACCACGCTTGCAAACGTTGCCACACTGGCCGAGGTCAGCCAGGGCGTCTTGATCTTTCACTTCAAGTCGAAGGAAGGGCTTTTCGCCGAAACCCTGCGGCGGTTGATCGAGGAATACCAACAGGGCTGGCAGGCAGCGCTGGAGGAACCCGACCCGCTCCAGCGGATCGTCGGACTGGTGCGGTCTGATTTCACTGCACCCGTTTGCAGCCGCAAGAAACTTGCCCTTTGGTTCGCGTTCTGGGGTGAGGCCGGGGCTCAGCCTCTCTACAATGAGATCTGCGCCAAGAGCGAGATCCACCGCTACGAGGCGATGATCTCGGCCTGCCGCGCCTTTTGTGAAACAAACAAGGGCGAGACCTGCGATCCCGCCCTTCTGGCGCATTCCATTGATGCGATGACCGATGGCCTGTGGCTGCAGATGCATATCTCGGCCAAATCCCTCAGCCGGACCGATGCCCGATCCATGGCGATGGCCCATCTGCGGCTTCTCTTGCCGAAATGGGCCGCCGCCATCCCTCAGTAGGATGGCGCACCGGTGTGCTTGTTGCGATGCCCTTCACGAAGCGGCGCGTGCTCGGTGGTTTCATGCGCGCCGTCCCACAACCCCTCGGCCAGCAGCTCTTCCTGCGTGATCTCGATGGCTTTGCGAAGGATGTCGAACATCTCGTCGATCTGGCTGCGGGTGATGGTCAGCGGCGGCGAGAACACACACATATTGATCAGCGGGCGGACAAGCAGGCCCATCTTCTGGCAATGGGCATCGATGCGGCTCCCGACCTCATAATCCAGCGCCAGAGGGTTCTTGCTGACCGGATCGGCCACACAGTCGACGCATCCCATAAGGCCCATGCCACGGGTATCGCCAACGATCGGAAGATCACGCAGGGAATGCAGCCGCTCCTGGAAATAGGGGCTGATCTCGCGAACGTGCTCGAGGATACCCTCGCGCTCGATAATCTCCATGTTCTTGAGCGCCGCAGCGGCGGAAACCGGATGGCCGGAATAGGTAAAGCCGTTGGAGAAGGTCGCACCCTTGGAGTTCGCGCCCGAAACCTCGGCGATCAGACGGTCGGAAATGATGGCCGCGCCCATCGGAACATAGCCCGACGTCAGGCCTTTGGCGGTTGTGATGATATCGGGGACAATGTCGAAGACCGCTTCGGAGGCGAACCAGTGGCCAAGGCGGCCAAAGCCCGTCACCACCTCGTCCGAGATGTAGAGCACATCGTGCTTGCGGCAGACCTCAAAGCAGCGCTTGTGGTAGCCCGGCACCGGAACGATCACACCGCCCGAGGCGAGGATCGGTTCGGCGATGAAGGCGGCAACGCGATCGGAACCCAGCTTCAAAATCGCGTTTTCGAGATCGGCCACCTTCTCGTCCAGGAAGGTGTCGAGCGACATTCCCTCGGGCCGCCGGTAGGGATTCACATCCGGCAGCATATGACGCAGGTCTTGGGCATGGTCGAAATAACCAACGTCCCGCTCCTTGCCGCACATCGAGGCCGAAAGGTAGGTCGAGCCATGATAGGCCTTGGCACGCGAGATGATGATCTTCTTTTCAGGCTTTCCGAGGATGTTGTTGCGGAAGTGAAGGAAGCGGATGGCGCTATCGACAGCCGTCGAGCCTCCGGTGGTAAAGAACACGGTATTGAGATCGCCCGGCGTGTGCTGGGCAATCTTGTGGGCCAGTTCAGCGGCGGTCGAATGTCCAAGCGCAAACGGATTGTAATAGGGCATTGCCATGACCTGATCGGCGATCGCCTGCGCCATCTCTGGCCGATTATATCCGATCTGCACGCACCACATCCCGGCGGTCATATCGATCAGCTTTCGGCCGGATTCGTCCTGAATATGGATGCCATCGCCGCTGACCGGAAAGGTCCGCTCGGTGTGGCCGTGGTCTTCCATCCCTTCCCAAGGGTGCAGAACATTCTTGTTATCCCAGTCGTTGTGACGGGAAAAATCATTGATGAGCGAGGTCATGTTCTACTCCGGACTCGGGTGATTTGATCATAAGCAATCTGAATGAACGTTCATTCATTGTCAATCGCCTTCCAAGTCGCCATAAAGCCTGCCAATGCTTTGCATCGGACAGGTTGGAGTGAGAGGAATGCCCGAGGCCAAATCTGCACGGGAACAGACCAAGGCGCGGCACAGGCGCGCCCTGATCGAGGCGACGGCGGATGCCATCGCCGAGCATGGTCTGGCCGCGGTATCGGTCAGCCGGATACTTGAAAAGGCAGGCTTGTCCCGCGGCATGGTAAACCTGCACTTTTCCAGCAAGAACAATCTCTTGCTGTCCGTAGCTGAACAATTCTCTGAAGATTATACCCGGCACTGGATCGTGGCGATGGAAGGCGCCGGAATCCGCCCCGAAGCGCAGCTTCGGGCGATCATCGACGCCGATTTCGATCCCGTCGTTCTCAATCGGCGCACCATGGCCGTCTGGTTCGCATTTCGCGGCGAGGCGCATTCCTCGCCGGAATTCATGCCCTTCATCGACTCTCGCGACGCCAAGATGCAGCGCACGATCACCTCGATTTGCCGCGAACTCTGCAAGAGAGGTGCCAACCCTGGCACCGATCCGCAGATTGCCGCCCTGTCGATCATCGCCCTTCTCGAGGGTCTCTGGACCGATTACTACCTCCACCCCGACCGCTTCGACCGCGACACCGCCCGCGCCGTGGTGTTGCACACGGCCCGCGCCTTCTTTCCCGAAACCTTCGAGGTCTAGCTGAACAGCCCGCCGTAGCTTTGCCGCAGGATGTTCTTCTGAACCTTGCCCATCGTGTTGCGCGGCAACTCGTCCACGACGATCAGGGTGCGCGGCTGTTTGAAGCGCGCCAGCGCCTGCCCCATCGCTGCAGCGATCTGGTCGAGGTCGGGCTCCTGCCCTTTCTGGCGCACGAGGATGCCCACGGCGACCTCGCCCAGATCGGGATGCGGCACGCCGATCACCGCGCTTTCGAGAACGCCGGGCTGTTCGTCGAGCAGCGTCTCGACCTCCTTGGGATAGACGTTGAACCCGCCCGAAATGATCAGATCCTTGCCACGGCCGATGATCGTCACATAGCCGTCCGCGTCCATCCGGGCGAGGTCGCCGGTGATGAAAAACCCATCCTCGCGCAGCTCTTCGCGGGTCTTCTCCGGCATCTGCCAATAGCCCTGAAAGACGTTTGCCCCCCTCACCTCGATCACGCCCACCTCGCCTTGCGGCAGGGTCGCACCGGTGGCCGGATCGGTGATCTTCAGCTCCACCCCCGGCAGCGGCAGGCCGACCGTTCCGGCGCGGCGGTCGCCGTCGTAGGGGTTGGAGGTGTTCATATTCGTCTCGGTCATGCCATAGCGTTCGAGGATCCGGTGGCCGGTGCGCTCTTCAAAGCGGCCATGGGTTTCGGCCAGCAAAGGCGCGCTGCCGGACACGAAGAGGCGCACCCCCTTGGTCAGGTCGCGGGTGAAGGCAGGGTGATCGAGAAGGCGGGTGTAGAAGGTTGGCACCCCCATGAGCGCCGTGGCGCGCGGCATCTCGCGCACCAGCGCCTCCACGTCGAATTTGCCGAAGAAAATCATTGCCCCGCCGGTGGCGAGGATCACGTTCGTCGCCACAAAAAGCCCGTGGGTATGGTAGATCGGCAGAGCGTGCAAAAGCACGTCCTTCTCGGTGAACCGCCACGCCGCGGCCAGTGTAAGAGCGTTCGACAAGAGGTTGTTCTGGCTCAACATTGCGCCCTTGGAACGGCCCGTGGTGCCAGAGGTATAAAGAAGCGCAGCGAGGTCGTCCGGGCCACGCTCGGCCACCAGAGCGACGTCCGGTTGGCTCGCCGCCAAGGCCGCAAGGCTGCCGCTTCCGTCGGCGTTGAGCGTTCTCACGACGGCGCCGGTTCCCTCCACCAAAGGCGCAATCCGCGCCTCGGTCGCATCGCTGGCCACAACGAGCCTAGCACCGCTGTCGGTGAGAAAATAGCCGAGCTCGGCGGGCGTATAGGCCGTGTTCAGCGGCAGGAAGACAAACCCGCCCTGCACGCAAGCCGCATAAAGCGCGAGCGCCTCGGGCGATTTGTCGATCTGCGCGGCGATCCGATCGCCGGGGACAAGGCCAAGCGCCGAAATCGCGTTCGACAGCCGCGCCGCCATCGCCAGAAAGCCGGCATAGCTGATCGCCGCCGCACTTTCAGGGTAGAGGAACGGCGCCTCGGATCCGGCATGGCGGCCAAAGAGCGTGTCGTAAAGCGGATTGGTCATGGCGGTCCCCTGCTGTCATCGGCTTTTTGCGCCAAACCGGAGCGCGGGTAAAGCCGTCAGGACAGCATGAGATAGATCCAGATCACGCTGATCAGGACCGGCTGATGCGCAAGGTAGATCACTAGGCTATGCCGCCCCGGAAAAGAGGCGAGCCATTGCAACGACCCCTGCCCCGCGGCTGCCGACTGCATCAAGGCATTTGGCAGGAGGGCGGTCAACGCTTTGGCGGCGCCGATGCCGAACAGGGCTGGCCCGAACCACGGAAACACCGGCTCATAGTCGATTGACGGCGGCCACCATGTCGACAGGCCGGTCCAGTAGAAAAACGGGCTGTTGAGCGCTGGGAGGCTGACATAATTGGGAAGTGCGATGACCACAGCCCCCAAGACAAGCGTCACCACCGCCGGCAGGCGTAGGAAGGCGAGGCCCAAGAGGCTTGCCACCGAGATCGAATGCAGGATGCCGAAATAGACGAAAGTGTTTGGCATGACCAGAAACGTCCCTGCCGAGACCAGCGCCGCCGCGCCCGCGACCTTTGCGAAGCGCTTCCAGAACGAGGGCCAGCGAATCCCCTGCCCGTGCGAGAGGTAAAGGCTGAAGCCCACAAGGAACAGAAAGCTGCCGGCCGTCGCTCTGGCAAAGAGCGCCCAAAACCCGTGCGTGGTCGTGCCACCCGGAATAAACCCAAACATTTCGAGATCATAGGTGAAGTGGAACGTCACCATCATCAAAATGGCGACCGTCCGCGCCACATCAATTGCCAAGATGCGCCCGCCCACCGTCTGCGCCATGTCTTGCTCCCTTGCCCCAGCGGAAAGGTGGCCCGCCTCGGGCGGAAAATCCAGCGGAAACCCTCAGCCGCCCTTGAGCTGGCGCAGGAGAAACACCTCGCTGTCGTCGCTGACCTGCTCATGCAGGCCCCGCGCGATCAGCTTGCCATCGACCGAGACCGAAACCCCCGCCTTGATGACGGGATCGAGGCCCGGATGGGCCTCGACCAATGCTTTCATCATCTCGCCAACCGTCTTGGCCTCCACCTCGACCACATCCGCGCCATCGGTAAACCGGCGCAGACCCGACCAGAGGTGAACCTTGACCATCAGCCCTTGGCCTTGATCGCCGCAAGGATGCGCGGCGGCGACATTGGAAGGCTGCGCAGGCGCACGCCAGCCGCGGCATGGACCGCATTGGCCACGGCCGGCAGCGGCGGGGTGATGCCCGTCTCGCCGACACCGCGCACGCCGTAGGGGTGGCCGGGGTTCGGCACTTCGACGATTACCGTGTCGATCATCGGAAGGTCCGAGGCTACGGGGATGCGATAATCGAGGAACACGGTGTTCTGCAGCCGCCCGTCGGCGCCGTAGATGTATTCCTCGTTCAGCGCCCAGCCGATGCCCTGCGCCGCGCCACCCTGAAACTGCCCTTCCACATAGGCCGGATGGATCGCCTTGCCCGCGTCTTGCACCACAGTGTAGCGCAGAACCGAGGTATAGCCGGTTTCGGGATCGACCTCGACGTCGACGATATGGGTGCCAAAGCTGCCCCCGTGGCCCGAGGGGGTCGCCTCGAAATGGCCCGAGATCGGCCCGCCGGTGCCGCCCATCTCGGCGGCCAGCTCGCCAATGGCGAGCGGCGGGAACTCGCCCGCGTTTGGCCCCGAAGGCTTGGCGCAGCCGTCTTCCCAGATCACCGCTTCGGCGGGGATGCCCCATTTGTCGGCGGCCCGCTGGCAGAGCTTGGTCGAGATCTGCTTGACCGCCTCGATGGTGGCAAGGCCGGTCGCATAGGTCGCGCGGCTGCCGTGGGTCGGCTCGTTGACACCGAGCGAGCCGGTGTCGACGACGTTGACGCGCACGTTCTCGTAAGGGATGCCCAGCGCCTCGGCCGCCATCAGCGCCATTGAGGCGCGGCTGCCGCCGATGTCGGGCGTGCCGACCGAGACCGTCACCGAGCCATCCTCGCCGAGCGCTGCCGAAACCGAGGTCTCGCCGCCCCAGTTCATCCAATAGCCGCTGGCCACGCCCCTGCCCTGATTGGGACCAAGGGGGGCCGCGTAATGCGGATGCGCCAGCGCGGCTTCCAGCGTCTCGACAAGGCCGATGCGCGGGAAGGTCGGGCCGAAGCTGGCCTTGGTCCCCTCGCGGGAGGCGTTCTTGAGGCGCGTTTTCAGCGGATCGAGCTTCAGCGCACGGCACATCTCGTCAACAAGGCTCTCGGTGGCGAACGCCGCCATCGGCGAGCCGGGGGCGCGATAGGCCGCCTGCTTGGGCCGGTTGGCCAGAACGTCATAGCCCTCGTGATGCACGGCCGGGATATTGTAGCAGGAGAAGGCGCAATCAAGGGCGCTGTCGATCGGCGCCATCGGGAAGGCGCCGCCTTGCATCCGCATGGTGACCTTCGCGGCGGTCATGGTGCCATCTTTTTTCATCCCCATCTTCACGTCGATCGACGACGACGAGGTCGGCCCCGTGGCGCGGAGGACTTCGGAACGGGTCATCACCATCTTCACGGGCTTGCCCGCCTTGCGGCTGAGCGCCAGCGCGACAGGTTCGACAAACACGGTCGTCTTGCCGCCGAAACCGCCGCCGATCTCCGAAGGCGTTACCCGCAGGTTGGCGACGTCGATGCCAAGAACCGCAGCACTCATCCGGCGGATGAACCAATGGCCTTGGGTGCAGACCCACATCTCGCCTTTGCCGTCCGATCCGAGCTGGGCAAGGCAGGCGTGAGGCTCGATATAGCCCTGATGGGCGGCCTCGGTTTTGTAGGTGTTTTCCATGACGAGGTCGGCTGCGGCAAAGCCCGCATCGAGATCGCCGTGGCCGTATTCGATATAGCGCATGACGTTGGGATGCAGCCCCTCGGGCACCGAATAATCTGCGGCCCCCGCGCGGATCGCCGGAGCGCCCGGCTTCATCGCCTCGTCCACATCGGTGACGTGCGGCAGCACCTCATACTCGACCTCGATCAGCTTGGCAGCTTCGCGGGCCAAAAGAAGGCTGGTCGCGGCAACGGCGGCAACGGCATGGCCGTCATAAAGCGCCACCTCGCCCGCCATGCAGTTTTCCTGAATGTTCCAGTCCTCGCCCTCGAGGCCGGTCGGAAAATCGGCGCGGGTGACAACGGCCTTCACGCCCTTGAGCGCAAGCGCCTTGGAAGCGTCGATCTTCTTGATCTTGGCATGCGCATGGGGCGAGCGGACCATCACGCCATGCAGCATCCCGGAGGCATAGGCATCGGCGCCATAGCGGGCCTTGCCCGTCACCTTGTCGATACCGTCGGGACGATCGGGGCGCGTGCCGATGTATTTGAAGCCGGTTGTCTTGCTGTCCAGAGGCATCACACGCCCTCCCGCATTTCGGCGGCGGCATCAAGAACCGCCCGGATAATCTTGTCATAGCCTGTGCAGCGGCACAGGTTGCCGGCGAGCCAGTAGCGCGCCTCTTCCTCGGTCGGATCGGGGTTCTGCGCCAAAAGCGCCTTGGCCGCGACGAGGATGCCCGGCGTGCAAATCCCGCACTGGAGTGCCGCGTGTTCAATGAACTTGCGTTGCAGCGGGTGCAGCTTCTCGCCCTCGGCCATGCCTTCGACCGTCTCGATCTTCTTGCCCTCCGCCTCGACACCAAGGACAAGGCAGGAGCAGACAAGACGGCCGTCAACGGTCACCGAACAGGCGCCACAATCGCCGGTGCCGCAGCCTTCCTTGGCGCCGGTCATCCCGAGCTTGTCGCGCAGGCAATCGAGCAGGGTCTCGCGCGGATCGGCGAGGAATTCGACCTCGTCGCCGTTCACGGTGGTGGTCACATGGATCTGGGTCATTTGGCACCTCGTGCGCGGTCGTAAGCAATTTTGGCGGCGCGGCGGGCAAGAACGCCGGCCACATCCGTGCGGAACGCGATGGTTCCGCGCTTGTCGTTGATCGGGCGGCAGGCGGCCGAAGCGGCGGCGGCCAGCGCATCGAGCGCCTTGGCGTCGAGCGTCGAGCCGATCAGCGCCTTGGCGGCGTCTTCCACCACCACGATGGTCGGCGCGACAGCGCCAAGGACCACGCAGGCCTCGGTGATCTTGTCGCCTTCAACGCGCAGGTTCACGGCACAACCGACCACGGCAATATCCATCTCGGTGCGCGGGATGAAACGCAGGTAGGCATCGCCTCCCCCCTTGCCGCGCGGTGGCAGGTAAATGCCTGAGATGACTTCGCCCTTGGCAAGCGTGGTGCGCCCCGGTCCGGCGGGAATGTCTGCGACCTTCACCTGCCGCGTGCCCTTGGGGCCGACGACCGAAACCTCGGCGCCAGCCGCGGCGAGGGCGGGAACCGAATCCGCCGCCGGCGAGCCGTTGCAAAGGTTGCCGATCAGCGTCGCCCTGCCCTGCACCTGCGTCGAGCCGACTAGGCCCATCCCCTCGATGACACCCGGCCAATCGGCGCAGAGACCTTCATGGGCGGTCAACTCGGCGCCGGCCACGGCCGCACCGATGCTCCAGCACATGTCATCCTCTTGCACGATGTCTTTGACACCGGGGATGTGCTTGATGTCGATCAGGTCGTCGGGCGTGACGATATCGGCGCGCATCTGCACCAGAACGTCAGTTCCCCCTGCCAGAAACCGTGTCACCCCGGACGCAGCGACGGCGATCGCCGAGGCATCCTCAAATGTCGCGGGAGTATGGTAACGCATTCTCTCTCCTTGCTCAGACTGCTGCCGCTGATTGCCCCAATACACTAGGCGTTCAAACAGGTGTGTTTCCACCACAAAGAACGTCAGACAGACTCTGTGTCGCGGCGTCGAAAGGACGGTATTGTTTTCCGCGACGGATGCAAGGGAGAGGTCGAATCAATCCTCACCAAGATCGGCGCGCGCCTCGAAAGGGATGGCATCTTCACCAAAGAAACGCCGCACCACAGAAACAGGCTCTTGCATGAACTTCCGGCGCGCCAGCGGATCAACGAAATGCCGGGCAAACATGAAGTGCATATAGTAGAGAAACCCGCGAGCATCGGCGGCTGACATTTTCGCGCAAGTGGCCTTCAGAACTGACTCGCGATCGAATCTGTCGCCAAGATCAAACATCAAAGCATAGCGTGGCAGGCCGCGAATATCATGCGCCAGAACCCGCCCGATTTCGGCCCCGGCGGCAGCCTGATCGCCCAAGGACATATGCGCCATCGCCTTTTGGACCGTCAGATACAGGCTGATCTGCGAGGCTTTGACAGGAACAAACTCTTGAGCGCGCTCAAAGAGCGCCAGGGCCTCTTCGCCCCGTCCGTCCCACATCCTGAGTTGGCCCACAGTGCTGAAAGCCGTTATAAAGTTGGTGGTGCGCGAAAAGACATCCTCGGCCATGTCCATCGCCAGCTGACGCCACTTCGGATTGGCGAACCACAAGAGCTTGGCGGCTGCGAGCGACAGGATATCGTTGCCGTCGATGTGTTCGATGGCTTTGAGAAGCTGATCCTCGATCTCGTTCTCGCCCCGCACGAAATCGCTTGGCGAACGCATCCCGAAAAACCCGCCCACGACCATGTTGGAATGGATGGCAGTGGCAAGAAGAACATAGTTCGAGCAATCCTTGGGATTGGCGGCAACCGCAGCCCTAAGGCGCTTTTCCGTCTCGTGCATCCCGCCTTCGGCCTCGGCCAGCATGATCTCGGCTTCGTGCATCCGCACTGCGAGCGGAGCATCTTCGTCGGGCGAACCTGATTGGGCCGGATGCGATTGCACCCTCCACACCTGATCAACGAGCGCGGCCGCCAGATCGGCCATAAAGGCGCCACCGGACTTCGAGCAAAGCTCGTTGCCGGTCAAAGCAAGCCTTCGGGTTAGAAGCAGGGCCTGCTTGTCGAGTCGGCTGACTGAAAGAACCACATCGGTCCTGCCGGGAGCTGAAAAGAGAAACTTGACCCCTATTCCGACACGCGGCTTGGAGAGGTCGAATTCGCCCATCTCGTCTCTGGAGGCGACAACCCGAACCTTGCGGTCCTCGTGCAGAGTATTTCGCAGTTCGTCTGCAAAGCGCTGGACAAAGTCCCAACCGCGCTCGGCCCCCTCACCCGAAGGCGCCAGCCCCTGAACCGGACCCACGATGACATGAGCATCCTCAAAAGGCGCCACAGGCTCGGGCTTGCGCGCAATCCACACGTATCCCTCGCCATATTGTGTGGCGATGAAATTGGGATTGCGGGCCGGATCGCCGAGCTTGCGGCGGAGGCGATTGATCAGGAAATCAACGCTGCGCTGGCCGATATCCGACCCCTCACCCGAAATCCTGTCGAGCAGTTGGTCACGGCTGACAACGAGGCCGGGCTTGTTGCTCAGGGTGTGCAAAATAGCCCGCTCGGCCCGCGTAAAGGCGACGACCTCGGCCTGGCCCACGGAATTCGCCCGCGAATAATCGGACGCAAACTGCCAGCTGCCGTATCTATGTAAATCGTCTTGAGACATTCCGTTTTCAAACCGCCCAAAGAAATTCGGGCTCATCTCCTCCCGTGGACAAACTCAAGAGTCTTCTTCTGGAAACCAACACCCACACTCCCCGCACTTTGACCCGAGGAGACAGAACAATCTTTCCAATCCAAAATGGCTTTTTTTGGCCCATGCTAACATTGAACAAACAATCATATTCTAATGTCAATATTGCGTGGCAGGGGTCTCCCAAATGCTGCTTTGGGTATCCTGTCGAGGGCCTGAATTGGCATCGCTCCTGCCGCGCGAGTAGCCCCGCCGGCTCCGACAGGATCCTGGAACGCCGTGCATACCCGGTCATTCGCGTAAAGGATCTTGGGGCGGGGTCACGATCCCGGTGACCCCGCCCAACCTGCCGCTCCACGCGCTGCTACCTTTTCTTAATTCCGCGTCCCTAGAGTCTGGTCAAACATCGGCCTCAAAGGACAGATCATGCCGCAAACCATCGAACGCCCCGCCACTGCAGGCGAGGTTCACTTCGGCCTTGATGAGATATTCTATTCGCGCACGGACCATCGCGGCATCATTCGTGCCGGCAACGATGTTTTTCAGCGTGTATCGGGCTTTTCATGGGAGAAGCTTATCGGTGCGCCGCACAAGATCGTCAGACACCCGGAAATGCCGAAGGCTGTGTTCAAGATCATGTGGCAATCGATCCAAGATGGGCGTCCGATTGCCGCCTATGTGAAGAACCGATCCGAAAACGGGGGCTATTATTGGGTGCTGGCCACGATCCTGCCGAATGAACAGGGCTATCTATCGGTCAGGATCAAGCCGTCTTCGCCCCTGTTTGATACCGCGCGAGACCTTTATGCCGAAGTTCTGAAAGCGGAAACCAGCCAGAATTTGCCGCCAGAAAAATCCGCCGAACTTCTGATTGCGCGGTTACAAAATCTGGGCTTCTACGACTACACAGATTTCATGACCCAGGCGCTCGATCAGGAGCAAAATGCGCGTGACCAGAAACTGGAACGTGTCATGACCACGGAGATGCGGGCCTTAAGCTGGATCAGCGAACTTCTCAGGCAAACCCTGAAGTTTCAGGCCGCTCTGCTCACGGATTTTGAGGCGCTGCAGTCGATTCCCAACAATATGAGGATCATCGCGTCGCGCCTCGAACCCTCGGGTGGCCCCGTGAGCGCCATTTCCGAAAACTATAAGTTCATTTCGACTGATCTCTACCGGCGGCTTGCCGCTTTCGCGAGCGGGAAGGACAATCTGTGTCAGACAATGGTCAGGATTGTCTCCGAGGCCATCTTCCTGACGCGCTCGGCCAGAAATCTGTCGGAAGTCGTCAGGGTCGAAAAGGGCTCTTCTGCCAATGCCTCAGAGAGTGAAACAGGCTATCTAGCTGATCTTGAGACCAACTATTTGCAGCGCGCCGATACGGCGCTGAAACGCGCAGCGCTAGTTTCGGGCGAGCTATATCAATCGAGCGCGGAAATGCGGCGCATGATGTTGGGGCTCGACACGATCCGCGTCATGGGGCGAGTAGAAAGTGGGCGGTTGGGAACGTTGGGAGCCGGGCTGGGGGCAACAATTGACCAGCTCGATCTTCGTCATGGCGAAATTGCGGCCAAGCTACAAAACCTGATGAATATCTCTGCGAAGATCCGCAACGGGGTAGCCGGAAAAGTTGACAAATGCGCGGCTTGACCCTTCCGTAGCGGCGCCCAAGATCAGCCGAAAATGGCCGTTCGGAGAGCCTCGATCGCACCCGAACACCGCTTTGCGCGAAATTTTCCTCGCCGCTTCGTCATTTGCGTTGAACTAAGAACGACGCCTCGAGCATATCATAGGAGCCTTTTGCAGATCCAAATGCAGCAGCTTAGATCTTGATTTCACGTTCAAGTTCTTTAGCCCCGCGCCGCGCCATTTCGGAGTGCGCCGCTGTGGGTCGATAACCTGCGACGACCGCCTATCGTCGGGCTGCGTTTGCGGTGAAGTTTTGACCATCTCAATCTGAACCGCGGCGCACAATCCAAAGCCTTTGGGATTCTTGGCGCATTAGAGCTTTCGAGGGTGGGTGGAGCCGAACCGCGTCCAGCCCCCGCAGCGCACGAGTTTCAGCACCCAGCAATTGAAAGTTCAGCACTTAATCGAGCCTGTCTCAAGATCAGAAGAGCGCAGCATCGCTGGCAGCCGTGCGTTCTGGAAGACCGGCAGGACGCTCTGAATCGAGATTGAAGTCGCTCCGCGGCACCTGCAGAACCTTGACCTCACCTGTTGTCGGACGAAACATGACGCGCCGCGCCGCATTGCCACCCAGGCTTTGCCCCACGCAAGGAATCCTCTCGGCCTCCAGAAAGCTTGTTGCGAATTCGGCGTTCGACTGCCCGATATCGCGCAGTCTAGGAGAGATGCGCGCTGCGCCAAAGAGTTTGGCCTGAAGATCGGCACGCGTGCCTCCGGCTTTCAAAAGGCCGTTCACCAAAAGCTCCATGGCATGAACACCATAGCGCAAGGGCTTTTCGCTTCCTTGATCGGGCCCGAAGGGCAAAAGAAAATGGTTCATTCCCCCGATCCTTGCTTTGGGATCATATAGGCAAACCGCGACACAAGATCCCAAAACTGTTGCGAGGATATCTTCCGGAACACAAGACACATAGTAACCCCCCTGCGTTACCGTTCGAAGGTGAGCCCGCGACGTAATATCAAATGTCATGAGTTGACGGTCCGAGCTGGAGACGCAGGCTCGCAGGCTTTGAGGATGGCCCCCGCTATCTGGTCGATCGGCAATTGAGTTTGGACAGCTCCGATAGACCAAGCCACTTTCGGCATTCCGTAGACGGTCGATGTGGCTTCATCCTGTCCAAACGTCGAGCAACCGGCACGCCGTAACTCCAGCAGGCCCTCCGCGCCGTCTTGCCCCATCCCGGTAAGCAGGGCGCCGACGACGTTGGGCGCCAACGCCAGGGCAGACCGGAACAAAGTATTGACCGACGGAACATGGCCCGACTCCGCGGGACCCGGCTGAAGCCGACAGTGGTTCGGCTCGCCCTTTTGGATCGTTAAATGGGCACCAGTGCCGGCCGCCAGGCAAACGCGACCGGGCAACATGGGCACCCCATCTCGTGCCGCGACCACCTCGGCAGAGCTTCGACGAGCCAGGAGCCTAACAAGACTCTCGCCGAAACCACGCCCGGTATGTTGCACGATCGCGGTAGGTGGGCAGTTTGCAGGGAAGGCCGAAAGGAGGGTCAACAAGCCATCGATACCTCCGGTAGAGGCTCCAATCACAACAATCTTCTGTCGTCGGCCCTGCCCGCCAACCTCGGCCGCGGCGACGCGACGGAAGTGGTCGTTTCGAAGGATCTGCAGTCCCAGTTGAGAAGCGTCCCAAATATCGTCCGCCGACATCTGGGGATGAATGACAGGCTCCGAGTAATTTCCTCCTTTGAGAGGCACCTGTCTCGTGCTGTCATGGTCGGGTACCCGGTCGACGATCCTCAAGTATCTCATACCGAGCGCGTAAAAGAGGGATCTCATACCTTCAAACTCTCTGATGTTTGTCAGGCTGTCAGAAATCAGCGCGATATCGGGTTCCTGACTTTCAGAAAGCATGAATCCCTGGGACAGATCGCCCGCAAGACCTAGAAGATTGAACCGGGGATCATCTGCAATAGCTCTTGAAACGCGCGCACGCACAACGGGGCTGGCGCTGACGATTACGATCCGCAAACGATGCATCTTGTATTTTCCCTGACGTGAGCAGTCTGCAATAACTTAGAAATCTTCCCAAATACCGGGAGCCGCGCTTTGCCCTGCGGCTGCCACTGATTTCGCGACCTGCATTTCCATTACTGGAACCAATGCCTCTTTTTCCGAAGTTTCACGTCGGCTCCGAAAATCGACAACTTTGTGACTATCAACAATTTCGCTCGCAACGGAAAAATGACCGACCATCTCCGTAAGACGCCGCGAGTCCTGTTGAAGCGAATGGCTTGCGGCGGTGGCTTGCTCGACCATGGCGGCGTTCTGTTGAGTGACCTGATCAAGTTGCGTGACGCCAATGTTGATCTCGGCAAGGCCGGCGGACTGCTCCGAGGCACCGTTGGCAATATCCCCGACAAGCGACGTGATATTCGCTACCGATCCGACGATATTGGTCAGCGCCTCACCGGCGCGGCCCACCTGCTCGACTCCGGTGCCGACGTGTTCGGCTGAATCGACGATGAGCGTCTTGATCTCTTTGGCAGCGTTCGAGGACCTCTGGGCCAAGGCGCGCACTTCGGATGCAACGACCGCAAAACCCTTTCCAGCCTCTCCCGCCCGCGCGGCTTCCACACCGGCGTTGAGGGCCAGCAGGTTTGTCTGGAACGCAATGTCATCAATTGCGCCGATAATCTGCGAGATCTGGTCAGAAGACTCACGAATCCTATTCATCGCGTCCACCGCGTCTCGCACAACCGAACCGCTATCTTCCGCGTCTTTCCTGGCCTTCTGAACGATCATTTCGACCTCGCGGGCACCTTCTGCCGCGGACTTTACGCTGGCCGTCATCTCATCAAGAGCGGCAGCCGTCTCCTCAAGCGCAGCGGCCTGGTTTTCCGTTCTGCGGGAAAGATCTTCGGAAGCGCCACTTATTTCCCCCGCGCGAGCGTGAATGCTTTCAGAGATTTCGACGACTTGCGAAATCGTGTTTGCAAGATGCTCGACCGACTGATTGAAATCCGCTCGCAGCCCTTCGTAGCTTTCCGAAAAAGCATCGTTGATCTGACATGAGAGGTTGCCAGCCGAGAGATTGTGCAAACCGGCTCGCAAGCCGGACACCACAGCCTTGAGGTCTTCTGCATCGGCTGCGCGGCGTGCTTCCGCTTCACGCCCTTGGGCGAGCGCCCGCTGGAGCGACACGATCGAGCGTGCAAACGCGCCTATCTCATCGCCGCGATCCTGCCCTTCAACCTTGGCATCGAGATTGCCATTCGCCACTTCCTCGAGCGACACCTTGGTGCGCAGGAAAGGCTGCAAGATGGATCGGGAAACAAAGTAGCCCAAGGCTGCCATCACAACGGCCAACGCAGCACCCGCCCAAAGAATATCCGCGAGAATCGCCCTTGATTTACCCAAGGCATCAGCGTTGTCCCGCTCATATACGAGGCCCCAGGATTGGCCGAAGGCTTCTAGAGGGACGACCTTCGCAAGTCCGGTTCCGCCGCGCGCAAGAGGAGCGTTCTCATAGAAATCTTCTCGGCCCTCCGCCGCGGCCCGAAAATGTGGCAATGTCTCGACTGCAACCTCGACATCAGATTCTGGTACCGGCGTGCGGCTTTGCCCGTCGGGTCCGATCAAATAGGCTGAACTGCTCTGACCAAGCTCGCCTTCAATTTTGACAACACTTTCCAGCATGGTCGAATCCATCTGCGTAGCAAGATAGCCTGCGAGATCACCAGAATTGTCGAGCAACTGGAGCACCATGAAGGCAGAGATATCCCCGCCCATCGAGTCATAACCGCTGAAATCGCTGAGATAGACCTTGCCCGGCACACCATCCCGCGCGGCGCGGGCGGCGATGCCCAGGCCAGAGTTGGCATATGGTCCATCCAACAGGTTGGAGGTGAAATCGTCCTCCTTGTCGATCGAATAGATGATGTTGAAATCCGGATCGATGAAGAAGACATCGTGAAACCCGAATATCGACGCCAAAGCACGGATGTGTAGATCGAGCCTCGTTTGCAGCCGATGATATAGGGCGACCTCACCGTCAAGATCTAGGCCGCCGCTAGAGGCTCCGGTTTCACCATACAGGGGCCGAAGCGAGGCATCCGGGTCTGCGATGGCACGAAAGGCCCCAGAAAGCTGGTTTATTGAGGAGCCTAGCCCAGGTTCAATTGATAGAGCCGTTGTCATGCGGGCTATATCCTTGAGCCAAGCTTCAAACCTATCCGCTGAGTCGATGGCACGAGACACCAATCCAGCCCGAATTTCTTGTTGGATCTCCCGACTAAATCCTTGCTGGTTGATGAATTGAAGTGCAGACCCAGAAACCAAGCAAAGGCCAACCACCAGAGCGGGGAGCTTTGTTTTAAGTGACAAGGACGACAAGGACGACAAGGACGACAAGGAAATCATGGGACTGCCTTTCTATTGTTGGCGAAGGTGCCTAAGCGAACGCCCGAATGGAGGATTTCTAGAAAAGATCGATGGTTCTTGTGCCGGGTGCCCGATCCGGACACCCCGAAAGCCGGCGGCGCAAATCGCCAAGCTTAAGACCACGCAGTATGGGATCTAGGGGCAGCCGCGGAGCACTTCTGGCTGAGGGGCTGGTTGCGAGCCACTGCAGGCAGGACCTGATGTCTCCCAGTGTCTGCATCAACAGATCGATCGCCTGAGCCTCTTTCACGTCGATTGCCTTGGCTGCCTGTGCCGGACCCGAATGCAATACGGCCTCACAGGTTGCCTCGATTTGAGACAGGATATCTTCGCATCCCCCCAATTCCGCATCGACGCGCTTGAGAAGGGTTACAAGATCGATATCCGTGATGGGCTGATGGATACTCATAGACGCCCCACCACTTGTTCAATGCTTGTTCGCAAGGTGGCGGTCGTGAACGGCTTGGGAACGAGATTGTTTGCCCCCAACTCTCGGCAACTGCGCAAAACGTCTGGGCCAGGGGTTCCGGTTATCAAGATGAATCCGATCCGCTGCGTTGTTTTGTTCTGCCGAAGGGCCGCAAGAAGCTCGAGCCCGCTCATCCGCGGCATATTCATATCCGAAATGACAAGGTGGACCGGGGCAGCCACGAGCTTGCTGAGTGCCGCATGACCGTCCGCTTCGGTTTGGTAATTCCGAATGGCCATCTCGTCGAGCGACTGGGTGATAAGTGCGCGACTTACAGACATATCGTCGACCACCATGATACGTAGACTGTCTTTGAGGCTCATCCCGTTGTTCCTTCGGCAATGGCTGCATTTGGCCCAACTCGGCGATAGGTCGTCACACCGACTCCCTTGAACAACGTCTCCGCCGGGCCAGAAATTCGTTCGGAATGACCGATGAAAAGATGCCCTTCGGGACGTAAAAGATTGGCAAATCGCCCCCAAAGCCGTTGCTGTGTTGGCTTGTCGAAATAGATCGCAACATTGCGACAAAAGATGACGTCGAAACCGCCCCGCATCGGCCAATCGTTCATGAGATTCAGTTCCGCAAATGTGATCAGCTTGCCGAGTTCCGCAGAGGCGGAAGCGCTCCCCCCGGCTATTTGGAAATACCGCCCGATAACGGATTGATCGATCCCATCGACCTCTTCGGCCGCGTAGGTTCCTGCCCTGGCGCGCGCGAGAATTTCCTTGTCCACATCTGTTGCCAGGATGCGGATATCGTACCGAGACGCGTCGGGCATCATCTCGAGAATGGTCAAGGCAATCGAATAGGGCTCTTGCCCGGACGAACAGCCCGCAGACCAAAGTCGAACCCGGTCACCCCTACGGGCCATTTCGAGAAGTGGTGGCAGCAACAGTGAGCGAAGGGTTTCGAAATGGTGCCCTTCTCTGAAGAAATGCGTGACGTTCGTGGTAAGAGCAGACAACATTTGCTGTTGCTCTGCTTCGTCTCCACTATCGAGTAGCCTGCAATAGCTCTGGAAATCCTGGAGCCCGAGTGCGCGCAGGCGCTTGATCAATCGCGCATAGACAAGGTCACGTTTGCCAGCCGGCAGATGCAGACCGAAGAGCCGTTGCGCGTGCAAAGCGATCGATTCGAAATCGCTGCTGGAGAAACTGAAGCCGACCGACCCCTCGATCGGCGGATTTCTAGCTGGAAGTGTCATTGCGGGGCCTTCCCTCCAAAACCGATCACCGCACCGAGATCGATCACACGCGACATACCTTCGTCGGTCGTGATTATTCCGGTTATCGCCTGGCGGCCGGAATCGCCGCGTGTATCTGGAGGGGTCTGGATGTCTTCATTTTTCACCGAGAGAATCTCGGAAACTGATTCCACCAGCAGCCCGAGGGTCTTGCCGCCATGCGCTGCAACAACAACAACATTACGCTCGTTGTGCGGCGTTCGGGGCAGACCGAAACGCGCCGCAAGGTCGTAGATGGGTATGACCGACCCACGCAGGTTCATGACGCCCAAGACTTCCTCAGGAGAATGAGGCAGAGACGAAACCGGGCTCCAACGGCGGATCTCTCTGACTTGTGAAATATCGAGCGAGAAATTCTGCCCACCGGTACAGAAGGCGACGAATTCGAGGTCGAGGCGAGTGGCATCAATGGCTGACTGCATGAGGCATCCCTTCAGATATTCTGAGGAGGCCGCTGTTGGCGGCCGGTGAGACATTTCGGGCAAGCACGTCGGGATCCAGGATCAAGGCGACCTGGCCGTCGCCTAGAACTGTCGCGGCCGAGACGCCGGGAACTGTTCCGTAGTTGCTCTCCAACCCCTTGATCACCACCTGACGCTGATCGTGGATCCGGTCGACCATCAGCGCCACAAGCGCGTGCTCTTCTGTCTCCATCAATACGACCTGACATTTCCGTGGATCGCGAAGACCACCGGAAAGGCCGAGACCTTCAGCGACATCAACCAGCGGCACATAGCGCCCCCGAACAAACAGCAGTTGGTCGCTCGCACCAAACTGATGCACGTCTGATTCTTCAGGGACGATGGTTTCAAGGATCGAGGTGATTGGGATAACTAGGGTCTGCCCAGCCACCGAGACAACCATCCCGTCAAGCACAGCCAATGTAAGGGGCAGAGAAATGATGAACTCTGTTCCCTGACCGGGGGTGGTTGCGATGGTGATGCGTCCTCCGAGGGTCGACACAGCATTCTTGACCACGTCCAGCCCTACGCCGCGCCCTGACAGGTTTGAAACGCGATCGGCAGTCGAAAACCCCGGCATGAACAACAATGCGTCGATTTCGCTGTCGGCAAGTTCCAAGTCAGGCGCGACCAGCCCCTTGCTGCGCGCGATCTCGAGAATTTTGGGGCGGTTGAGACCCGCGCCGTCATCGCGGATCGTGATGACGACCATCCCTGATCGATGCACAGCGGACAGAGTAATGGTTCCAATCGGATCTTTCCCCGCGGCAAGCCTTGCCTCTGGCTTTTCCAGCCCGTGATCGACCGAGTTCCGAACCATATGCGTCAGAGGGTCGGACAGTCGCTCGACGACTGTCTTGTCAACTTCAGTACCTTCACCCGAAGTTTGCAGCTTTACCTTTTTGCCCGTAGCTTCTTCGGCTTCCCGAACAATTCGCGACATACGTTGGAATAGCGGTTTGACCGGCTGGGCACGGATCGCCATCACCGCCTCCTGAATATCACGCGCCAGCAGACGATAGTCTTCGACATGAGTGACGACATCGGCGTCGGTTGCCAGTCGCAATTCTTGCAGGCGTTGGGCGATCATCGACTGATTGATGATCAACTCCCCAACCGCGTTGATGAGGCGGTCAACGCGATCGAGCTCCACCCTCAAGGTCGATTTGGGCGTATTGTCCGCTGGCTCTGCGGTTGGGCGTACGGACTGAGGAGGCGAAGAGCTTGCCTGAGTGGCCCCGGAGCTTGCCGGGGCCACTTGTGGATGAGGCTCCGGCGCGGCAGCTTCGTCCAAGCGCGTCGAAATATGTAGGTCGCAAAGCCCGTCTACAAAATCAAAAACCTCCCGGACCTTCGTCTCCGGCGCTGAGGTTTCAAGTTCAATCAACCATCCAAGGCAGGGTGCGGCGGGGTCAAAATCGGCCAGCTCACCCATGCCTTCGGTTTGCAAATGAGTTGTTGTCTCTCCCAAATCCGCGAGCGAAGCCACGATCATCGCCGGATTATGGCCATTGCTATAGAGACGTCCGAAGGGTTTGAACCGGATCTCAAAAACCTCGGTTGCGGGTTCCCCAAGATCAAGCAGGATCGGCTGTGCAGCAAATCCAAAGGCGGAAGCGACCAGCCCATCAGGTGCGCTTGCGCCCGCGAGGCATTGGTCCAGCGCCGCAAGGAAGCTATCCGCCTGTTCCGGTGTCTCGGTGTCACCTCTCCGCGCGCGCTCGACGAGGTCAGTAAGAAAATCGGCGGATCGCTGAAGCGTTAGAACAATGCCTGCAGAGGCCTCTAGTCGATGACTACGGACCGCATCCAGAACGGTCTCGAACCGGTGAGAAAAATCCACCAGAGCACTGAACCCAAAAGCCCCGGCGCCGCCTTTGATGGAGTGCACCGAACGGAACACCGCGTTGACCGTTTCGTCGTCCGCCTGACCGGCCGCTATGAGGCCAAGCCCGTCGATCAATTGTTCAAGAAGTTCCTCGGACTCTTCAAAGAACATATCGCGTATCGAGTTTTGCGATCCCATTTTAGCTCCCAAGCCCGGCAACTCGGCGAACGAGCGCCACTATGGTTGCGTCATCGAACGGTTTGACGATCCAGCCAGTCGCCCCTGCCTCTCGGGCACGCGCCTTGAGGTGATCGGCGCTCTCCGTCGTCAGAACGAGTATCGGGACGGTCCGGTTGGCTTTGCCGCCGCGAATGGCGTTGATCACCCCATAGCCATCCATCCTCGGCATATTGATATCGGTGATCACCACATCGGGCGCTTCACGGGAAAAGACCTCGAGGCCTTTTTCCCCATCTTCGGCCGATACACAGTCAAACCCCGCGTCGGTCATCACCTTGCGCACGAGGCCAAGCATTGTTCGGGAATCGTCGATAGCGAGAACTTTCACGCTCATGCTTGGCCCCCTTCAAGGCCGAGGGCCTGAGTTGCACCAAGAAGCCGAAGTTCGCCCGCGACCGGATCGGGAAGATTCTTAATCTCAAAGGCCTGACCCGCAGCCTGCCAGCTGCGTCGGGCCATGATCAGCAGTTCGAGCATCAGCCCGTCGAAACTGCGGAGAGAACGAGCGTCGATCTGAACGGGTGAGCCGATACTCCGACGCAAAAAATCAAGAAGCTCGTCATCTTCCGCCGGCGAATATCTTGGTGGAAGCTCAAAACAGGCGATGGTGTCTTGCATGGCAAACTCGGCGTGGCCTCGAAACGGAGCCGCGACCGGTTGGACCGAGTCGGCGGCTTGACCACCCTAGGTTCCAACTGCTTGCAGAAGTGTTACGCCAAAAAGGATAATTCGAACGCGACACTCTTCCCTATGCGGTGATTTCAGCCTCTAGAAGCTCGCGCCAGCGATGACACGAGACCTCGTGCCCGTCGCCGGGGTTTTCGAGCTGCGGCTCGGTCGTCCGGCATATGTCGATCGCATTGGGGCAACGGGTATGAAACTTGCACCCCGAGGGCTGGTTCAACGGGGACGGAATTTCACCCACGAGCTTTTGCGCCCTGCCCCGGTCGTCGGGATCAAGCGACGGGATCGCCGAAAAAAGCGCCTTGGTATAGGGGTGGCGGGGCGCGGCGAAAAGCTGGCGGGTGGGCGCGGATTCGACGAGGCGGCCGAGATACATCACCGCCACATGATCGCAGGTGTGGGCCACCACCGAGAGATCGTGGCTGATGAACAGGAAGGTCAGCCCGAGGTCTTTCTGGAGCTGCTTCAACAGGTTGAGAACATCCGCCTGGATCGACACATCGAGCGCGGCCACACTTTCATCGGCGACGATGAATTTCGGCCCCGAGACAAGCGCGCGGGCGATGGAGATGCGCTGGCGCTGACCGCCGGAAAAGGCGTGCGGGAAGCGGCGCAGGTGTTCGAGGTTCAAACGGCATTTCGCGGCGATCTCGCGCACGCGGGCATCCGTCTCCTCGCGGGTTTTGGTGAGGCCCATGACCTCGAGCGGCTCGGCGATGATATCGCGCACCGTCATCCGCGGGCTGAGCGCGGCGTAGGGGTCCTGGAAAATAAGCTGCGCCCGCTTGCGATAATCCTTCAGCTCGTCACCAGAGAGGGTCGCCAGATCATAGCTCACCTGCCCGTCGGTGAATGTCGCCTGCCCGCCCGTGATCGGTGCGGCCTTGAGGAGCGCGCGGCCAAGGGTCGTCTTGCCCGAGCCGCTCTCGCCCACGAGGCCGAAGAAAGAACCGCGTTTGATCTCGATCGAGACCTCGTTGACGGCCTTCAGGACGGTGCGGTCAAAGAACCCCTTGCCGATGTTGTAGCCAACCGTGAGGTCTTTGGCGGTGATGAGGGTTTCCTTGCTCATCGGGCGGCCTCCATTTTCGCGTGCAGGTGGCAGGCGACACGGTGCGTTGGATCGACCCAACGGTTTTCAGGCAGGTCGCGCTTGCACACATCGCCGATGATCTCGCGGCAGCGGGTATGGAAGACGCATCCCGTGGGCCGCTCGAGCGGCGAGGGAATGTCGCCCGGAACCGGTGTCAGCGGCGCGTCGAGATCGTCGAACCGCGGCAAGGCGGCGATCAGGCCGCGGGTATAGGGGTGTTTGGGGTTGCGGATCACCTCGCGCACCGGCCCTTCCTCGACGATCCGGCCCAGATACATGACGCAGACCTTGTCGGCCGTCTGGGCAATCACGCCGAGATCGTGGGTGATGAAGATGATCCCCATGTGAAACTCGTTCACGAGGTCTTTCATCAGGTCGATCACCTGCGCCTGAATGGTCACATCAAGCGCAGTGGTTGGCTCGTCAGCAATCAGGAGCTTGGGATTGGTCGAAAGCGCCATGGCAATCATCGCCCGTTGGCGCATCCCGCCCGACAGCTCGAACACATATTGGTCAAACCGCTTGGCGGGATCGGAAATGCCCACCCTGTCGAGCATCTCGACCGAGACATCCTTGGCCCTGGCCTTGGTCATGTCGGTATGAATGAGAAGCTGCTCGACCATCTGGTTGCCGATGGTGATCGCCGGCGCGAAAGAGGCCATCGGCTCCTGGAAGATCATCGAGATCGCCCCGCCCCGCACGATCTTGAGCTCGGCCGCTTTCTTCAGCGACAGAACATCCACCTCGCGCCCTTCGGCGTGGAGGGTGATCTTGCTTTTGGGATCATAGACCGCGTTGCCGGGGTTCAACTGCATCAGCGCCTTGGCCGTCACCGATTTCCCCGACCCGCTCTCGCCCACAAGCCCCATGACCTCGCCCTTCTTGAGCGAGAACGACACATCCTCGACCGCCGTCACAAGCCCTTCGTCGGTGCGAAAGCTGAGCGTGAGGTTTTCAACGTCGATCAGTGAGGTCATTTCTTCGTATCCGAATAGGGGTCAGCGGCATCGCGAAGGCCGTCGCCCACGAAGACGAAGGCCAGAACGAGGGCGATGAAGAAGATCACCGGAATGAAATACCACTGATAGTTCAGAAGGACGTCGGCCTTCGAGACGTTCTGCATGAGCGCGCCAAGCGAGTTGACCGGATCCTTCAGGCCAAGGCCGATGAACGACAGCGCCGTTTCCGACCGGACCATGTAGGGGAAGGAAATCATCAAATCGACGATGATATAGCTGGTGAACGAAGGCAAAAGGTGCCGCCGGATGATGTGGCCCGGCTTGGCCCCGCAAAGCTCGGCCGCGAGCACATATTCCTGCGTTCGTTCGGTCAGCAGGTGGGTTCTGATCCTCCGCGCCAGCGTAGGCCAACCGATCAGGCCAAGGATGATCGAGATGAAGAAGAACCGTGTCTCCGAACTCCAGGTATCGGGCATGAAAGCCGCGAGCGCCATGAAGAGCGGGATTGAGGGCACCGTTCGGATGGCGTCGGTGATCATTTGCAAGACACTGTCGATCCAGCCGCCGAAATAGCCGGCCACCCCTCCTATGATGAGCGCAAGGACGAAGGAGATGAAGACACCCAAGGTGCCTACCGCTAGCGAGGTCCAAATCGCGTGGAGCGTCCGGCTGAAGATATCCTTGCCGCTCGCGTCGGTGCCAAAGAGATGGATCTTGCCGCCCTCAACGCCGAAAAGGTGAATGTTGGAACTGACAAGCGCCACGTCGATATCGAAGGCATCGCCGGGCAGATCATAATCGAGGTGGAAGAGCTTGTAGTCCCAATCCCGCGTGAAAAACTGCATATAAAGCCGCTCGTCACGCTTTTCGGTGATCACCCAACGGAAATTGGTCGCCATCGAACGTTCGCGTTCGGTCGCGTAGATAAAGGGCCGCCACGAGAATCCGTTTTCGTCCCAGAATTTCGGCAATTGCGGCGCGCCGTTTTCATACTGATCGTCGCGGCCCGCGATGGTCGGGTCATAGGGCGACAGGAATGGCGCGAAGAGGCCCATGACGATCATCAGCACCAGCGCCCAGCCCGCGATCATCGCGGTTCGGTTCGAGCTGAAGCGCGACCAGATAAGCTGGCCTTGCGAGGCGGTGAAGTAGGCCTCTTTGGCGGCCTGATCGACACCGGCGGTTGCTTTCTTTCTCCAGAACATCGGCCTACCCCATCATCCCGCGGCGCACACGCGGATCAATCAGCGCCAGAAGGATGTCCGTCGCGAAATTCAGCGCGACGATGCTGGCAGTCAAAAGGAAGATGATCGCGCCCGCGAGTTGCTGGTCGTTCGAACGGGCGAGCGATTCAAAAAGAAGCGCGCCGGCCTCGGTCAGCGTCAGGATCAGGGCGACGATCGGCAATTCGTTGAAGATACGGTTGAGGTCAAAGCCGAGCGAGTTGACCACCGGCCCAAGCGAATGCTTGGCCGGATAGCGCCAGAGGAGCCGCGCGCCAGAGACGCCCCGCGCCGAGGCGGCGGTGACATAGAGCTTGCCGATCTCGTCGAGCATGAGCGCCCGCACGGTCTGAAGCGCGAAAGCGGTGGCCGACCAGCCAAGAATAAAGACAGGCAGCCAGGCGTGGCTCATGAAATCCTTGAACTTGGCCAGATTCCACGGCGCGTCTCGCAATTCCTTGGAATAAAGCCCCGTCAAACTCTCCCCGAAATAGACCGTGGCGATCAGCATGATGATCAGAGCCAGAAGGAAATTGGGCAGGGCAAGGCCAAGGTAGCTGACAAAGCGCAACGAGTTGTTGGTGACCGGGCTCTTCGAGCTTGCCGATATGATGCCTATGGGCACCGCGATGGCATAACTGAGGATCAGCGCGGCCATGCAGATGCCGAGAGAAATCCAGAACTTGTCGGCCAGAAGCTGGTTGATGTTGAGGCGCAAGATGCAGCTGTCGCCGAATTCGCCGTGAACAAAGACGCTATAGACCCACTTGCCCCAACGTTCCGGGAAAGGCCGGTCAAGCCCCAGTCGGCGCTCCTCGGCCTCGATATCGGCGATGGTGATCTGCGAGCCTTGGGTGTTCTTGAAGGCCAGATAGCGCTCGGCGCAGGTGCCGGGCACAAGCTCCATCAGCGTAAAGACGATCAGCGACACCGTCAGAAGGGTGATCAGCGCCATTGTGGCGCGGGTGATCACGAATTGAATGAATTGCCCCATGGCTGGCGATATCCCGTCAGTCGTCTTTTGGAAATCTGGCCGGGGCGGATTGCGCCGCCCCGGCCGGTGTTTCTATCCGGTCAGATCACTCGTCGAGATACCACTGGGCACCCAGATACGGGTAGGTCCGGTAGTATTCGTAGGACTCGGTCTTGAACTCGGGGAAGTTCTTGAGCGCGTTGGCGTGATAGATCGGGCCAGACGACAGAACCGTGCCGATGAACAGCAGGTTCGAGGTCATCGCTTCGACCATCCGAGCCCCGATGGCATCCGATTCCGGCGTGCCGACCGGGGTCGACTGGAAGGCGTTGATATCGGCGATCAGACCCTTGACGTAATCGGGCGGTTCGACACCGCTCGCGCCGTTGCTGTCGACCCACTCGGCCCAGAGCATACCGCTGCGGTGCGCGAAGTAGTTCTCGAACGGCGGGACCCAAAGCTCGTTGTTGCCAAGAACGATGGCAAGCGGCTGGCTCTTCTCCCACAGGCCCACGTCAAGCTGGTTGGACGACTGCGCCGAACGGTATTCGTCGGGCGTGACTTCCTTGACGGTGGTCTGAATGCCGACCTCGGCCCACTGCTGGGAGATAAGCTCGACAACCTGACCCGGCAGGCCCTGCTGGGCGAACTGCATGTTGATGATGAGCTTGGCACCACCCGGCAGGTCGCGCATTCCATCCCCATCCACATCGACGACGCCGGCACCATCGAGAAGGGCTTTGGCCCCTTCAGGATCGTATTCGGCGGCATAGGTCGCCCACATGGGATCAACAAAGCTCGGCACCGGCGAGAAGCCGATATATTGCCGCGCGACGCCCTGACCGAAGTAGGCGGTTTCGTTGATCTCGTTGCGGTCGATCGCGATCGACATGGCCTTGCGGAAGTTCACATCGCCAAAGACGGCGCGCTTGGCCTCGTCCTCATGGGTGACGTTGAACGACACGGTCGGCATCGAGATACGCGGCGCGATTTGCAACGTGTAATCGCCGCTGCCCTGATTTTCGAGCAGGATCGGCGCATCCGGCAGACCAAGCGACTGGGCCTTGTAATCGACCTCGCCGTTGATCAGCTTGAGCAAACGCACTTCGTGGTCGTTGGCATAGATCTCGTCCATCTCGTTGATGTAGGGGAGCTGCTGACCGGTGGTGTCGACCATGTGGAAGTAGGGGTTGGCCACGAAATGGCGCCCTTCGGTGGTCTCGTTCACGACAAAGTGGCTCTCGAGCGTTGGCACGGCGTGCGCCGGCAGAGCCGCGAGCTTGTCGGGCGAGTTGAGCATCGGCGAGGGCGTGTCGGTCCAGTCCGAGCTGCCATAGTAGGCCTTGATCGCGTCGTAGCCGTTCTCAAAGCCCATCGACTGGGCCAGAGCATCGGCATCGGCGTTGATCGCAGGGTGGAACTGGCCGAGGAAGTGCATCGGCTGGAAGCCCTGCGCGTAGGAGGTGGCGAAGTGGGCCAGAAGGCCTGGCTTCGGCGCCGGCAGGTTGAACACCACGGTGGTTTCGTCCGGGGTATCGACAGTCATCGGCTCGCCGCCGACGAGGACATAGTCCTTGGCTTTCTCGATGACGTTGGTGTCCATCATCAGGTTGTCGTACCAGAACTTCACGTCAGCCGAGGTGAAGGGCTGGCCGTCCGACCACTTGTGACCGGCCCGCAGGTGGAAAGTCAGCTGGGTGTAATCAGCGTTCCATTCCCACGACTTGGCGACGTTCGGCACGATCGTCTGAAGGTCGTCCGAATAGCGCACAAGGTTGACGTGGCGCACCGAGAGGAAGTCGGAGGTGCCGGCCTCGGTGGCGTTCGACAAGGCGTCGAAGGTGCCGCCATAGTGGCCGACGCTGTCGTAGGGCACGACAACCAGCGGCTCGGACGGCAGACGATCGGCAAGCGGCGGCAGCGCCGGGTTACCGGCGATGCGGGCGTTCAGATCGCCGATCGCGGGGTTTTCCGAGAATTCCATCGAGCAGCCAGCGGCCGCTTCAAACTCGGAAAGCTCATATTGTTGCGGGAAGGCGCCGGCTGCGACACCCATGGAATCTCCCATAGTGATAGCCGGGCAGTTGGCATAGGCAGCGGCTGGAAGCACCAGCATTGCCACGCCGGACAATAGATATCGTTTCATAGTCTCTCCTGTCGTGTGACGAGTTGTAAGTGCGGGTCTTATTGATTTTTGGTCCGAACCTATCGGCGCGTTGGCCGGCAGGTGATCGTCCTTTTGGTCCTGAGGCCACGAGGCCCCGGCCGTTTTGACCAGCTTGGAAAGCTCAAATAGGCGCGTGCATCCCCCTCTTGGATTGCCTCACAAAGGCAAAACCTTTGCGCGGAAGTCTGCCCGGAAATTGTAACAGCAAGGTTGCGCCCGGACTGCGCCCTCTTGAGTTCACGGCCAAGAATGTATCGGCCGGTATTTCAAAACACCCGAGGTGCGCGCCGTGCGCCCTCGGCTGTAATCATCGTGCGGGCAAAACGCCCCTCGCTATGTGTTAGCCTATGGTTCAGCAGACGCTGAGTCATTTCAAGAAGAATGGGCGACGCCGCAGGATCATTAGCGACATTGCGGGCCTCTCCTTCGCTTTCGTGGTCGAAAAGGATGGGTGGGAGGCCACCGTTGAAATGAACCAGAGTGTGTTTGCGCCCCCGCAGAATCGCGAAATTTGTCTGGTCCGAGTCGAGCCCCAGGCGCGTTTGCCAAAACGTAGGATCAACCGGATCGCCAAAGTCGAGTTCGGAATAGCTGTAGTCGCGCCAATCGTCCGGCGCCTCGCCACGCAGGAATGGGGCAAGGCTGCGGCCATCCATCGTATCGGGAATGTCGAGCCCGAGAAGACCGAGGATCGTTGGCGTGACATCGACCGATTCCGTCGGCGCGTCGATTTCCCGACCAAAGCCCGCCTTCAGCGCCGGATCGCGGATGATGAGCGGCGTGTGATAGGCCGCGTCATAATAGTGCATCTTGCCCCAGGAATGATGATCGCCCAGCATCTCGCCGTGATCGGCCATGACGACGATAAGCGTATTGTCAAACTGGCCGGTTTCTTTGAGGAACGCGATGATCCGCCCGAAGTGTTGGTCGACCTCACTCGCCAGCGCCAGATAGATCGCGCGAAGTTGTGCGACTGTCTCGGGCGTATCTTTCAGACCAGACAGTCCGACAACCTGATCTTTCGCCCCCTTCTGTTCCAGAAGCGGACCATCGAATGGGTGGGACGCGGCTTGGGAGGCACGGTCCCGCACGATCCGGGGCGATGGGAGGCTCGCGGGATCGTACATTGTGTTGAAAGGCTCGGGCACCACCAGCGGCGGGTGCGGCCGGATATAGGTCAGATGCGCGAACCAGCCCGCAGGCCGGGCGCGGATATCGGCAAGAAACCGGTCGGTCAGGAAGGCGGTGTCGCTGTCTTCGGCGGCATAAAGCGCGGGGCTGTCCACCCGATCGCCTTTGGGTCGAAAGATCTCGTATCCATCGCCGAAATCATAGCCTTTCGCGGCAAGGTGCGACCGCCAGGGCCAGCTTTCCTCGAGCCGCATCTCAAGCGCTTCGACAAACCCGGGCATGACCTGCTCATAGGTTCTCAACATCGGATCGCCCGCCGGCAAGGTGCGCGGGTCCATTGCGATATCGGTATAGCCCCAGAGCTGCGGCAAATACCCCGCCTTGCGGACCTCTGTCGCCAGATTGGGCGTATCGTGGGGCAGCGGTGTTCCGTTGCGGACCGAGCGATGGGTCATCGCGTATTTGCCGGTCAGGATCGAGGCCCGCGACGGGCCGCATGGATTGGTGACCGAATAGTGCCGGCGGAAGGAAACCGCATCGCCCATCAAAGCGCGGAGGTTGGGAAGATCAACATGGTTGGCAAATGCGCCGTGCAGCAAATCCGCCCGCATCTGGTCCATGACCACAAAAAGAACGTTTCGGCGTTTGGTCACCCGGCCCCCCCCTGATCTTGGGTCGAGCTAATACCGTCAAACGAGTCGGATCAAGAAGTATGTGGAATTTTGTGTGATTCTGTGCACAAATGGGAATGCACTCGAAGTAATCACTCAAAAACCTTCCATTCAACATCTGCGACCCGACATGGATGACCCCGCCTCCCCTGCCAACAGCCCGGACCCGGCCCAGGTTCGCGCAGCGGCAATCGCAATGGCGAAGGCCGCAACGCCGCTGGCGCTGTCATATTTTCGCAAAGGCCTCTGCATCGAGACCAAGGCCGACGACAGCCCGGTGACACAGGCTGACCGTGCGGTAGAGGAAAAGCTACGCAGCTTGATTGCTGCGGGATTTCCGGGCGACGGCATCCTGGGCGAAGAATTTGGCGAGACCGGAGGCACGGGCGGCGGGTTGTGGATCATCGACCCCATTGACGGCACGCGCAGCTTCATCTCGGGGCATCCGCTTTTCGGAATGCTGATTGGACGGATGATTGACGGTCAGATGCAGGCGTCGGTCGTCAACCTTCCCGCCCTTTCAGAAATCTATTCTGCTGCACGCGGTGAGGGTGCCTTCTTTGGCAATACGCGCATCGCCACATCGGGCGGCAAAAGACTTGGCGAGGCGATGCTCTATATCAACGAAGGCGAAAAGATCTGGCGTGGCTGGCCAGAGGCCTATGCCCGCCTGATGACCGCAGGTCGCGAGCGCCGCTTCAGCTATGATTGTGGGCCCTATGCCCTGCTTGCTTCGGGCCATATTGATGCTGTCGTGGATTGCGATCTGGAACCCTACGACTATCTGCCGGTTTCCCTCCTTGTCGAAGAGGCGGGCGGCAGGATAACCGACTGGGAAGGCAACCCCCTCGGCATGGGATCAGATGTGCGCGTGGCCGCCGCCGCCACGCCCGAACTGCACACCGACCTGATCGCGCTTTTGCGCGGTTAGCCCCCCACAATCTCGGCCATGAAGGCGCGGATCACGGGCAGTTCGCGCCGCATCGAGAGGTGAACGACCGTTTCGGTCATGCTGAGGCTGACGCCGGACAGAAGCACCCGTTCGATCCGCGGATCATAGCCCTGCTCGGCCTCTGACACGAAACCGATCCCCGCCCCCGAGGCCACCACCTCGCGCATCGCCTCGCGCCCCTCGACCTCAATCGCGGGCGACAGGCGCACGCCTTGACGGCGGGCCTCCTGTTCAAGCCCCTGCCGCGTGCGCGAGCCCTTTTCGCGGAAGACCAGCGGATGGCGGCGCAGATCGGCGAGGCTCAAGCTCACGGTTCCAGCGGGAAGAAGCCCCCGCGCGGCAATGGCGACGATGGGGGTTTCGCCGAGGTCGAACATCTCGAGGTCCGGCGCGGGATCGACGCTACCGACGATGCCGATCTCGACCTCGTAGGCGCGCAGGGCAGAGAGCACCTCTTCGGAATTGCCGGTCGTGATCTCGACAAAGACCTCCGGGTGCCGCGCCCGAAACCGGCCCAGCGCGCCGGTGATATGCAGCGCGGAATCGGCCATGATCCGCAGCCGCCCCGCCAAGGCGCTGCGGGACTGTTCGAGATGCTGGGCAATCGCATCCTCCGCCTCGAAAAACCGGCGTGTGAGGATCAACAGCGCCTCGCCCGCCTCGGTCAGACGAATGCGCCGCCCCTCGCGGTGAAAGAGAAGAACGTCATGCTCTTCCTCGAGCCGCCGCACCTGATCGGAGAGCGCGGGCTGCGTCTGGTTGAGCATCTCCGCCGCGCGGGAAAAGCCGCCGTGCAGGGCCACCTGATGAAAGGCGCGGATCTGGCTGTAGCGCATATATAGCTTCCATGTATCGAATGATACTATTTGAAGATTTTACATATGGATTGGCTTGCGTCAATTTCCGCCTCGAATCCTCGGGAACGGAGCCTTCCATGACTGCCAACGCTTTCCCCCCGCCAAAGATGGGCGAACCCTATCTCCTCACCCCCGGCCCCCTGACCACGGCCTATGAGGTCAAGCAGGCGATGCTGAAAGACTGGGGCAGCTGGGACGACGATTTCCGCGCCATGACCCGCGACATGCGCCGCCGCCTCTTGGCGCTTCTCGGCGAGGGATCGGAACACTACGACTGCGTGCCGATGCAGGGCTCGGGCTCGTTCTGCGTCGAGGCAATGCTCGGCAGCTTCGTGCCCCGCGATGGCAAGGTCTTGGTGCTCGCCAACGGCGCCTATGGCCTGCGCGCGGCGACGACGATGGACTACTTGGGCCGCGCGAAAGTCTTGCTCGACAAGGGCGACTACCTGCCGCCGCGCGGCGACGAGGTGGCCCGTATTCTGGCCGAAGATCCGGCGATCACCCACGTCCTCGCCATCCATTGCGAAACGAGTTCGGGCATCCTCAATCCCATCGAAGAGATCTCGGAGGCGACCTATGCCGCGGGACGCAAGCTCTTGATCGACAGTATGTCGGCCTTCGGCGCGGTGCCACTGGAGCCCTCGAAGATCAGGTTCGAAGCCTTTGTGTCTTCTGCGAATAAATGCATCGAGGGCGTGCCTGGCTTCGGCTTTGTCATTGCCAAGAAGGCGCTTCTGGAAAGCTCCAAGGGCTTGAGCCATTCCCTCGCCCTCGATGTTCACGCCCAGTGGGCCAACATGGAAAAGACCGGTCAGTGGCGCTATACGCCCCCGACCCATGTCGTCGCCGCCTTCATCGAGGCGCTGAAGCTGCACGAGGCCGAAGGCGGCGTCGCCGCTCGTGGCGCGCGCTATGCCCGCAACCGTGATGTGATGGTGGCGGGGATGCGCGGCCTGGGGTTCGAGACGTTGCTCGAGGCCCGCTGGCTCTCGCCCATCATCGTCACCTTCTTCTGCCCCGCCGATCCGAAGTTCGTCTTTTCGACCTTCTATGATCTGATGAAGCAGAAGGGCTTTATCATCTATCCCGGCAAGCTGACCGTCGTGGAAAGTTTCCGCATCGGCGTTATCGGCCGGATGGATGAACACGTCATGGCCCGCGTGGTCGAAGCCGCACGCGAGGCGCTGGCGGAGATGGGCGTGGATAGCGCCGCGCCGCCTGCCGCCGCATTGGAAGAACGCAAGAAACTTGCTGCTTGAGATAAGGAAATACCGATGACCATTCAGACAGAGGTGACGGCGAACGATCGCACCTACCCCGCCCCGAAAACCTGCGCCATCGCCATATGCCTTGACGGCTGCGAGCCGGAATACCTCGACGTCGCAATCGCCGAGGGGCTGATGCCCAACCTCAAGCGGATGCGCGCTGCAGGGACCGACCGCCTCGCCCATTCGGTGATCCCCTCTTTCACCAACCCCAACAACCTTTCCATCGCCACGGGGCGGCCCCCCGCCGTTCATGGCATCTGCGGCAACTATCTCTACGATCCCGAAACCGGCGAAGAGGTGATGATGAACGATGTGCGCTTCCTGCGCGCGCCGACCATCTTCTCGCGCTTTTACGAGGCGGGCGCCCGGGTCGCGGTCGTCACCGCCAAGGACAAGCTGCGCGCCCTTCTTGGTGCTGGCCTGCGGTTTGACGAGGATCGCGCGATTGCCTTTTCCTCCGAGCGCTCGGGCACCACGACCAAGGCCGAGCACGGGATCGACATGGCGAGCGACTGGCTCGGGATGCCTGTTCCAGAAGTCTATTCGGCGGGGCTTTCGGAGTTTGTCTTTGCCGCTGGCGTGAAGCTTCTCAAAGAGTGGGCGCCGGACGTCATGTATCTCTCGACCACCGATTACATCCAGCACAAGTTCGCCCCCGACGAGCAGGGCGCGAAAGACTTCTATGCCATGTTCGACCGCTATCTGGGCGAACTTGACGCGCTTGGCGCGGCGATTGTCGTGACAGCCGACCACGGCATGAAGCCCAAGCATGACGACATGGGCGAGCCTGCGGTGATCTATGTGCAGGATCTGATGGACGAATGGCTCGGCAAGGATGCCGCCCGCGTGATCCTGCCGATCACCGATCCCTATGTGGTCCACCACGGCGCGCTTGGCTCTTTCGCCACGGCCTATCTGCCGAAAGGCGCGGATCGGGCGGATATCATCGCCCGCCTCAAGGCCCTGCCGCAGATGCTCGAGGTTTTGACCAAGGAAGAGGCGGTGGCGGCCTATGAGTTGCCTGTCGACCGGATTGGCGATCTGACGATGATCTCGACCGTGAACATGACCATCGGCACCTCGGCCCACCGGCACGATCTTGCCGCCCTGAAAGAGCCTCTGCGCTCGCACGGCGGGCTGACCGAGCAGGAGGTGCCCTTCATCGTCAACCGTGTGCTCGAGGTGCCGAACGCGCCCAAGCTGCGGAATTTCGACGCCTTCTTCTACGCCACCCGCGCTGCGGCACTTTGATCGGAGGGGACCATGACGAACATCGAAATCCGTCACGAGGGAATGCGTATCGGGGGCGAGAAGGTCTTTACCGACAAGGTGATCGAGGTCCGTTATCCCTATACCGATGAGCTGGTCGGCACCGTTCCAGCGGGCACAGCCGAGCACGCAGCCCGCGCCTTCGAGATCGCAGCCAATTACCAATCCAAGCTCACCCGTTATGAGCGCAGCCAGATCCTCAAGCGCACCGGCGAACTGATCGGCGAGCGGCGCGAGTATCTGGCGAAATGGCTGGTGTTGGAGCTGGGCATCTGCTGGCAGCACGCCATCTACGAGACCAAGCGCGCGCAGGATGTCTATACTTTCGCCGCAGCGCAGGCCTTGCAGGACGACGGGCAGATTTTCTCCTGTGACCTGACGCACAACGGCAAGGCGCGGAAGATCTATACCAAGCGCGAGCCGGTGCGGGCGATTTCGGCCATCACGCCGTTCAATCACCCCTTGAACATGGTCAGCCACAAGATCGCGCCGTCGATTGCCACGAACAACAAGATGGTCTGCAAGCCGACCGAGCTGACGCCGCTGACCGCGATTGCTCTGGCTGATATCCTCTATGAGGCCGGTCTGCCGCCCGAGATGTTCCAGATCGTCACCGGCCTTCCGGTCGACATTGGTGATGAGATGATCACCAACGAGAATATCGACATCATCACCTTCACCGGCGGCGTGCCGGTGGGCAAGATGATCGCAGGCAAAGCCGGCTATAAGCGCACGGCGCTCGAGCTTGGCGGCAATGACCCGATCATCATTCTCAATGACCTCGACGATGCCGATCTCGAGAAGGCCGCAACGATTGCGGTCGCGGGGGCGACCGGCAATTCGGGCCAGCGCTGCACCGCGGTGAAGCGCATTCTGGTGCAGGAGAGCGTGGCGGATCGGTTCGTGCCGATGGTTCTGGCCAAGGCCAAGGCGATCAGGTTTGGCGATCCGATGGATCCGGCGACCGAGTTGGGCTGTGTGATCCACTCCAAGGCCGCCGAGCTTTTCGAAAAGCGCGTCTACATGGCCGAGGCACAGGGGGCGAAGGTGCTCTATGATCCCGGCCGCAAGGGGGCGCTTTTGCCGCCGATCGTCGTCGATCATGTGCCGCATGGTAGCGAATTGGTGATGGAAGAGACCTTCGGGCCGATTGTCCCCATCGTTCGGGTGCCGGACAATGATGCCGAGGTGATGCGGATTTCCAACTCGACCGCCTTTGGCCTGTCCTCCGGTGTATGCACCAACGATTTCCGCCGGATGCAGGCGTTTATCGAAGGGCTGAACGTGGGCACGGTGAATATCTGGGAACAGCCCGGCTACCGGATCGAGACCTCGCCTTTCGGCGGGATCAAGGATTCCGGCAATGGCGTGAAAGAAGGGGTCAGCGAGGCGATGAAGTTTTTCACCAACGTGAAGACCTATTCGCTGCCCTGGCCGTAGGGCCGCCTCCGGCGGGAGTATTTGGGGCCAAAAGAAGGGGCGAGGGATGCGCCATACCGAGGGCGAGGCCAATACCTCGACGGCGCGGGCCGACTGGGCCGCGCAGGAGGAGGACGGAGCGACCCGCGAACTCTTGCGGCGGGATGGGCAGGCCTTTTTGCATCAGTCGCTGTCGTCGCCTTGTGTTGCGACCATCGCCAAGGCCGAGGGGATCTGGATCGAGGATACCGCCGGGCGACGGTATATGGATTTTCACGGCAACTCGGTCCATCACATCGGCTATGGCCATCCGCGCCTTGTGGCGGCGATCAAGTCGCAGCTTGACACCCTGCCCTTTTCGCCACGGCGATTTACCAATGAGGTCTCGGTCGCGTTGGCCGAAAAGCTGAAGGCCATCGCGCCGGGCGATCTGGGACGGGTTCTGTTTACCACCGGCGGTTCGGACGCCAACGAGGTCGCGCTGCGGCTCGCGCGGGCGGCGACGGGGCGGTTCAAGACGCTGAGTTTCTGGGATGCCTTCCATGGCGCGGGATTTGGTGCCTCTTCGGTGGGCGGCGAGGCGACTTTCCGCAGCCATATCGCGGGGCCGCTTTTGCCCGGCGCCGAGCATATCGCGCCGTTCCACTGTTATCGCTGCGCCTATGGGCACGCGGGACCGGAAAGCTGCGGCCTCGCCTGTGCGAAGATGGTCGATTATGTGCTGGGCCGCGAGGGCGATGTGGCCGCTGTCATCGCCGAGCCGATGCGGGCGGTGCCGGTGGTGCCGCCGGCGGGCTATTGGAAAGCGGTGCAAGAGGCCTGTCACCGGAACGGGGCGCTTCTCATCATGGACGAGATTCCGACGGGCCTCGGCAAGACGGGGCGGATGTTTGCCTTCGAGCATGACGGGATCACGCCGGATATCGTGACGCTGGGCAAGGCGCTGGGCGGGGGGATCCTGCCGATTGCGGCGGTGATCGCGCGGGAGGATCTGAACGTCGCGGGCGATTTCGCCATCGGCCATTATACGCATGAGAAGAACCCTTTGACGGCGCGGGCGGCGCTGACGACGATCGAGATCATCGAGGAAGAGGGACTGGTCGAGCGGGCGGCAGTGCTTGGTGGCTGGGCGATGGACCAGCTGCGCGAGGCGCTGGCGGGGAACGACCATGTGGGCGATGTCCGCGGGCGCGGCCTGATGTTTGGCGTCGAAATGGTCAAGAGCCGCGAGAGCCGGGCGCCTGCGCCGGAGCTGGCCGAGCGCATCTATTATGCCGCGCTGGCGGCTGGGCTTTCCTTCAAGATCAGCGCCGGGTCGGTTCTGACCCTGTCACCGCCCTTGACCATTTCGCGCGACGATCTCGGGCGCGCGCTCGGCATCGTGGTGACGGCGATCGCGGGGGCGACGGCTTGAGCGCAGGCGTCATCGCCATCGTTCTTTGCGCGGCGTTGATGCACGCGCTTTGGAACGCATTGATCAAGGGCGCGGGCGACCGGACGGTGATGCTTGGCCTCATAGCACTTGGCCATGTGATCCCTGGTGTTGCGCTGGCGATGAACCTGCCGGCGCCTGATCCGGCCTCTTGGATATTCATCGCTCTCTCGACGGTGATCCACTGGGGCTATTATTACCTGCTAAACCTCGCCTATCGAAGCGGCGATCTTTCGGTCGTCTATCCCATTGCCCGGGGGGCGGCTCCCCTCTTGGTCGCGCTCGGGGCCTGGGCGACTGTGGGCGAGGTGTTGCCGCCGCTGGCTTGGGCGGGGATTGGGGCAATTTCGGGCGGGATATTCCTGTTGGCGCGGCCCTCGCGCCTTGGTCATGCGCACAAAGGCAGCATTCTGGCGGCCTTCGGCACGGCGCTCACTGTTGCCGCCTATTCCGTGGCGGATGGCATTGGCGTGCGCGCTTCGCAAGAGGCGCTTGCCTATGTCGCCTGGCTCTTCACTGCCGAGATCTTTGTCGCGGCGTTTGTTCTTGGCACCCGGCACAAGCGGCTTCGCGCGATGAGCGGGCGGACGGTGATCATCGGGCTTGCCGGGGGCGTGATTTCCGGCGCGGCCTATGCCATGGCGCTTTATGCCAAGACCATCGCTCCAATCGGCATGGTCTCGGCCATGCGCGAAACCTCGGTGATCTTTGCCGCACTTTTCGGGGTGATCTGGTTCGGCGAGGAGCCGAGGCGCCAGCGCCTGATTGCCGCTGCGACTGTCTGCTTTGGCGTCATCCTCATAGGGCTTTCTTAAAACCCACATATTCCCATAAATTTACGCGCCACCACGCGGGCATCTCTGGACAATCGTGGGGTTTGGGTGTGTTCTAGGGGGGAAGGAGCACCCGTTGGTCAAGATCGCAGAGCCCCACTCCACCCACCGCGAGGTCGAGCTACTCGAGACCCTGCGCAGCCTCGGCGGCTCGGCCCGGACCGCCGCACTTGCCGAGGCGCTTGTCGTCTCGGAAGAGACGATCCGACGGACAGTGAAAGCGCTGGCCAAATCGGGGCTTTTGCAGCGGGTACATGGTGGGGTCTATCTCACCAACAAGGATGCCTTGTCGCCTTTCGCCGCCCGGCTCGGGAAACACGCGGAAGAAAAGAGCCGGATCGCCACTCAGGCGGCGGCGATGATCCCCAATGGTTCGTCGGTCTTTCTTGATGTGGGCTCGACTACCGCCTTTGTGGCCGAAAGGCTTATGGATCACCGCGATCTGACGGTGATCACCAATGCGCTGACGCCGGCGCAAGCGCTTGTCGGGCGCAACGGCAACCGTGTCTATCTAGCGGGGGGCGAGCTGCGCGAGGTGGAATTGGGCGCGTTCGGGACATCGACCATCTCCTATATCGGAAAGTTCCACATCGATACCGCCATCCTGAGCATCGACGGGATCGACGCAAGCAGCGGCTTCCTTCTGGCGGGCGCGGCCGAGGCCGATCTGGCCCGCGCGGTCGTTTCCCGCGCCAAGCGGCGCATTGTCGTTGCCGATCACAGCAAATTCGGCCAACCCGCGCCTTTCGTGGCCTGTCCTGCGGAGAGCATCGACGTTTTGGTGACCGACAAGACGCCGCGGCAGGTTTTCGAAAAGCGGCTCAGTGAATGGGAAATCGAACTCGTCGTCGCCGGCGCGAAAGAGCGGAAGTAAGGGCCAATGGCAATCCTGACATTCCTTGTTCAATTGGCAGGCGCAACGATGCTGTTGCTCTTCGCTGTCCGGATGGTCCGCACGGGGATCGAGCGCGCCTTTGGCTCGGCCTTCAAAGACATGGTGACAGCCCCTCGCCCGCGCCTGCAAACCGCGGCGCTGGGCCTTTTGCTGGCGATCATCTTGCAAAGCTCGGCCGCCGTGGCCCTTTTGGTCGCAGGGTTTGCCGGGGCCGGAGGGCTTGCCTTTGGCACGGGCCTCGCCGCGGCGCTGGGGGCTGATCTTGGCTCGGCACTTCTGATCCAGATCCTGTCGCTCAAACTCGACGCTCTGGCCCCCCTTCTCATGGCGGTCGGCGGCTTCCTGTTTCTCAAGACGGAAAAGCGCAGCTTCAAACAGGCGGGCCGGATCATCCTCGGCATCGCCTTTATCTTGGTGGCCCTGCGGTTCCTGCGCGAAACGATGGAGCCGATCCGCGACAGCGGCGTTCTGCCAGCGCTTTCGGCTTATCTTGAAAAGGATTTCATCACTGCCTTCATCGCCGGCGCGGCCCTTGCATTCGTCATGCATTCGTCGGTTGCGGCGATCCTGATGTGCGTGACTGTCGTCGCGATTGGCGCCTTGCCGCTCGGGGCGGGCATTTCGCTGCTTCTTGGGGCCAACCTCGGCTCAGCCCTGATCCCGGTCTGGCTTTCGCGCGACATGGAGCCCGCGGGGCGGCGCATCCCAGTTGCCAATCTGGCCCTGCGCGGATCGGCGGCGGTTCTTGCTGTCTTGATCCTCAACCTCGCAGCGATTGATGTCTTTCCGCAAGCCCTGCCTCCCGCGCAAGAGCTGATCCTTGTCCACATCGGCTTTAACGTGGCGGTCCTTCTGATCGGACTGCCGTTGGCCCCAAGGCTCGAAAGCCCGCTCAGATCGCTCTTGCCCGACCCGCCCGAAGAAGGCCCGACCTCTCCCAGCCATCATCGCAGCTTTCTGGACCCCGCCGTTCAGCACCGCCCCGCCGCAGCGCTCGCCTCGATGCGCCGCGAAGTTCTGAGGATGGAGCAGGTCGTCGAGGAGATGGTCGCGCCCGCGATGGAGCTTTATTCCAGCTATGACAAGCGCCGGATGCAGGCGATCCGGGCAAGGGATCTGATCGTCAACGAGGCGTTTGACGGCATCCGCCGCTATGCTTCGGGGATCGGTGTCGAGAAGATGTCGAAGGCCGAGGAAAAGGAGCTGCGCGAGCTTCTGGAGTTTGCCATCGCTCTTGAGGCAGCGGGCGACATCGTGGCCAAGGGGCTAACGGCACTCGCTGCCGAGAAGAACGACAAGAACATAGCCTTTTCTGAAGAGGGTCTGAAAGAGTTGGCCGTAATGCACGCGCGGGTCATGCATAACCTTGATCTTGCCGCCCGCGTTCTTGTCTCGAACGATCCCGAAAGCGCTCGACTTCTTCTTTCCGAAAAAGACGAGATGCGCGTTTTGCATCGTGCCACACGCAAGAAACACCTGCGCCGCCTGAGTGCCGGGGAAACCACCAGCCTTGAATCGAGTGATGTGCATCTCGAAACCGCGCACGCCCTCAAGGAAATCAACTCGCAGATCGCCTCGATCGCCTATCCGATCCTGTTCCGCGAGGGGCAGCTTCTTGATACCCGGCTGATCACGCGCATGGACGAGACCTATCCCGAGACCTGATGCCCGCCGAAATGGGCCGGAAAAATTGCAGCGAGATAGGCAACGACCTTGGCTTTCGCGCCATCCGCCGAGAACAGGTCGGGATACATCAGGATATTGAGCCAAAGCCCGTCGAAAAGCCCCTCGAGCGTGGCAGCCACATCGCGGGCGTCGACCCCGCTGAAATCCCCATCGGAAATGATGACGGCACAGAGATCTGTCACGACATCCATCCGCTCGTCATCGATTCCGGTGGCCGTCGCCTGATAGAATTTGCGGTGCATGGGGTTGCCGAAAAAGGCGAACCAGACGGCCAGCTTGCGCCGGTTGCAGATTCGGGGGTGAAACTGCGCGTCGATGATGGCGCCGATCTTGCCGGCGGGGGAAAGATCAGACCGCCCCGCCTGCACCTTCCACATATCCCGGTGCTCTTCCGCAAGTGAAATGAGCACGGCGCGGATAAGCCCGTCTTTGCTGCCGAAATGAAAATTGGCAAGGCCCATGGACAGCCCTGCCCTGCGGGTAATTTCCGGCAAGGTGGCGCCGGAGATCCCCGCCTCGCCTATCACCTCGATCGTCGCATCGATCAGCTGCTTTCGCCGCTCCTCCGGCGGGGCGGTGCGCGCAGTCTTTCCATTTTCAGAAGGCATTGCCGCCCTTTCGACTGAATGAACTTTCAATCAATGGGTTGTATTCGCCGCGCGGTCAACCCACACTGGCGCAGCGCCCAGATTTCGACCGGAGATTCTCATGTCCCAGACCCTGCCCACCCACGCCCAGACCGTCATCATCGGCGGCGGCTCTATCGGCTGCAACACGGCCTATCAGCTGACCAAGCTCGGTATGAGCGACGTGGTGGTTCTGGAACGCGACAGGCTCACCTCGGGCACCACATGGCACGCAGCGGGCCTGATCGTCGGAGGCCTTCTGAAATCCGAGGCCGAATGCGAGATCTATCTCGAGGGGCGCCGCCTCTATTCGGAAATCGAGAAGGAAACCGGCGTTCCGACCGGTTTCCGCGATGTGGGCTATATCCAGCTGGCCACCAACGAAGAGCGCCTGCACGAGATGCGCCGCGTCGCCCCCTTCATGCGCCGGATGGGGATCGACATTGTCGAGATTTCCCAGAAGGAAACGCAGGATCTCTTCCCGATCGGCGATCTCTCCAACGTGCTCGCGGGCTTCTACACGGCCAAGGACGGGCGGGCCAATCCGGTCGATGTGACCATGTCGGTCGCCAAGGGCGCGCGGATGGGTGGGGCACGGATTTTCGAGAATACCCCCGTGGTCGAGATCATGGCCAAGAACGGCCGCGCCACGGGCGTTCGCACCGCCGATGGCCAGATCATCACCGCCGAGAACGTAGTGATCTGCGGCGGAATGTGGTCGCGGCAACTGGGCGCGAAGGCGGGCATCAACCTGCCGCTTCAGGCGGCCGAGCATTATTACCTCATCACCGACAAGATCCCCGATCTCAGCCGCAATCTTCCGGTGATCGAAGACCCGTCAACCTACACCTACTACCGCGAAGAGGTGGGCGGTCTGATGCTCGGCCTTTTCGAGCCGGGTGCCGCACCTTGGAAGATCGAAGGCATCCCCGAGGATTTCTCCTTCGCCGAGATCGAACCCGATTGGGATCGCGTCGGCCCGCATCTCGAAAAAGCCTATAGCCGCGTGCCGATGGCGATGGATTATGGCGTGCGCAAGCTTTTCTGCGGCCCCGAAAGCTTTACCCCCGATCTTGCGCCGCTCGTTGGCGAGACGCCGGAACTGAGGAACTGTTTCGTAGCCTGCGGCATGAACTCGCTCGGCATCCTCAACGGCGCGGGCACCGGCAAGGTCTTGGCGCATTGGATCGTCGACGGGGTGCCGCCGGTCGATGTCACCTCGATCAACGTCAACCGTTTCTCCAAACACGTCGCCACCCCCGCCTTCCGGCGCGACCGTGGGACCGAGCTTTTGGGCAAGATGTTTGGCCAGCATTTCCACAACGAAGGCTATCACACCGCCCGCGACCTCAAGCGCTCGGTCCTGCATGACCGGCTCGCCGCGCATGGCGCCTATTTCTCGGAAAGCCACGGCTGGGAGATGCCCGACTGGTTCGCCCCCTCGCCCGAGGAAGCGAAGATCGAGCGCTATAGCTGGCACCGCCAGAACTGGTGGAATTGGCACACCGAAGAGCACCGCGCCGCGCGCGAGGATGTGGTCCTGATGGATATGTCGGTCATGTCCAAGTTCTGGGTCGAGGGGCCGGACGCCTGCGCCCTGCTCAACCGCCTCAGCTGCAACGAGGTCGATGTCGAGCCGGGCCGCGTGGTCTATACCGCTTGGGTCAACGAGAAGGGCGGCTTCGAGGCCGACCTGACGGTGACGCGCCTGCGGGCCGAGAAATATCTGGTGGTGGTGGGCGAAAACTCGCACGGCCATACCGAGATGCGGATGCGCCGCCACATCGCGGCGGGCGAGTTTGTCACGATCACCGACGCCACCCCCGGCCTCACCCAGATCAACATCCACGGCCCCCGCGCCCGCGATCTTCTGAGCACGCTCTCCTCGGCAGACCTGTCGAACGAGGCCTTCCCCTTCATGACCGCCAAGGAAATCGACGTCGGCTATTACAACCTCCTCGCCATGCGGGTGACCTTCGTGGGCGAGTTGGGCTGGGAGCTTCTGGTGCCCTCCTACGGCGCGGTGCAGCTTTTCGATCAGCTGATGGAGGCGGGCAAACCCTTCGGCCTGCGCCTTGCGGGGATGCAGACCCTCGCCTCGCTGCGGCTAGAAAAGGCCTATCGCGATTTCGGCCTTGATGTAGACAACACCGACAACCCGATCGAGGCGGGGCTTGGCTTTGCGGTAAAGCTCGACAAGCCCTCGGGCTTTATCGGCCGCGACGCGCTGGCCGCGATCAAGGCGAAGGGGACGCCCTCGAACAGGATGCTGCAATTCCTTCTGAACGACCCCGAGCCGCTTCTTTACGGCAACGAGATCGTCTATCTCGATGGCAAGGAGGTCGGCCATCTTCAGGTCGGCGCCTATGGCCACAGCCTCGGCGGCGCGGTGGGGATCGGTTTTGTCACGCTCGACGGGCCGGTGACGGCCGAGATCGTCGCCAGCGGCGACTGGATGGTGCAGGTTGCCGACAAAATCGTGCCCGCGACAGCCTCGCTCAAGCCCCTCTACGATCCGGCGATGGAAAAGGTCCGCGCCTGAGGCTTCCGTCGCGTCGGGCTTGGCGGGGGCCTGCGCTTCCGCCAAACTGGTGCCACCTTGACCGGAGGCCCCCATGCCCGACCGTTATGACAGCTCCTTCTTCGCCCTCTCCATCGAGGGCGGCGTCGCCCATCTCGAGATGAACCGAGGCGACAAGGCCAACGCCATGTCGCCCGAGTTCTGGGCCGACCTGCCGCGCCTTGCGGGCGAGCTGGGCAAAGACCCGTCGGTGCGCGTTGTCGTCCTCTCGGGGCGGGGCAAGCATTTCAGCGGCGGGATCGACCTTGCGGCCTTTCAGAACATCCTCGGCCTCACCGCCGCCGAACCGGGCCGCGGCGCCGAGGCGCTTTACGGGTTGATCCGGCGGTTTCAGGCCGCTCTCACCTCGCTCGAAGAGCTGCGCGTGCCGGTGATCGCCGCCGTCCACGGCGTCTGCCTCGGTGGTGGCGTCGATCTCGCCTGCGCCTGCGATATCCGGCTCGCGAGCGTTGACGCCCGCTTCGGCATCGAGGAAATCGAGATCGGCATGGCGGCGGATGTCGGCACGCTCCAGCGCCTGCCGCACCTCATGCCATTGGGCATCGTGCGGGAGCTGGCCTATACCGGCCGCCGCTTCACCGCCGAAGAGGCGCGCGGCTGGGGTTTTGTGAATTCGGTGCACGACAGCCCCGAAGCGACCCTTACCGCAGCCCTCACCCTCGCCCGCGAGATCGCCGCCAAATCGCCCCTCGCCATCGCAGGGATCAAACGTGCCATCACCTATGCCCGCGATCATTCCGTGGCTAACAGCCTTGAGCAGATAGCGCTCTGGAATGCCGGAGCGCTCCGCCCCGAAGACATGATGAAGGCTATCCAAGCCCGCATGGCCAAGCAGAAGGCCGAGTTTGCCGACCTTTTGCCCCCCGCCAGTCTCTAGCCGCGGTTCGCCCGCGCATCGCGCTCGTCTTGCCAGCGATACCAGGCAACCGTCGCCGGAAGGAACCACGGCTTGCCGCTGTAGAAGGGCCGCGTCGGGAAACTCAGCCCATCAAAGGCCGTTTGCCCCTCTTTGCGCCCCAAGACCTTCTGCCCCAGCCGCATCCCGAAATAGCTCGCCGTCGAGACGCCCGAACCACAATAGCCCATCGAATAATGGATGCCGTCATGCACGCCGATATGGGCGAGCTCGTCGAAGGTATAGGCGACCGTGCCGCTCCACGAATGGGTGATCCTTGCGCCGCGCAGCTCGGGGAAGAGCGTGCACATATTCTCGTAGAGCGCGGGACTTGAGAGCGCCGCCTCGGTCTCATAGGCCGAGACGCGGCCCCCAAAGACCACGCGCCGCCCATCGGGGCTGGTGCGGTAATAGCAGACGACCTTGCGGGTATCGGTGATCACGCGGTCGGTGGGGAAGAGGCCGGAGATCAGCTCCTTCGGCAGCTCCTCGGTGGCGATGATATAGCTGCCGATGGGGATCACCCGCCTCCTGTGCCAGCCCGAGAACGGGCCGGTATAGCCGTTCGTCGCCACGATCACATCGCGGGCGCGGACTTGGCCTTTGGCGGTTTGCGCGACGAACTCCTGCCCCTCGCGCCGGATCGCTGTGACAGCGGCCTGCCCCGCGACCATCGCCCCTGCCCCGAGAGCCGCGTTCAAAAGGCCGCGATGATATTTCGCGGGCTGAAGCTGGGCGTGGCGGGGGTAGACGAGGCCGCCGTAATAGCCATCGGTGCCGATCTCGCGGCGCTGGTCGGCGCGGGTGACGACCTCGACCTCGATCCCTTCTTTCCGCAGGCCCGGCACATCAGCGGCCAACCCCTCGAACTTGGCCGCCGAATGCGCCGCGTGAAACCGCCCCGTGCGGCGGAAATCGCAGTCGATCCCCTCGGCCTCGATCCGCTCGCCAATCCACTCAAGCGCCGTCATCCCCTCGCCCCGGATCGCCGCCGCCCGCTCGGCTCCGTATTTCTGTGTCAGGCTCGCCAGCGAGGGTTTGATCGACGTGCCCACCTGCCCGCCATTGCGGGTCGAGCAGCCATGGCCGGGATCGCCCGCATCGACAACGAGCGTCGTGCGCCCGCCGCGGGCGGTTTCGATGGCGGCGTTGAGGCCAGTGTAGCCAGAGCCCACGACCAGCACATCGACCTTGGCAGGCAATGTCTCGGCAAGGCCGGAGGCAGGCGGCAGACCGTCGGTCCAATAAGGTTTGAGAAGCATCGGGGCCACCTGTCGGCAGGAGTTTCGGCCAGAGCCTAGGCGAGCCGGAGGAAGGCGGCAAATCCATTCTGCATGTCGCTGTCGGGATTGACGCTGGCCCACAGCAAAGGCCATCTGACGGGCAGGCAAGACGTGGAATCAAACGGTTGGGCGGAATGAACGATTTTGATCTGGTGGTCGTGGGCGCAGGCATCGTCGGCGTCTCTTCGGCCCTCTGGGCGCAGGAGCGCGGCCTCAAGACGCTCCTGTGTGATCCCAACCTTCCGGGCTCGGGCGCGAGCTATGGCAATGCCTGCACGCTGGCGATCTATGCCTGCCTGCCGGTCAATTCGCCCTCGGTGATCACCGGCCTGCCCTATCTCCTTGCAAGCGCCGACAGCCCCCTGTCGATCAACTACTGGCACGCGATTACCCACCCGCGCTGGATGCTGTCTTTCCTCAATAACTGCCGCGCCCCGAAGGTCGAACACATCGCCGCCTCGCTCGCCGGCCTCCTCTCGCACGCCGACGCAGGGATCAACCCGCTGATCGCCTCGGCGGGGGCGGAAGACCTTGTCGTGGCGAACGACATGATCTCGATCTGGACCACCGAGAGCGGCTGGAAAGGATCGAAGGAAGGCACCGAACTGCGCCGACGCCTCGGCGTGGATTTCACCGAACTCTCCTCGGACGAAATCCTCGACCTTGAACCGGCAATCCGCATGCGCCCCTATCGCGGCCTGCGGTTCACCGGCGCCCGCCACCTGCGCGATCCGCAAGCCTTTGTCACGCGGCTCTATCAGCGGTTCCTCGACCTTGGCGGCACATGGCGGCAAAGCGCCGTCGAGCGGACCGAACCGCGCGGCGACGGTGTGACCGTTCATCTCGGGCAGGAAACGCTCAGTGCAGGTCGGGTGGTCATCACGGCCGGCGCGCATTCCAAGACCGTCAAGGGCAGTGGCGCAGAGCGCCTGCCGCTGGAGACTGAGCGCGGCTATCACCTTGTCTACAAGAACCACGGGGGCAAGATCTCGCGCCCTGTGGGCTGGAACGAGGGCGGCTTTTATACCACGCCCACCGATGGCGGCCTGCGCCTGGCCGGCACGGTCGAGATCAACCGCATCGGCGCGCCGATGAACCGCCGCCGCCTTGCCTATATCGCCCGCCGCGGGGCCGAGCTTTGGGGGCCGCTTGATGGGCCGGTCGAGGAATGGATGGGATTTCGGCCAACCTTCCCGGATTCGCTCCCGGTGATCGGCCCCTCGCCTGCGTCCGACCGGATCATCCTTGCCTACGGGCATCAACATCTTGGCCTGACACTTGGCGGGATCACAGGGCGGATCGTCACCGATCTGGCGGAAGGGCGCAGCCCCAACCTGTCGATTGGGGCTTTCTCGCCTGCGCGTTTTTAGGAAGTCGGTCAGCCCTTCGCGTACCAGCCGTTGTCGACATAAAGTGCCGCGCCATTGACGAAGCTTGCCTCGTCGGACGCAAGAAACAGCGCCGCATTCGCCACTTCTTCTGGCTTGCAGATGCGCCCCTGGGTGGCGGCCATGCCCTCTTCTTCCCACTGCTGCCCGGCGGCATCCAACTCGGCAATCTCTCGCAGGCCGTGCGCCGTCTCGACAAAGCCGGGACAGACCGCGTTGCAGCGGATGCCCGCGTCGCGGTATTCGACCGAGATCGTCCGCATCAGCTGCAAGACCGCACCTTTGCTCATGCAATAGACCGCCTCAAGCGCATAGCCGAGTTCGGAGGCGATCGAGCCGGTGATGACGATCGAGCCGCCGCCGTTGTCGCTCATGTGCTTCACCGCACGCTTGGTTACGAGGAAGGCCGACTTCACGTTGATATCCATAAGCCGGTCGTATTCGCAATCCGGCGTCTCGTGCAGCGGGGCGACGATGATCGTGCCCGCGTGATTGAAGAGAACGTTGTAGGGTCCGAAAGCCTCGATGGCACCCGCGAATGCCGCGTCGATCTGATCGGGTTTGGTCACGTCACAGCGGAAGAACGCCGCGTCGCCGCCAGCGGCCCTGATCATCCGGACGGTCTCGGCCCCGGCCTCGTCCTGAATGTCGAAGATCGAGACCTTGGCGCCTTCGCGCGCGAAAGCCAGCGAGGCAGCCCGCCCCATGCCAGCCGCACCGCCGGTGATGACTGCAACCTTGCCTGCAAGCCGTCCGCTCATTTTTGAAACTCCCTAGATAGATTCTCCGCCGTCCACCACGAAGGCCTGACCGGTCATGAAGGACGACTGGTCCGAGGCCAGAAAGACGATGGCATTGGCGATTTCCTCGACCGTGGCCCAGCGGCCCATCGGGATGCTGCCGGCGATGTATTTCTCAAGCTCGCGGCGGCCGCCCATCTGCTCTTCAAAGCCCGCGTTGAAGGGCGTGTCGACGAAACCGGGGCAGAGCGCGTTGAAACGGATGTTGTCCTTGGCATAATCGGCAGCCATCTGGCGGGTCATCGCCACGGCGGCATGTTTGGTGGTCGCATAGGCAATCATCTCGCGGTCGAACTGGACCCCCGAATTGGACGCGGTGATGATCACGCTGCCGCTGCCTTGGGCGCGCATCTGACCCACAACGGCCTTGGCCGCTACGAAATGCGAGCGCACGTTTAGCGCCCAGCTCTCATCGAGATCGGCTGCCGAGACCTGCTCGAGCGTGCCGGGAACCTGCCGCCCCGCGTGGGAATGCAGGACATCAAGGCGACCGCGGGCTGCGATGACAGAAGCGACCGCCGCATCAAGCGCGGCATCATCGGTTACATCAAGGGCCAGCCCCTCGGCCGACAGCCCCTCGCCGCCCAAGGCAGCGGCAACAGAGGCGGCAAGCGTGCCATCAAGGTCTGTCACCACCACATGCGCCCCGGCCCGCGCCATGGCGATCGCGCCTGCGCGGCCAATGCCGGAGCCTGCGCCGGTCACGAAAGCAACACGACCCTCGAGCGGCTTGGCATAGCCTTTGGTCGTCATACGCTCGTCGAGCATCACTTTCCCTTTCTCGGCCGCAGAAGCGTCTGGGCAATCAGCAGAATGAAGAGCGAGGCGCCGAGAACCATCGTGCCGATGGCGTTGATCTCGGGCGTGACGCCGCGGCGGATGGAGGAGAAGACATAGATCGGCAGCGTCGTTTCCGAGCCCGCGACGAAAAAGGCGATGATGAAATCGTCGAAGCTGAAGGTGAAGCTCAGGAGAAAGCCCGCTAGGATCGCGGGGAAGATGAGCGGCAGGGTCACCTGTACGAAGGTGCCGAAGGGCGTGGCATAGAGGTCGGACGAGGCCTCGGTCAGCGAGCGGTCCATCCCCGCAAGCCGCGCCCGCACGATGATGATGCACAGCGCCATCAGAAACATCGTATGCGCCGCCACGAGCGAGGCCTTGCCCATCTGCAGGCGCGGCGCGTCCGAAGCGAAGGGCCAGATCGCGTCAATCAGCGGATTGAGCTGCTCGAAGATCGTCACGAGGCCAATGAGCGTGGCAATGCCGATCACGATGCCGGGGATCATCACGGCCACGTTGATGAGCGCGTCGAACGCGGTCCGCACCGGCCCCCTGATGCCTTGCAGCGCCACCGCCGCCATCGCCCCGAAAACGCTGGCGAAAAGCGCCGAGAGAAGGGCCACCGTCAGGCTCGTCTTGAGCGCATCCATGATGAAGGGGTTGTCGAGCGCCTTGCCATACCATTTGACCGAGAAGCCGACGAAATCGCTCGCATTGCGGCCCGCGTTGAAGCTGAAGATCGCGATGACGGCGATCGGGATGTAGAGGAAGAGATAGACGAAGGCGGCGTAGAGTCTCATGGCATCCCTCAGATCAGCGACACGTCATCGCGGTTGGCCGAAAGGCGCGCCATGAAGCGCATATAGACCGTCACCGTGGCCAGCATCACCACGATCAGCGTCACCGCCACCGCCGAGCCGAAGGCCCAGTTGCGCGATTGCAGGAAGAGATCGACGAGCGCGTTGCCGACGAAGAAGACCTTGCCGCCCCCAAGGATCGCCGGGATCAGGTATTCGCCCATCAGGAGGATGAAGACGAGCATACAGCCCGTGGCGATGCCGGGGATCGACAGCGGCAGGGTGATTTGCAGGAAGGTCGGCCAAGGCTTGGCGCCGAGGTCGGACGAGGCCTCAAGAAGCCGCTTGTCGAGGCGGTCGAGGCTGACAAAGATCGGGAAGACCATCAAGGGCAGATAGCCATAGACGATACCCACGAGCACCGAAAATGGCGTGTTGATGAGCCGGATCGCCGGAAAGCCGATGAACTCGATCAGCGCAGGGATCCCCTTGCCGCCCAGAAGGAAGATCCACGCATAGCTGCGGATCAGGATCGAGGTCCAGAACGGAACGATCACCAGAACGAGGAGCAGCATCTTCCATTTCGCACTGACCCGCACCGCCAGAAAATAGGCGAGCGGATAGGCGATCAGGAGTGCCGAAAGGGTTCCAACCGGCGCAAGGAACAGCGTGTTGCGAAACGCCGCCCAGCGCGCCGGAAGGTTTGCGTATTGCTCGAGGGTGAAGGCCGGCACATAGCCGCCGGCCGCCCCCCTCTCGCCAAAGCTGAAGACGAGGACGACACTCAACGGCACAACGAGCATCAGCAGGAACCAGGCCCCCGCCGGTGCAAGCAACAGGAAGTTGCGCGTGCGTTGCGTCATGTCGTCCTCGCCAGTTCTCTTAGGCCGACTTGAAGCGCGCCATCAGCTCGGCGCGGTTCGGGTCGGTGAGGGTCACGGCCGCGCCGAACTCAAGCGGGGTCAGAAGCTCGGCCGCCGGATAGAGGATCGGGTCGTTCAACAGGCTCTCGGGCAGAAGCGCATTGGTGTGCGCGTCCGCCGACGGATAGCCGTGGAACAGAACCTCTTTGGCGTTGACCGCCGGATCGAGGAGGAAGTTGATCAGCGCATAGGCCGCCTCGCGGTGCGGCGCACCCTTCGGGATGGCATAGTAGTCCGACCAGATCTCGCCGCCTTCACGGCCAAGAACATAGGCGATCTCGGGGATGTCGGTGTTGAGCTGCTTGCCGTCGCCGCTCCAGCACATGGTCATCCAGGCATCGCCATTGCGCATCGAGGGCTGATAGTCCGACGAAATCGCGAAGAGGTGCGGCTTGACGTCGATCAAGAGCTTCTCGGCATCCGCAAGCTCGGCCTGATCGACCGAGTTGAAGGAATAGCCGAAGTATTTCAGCGCGTTGCCGATGGTGGTCAGCTGATAGTCATGGACCATGGTACGGCCCGAGAAGCTGTCCATCGTCATGTCGAAGAACTGCTTCCAGCTGGTCATCTCGGTGCCACCGGTGTGAGCGGTATTCACCGCGTAGCCGGTCGTGCCATAGTTCTTCGGCACCGCATAAAGCTTGCCATCGACCGAGCCAGCCTCGGCGAAGCGCGTGTCATAGGCGGCGGGGTCGTAGTTGGGCAGAAGCGAGGTATCGAGGGGCTCGATCAGGTCTTCGCCGACATAAGTGGTGATGGTGTAGTTGGTAGGAACGAACACGTCCCAGCCGGTTGCACCCGCTTGCAGCTTGGCCAGCATTTCCTCGTTCGAGCCGAAGACGTTAACCTGCACATGGGCGCCGGTCGCTTCGGTGAAGGCGTCAAAGTTCTCGGGATCGTGGTAGTTCGGCCAGGTGGCAAGAACCGCGCGGTCTCCAATGTCGCCAGCGGCAGCGGGGCCGGCGGTAAGGCCGGGGATCGCCGCGCCAAGCACGGTCGAGGCGGCGCCAAGGCCGGTCACATTGAGAAAGTGACGGCGGGTCACCGAGCCACGTTTGTAGCGATAGAGCTCGGCCATGAATTTCTGCTTCGAGATGTAGTCCGGTTGTTTTGTCATTTTCAGGCTCCCAGTTGTCGTCTTGTTATTCAGTTTCGATCGAGGACGAGTGCCGCGCTGGCATCCCACGATGCCCGCAGCGCGTCGCCCACATTGAACGGACCTTCGTTCAATTCCGATTGCCGCGGCGCAAGGACGAGGAACTCCCCAAGTGCCGCGTGTTTGACAAGATATTCAGTGTGTTCACCAAGGAAGATCCGGTTGAGGACGGTGACCTCGAACCCCTCGCCCGCCCGCGTCAGACGCACCTGCTCGGGCCGGACCGAGAGGCTCACCGATTGCCCCTTGGTCAGTTCGCCGATCGGTGCGCCCTTGAGGCTGTGCCTGCCGGGCAGATCAACGGCCAGAAGATCGCCGTCCTGCCCCGCGACAGTGCCATCAAAGAAGTTGGTCGAGCCAACGAAGCCCGCCACATAGCGGTTCTTGGGGCGGTCATAGAGATCTTGCGGCGAGCCGATCTGGACGATGCGCCCACCGCGCATGACGCAGATGCGGTCGCTCATCGACAGGGCTTCTTCCTGATCGTGGGTGACAAGGATGAAGGTGATGCCGAGGCTGCGCTGGATGTTTTGCAACTCGATCTGCATCTCTTTTCGGAGCTTGCGGTCGAGGGCGGCGAGCGGCTCATCGAGGAGAAGCATCTTGGGTTCGTTGACAATCGCCCGCGCCAGCGCCACGCGCTGCTGCTGGCCGCCCGACATCTCCCAGATCCGCCGCCGCTCAAAGCCGCTCAGCCGCACCAGATCGAGGGCCTTGCCGACCTTCTCGGCGATCTCCGCCTTCGGCGGACGGGGCCGCTGCTGCTTGAGGCCATAGCCGATATTCTGCTCAACCGTCAGATGCGGAAAGAGCGCGTAGTGCTGAAACACCATATTCACGGGGCGGCGATGCGCCGCGAGGGTGTTGACCACATCACCATCGAGAAGGACATCGCCCGAGGTAGGCGATTCGAAGCCAGCCAGCATCCGCAGCGCCGTTGTCTTGCCGCAGCCGGAGGGGCCGAGGAAGGACAGGAACTCGCCTTCCCTGATTTCGAGGTTAAGCCCGTCAGCCGCGAGCACCTCGCCGTAACGCTTTGAAACGTTGCGCAATTCCGCGATCGTCTTGGGGGTCGCGCGATTGGTTCCCGCATTGGTCATATCGTCTTGTCTTCTTGTAGAAGGGCATACCCCTGATTTAAGGAAAACTTTATGAAGATCGCGAAATGCTGTATATATCCAATCTGTGGTAGTGCATTTGTATCGTGTGACTTTTTATGAAGACCTCTTTTGAAAAGATTGGCGACGTTATCGCCGCTATCGGCTCGGACCGATTTCCTCAGGCTCTGTCGCGGGCCATCCAGCTTGTTTCGCCGTTCGATTACTGCGTGATCTTTGGCTATTACGGCACCGCGCAGCCGCTCGACCTTTACGACACATTCCCCGCAAGCAAGCGGCAGATATTTGTCGAGAACTATCAGGCGGGCCCCTATCTTCTCGATCCCTTCTACCTCGCCTGCACCACCCGCCTTGCTTCGGGTCTCTACCGACTGAAGGATATTGCGCCCGACCGGTTTCTTCAGGGCGAATATTTCCGCAACTACTATGTTCAGACCGGCCTTGCCGAAGAAATTGGCTATTTCGTCAATCTCGATGACGGCGTTTCAATCGTCGTCTCTTTGATGTGCGCAAATAAGGTCTTTTCCGCCAAGGATTTCCGCGACCTCAATCAGTTTCTGCCGGTCGTCAAATCCTCGATCGAAAAGAACTGGCCCGATCTCTCAGCCCGGTTTGAAGGCAAGGCCGATGCGAATGATCAAGGCAAGGGAACGATCCGCCTTGAGCGCGCGTTCCTCAAATTCGGCGAAGATATTCTGACCCCGCGCGAACGGGAGGTGGTCGAATATACCCTCAAGGGCCATTCGGCCGACGCCATCGGACGCATCCTCGATATCGCCGCGGGCACGGTACGGATCCATAGGCGCAACATCTATTCCAAGCTGCGTATCAGCTCGCAAGGCGAGCTGTTTTCGATGTTCATCAACACGCTCGCCATCGACAACAGGGCGGTCGGAAACTGATCCCACCAAAACCGTAGACAGGTCCGCAAAACGGATATTAACATCTATATATCTGATAATTTCTCTAACTGACCTGCAAAGACGGGACGCAAGGGGGGAAGAATGATCGAGACTTGGAAGATGACGGCTGTTGAGAACGCGGCATCCTTTATCGGATGGGGCGGCTTGGTGATTGGTATCGTTTTCGGTTTTCTGGTCGCGCGGACCAACTTCTGCACGATGGGATCCATTTCGGACATCCTGTCCTTCGGCAGCTACAATCGGTTCCGCTCTTGGCTTCTGGCCGCGGCGACGGCGATGCTTGGGGTCTGGGTCATTCAGGGCGCCGGTATGGTCGACACCTCGATGTCGATGTATCGCACCGGCGATTTCGGCTGGGGCGGCAATATCATCGGAGGGCTGGTCTTCGGCTTTGGCATGGTCTTTGCGGGGGGCTGCGCGAGCCGCAACCTTGTCCGCGCAGGCGGCGGCGATCTGCGTTCCATGGTCGTGCTGATCGTCATGGGCATCTTCGCCTATATGACCATCGGCGGGCTTCTCGGGCCGCTGCGCGTGTCGATCTTCTCGCCGCTTACAACCAGCGTCGGCGACGACCAGAGCCTCGGGGTTCTGCTGGCCGATCTTCTTGGGATGTCGGTCGAGACCGCCACGACCGCCGCAATGGCTGTGATCGTGCTTGCGGTCGTGATCTACTGCTTCAAGGATGCCTCGTTCCGCGGATCCAAGGCCGATATCATCGGCGGCATCGGCATCGGCCTTTGCGTGGTCGCAGGATGGGCTGTCACCGGCCTTGCCTATGACGAGTTCGCCTCCAACGCCACGGTCATCTCGCTGACCTATGTGCGCCCCGCAGGCGATACGCTCGACTATCTGATGCGCTTTACCGCGCTTGGTGCACCCGATTTCGGGGTGGCATCGCTGGCCGGTGCGCTGATCGGCGGCTTCCTCGGGGCGGCCTACGGCAAGCGCCTGCACCTGACAACCTTTGCCGGGCCTTCCGACGCGGTGCGCAATATGTTTGGCGCAGCACTCATGGGCATCGGCGGCGTGCTGGCGCTCGGCTGCACAGTCGGTCAGGCGCTGACGGGCGTCTCGACCCTCGCTATCGGCTCGTTCCTGACATTCGCCTTCATCGTCGTCGGCGGCATCGCCGGGATCAAGACGATGGAGAATATGGCCTGACAAGGCCCAGTTGACCCTGCGCGGCCCGGGCGAATTTGCGGGCCGCGCAGCTATTTCAGACTGCCATTCACAAAGGGGTGCTGCCGATGTTGTTGAATAGATTGTCTGTCGGTTGTTTGCGCACTGTCGTTTCAATAGTTTCGGTTCTTCTTGGCTTTGCCGGCATGGTCCACGCCGCCGACCTCGATTTCTGCCACGATGAAGAGTGGATGACCTTCGGAGACTACCAATCCTGGATCAAGCTCACCGAAGAACCGGTGATTTCCTACGCCCATGGCGAGAACTGGATCGACATTTACGCCAACGAGCTGGCCGCCCAGCCCTACCAGAACCTCGCCTCGGCCTATCCCGAATGCGCGGCCGTGGTGAAGGCGATCCACATGGGCGAGGACGATCCGGCGATCCGCAAGATCACCGTCATGGTCAAGATGCCTGCCGGCTATGATCCCGAGCACGGCGACTGGTATTACGGCTCGTTTGAATCGAGCGGCACCGTTCCGGTCGACGAGATCGGTCGTGTCGAGTTTTGCTACCAATGCCACGAGGTTGCGACCGAGACCGACTATCTTTTCTCGGACTCGGTGATGGAAACCATCCGCGAATGGCGCGAGTGGAAGGAATAGGGGCTAGACGAGCCCCCCGAACCTTTCGGGAAGAACCACAACCGAGCCGGAGCGCAAGCGCCCCGGCTTGTTCCATTTGAGGGGTGAGCGCCAAAGGGTCATCGTCCGCCGCGCCGAGGCAAAGCGTTCGTCGGCGGGGATCGGTTCGGCCAGCCGGATTTCCTCGAAGAGGGCATCGCGCCGCTTCTGATGCGCGGCCCAGCCCTCCTTGATCCGGTCGGTGTCCGTGGCCCGCGCCTCGCTCACCGCGCGGTCGACGCTGCCGAAATGCAGCAAGTAGAGGTTGGGGTCGATGCGGAAATTGCGCCCCCGCACCCGATGCTGGCCCGAGCCCCAATCAAGCGGCTCCGACAGGATCAGCGCTTTGGTGTAGCGGTCGGAGATCTTGGCAAAGCGGCGCTGATCAAGGAACGGGCGCGCCCGGTCGATCGGCGCTTCCTTGTCGATATGGCGCACCACGTCGAGGCCAAGTGCCGAGAGAGAACCGGGCACGTCGATAGAGGAAAGATACTCCGCCAAGCTCACGCCCAGCGCCGGATCGACGATCAGGAACTCGTCCACATCCGTGCCGATCACCAGATCGACCGACTGCAAAAGCTCTTTCGCCAAGGTCGAAGCACGGCGGGCGCGTTCCTTGTCGCCGGCCACCACCGAGCGGGGGACGTATTCGACACGGATGATATTCACGCCCGTCTCAGTGGCCGGAACGGGCTGATCCATCCCGTCGATGATGACATGCAGGTTCTCAGGGCCAAATGCCGCGCCGTAATGCGCGATCCAGCGTTCGAGGAACATCGTGTCGTTCCGAACCGAGGTAATCGCCGCGATGCGTTTCAAGATAGGTTCCTTCCCCCCAACGCACCCGTCATAGGGGATCGCCCTGCCCCGCTCAACTCTTGGCGCGTTGGCGGCGGAACCTTTCGGTGATGGCCTCGGGGTTGTAGCCGGATTTCAGCCAGTCCCTGACGTTGACAGGACCCCCGGCATTGGCCGTCTCGAAATCATCCAAAACCGCATCCAGCACGCCCTTGGCGCTGCTTTTCAGGTGGACAAAGCGGACCGACATCTGCGCCCGAGCTTCAGCCATCGGCGCCCCCTGATCCAGAAGCCAGAGCGCCGCGGCGATGCTGGTGCGATCGGCGCCCGACTTGCAGTGGATCAGCACCGGCTTTTCACAGCGGTCGAGTGTGTCGAGGAGCATCAGGATGCTCGCGGCCGAAGGTGCGGTGGTGGCGGTCATCGGAATATCGACCAGACCGAGCCCCAACTCGTCGCAAAGTTCCTTCTCAAGAAGATACTGCGGCTGCATCGACGCCCCGCGCAGATTGATCACCGTCTCGAGCCCCTCGGTCGCCATTCGCCGCAGGCGCTTCTCGCTGGGATGATTGGATCGGATCACACCGGGGCTGACCTCAGCCTGATTGTGCCAGAAGGTCCGCAGGATCCCGTGATCGACCCAGTTCATGAAGAACCGCGCCCGGCGGCGCTGGCGATCGGTCGTATAGGGGCCATCAAAGCTTTTGTGCCAGACCGCCTCGCGATACTGGGCATAGCGCCACAAACCTGCGCGCAGGATGTCGAGCTTTTCCATCTGTCCAAGGCCCGAGGAAATCGACTGAGCCCGGAAATTTGCCGCCAGAGGATCATAGCCCGAGCGGACCCACTCCTCAAAATTGCGGCCACGGCCCTCTTCCTCATAAAGGTCGAGCACCGCATCGAGAACGCCGGTTTCGAACTCGCGGAAATGCAGGTATTCCAGCGACAGCTGACGGCGCGCCTCGGTGATGCTGGCGCCTTCCTGTGTCAGAAGCCAGAGCGCCGAGGCAAGGCCCGTGCGGTCTGCGCCGGATTTGCAGTGGATAAGAACCGGCTTTTCCAGCTTTGGGAAAAGCTCGATCAGACCCAGAAGAACCTCGGCCTTGGGCGCATGGCGCGGCGCCATCGGATAGCTGAAATAGGCCATGCCATTGTCTTCAAAGTCGCTCTGCGCGAGGCGAGAGGGTGCTTTGTCAGTATCGTTCCGCAGATTTAAGACGCTACGGAAGCCGCGCCGCGCATAGCCCTTGATCCGGCGCCTGCCCGGGTGGTTTGTCCGCCAGACGCCTGGTGCGATCTCGCCCTCATTGGTCCACAGATGGCGCAGAAAGCCCACATCCATGACTTCGGCAAAAATCCGCGACATGAAACGGTCTTTGCCTGAGGCGACTTCGTGGTTGAATTGGCCCCGCACCCAAACCTTCAGCGCGGCGAGGGGGCGGTTGCCTTGCTCTTCGGTTTCCAAAAGCATCGTCCTACCATTTACCGTTGGGCCCCGCCTTAACAGCGGCACCGACACGCGACAATGCCCTCACCCGACCTCTATTTGGCCTCATCTCACGGAATTTGGCAAGTTCCGCATAGCGCATATGCTAACTAGTCAGCATGATTCCCCGAAAGGACGCATGATGCGAAGCCGTTGGACCATTCTGGCCGTCTTGTTTCTGTCGCGTTTCGGGATGGCATTTCAGTTTGAGTCCATTGGTGCCCTTGCCCCCGTTCTGGGCCGCATTCACGGGTATAGCCTTGGTGAAATCGGCCTTTTGGTGGGGCTCTATCTTGGGCCGGGTATCATCGTTGCAATCCCCGGCGGGGCGATTGCGAGATGGCTCGGGGACCGGCGGGTTATTGGCCTTTCGATGGTTCTGATGCTGGCGGGGGGCCTCTTGGTTGCTGTCGCTGACCAGCTTTGGCTGGTGTCTGCCGGACGGGTGATCAGCGGCGTTGGCGGTGTGGTGATCAATATCGTCATGACCAAGATGGTGGTGGACTGGTTTGCGGGCCGCGAAATCTCAACCGCCATGGCGATCTTCATCAATTCCTGGCCCGTCGGGATCGCCGCAGCCCTTGTGATCCTGCCTTTGGCCGAAAGCGCCGGAGGCCTCTGGCTCAGCTGGGCGACAACACTGGCTGTCATCGCTTTGGGAATGGCCGCCTTCTTGGCGCTCTACCAGCCCGCCGAGGATGCTCCGGCCCCACAGGGCGGGCTTCGGATCGTCAGGTTTCCCTTTGCGCCGCTTCTGGTCAGCGCCCTGATCTGGGCCTTCTATAACGTTGCTCTGGCGACCATCTACAGTTTCGGGCCGGCCTTTCTCACCGAACGAGGCTTTGGCCTGTCGGCCGCGGGATCGATGACCGGGGTATTCATGGTCGCTTTGGCCCTCTCGATCCCCATGGGCGGCATCGCCAGTGACCGCACGGGCCGCCCCGGATTGGTCATCACCGCAGGGATGCTGAGTTTCTGCCTGGGTGTGCTTTTGGTTTTTGCGGTTCCGATTTGGGTGGGGCCCTATCTTCTTACACTGGCACTCTTTTGTTTTGGCTTTGCAGGCGGCCCGGTTGTGGCACTGCCTTCGAGGTTCCTGGCACCGCAGTCCCGCGCCTTTGGCATGGGCGTCTATTACGCCATCTACTATGCCGTGATGATGTTCGGACCCTATTTCGCTGGCATACTTTCCGATTGGGCGGGCAATGCAGGCGCCGCGCTGGCCTTCGGGATCGGCGCATCGGCGATTGGCCTTTTGGGCCTTTCCGTCTTTTTTGCAGTCGAACGGCGAGCAATCGCAGCCTGAGGGCCGCCAGAAATTCGTTGCCAACATAACAAAAAAACAGAATATTTAAACGAGTCAACTTCGGGTGGCTACGCAAACAGGGAAACAACGCGAAAGGGCCCGATGGCACCGGCGTTTATCAGTTCCGAGATCTATCGGGCGACGGGCTATCGCGGGAACCATCCATTGGCGATTGCGAGGGTCGGACCCGTGATGTCTCTGTGCGAGATGTTGGGCTGGTTTACCGAAGACGCACCCTATCTGCAAAGCCCGCAAGCCAGCCTCGGGACGATCACGCGGTTTCACAAGGCCGACTATGTTGCCGCCTTGCGCGAAGCGGAGGTCGCCGGCCGCGTCAGCCCCGAAGCGCGCGAGACCTACAACATTGGCACGATGGAAAACCCTGTGTTTCAAGGGCTTTACCAACGCGCTTCGACCTCGCTCGGCGGCTCGATCCTTGCCGCCGAAGCCGCCCTTGAACGCGGCGTGGCCTTTCATCCGGCGGGGGGGACGCATCACGGGACGCCGGACCGCGCCAATGGTTTCTGCTTCTTCAACGATCCGGTCTTTTCGATCCTGACCCTGCTCGACCACGGCAAGACGCGCGTTCTCTACATCGACCTCGACGCCCACCACGGCGACGGGGTCGAGGCGGCTTTCGCCGACGATCCGCGCGTGATGACGATCTCGATGCACGAAGAAAACCGCTGGCCCTTCACCGGCAGGCTGGGCGATGTGGCGAGGGGCCGCGCCCGCAATATCCCAGTGCCGCGCCGGCTCAACGACAGCGAATTCGACCGGGTGATCGACGAGGCCATCCACCCGATGGCTCGGACATTCACCCCCGACGCGATGGTTCTCACCTGTGGCGCCGATCCTCTGCGCGGCGATCCGCTCTCGTCGCTCGATCTGTCCAATACCGCACTCATCGACGGCATCCTGCGCCTCGTGCCACTGTCGCCCGCGACGGTCGTTCTGGGCGGCGGCGGCTATAATCCGTGGACGGTCGCCCGTTTCTGGACGGCGCTTTGGGGGCGGCTTGCGGGGTTCGATATGCCAAAGGCGCTGCCCGCCGCGGCGCGGGAGCTTTTCGAAACATTTGACTGCGATCTTGTCGATGACGACGAACGCGAACCATATTGGTTCGAGACCCTGCTGGACCCCAGAAATGAAGGTCCGGTGCGGGAAGAAATTGCGCGGCTCATCGAAGCTGTGCTGCATTTGGAGAAAGACCTGCAACCGGCCTGAGGCCGGGGGCAACGGGGAGGAGACCGGAGATGGCCGGATGGTATGACGCGCTTGGCGGGATCGAGGCACTCGAGGATTGCGAGTTTGACGAGGCGCTCGTGGCCCGCATGGAAGCGGCCTCGGCGGCCCGCGCCTTGCCGGTGATGAAGTTCTCGACACCGACCTTCAAGGAATACGACACCTCGGATGTGAAAGGCTGCGGCAAGAACTCCTTCCCTGCCTTCTCGATCACCGGCGGTGGCTGTGCGCTCGATTGCGATCATTGTCAGGCCAAGATCCTCGAGCCGATGATCGCGGTGCCCAAACCCGAACAGCTCGACCAGAAGGTGCGCGACCTGGTCATGCTTCAGGGCTTGCAGGGGTTCCTGCTGTCGGGTGGCTCGAACCGCCGCAACGAGATCCGCTACGAGCGCTACTATCCGGTGATCGAAGGGCTCAAGCGCGATTTCCCCGACCTCAAGATCGCCATTCACACGGCCCTCACCGACGAAGCCGGGGCCAAGCGGATGGAATCGGCGGGCGTCGACACCGCGATGATGGATGTGATCGGCTCGGATCAGACGATCAAACAGGTCTATCACCTTGATCGCCCCGTCGAAGATTTCGAAGCAACCCTCGCCGCCCTGACCGCGACCAAGATGGAGGTCTCGCCGCATATCGTCGTCGGCCTGCATTATGGCGAGATTCTCGGTGAGGCCCGCGCGCTCGATATCGTGGCGCGCTATCCGGTCAAGGCGCTTGTCCTTGTGGTGATCATGCCCTTCTACGCAAAGCCCGGCACATTCAAGACCCCGTCAACCCGCGATGTGGGCGATATCTTCCTGACCGCCCGCGAGAAGATGGGCGATCGGCAGGTTCTTCTGGGCTGCGCCCGCCCCGCGGGGATGCACAAGCAAGTGACGGATGCCTATGCCGTCATGGCGGGCCTCGATGGCATCGCCTTCCCCGCCGAAGGCGCGGTGCAGGTGGCGCAGGCCACAGGCCGCCAGTGGCATCAGGAACACGCCTGCTGCTCGATTAAGATCGGTTCCGATCTCGGCAAGGGCGTCAACCTCAAGCGGTCCTGCGCCGCATGAGCGGCCACCCCGACATCCTGATCGTGGGGCTTGGCCCCGCAGGCGCGTCGGCTGCCGCTGCGGCCGCACGCGCCGGGGTTCGGGTCATGGCGATCGACCGGCGCAAGGCCGCGGGCCTGCCGGTGCAATGCGCCGAGTTCGTGCCGCGTATGCTCGGCGCCGATGTGGTCGCCGTGAACCGTTCGCGCATTCAGGGCATTACCCGCATGGACACCTACCTCATGGGCGATCTGCCCGAGTTGACGCCGGATTTCCAAGGCGTGATGATCGACCGCGCCGCCTTTGATGCGGCCCTCGTGGAGGAAGCGATTGCAGCGGGGGCCGAGGTCCATTTCAACACCCCCCTGCGTGAGATCGGCCCCGAGGGTGCGATCATCGGCGATGGCCTGCCGGTGCGCCCGAGGCTCGTGATCGCCGCCGATGGCCCGCGGTCGCGGGTGGGCCGGGCGATGGGCCTCGTGAACCGCGAGATGGTCGAGACCCGGCAGATCCGGGTGCCTTTGAGCGAGTCTCATGCCGCCACCGATATTTTCCTCAACCCCGAGATTGAGGGCGGCTATGCCTGGCTGTTTCCGCGAGGGAGCGAAGCCAACCTTGGCCTTGGCCTCGTGCCGTCGCGCAAGGCGCGGCTGCGGCCCCTGCTCGACGAGTTGCACAAGGCGCTCGTCGCAGACGGCCGCGTTGGCGAGACGGCTTCGCGTCTGACCGGCGGGCCGATCCCTGTGGGCGGCATCGTCGGACTTCAGGGCAAGATCGGCAATATCCCCGCTCTCCTTGCCGGTGACGCCGCGGGCCTTGCCAACCCGATCACCGGCGCGGGCATTTCCTCGGCCACCACATCGGGCCGGATGGCGGGCGAAGCCGCTGCCGCTTGGCTCAAGGGCGAACCTGATGCCCTCGATGACTATGCCGAAGAGGTGAGCGATCTCTTCGGTCCCTCTCTCCGCCTCGCGCTGAAGCGCCGGCAAGAGCTTGTCGAGACTTACGAAAACCGCGGCGAACCCGGCCCCAGCGCGCTCCGCGCCGGCTGGATCGCCTATCCCGAATACTGGGCGCGGCCTGAAGCCGCCACCCTAGACCGCCAAATGGAGGCCCTGCACTCATGACCTGTCTCAAACCCGAAGGCGCCCTGCCCGGCGCCACCGGCACCGATGGCCTCGACTTCAACGCCTATGACCGGATGGAGCCGCGCAAGCCCAATGCCACGCCCGCGCCCTTCCGCAATGGCAAGCCGGTGAAAGACGCCAATATCTCGCCCGCGGGCCTCTATCGCCCTGACTATCGGGTGATGACCCCGCATATGCGCTCGCCCGAGTTTGTGCAGATGTCGACCGCCGCGGCGATCACCCTTGGCCTTGTCGAGGGGCAGATGCACGGCTGTTCCTGCACCCGCTGCCTCAATCTGCTTCTGACCTATCCCGAAGGCTGCCGCGCCAACTGTGCCTATTGCGGCTTGGCCCGCCACCGCGAGAGCGAGCGCAACTATGCCGACCGAAATTTCATCCGTGTCGATTGGCCCGCCGTGTCGATGGACGAAATCGTCGATCGCATCGCCTCGGATGTGGAGGGCACGCCCTTCCACCGGATGTGCATCTCGATGATCACCCACCCGAATTCCGATGAAGACACGGTCACGGTCCTGAAGAAATGGACCGACCGGATTGATCCCGACGCCATCCCGATCTCGATCCTGTCGAACCCCACCACCATGACCCGAGACGACGTTCAGCGCCTGCGCGACATGGGCTCGGATATCTTCACCGTGGCGCTCGACGCCGCCACGCCCGAGCTGTTCGACCGCACCCGCGGCAAGGGCGTGCAATCGCCCCACACCTGGAAGAAATACTGGGACACGCTCTTGGAAGCCCGCGACATCTTTGGCCCGCAGAAATTCGGCGCCCATATCATCGTCGGCATGGGCGAGACGGAATATGAGGTGATGAAGGTTGTCCAAGAGCTCGTCGATCTTGGCGGCCACAGTCATATGTTCTGCTTCTTCCCCGAGAAGGGTAGCCTGATGGATCACCTTCCCGCCACGCCCCGCGATCAGTGGCGGCGGGTGCAGCTCGCGCGCTATCTCGTCGATTATTGCGGCGTGCGGATCGACCAGATGAAGTTCGACGATCAAGGCCGGATCAGCGATTTCGGCATGCCCGCCTCCGAGCTTTCGGTGATCATCGACGCCGGCATTGCCTTCCGCACCTCGGGCTGTCCGGGCAAATTTGCCGAGGATATCTCGGCCTGCGACCGCCCCTATGGCGACAGCCCGCCCTCGAATATCGCCTCCTATCCCTTTGCCCTCAAAGACGTGGATATCCGCAAGGTCCGCAGCCAGCTTGGCATGCTGCGGCCCGGAGAAACCTATGAACCCGGAGAGGAATTTGACCTGTGAAACCCGTGCGCATCATTGATACCGGAATCCGCCCCTGCCGTGACCAGATGGCGCTCGATCAGGCCCTGATCGACGGCCACAAGGCCGGGACGACCCCCGACACCCTGCGCTTTCTCGCCTTCGAACCTTCGGTCCTTGTTGGTCGGCATCAGGCGATCAGCCAGGAGGTCCATCTCGACATCTGCCGCGCCGAGGGTGTGGGCATTGGCCGGCGCGTGACGGGCGGCGGGGCGCTCTACCTCGATCCGGGTCAGTTCGGCTGGGAGCTGGTGCTCAACAAGAACACCATCGGCCTGACAAACCTCGGCGAGGTGGCGCAGGCCTTCTGCGAGGCGGCGGCCGATGGCCTCTCGCGGCTTGGCGTGGCGGCGAAATACCGCCCCCGTAACGATATCGAGGTCGATGGCCGCAAGATCTCGGGCACCGGCGGCTTTTTCGATGGCGATACGATCTTCTATCAGGGCACCACGCTCTATCAGATGGACGGCGCCAAGATGGCCCGCCTTCTGAATATCCCCGCAGCCAAGCTCGCCAAGCGCGGCCAGACCTCGGGCGCGCAGCGCGTGATCACGCTGACCGAGCTTTTCGACGGCGCCCCGCCGCCTGTGGCCGAGGTGAAAGAGGCGCTGATCGAAGGCTTCGCCACGCGCCTCGGGCTCAAGCCCGAATGGGGTGAGGTTTCCGAGGCCGAAGAGGCCGCGGCCCGTGCGATCTATGCCGAAGAGATCGGCACCGATGAATTCGTCTATTCGATCGACGACCCGACCGGCGCCGAAGTTCTGACCGGAAGCCACACCGGCCCCGGCGGCACTATCTCGGCCCATGTGCGCCTTGAAGGCCCCAAGCAGGACCGCATCCGCGAAATCGTCATCACCGGCGATTTCTTCGTCACGCCCCCCGCGACGATCTACAACCTCGAGGCCACCCTGCGCGGGGTCGATGTCCGGTCGCTCGACAAGGCCGTGACCGAGTTCTTCCAGAGCGCCCGCACTGGCCTTCTAACAGCCACGCCCGCCGATTTCGTCACGGCGATCAACGCGGCCCTCTCGGTCGACGCCTGAGACAGATCGCCCGATCCGGCAAGGGCGCGTCTTGAGCGCCCTTGTCACCTTGGTGTTACATTGTTCCGGTAGGCGTGCAGCAGCGCCTCTTGAGAATCGGACCCATGACTACCTACGCCCTCAATGGCCTCGGCCGCATTGGAAAACTCGCCCTTAGGCCGCTTCTCGAGCGCGGCGCCAAAATTGCCTGGATCAACGACGGGGTCGGCGATCCGCCGATGCACGCGCATCTTCTCGAGTTCGACACGGTGCATGGTCGCTGGGCCGCCGATTTCGCGCATGATGCGAGCAGTGTGACGATCAACGGCACCCGCCTCCCGTTCATCGGCACCCGCAACCTGACCGACCTGCCGCTCGAGGGTGTCGACGTGGTGATCGACTGCACCGGCGCATTCAAGAAAGAGGCGGCGCTTCAGCCCTATTTCGAGGCGGGCGTGAAGAAGGTGGTCGTTTCCGCTCCGGTCAAGGACGGACCGACGACGAATATCGTCTATGGGGTGAACGAGCGCGAATATGATCCCACGCGGCACAAGATCATCACCGCTGCCTCCTGCACGACCAACTGCCTCGCGCCCGTGGTCAAAGTGATCCACGAGGGCCTAGGCATCCGCCACGGCTCGATCACCACGATCCACGACGTGACCAACACCCAGACGATCGTCGACCGCCCCGCCAAAGACCTGCGCCGCGCGCGGTCGGCGCTGAACTCGCTGATCCCTACGACAACCGGCAGCGCCACGGCGATCACCCTCATTTATCCCGAACTCAAAGGCCGCCTGAACGGCCACGCGATCCGCGTGCCGCTTCTCAATGCCTCGATCACCGACTGCGTATTCGAGGTCGAACGACCTACAAGCGTCGAAGAGGTCAACGCCCTCTTCAAAGCCGCCGCCGATGGCCCCCTGAAGGGCATCCTTGGCTATGAAGAGCGTCCGCTGGTTTCGGCCGACTATGTGAATGACACCCGTTCGTCGATCATCGACGCGCCCTCGACCATGGTGGTGAACGGCACGCAGGTGAAGATCTATGCCTGGTATGACAACGAGATGGGCTATGCCCACCGGCTTGTCGACGTGGCGCTGATGGTCGGGGCCTCTCTGTGACCAGCCGTCCCGAGGGGCTTTCGGCCTATATCGCGGTCACCGCCGCCTATTGGGCCTTCATGCTGACGGACGGAGCGCTGCGGATGCTGGTGCTCCTGCATTTTCACGAGCTGGGCTTCAGCCCGATCCAGCTCGCCTATCTCTTCATGCTTTACGAAGTGGCAGGGATGGCGACCAACCTCTCCGCCGGCTGGATCGCCGCCCGCTTTGGCCTGACCTCGACGCTTTATGCGGGCCTCGGCTTGCAGGTCGCGGCGCTTCTAGCATTGGCGGCGCTCGATCCGGCGTGGTCTGTTGCAGCCTCGGTTGCCTTTGTCATGACCGTCCAAGGCGCGAGCGGAGTCGCCAAGGACCTTGCGAAAATGTCGTCGAAATCGGCGGTGAAACTCCTCGCGCCCAAGGTTGGCGGCGGCCTCTTCCGCTGGACTGCCGCGCTCACCGGATCGAAGAACGCGGTGAAGGGCTTGGGCTTTCTCCTTGGCACGGCGCTTTTGGCGACGACCGGTTTCTTGGGTGCGGTGCTCGGTATGGCGGCGGTTCTTGCGGCGATCCTGATTGCTGTGATCCTCGCCATGCCCCCCGGCCTGCCGCGCGGCAAGAAGGGGGCCAAATTCACGGAGGTCTTCTCGCGCTCGTCCAACGTCAACATCCTGTCGCTGGCGCGGGTGTTCCTCTTCGGCGCGCGCGATGTGTGGTTCGTGGTCGGCATCCCGATCTATTTCAGCGGCGTCTTGTCAGACGGCACCCCCGCAGGCGACCGCGCGGCTTTCTTCCTGATCGGCGGCTTCATGGCGGGGTGGATCATCCTCTATGGTGCGGTGCAGGCGAGCGCCCCCAAGCTTCTCGGAGCCTCTCGCAAGAGTGAGGCAGACCTGATCCGCACGGCCCGAACCGCAGCCCTAGCACTTTTCGTGATCCCATCCCTCTTGGCCCTTGCCGCCTATCTCAGCGGCGGCGCGGCCGGATGGCTCACCGCCACGCTCGTTATCGGCCTCCTCGCCTTCGGAGCCCTCTTCGCAGTGAACTCCTCACTCCATTCCTACCTGATCCTCGCCTTTTCCAAGGACGAGCAGGTGACGATGGACGTGGGTTTTTACTACATGGCCAACGCGGGCGGGCGGCTGATCGGCACGGTCCTGTCGGGGGCGACCTATCAGATCGGCGGGCTTTGGCTCTGTCTGGCGTCCGCCGCCGTGATGGTCGGAATCAGCGCCCTCGCAGTGGGGCGCCTGAAGCCCGTCTAGCCAAGCGCCAACACGCTCTCCCAAAGCGCCTTCGAGACCTCGACCGTATGCCGATGCGCCCGCTGATGCGCGCCGGGGAGCCGCACCTCGGGATCGTTGGCGATATGCTCGGCCACCCGAGCGATCCGGCCCTGAAGGTCGCCGCCGTGGCAGGCGGGGTCGATCAGGATATAGGTCTGGCCAAGATCATGCGGCGGGCCGTTCTCGGCCTTGAGCCCCTTCACATCGAGCGAATTGACCGATCCCGTCAAGCCCGCCGCGAGGAACTCTACGAGAAGCCCCAGCGCCCAGCCCTTGTAGGCCGCGGCACTCACGAGCGAGCCGCCAAGCGCCGCCTCGGGGTCGGTGGTCGGCGTGCCGTCCTTGTCCACAGCCCAGCCGAGCGGGATCGCCTCGCCCGCGGCTTTGGCCATGGTGATTTTGCCCAGCGCCACAGCGGCGGTCGAGAAATCGGCGTGCATCGCGGGGCCGTTTTCGCCCGGCAAGGTAAAGGCGATTGGGTTGGTGCCGATGGTCGGAAGCTTGCCCCCTGGCCCCGCGACAATGGCCGAGGCATTGGTAAAGCCGATGCCGATGAGGCCCGTGGCGGCGATCTGTTCTGTGAAGAAACCGAGCGAGGTGCAGGTGTGGGAATGGGCGATGCCGAGGGTCGCGATGCCGTTGGCTTTCGCGGCGGCCACAGCGAACGGCAGGCCACGGGCAAAGGCGGGCTGGGCGAAACCGAGTTTGGCGTCGACCGTGACAGCGCCGGGGCGGCGCTGGATCACTTCGGGATCGACCTGCCCTTTCACGCGACCGGAGGCGAGCTGTTTGCAATAGCTTTCAAGGTAGTAGAGGCCGCAGATGATGTTGCCTGTCTCTTCGGCGCGCACCACGGCGCGGGCAACGGTTGCCGCCTGCCAGTCGCCAGCCCCATGTCCGTGAAGGGCCGCTGCACTGCGGCTTTCGATCTCGTCGAGGGTCAGCGTGATCTTGTCGGCCATCAGCCTGCCTTTCTAGTCGTTGTCGTCGATCTTTGCGCCCGCGTCGCTGCGCGATTGCTCGGTGGCCGGAACGGTGGTCTGCATGGCCAGCGCGGCAAGGTCGTCGACCGTGGCCTTCGCCAGCGGAATCCGCACGTGGGGGCGCGCGATCGGCGCCCCTCCGGCCCTGCCAATCCTGACCTTGGCAAAAGGCATGGCGGCAAGCGCCGTCCAATCGCCCTCAAGACCTCCAGCACCGACACCAACCCGGCCGGTTTCCCAGCTCAACTCTATCCCCTCGCCCCCAGCCAGGTGCGCGAGGAACGGCAGGAGCAGGAGCGGCGCTGCGACCGGACCGGCGGCGATCGTCCCCTGCACTGTTCCGACATCAGAGAGGGTCGCCCCAAGATGGATCGGACACAGAGGCTCTGATCCTTCCGGCACCAAGGCCAAAACCGAAGCAGGCCTTGAGGCCGGTTTGCCCCGAGCGGCCAAGAGATGCCGCAAAAGGGCGGCTGGCCCGCCTACGCCACGGGCGGCCAGCCAGCGCGCCGCCTGCCCGGCCTCTTCCGCAAGGCCCCACTCGAGCCCGGCCCCACGCGCGGCCTTGAGGCAAAGGCTCTCGACCTCATTGTCCGACAGCGCGACGCCCTCCGTCGCCGGAGCGCCCACGCCGGCAAGGTCCATCACGCCATCGCCCTGCAGCATCTCCGAGGGGTGTGGCTCGCCCTGAAACAGGCTGATCCGAACCCATTTGTCCGAACGCGGATCAAACCGGCTTGCACCAAAGAAGGCGAGCTTGCAGCGCATGATGTCGATGGGGAGCATATCGGCGGCAAGGAGATTGTCCTGCACCTCGGCAAAAGGATGGCACGCCGCGATCTGTGCCCGCCGTGCCATGTAACGCTGGTCGGGCCGGGCGAGCAGGAATTCGGCCAGCGTCGCGTCATCGGACCAATCCGCAAGCGCGCCGTGAAGCTCGGAGGCGAGCTTGGCAATTCCGAGGGGCTGTTCACGCTCGGCCCCGGCCTCGCCATGGCGGTCGCCAAGTCGCGGTTCGAGCTTTTCTTCCGACACATACCAGAAGCGGGCGGCGCTTTCGGGCTTGGTGAAATCAATGGCCAGCGCCCAGTCATAGCGGCTTTCGACAAGTTTCCTGAGGGCGCCGACGGTCAACCTTCCGTCAATTTTGAACGACGCGCCCTCGTCAGCGCTCATCGAGGCCGAAAGACCGTCGACGAGTGCGGCATGTGGCTCAAGGATCAACGCCAGCAGGGCCTCTTGCCCTTCCAGCGAGAGGCCCTCTCCCCACCTCCAAAGCGCATCCCAAGGGTGGCTATCCGCAGCGGGAAACAGCCGCGTGTGATCTTCGATCCGGTCCAGATCGGCCCGAAGATCGGCCAGCTTGGTCATCTGGATCGGATGAACGGATTTCCAAAGGCCCGCATTCTCGATCGCTTCCAGAAGCGCCACACGGAACCCGGCAACCTCTTTCGCGCCGGCCTTTGGCAAGGCCCTGACGCGGGCCAGGGCCTCTTCCTTGGCGGCCATCCAGTTGTTGAGCAAGACCGGATGCCGCACGAGGAAAGGGGCCATGCCAAGGCCGGTCGAGTTGCCGACCCCAAGACTGCGGCGCATGGTCTTTTCAAGGCGCGCGGCCTTCGCCCCGCCCTTCACCGCCGCCAGGTGTTCGGCCAGATCGACGGTAAACTCGCGCGTGAGCCAGACCGACAGCATCTCGGCCTGAAACGGCGCGGCCATTTCGAGGCGGCCCGCGATCTTGGCGCGGTCGGCGGCGCCGAACTTGCCCGAGCCGTAAACCGCCGTCGTCCGCATCAGATAGCCGACGGCATCAACCTCGTCGGGATCGGGTTGCTGCCCTTCGGCCAGACGATCAACAACGTGTGCAAACAGCCGAACCGAACGGTTGGCGCGGCTGAGCGACAGCTCGCTCGGCCCGATCCGCCCTGCCTCTTGCAGCGGCACATTGGCTTCAAGCCGGTCAAGGTCGGCCCGCGTCGGTTCGCCGTCGAACAGGGCAAAGGTCGCGTCCCAGCGGGTGGCGATAACGCGGTCCGACCGCATCTCGGGCGGCAGGTCGTGCGCGAAGGCCACAAGGCAATAGCTCCGCTCCGGCCCCTTGGCGCGATAGACGGCGCGCCCGACGCCCTGCGCGTCGATCTCCCAGACGGGGCGATCAAAGCGCCAGCCTTCGTCTCGCATCCGCCGCAGCAACACCCGCAGGAACGACAGGCGCGTTGGATGTGCCGAGCCCATCCGCGCCATACGCATCACTTCGGCGGGCGGACGGCGGAAATGGCCGGCGTTGCTCATGCGGCACCTTGCGGGCCGAAACTATCGGCAAAGAAGCGCATCCAGTTGCCTCCCATGATCCCTGCCACCTCGGCCTCACTCATCCCCCGGCCTTTCAGCCCCTCGGCGATGTTTCCGAAATCGCGGTTGTCGCCAAACCAGTCGGGCATCGGTGGAAAGCCCGGCGCATCGGCGCTGCCTTCGCCATAGTCGATGGCCTTGGTCCAGCGGCCCACCCGCATCCATTCGACGATACTGTCGGGCTGATCCTGACACAGATCGCTGCCGATCCCGACATTCGCGGGGCCCATCACGTCAATCGCGCGGGCCGCCATGTCGCAGAACTCCGCGAGGCTGCACTGGCTCCCGCCCTTCAAGTGATGGGGATAGAGCGACAGGCCCAGCATCCCGCCGCTCTCGGCAAGGGCCTTGAGAACGGTATCCGACTTGTTGCGCCGCGCGGGATGCCAGCTTGCGGGGTTGGCGTGGGTGATGGCGATGGGGCGGGTGGAATGTTCGATCGCTTCAAGGGTCGAGCGCTCGCCCGAATGGCTCATATCAACGACCATCCCCACCCGGTTCATCTCGCGCACCACCTCGCGGCCCATGCGGCTCAGGCCGTGGTCCTCGGCCTCATAACAGCCGGTCGCAAGGAGCGACTGGTTGTTGTAGGTCAGCTGCATGAACCGCATCCCGAGCCGGTGGAGGACCTCGACAAGCCCGATATCGTCCTCGATGCAGGAGGGGTTCTGCGAGCCGAAGAAGATCGCGGTCCGGCCGGTCTGGCGGGCGATCTCGATGTCGGCAGCGGTGAAGCCCTGAAAGATCAGGTCCGGATAGCGTTCGAACCAGCGGTTCCAGCGCTCGATATTGAGCACCGTTTCACGAAATGTCTCGTGATAGGTGATCGTCACATGAACCGCATCGACGCCGCCCGCGCGCATCTGGCGGAAGATCTTTTCCGACCAGTTGGCATATTGCAGACCGTCGATCAGCGGGTTCATTCCGGCGCTCCTGCGGCGACATAGGCGGTTTTGACCGTGGTATAGAACTCGGCCGCATAGCGCCCCTGCTCGCGCGGGCCATAGGACGAGGCCCCGCGCCCGCCGAAGGGCACATGATAGTCGGTGCCGGCGGTGGGCAGGTTCACCATCACCGTCCCCGCCCGCATATTGGCGCGGAAATGCGAAGCGCGGGCGAGCGAGCGGGTCATGATCCCGGCGGTGAGGCCAAACTCGCTGTCGTTGGCGACGGCCAGCGCCTCGTCATAGCTGTCGGCCTTTATCACGCAGGTAATGGGCGCAAACATCTCTTCGCGGTTGATCCGCATCTCGTTACGCGTGCCGGCAAAGACGGCGGGGGCCATGTAATAGCCTTCGGTCTTGCGCTCGAGCCGCTCGCCACCGCAAAGAAGCTCGGCCCCTTCGGCCTGCCCGACCGCGATATAATCGAGGTTCTGCGCGAGTTGCCCCGCACTCACCACGGGGCCGATCTGGATGCCCTCTTCGAGCGCATGGCCTACGACGAAAGCCTTGGCTGCCTTGGTGAGCTTATCGACGAAGGCATCATGGATCTTCGAATGCACGATCAGCCGCGAGGCGGCGGTGCATTTCTGGCCCGTGCCGCCGAAGGCCGCGCCCGAGGCGTGGGCGACGGCCAGATCGAGATCGGCGTCATCCATGACGAGGAATGGGTTTTTCGAGCCCATCTCCATCTGCAGCTTGGGCATATGCGAAATGGCCGAGGCCGCGATCCGGCGGCCGACCGGCACAGAGCCGGTGAAGCTGATCGCATCGACAACGGGGCTTTCCACAAGCCGTTGCCCCACCGCGGCACCGGGGCCGGGAACGAGGTTGAAGAGGCCCTTGGGGATATCTTGGCGTGCGATGATCTCGGTCAAAGCCACGGCCGAGGCGGGGGTGAGGTTGGCGGGCTTCCAGACCACCGCATTGCCATAGGCCAGCGCGGGGGCGATTTTCCACGCGGGCGTCGCCACAGGGAAGTTCCACGGGCTGACGATGGCGACCACGCCCACCGGCTCGCGCCGCACGTCGATCTCGATACCGGGGCGGACACTTTCGGCAAGATCGCCGTGCAGCCGCAGCGCCTCGGCAGCGTAATAGGTGAAGAACTGGCCCGCGCGATAGACCTCGCCCTTGCCCTCGGCCAAGGGCTTGCCCTCTTCTCGCGACAAAAGCCGCCCGATCTCTTCGGCCCGCGCCATCAGTTCGGTGCCGATCGCCATCAAAACGTCGTGCCGTTTCTGCACCCCTGCCCGCGCCCAGACGGTCTGGGCCGCACGGGCGGCGGCAAGGGCATCGTCAAGATCAGCGGCGCTTGCCTGACCATAATCGCCGATCAGATCCGAAAGGTCCGAGGGGTTGCGGTTTTCGACGGTCGCAGCGCCTTGGCGCCATTCGCCCGCGACGTAGATGGAATTGGTTTGCGGCATGGGATCCTCCTCAGTCCGTCCTAGACCCTCGACGGGTTTTCAGGCAATCTTGAACTGTTGAAGTTTACTCAAGGAACGCTGAAATGCGCCTCGAACTCCTGAAGACGTTCAGGATCGTTGCCGAACAAGGCAGCCTTGCCGGAGCCGCCGATATTCTCGGGCGCACCCCCTCGGCCATTTCCATGTCCCTTTCGCAACTCGAGGGCGAACTTGGCGCGCCCTTGTTTGAAACCGACCGCAAGAACCGCCTCACCCCTTTGGGCGAGCGGGTGCTCGAGGAAAGCGTCCGCGCGACAGATGCCTATGACCGCAGCGTTGACGCCATCGAACGCCACGCCACCTCGCTTGCGGGCACTGTTCGGATCGCGGTGGTGCCCTCGGCGACCGTGAGCATTCTGCCCGATGCCATCGAATCCTTCCGCCGCGACAGGCCCGATGTGCGCCTCGAGATTTGGGATGAGGGAAGCCAGGCCGTTCGGCACCGTGTCATGCTCGGCGAGGCCGATGTCGGCATCTTTTCGGCCCGCCCCGGCGAACAGACCGGAGGCATCCCGGTTCAGCGCGATCAGCTCGGCATCGTCTGTGCAACAGGAGGCGCGATCGACGCTTCGAGTGGCCTGCCAAGCTGGGGGCTCCTGCGGCTTGAACCTTTCATCGCCAATCCGCTTGGCAGACTGGTCGAACACACCGAAGTTGCCGTCCAGATGGCCCGAAGCCAGATCGAGGCCCGCAATACGAGCGCTCTGCTGTCTTTCGTCCGTGCGGGCCTTGGTGCGACGATCCTGCCGAAAAGCGCCGTTCCGGCCGAAACCGCCGAGCTGAGGTTCATCGCGCCCACCGATCCGATCAGCCGCCGTGAGCTGCACATCATTCGCCGCGAAGACGCGCGTCTAAGCCCCGCCGCCATCGCTTTCTGGAACGTGCTGGCGCGTTCTGGCGCCTAGATGTCGCGGCCAGAAGCTTTTTCCGCCCGACCCTGAGATTTTCTCAAGCCATCAGCGGGGGACGCCATGACCAACCTCGACGACCAACCCCATCGCGGCGGCGGCCGCGCGGCGCGGCGGGCCAAGCGCTCGGCGCCGGATTTCTCGATGCTGCCCGCGCTCGAGCGCAACCTGCCGCTCTGCGAGCCGATGGACGAGGGCCAGATCGCCCGCATCGACGCGGCCTCTATGGCGATCCTTGAGGATGTGGGCGTGGTCTTCCGCGACGAGATCGCGCTCGCCGATTGGCGGCGCGCCGGGGCGGATGTGCGGGGGGATAGGGTCTATCTCGACCGTGGATTGGTGCGCGACCTGATCTCTACGATCCCCTCGGGCTTCACCTACCGCGCCCGCAACCCCGAGCGAAGCCTGCCCTTCGGCGGCAAACATTCGATTTTCGTGCCGATGACCGGCGCGCCGTTTCTGCGCGATCTCGAGGACGTGCGCCGCTGGCCGGCGATTGCCGACCTGAATATGTTCCACAAGCTCGCGCATATGTCGCCCGCGCTGCATTCGTCCGCGCATCATATCGTCGAGCCGATGGATATCGTGGTCAGTCACCGGCATCTGCACATCACCTATTCGTCGATGAGATATTCCGACAAGACCTTCATGGGCATGACCACTTCGGGCCGGAACGCCGAGGATGTCATGGAGATGTGCGAGATCCTCTTCGGCCGCGACGTGATGGAGAAGACCCCAGTTGTCACCGGCAATTGCAACGGCAACTCGCCGCTCGTCTGGGACGAGACCATGCTCTCGGCCATGCGCGCCTTCTGCCGCCGCAATCAGCCTGTCTTGTGCTCGCCCTTCGTCCTAGGCGGGGCCAATACGCCCGCCTCGGTCGCCCCTGCCGTGGCGCAATTGAATGCCGAGGCGCTTTCGGCGCTGGCCTATACGCAAGTGGTCCGTAAAGGGTGCCCCGCGATCTATGGGCATTACCTCTCGACCGTCTCGATGAAGTCCGGCGCGCCGATGGCCGGGACACCAGAAATTTCGCTGATGAACTTCATGATCGGCCAGATGGCGCGGTTCTATGGCGTGCCGTGGCGCAGCTCGAATACGCTCGGGGGCGCCAAGACCTTCGACGCGCAGGCGGGCTATGAGAGCGCGATGACGATGAACGCGGTCCTGCACGCGGGCTGCAATTACATCTGGCATTCGGCGGGCTGGAACGAGGCGGGGATGCATTGCTCGGTCGCCAAGTTCGTCGTCGATGCCGAGGTCTGCGCCATGGGCTATCGCATGGCCGAAGGCGTCCGCTGGGACGATTTCGACGAGGCGATGCAAGCGGTGCGTGATGTGGGCCCGGGCGGGCATTACCTTGGGCATCCGCATACGCTCGAGAATTTCGAGCGGGCGTTTTTCATGCCCAAGCTCTTCGACAACAATTCGATCGAGCAATGGCAGGCCGAAGGCGCGCAAGAGATCACCGCGCGGGCGCTGGCCCATGCCAAGAAACTCTTGCGCGAGTATGAGGAGCCGAGGCTCGACCGAGCGACCGACGAGGCGCTGCGCGACTATATGGCCCGAAGGACGCGCGAGATCCCGGCCGAGGATGCGCTCAATACCGAGTATTGAGCCCTAGATATCCTTCATCAGCCGCAGTGCGTCATAGATCGCCGCGTGGATATTCCGCGACGACACGGCATCGCCGATGCGAAACAGGCGGAAGCTGCCCTCGGGGTTCGTCACGATAGTCTGGGGCTTGCCCGCCAGAAGCTCGGCCTGCGTAATCTCTCCCCGGTTCACCGAAGCCTCGCGCAGGTCGAAATAAAGCTCGTCCAAGGGCCGGGTGCCATAGTTCACGACGATCTGGTCATAGCTCTTTTCGTCCGCGTGGCTGCTATAATCCGTCCCGATCCGCGCCTTGAGGCGGTTGCCGTCGCGGGAAATTGCCTCAAGGCGGCGGGCGACGGTGAAGGTCACGTCCTTGTCTTGCAGCGCGCGCATGTAAGGAACGAGGTTCATCCCCATGATATCGGGGGCAAATGTGCGATCGGGAGTCATCACCTCGACCTTCGATCCGGCCTTTGAAGCCAGTTCAGCCGCCATCAGCCCCGGATGATCGCCCGCCTCGTCGTAGATCAGGATATTGGCGGCGGGTTTCACATCGCCCGAGATGAGATCCCAAGCGGAAACGGCAAGCGGCTGTTCGGCGTCGATCTCGTGAAGCCGGGTCGAGGGCATCCCGCCCGTGGCGATCACCGCGACGTCCGGATTTTCCGCCATGACATCAGAGGCTTCGGCGAAAGTGTTAAAGCGGAACGCTACCCCCTGCGCCTCGCATTGCGAGACCCGCCACTCCACCAGTCCCAGCATCTCGCGCCGCCGCTGGTTCTGCGCCAGAAGCTGCACCTGCCCGCCCGCCACTGGAGCCGCTTCAAAGACCACGACCTCGTGGCCCCGCGCGGAAGCCACCCGCGCCGCCTCAAGCCCGCCGGGGCCAGCGCCGACGACCACGACCTTCTTCTTCGCCGCCGCGCCCGCGATTTCGTGCGGCATCTCTGCCTCGCGGCCTGTCGCGGGGTTGTGGATGCAAAGCGCCCCGCCCCCGCCATAGATCCGGTCGAGGCAGTAGGTGGCCCCAACGCAGGGGCGGATATCCTGCTCGCGGCCTTCTTTGATTTTGCGGACGATATGCGGATCGGCGACATGGGCACGGGTCATCCCCACCATATCCAGAAGGCCCGAGGCCACCGCGTGCCGCGCGGTCGCCACATCGGGGATGCGGCTTGCGTGGAAGACGGGCATCCCCGTCTCGGCCCGCACGGCGCCCGCGAAATCGAGGTGGGGGGCGGATTTCATCCCCTGCACCGGGATCATGTCGGTCATCGCCGGATCGGTATGGATGCGGCCACGGTTGACGTTGAGATAGTCGATCTGGCCCGTGGCCTTGAGGCGGCGGGCAATTTCGAGGCCCATCTCGGGCGTCACGCCGCCTTCCTGCACCTCGTCGGGCGCAAAGCGGACGCCGACGATGAAATCGTCCCCCACCCGCTCGCGCACGGCGGCGATCACGTCGAGGGCAAACTTCATGCGCGTCTCGAGGCTTTCGGCCCCATAGGGCCCCTCGAGACGGTTGGTCAGCGGCGACCAGAACTGATCCAGCAGATGCCCGTGGGTCATTATCTCGACCCCGTCCATCCCGCCCGCCTTCATCCGCTCGGCGGCATCGGCGAAATCGCGGATGATGCGGGTGATGTCCCAATCCTCGGCCATCTTGGCGAAATAGCGGTGTGCCGGCTCGCGGTCGTAGGTCGAACTCACCGGCGGCAGCCAGTCGCCCTTGTCCCAGCCGGTCCGGCGGCCAAGGTGGGTGAGCTGGATCATCGCCGCCGCGCCATGTTCGTGGATTGCATCGGTCAGCTCGCGGATCCACGGAACAACCTCGTCCTTGTAGGCGAGGATATTGTTGAAGGCGGGCGGGCTGTCGCGGCTCACCGCCGCCGACCCCGCGGTCATCGCCATGGCGATCCCGCCCTTGGCCCGTTCGGCGTGATAGAGCCTGTAGCGTTCTTTCGGCATCCCGTCTTCGGCATAAGCCGGCTCGTGACTGGTCGTCATGATCCTGTTGCGCAGCGTCAGGTGCCGCAGCTTGAAGGGCTGAAGTAGAGGGTCGTTCGACATAAAGCGGGCCTTTCACTGTGCGGCGGCTCGATGCGATTTTGGCGGCTCAGAAACGGACCACCGCCGCCCACAACGACATTTGCGGGTCGCAATTCGACCTGTTGATCACCAACGTTTTGGCATCAGGAATTCGATTTCGTTCCGATCATTCTCGAAAGCTCATTGGAAACGACGCAACCTGGATTAGAGTTCTCCAAAACGGGGAACAAAGCGCAAATGTCGGATCGACTGATCTACGAGAGCCGCAAGTCCAAGGTATTCTACCGAACCGACGAAACTGGTGCGGCCTTTGCCGTGAAAGTACTCAACTTCGAGTTTCCTACCCCGGACGACATCTCCCAGTTTCATAACGAATACGACATTATCGAAGGGCTGCATCTGGCTGGTGTCCGCAACGCCATAAAAAAGACGCGGGAAAACGGCCGCCATGTCCTCATTATGGAATGGATCAAAGGACAGCCTCTCAAAGAGGCTTTTCGGGACAAGACCGGCGATATCGTCGATGCCCTCCACATCGCGATCGCAGCCTCAAACGCCCTGGCCGAAATTCACGAGAACCAGATCATTCATAGGGACGTCACGCCCAACAATTTTCTTGTCGACCTTCAGGAGCGGCGGGTTTGGCTGATCGATTTCGGGATATCGACCAACCTCAACCTCAAGCAAGCCTTTATCGGCAATCCCGACCGAATAGAGGGCACTGTTTCCTATGTCTCGCCGGAACAAACCGGCCGGATGAACAGGACTGTTGATTATAGAACCGACCTCTATTCCTTTGGCATCACCCTTTATGAAATGCTGTCAGGCGAGGTGCCTTTCACCGGCAGCGACGCGATGGAAGTGGTCCATGCACATCTGGCGCAAAAGCCGGTTCCGCTGATCGAAAAGAACCCGGACCTGCCGCCGGTTCTTTCCGACATTGTTGATCGCCTCCTCGCAAAAAACGCCGACGACCGATACCAATCCGCAAGGGGCCTCAAGCACGATCTTGAGAGATGCCTCGCGGCCTACGAAAAGTCAGGCGCCGATTTTCCCGCCTTCCCGCTGGGAGAGGCTGATCATTCCAGCATCTTCCGGCTACCCCAAAAGCTCTACGGTCGGGAAGCGGAGGTGGCCGAGATCATCCACGCCTACGAGGCCGCGGCCGAGGGTGCGCGCAAGCTGCTTCTCGTCGGCGGCTATTCGGGCACCGGCAAGACGGCCCTTGTTCATGAGGTCCACAAACCGATAACCGCCAATCGCGGCCGGTACTGCAGCGGCAAGTTCGACCAACTTCAGCGCGCCACCCCGCATTTCGCCTTTCTCGAGGCTTTCCGCGATCTCATCGAAACGCTGCTGACCGAAAACGAAGATGTGCTCGCAGATTTGCGCGAAAGCCTTCAGGAAGCCTTGGGCGAAGAGGGGCAGGTTCTCACCAACGTTCTGCCCAGCCTTGAGCATATCATCGGCGCCCAACCCGATGTGCCCGAGGTCGGCGGAGCCGAGGCGCAGAACCGTTTTCATTATGTGTTCCGAAAATTCGCTCGGACGCTTGCAACGGTCGACACCCCGCTCGTTATCTTCATCGACGACCTGCAATGGGCGGACTCTGCCTCGCTCGACCTGTTGCAGGCGCTGATGTCCGATCCCGATAGCGGGCATCTCCTGATCATCTGCGCCTATCGCGAAAACGAGGTCGATCCGACCCACCCGTTCATCCGCACGGTGGACGAGATTACTGAGGCCGGCCTGATCCCCGACCGCGTGCAGGTCCGCAATCTTGGCGAGGACGATCTGGTTGCGCTTTTGTCGGATGCTCTTTCATCGGCGCCTGATGCGGTCGCTCCTCTCGCGCGGCTTGTCCATGACAAGACCAAGGGAAATGCGTTTTTCGCCACCGAATTCCTCAAGTCGCTGGCCTCGGAAAATCTTTTGACCTTCGATTTCGAGACTGCCGGCTGGGTTTGGAACGACGATCAGATCGCCCAGAAGACCATCGCCGACAATGTGGTCGAGCTGATGGCGGAAAAGGTCCGGCGGCTTGATCCGCAAACGCAGGATATCCTCCAGCTTGCGGCCTGTGCGGGCAACCGTTTTGATCTTGAGACGCTGTGCTGGATTGCGGATCTCGATCCCGAAACCGCCGCGGCCCACCTGAAACCGGCGCTGGCCGAAGGTCTTGTCTTGCCGCTGGGCCGCACGGTTTTCAAGTTCAGCCACGACCGGATTCAGCAGGCTGTCTATTCCTTGATCCCTGAAGAACAGCGCGAGCGGGTTCACCTCAAGATTGGCCGCCGGCTGCAATCACGGCTGGCTGGGAACGACGACACCTCGCGCATTTTCGAGATTGCCAACCAGCTGAATCTTGGGCGCGGCCTTCTGACGAGCCGGGAAGAAATCATCGCCCTTGCCGAGCTCAACCTCAGCGCAGGCATTCGCGCCAAACAAAACTCGGCCTTCCCGACGGCGCTGGACTATCTCGGGGCGGGCATCTCACTTGCCGAAGAGGGGCGCGACCCTTGGGCCGACCACTATGATCTGAGCCTTGCGCTCTATAGCGAAGCCACCGAGGCGGCCTATCTTGCCGGCCGTTTCGACCAAACCGACGGCTGGTTCCGCGAGGTGCTCGCCCATGGGCGCACGATCCTCGACAAGGTCAAACCCTATGAGACCCGTATCCTCGCCTATAAGGCGGAGAACAAGCTCATGGAGGCGATTGATACTGGCCTAGAGCTTCTCGAGCATTTGGGCGAGCGCTTCCCCCGCAATCCCAACATGGCGCATATCTTCCGCGATCTGGCGACGACACATTTCGCGCTCATGGGCAAGTCGAACGAAGATCTGATGGCCCTGCCCCTGATGACCGACCCTGAAAAGAAGGCGGCGATGCGGATCATCGCCGACATCATGTCGTCGGTCTATTGGGGCAAGCCCAACCTCGTGCCGATCATCGCCTTCCGGATGGTGCGGCTGTCGCTCAAATACGGCAATCATCCGGTCTCGTGTTTTGCCTATGGCTCCTACGGCGTTTTGATGTGCGGCGTTCTTGGGGCGATGCGAACGGGCTATCGCTATGGGCATCTTGCGCTCGACCTTCTCGAAAAGCTCAATGCCAAAGAATGGAAGGCGCAGATTTTCGTGACGCCCTATGCGCTGATCTTCCATTGGAACGAACACGTCCGCAACACGCTCCGCCCGCTGCAGCAATCCTTCCAGATCGGCATGGAAACGGGCCTGATCGAGTTTGCCTGCGTCAACACCAATATCTACTGCATCCAGTCCTTCCTCTGCGGCCGCCCGCTTGATCGGGTCGAGGAGGAAACCCGCGCCTACAGCGAGCTTTACCGACAGTTCAAGCAGGAGACGAATTACAACTACAACGAGGTCTTCCGGCAGGCGATGCTCAACCTTCTGGGCCGCTCGAGCGATCCGGTGAAGCTTTCGGGCGAGGCCTATGACGAAGACAAGATGCTGGCGCAGAACGAAGAGCGGAGCGACAAGACCGGCACCTTCTTCATCCATTTCAACAAGATGCTTCTGGCCTATTATTTCCGCCGGTTTGACGAAGCCCGCCTGCACGCGCAGGAATCGCGCAAGCGGCTCGATGCGGTTCTGGCCAAGTTCGAGATCCCAAACCAGCATTTCTACGAGGCGCTGACGCTTCTGGCCGTGGCCGAGCGCAGCAGCGGCATGGAGCGGCTCAAACTGATCGCCCGCGCAAGAATGGATATCGCCAAGCTGAAGCGCTGGGGCAAATATGCGCCCGAGAACTACCGCCACAAATACGATCTCTGCTCTGCCGAGCTGGCCCGAATTCAGGGCCATACCGACCGCGCATGGCTGGCCTATGATCGCGCTGTGGCTGGCGCATCCGAGAACGACTATTTGCACGAACAGGCGCTGGCCTATGAGCTTGCGGGCCGGTTCTATGCCTCAAGCGGGCGCAAGGTTCTGGCCGAGTTCCACCTCAAGGCCGCCTACAACGCCTATCGGGAGTGGGGCGCAAAAGCAAAGCTGCGGGATCTTGCCGAGACATTCCCGATGTATCTCACCACCAATACCCAAAACATCGAGGCCACAACCGGACCAATAGACACCAGCTCGTCTATGATCGACGGCTCAAGCCTTGATATCACGACTGTTCTCAAAGCCTCGACCACGATCTCGGGCGAAGTTGTCCCCTCGCGGCTCTTGACGGTGCTGATGCACATCGTTCTTGAAAACGCAGGCGCCCAGCGCGGTTATCTCCTTCTCGACAGCGCCGAGGGTCTGCGCGTTCAGGCGCAGGGCGAGGGTGGCGGCAAAACCATCGAAGTCATGCAAGGCACCCCGTTTGAAGACTGTGAAGGGCTCTCGGTTCCTGTCGTGAAATATGTGCACCGAACCGGCGAGCCGGTGGTGCTTGCCGAGGCCTGGAGCGATGGTCGCTTCAAAGGCCAGCCCTATATGGAGAAGCACAGGCCCAAGTCGATCCTCTGCGTGCCCATCCTCAATCAGGGCAAACGCGTCGGCGTTCTCTATCTCGAAAACAACCTCACCGTTGGCGCTTTCACCCGCGACAGGGTCGATCTGCTCAAGCTACTCTCCGGCCAGATCGCGGTCTCGATCGACAACGCGATGCTCTACGAGCAGCTCGAGCAAAAGGTGGCCGAGCGCACTGCCGAACTCGCGGCCGAGAAGAAAAAGTCCGACAATCTTCTTCTAAACATTCTCCCCGTTGAAACCGCCGAAGAGCTCAAACAGAAAGGCCACGCAGAAGCACGCCACTATGAGCGCGTCACCGTCCTTTTCACGGATTTCAGGGGGTTCACCGAAATGTCGGCACGCCTGACGCCCGCGGAACTCGTCACCGAGCTTGACGATTGCTTCAAGGCCTTCGACCAGATCGCCGAGAAATACCGGATCGAGAAAATCAAGACCATTGGCGACAGCTATATGGCCGTAGGTGGATTGCCTGTGCCGAATTCGACCCACGCCGAAAACGTGGTGAATGCCGCCCTCGAAATGCGGGACTTCATGTCCAGCCGAAATTCTTCGGGCGGCGGCAAGGCGATGGGCGTTCGCATCGGCGTCCATACCGGCCCGGTGGTGGCCGGCATTGTTGGATTGAAGAAATTTCAATACGATATCTGGGGAGACACGGTGAATACCGCCTCGCGCATGGAAAGTTCAGGCGAGGTCGGGCGCGTGAACGTGTCTCAGACGACCCACGATCTCGTTCAAAACAAATTCGATTTTACGTTCCGGGGAGAGGTTGAGGCGAAAGGCAAAGGGAAAGTCCCGATGTATTTTGTCGACCGCCCTGTTCCATCCCAGATTTCAGAGGGACTGCATGAGCAAGACGAAGACTAGCGCCGAGGCAGCGATCAATTCCGCACCCACCGATGAAGCCTCGATCCGCGAGATCATCGAGAAGTGCAAACGCGAGACGCGGATCGAATACCGCTATGGTGACGGGTTCTTCAAACCGCGGATGCGGGGGATCAACCATCTTGAGCTTGGCCGTTCCAAGATCATTTCAAGCCCGATCACCATCCTGATTGAGTGGCTCTATGTTGAATGGAAGCGGGTCCGAAATTTCTTTCGCGATCTCGACAAGCGCCTTTTCCCCCGAGAGGACCGCGTCTGGTGCGATCGGGTCGACAGCCATCTCGTGGGCCAGACGATTTTTGCCGGAGACCGCGGCAACGGCGCGCCGATCCACCATTTGCATCTTGAGTTCTGGGGGCGGACATGGCTCGGCCGTTGGCGCAAGTTTGGCGAGACCAAGACCGACAAGGAAGGATATTTCCGCCTGCCCTTCGATCTTCGGCAGGCACGGCGGCTTTGGGTGCGGCGCGTCTATTTCGAGATCCAGACCACGACGCGGGTCTATTACCACGAAGGCAAGCCGCGCTTTCATTTCGACGTCTGGCGCAGGGTTGAACTTCCCAAGGGCGACCTGATCGGCATGGACTATAACCTGCGCACCATCCGCCTCGATTTCTGGCGCTATCGGGAAGGCGCCAACACGCCCCGCGCCAAGGTCAACGCAAGCGGCGATGAGCCAGAGCATTATAGCCAAGGGCGCATCGACGCGCTGATGGAGCAGGTCATCCCGATCGAGCTCACCAAGATCAAGCACCTCGACCAGATCGAGCTTGATCCGGGTTCGCTGACCATCCCCGAGATTCAGGCGGACTATCCGATGAACCTCACCACCTGCATCGAGAAATACCTGCCCGGATATACCCGCGGCGACGACTGGTTCGGCGAGCGGATGATGAACGGGATGAACCGCGGCACGTTTCAGCCCGATCCCAAGAAGAAGGGGCACTACTGGATCCACTATTTCGGCCGCTGCTGGTATGACATCAACGATGTCTATGCCCTGCCGGACGTGGATATCCTCTTCAAACTCAAGAAGAACGGCCTGCCCGAGCCGGTGGAAATCCACCTGACCGGCAAGCTGAACAACCACGAGAACGACCCGTGGAAGAAACGGGTCTATACCCCAAAAGACGAGCCCAATTGGACCTATGCCAAGCGCGTGGCGCGGGTGAACGGGGCGTTCAACACCGAGGTGGAAGAGCATTTCGCGGGCACGCACCTGAATTCCGAGCAATTCGCCGTCGCCTGCTATCGCAACCTCAAGCTCAATCCGGTGGCCGCCCTCCTCATGCCGCATCTCAAGGAGGTTTCCTTGATCGACCACGCCGCCGACAAGACCCTGATCGGCGGCTATATCGCTGCGGCGACGGCGCTGACGAAGGCAGGCCTCGAACAGCGCACCCGCGACATCATGGGGATGCAGGATTGGAAGGGCTGGAAGCCCATGACGCCGATCAGCAAGGCGCATAGCTGCGCCAAGGCCGAGGGGCTTTTTTGGGAGGCGGTCGGGGGCTATGTGGATCGCTTCGTGGAAGACTGGAAAGACGAAATCCAGAAGCACTGGTATGAGATTTATTGCTTCTCCGAAGACCTCGTGAACCATGCCGTCCCGGTGGCCTTCACGGCCCCGCAAGACGCCCCGCCCAAGGGCGCGAAGTGGAAGGCTTTGGCCGAGCGCCGGTTTGACTATTACTGCCAGCAGTATTCCTTCGATCCCACGCTCGAGCGCCCGGTCGTGAACGGAGAGCGCAAGGCCATCTCGCGGATCACCTCGGCCAAATCTTTCCACGAGGCGGGCAAGGACGACTGGCAGAACCTCAAGGACGCCTGCCGCTACGCGATCATGATGGCGACCTATATGCACACATGGATCAACGAGCACCAGTATGATGATCTGGGCGAGATCCTCTATAGCTGCGGTGGCCTGCGCTATGGCGAAAAGCCCGAGGGCATCATGGCCCCCGAGAGCGACTATGACATCGCCCCCGATCTCGAGCGCAGCACCCAGATGCTCTGGTTCACCAATCTCCTGTCGCGCACCGAATACGGCTTTATCACCCGCAACGAAGAGGGCGACGTGAACCCGCATTTCGCCGAGCTTCTCGAAGCCAGGCGCGACGAGTTCAAATCCCTTGGCGTCGATATCGACGCCATCGAGTCGAGGACCAATATATGAGCACCGCGACCCACATCACCCTGCGCCAGATCGAGCGCTATTGGATTCACCGCCTCGGCGACAAGCTGCTTCTCTGGGTTTACGCCAGGCTCTTCGCGGTCATGCTTGCCCTCTTCCTCTGCTTCCCCAAGCAGCAGCGGATGAGCCATAACAACGGCATCGGCGCGGCGGGCAAGCTCAGGATCGTCGACAACCCCGAATTTCCCGCGCACCCCTTCTTCGCGCCGGGCCGCGAGTTTCCGGTGCGCATCCGCCATGCCTCGGCCACCTTCCTCGACGATGCGATGAACTGCATCCGCAGCATGTCGATCAAGCTCTCGGACCATCATTTCAAAAGCCCCTTTGATATCGAAATGAACTCGGGCGAGGTGAGCCTTTTCTGGTCGGCGGCGAGCTTCCTGAAATTCGCCCGCCTCAGGGGCGAGAAATACGGGATCGAATACCGCGACTATAACCGCAAATATCCCAACGGCCTTGCCGGTTCGATGGCCGCCGGCCGCCGCCACGCGACCTCGTTTCACAACATTCACTACTACTGCAAGACGCCCTTCCTCTACATGGGTTCGGACAACATCAAGCGCTATGCGAAATACCGCGTGATCCCGGCCGACAACGAGCCGGAGTCGGGCAAGGAAGAACACCCCAGCGAATGGGACCAGTGCAACCAACGCATCCTGCCGCATGAGACGCGGGGGCGGAATTTCCTGAAATACGAATACGAAGACCGCATCCGCCGCGAGGGCGCGCGCTATCGCCTGCAGATCCAGACCCATCCCGCATCGGACAACGAAGACCCCGAGGTGTTCAACAACATGATCGTCTGGGACGAAGACGCGCACCCCTGGCACGATCTCGGGATCATCACGATCGACCGCACGCTCGGTTGGAGGGAAAGCACTTTGACGACCTTCTCGGTCAACAATATGCCGAAAACGCTCGGCGTGCTGCCGGCGAAGTCGATCTTCGACTACAACTCGCTCAACTACCTGCGCGCCCATTCAGAGCTTGCCCGGAAGGCGCGGATTCTATCCTACAAGGTCTATGGGATGGTCCCGCCGATCCCAGACAATGACAATCGAAATGTCTCGGATTGGGGTGTCTAGCCGAAAACCTTGGCAAGCGGGTCTGTGCGGTTTTCCTCCTTGAGAAAATCGAGAAAGCCTTGCGCGGCATTCGTCAGATGCTTGCTGCGCCGGTGCACCGCGAACCAGCGGCGGCGCAGGGGAAAGCCCTCGACATCGAGCACCACGATCTCGCCCGCCGCCAGTTCGAGGCGCAGCGCATGGAGCGAGAGATAGGCAATCCCGAGGCCCGAGATCACGCCTTGCTTGATCGCCTCGCTGTCGTCGAACTCCATATGGGTGGACAGAGCGACCCCGCCTGACTGGCAGAGCTTGTCGACCGCCTGACGGGTGCCCGATCCCGGCTCGCGGTGGATGATATCCTCGTCTGCAAGGCGTGCGAGCGGGATATTTGCCTGCCCCACCAGCGGATGGTCGGGCCTTGCGGCAAAGACGATGACGTTCTCGAGAAAGGGCTCGGCCACGACCGCCTCTTCCTGTGGCACTTGCCCCATGATGTAGAGATCGTCCGCATTGGCGGCGATGCGGTCGAGAAGGGTTTCGCGGTTGGCAATTTGCAGGCGCGGCTCGACGCGCGGGAAGCGGCGTTTGAAATCGCCGAGGAGCTGGGGCAGGAAATACTTGGCGGTCGAGACCACAGCGATCGACAAGGGGCCCGCCACCTCGCGGTGCATATCCTCGATCGCAGCCTGCATCTCGCCAAGCCTGCCCAGAATATCACGCGAAGCCGCCGCGACGACCTCGCCGGCTTGGGTTAGGTGCAACGACCTGCCGAACTGTTCAGTCAGCGGCAGGCCGATCTTTTCCTCGAGGCTGCGCACCTGCATCGACACCGAAGGCTGCGACAAATGCGCCTCTTCGGCGGCACGGGTGATCGACCCATGGCGGGCTACCGCCTCGAACAGGCGCATTTGCTGCAATGTTGGCGCTATCACACCAGCCATTATACTTTCTCTATGCTATTTATAAAAAGAATATATTTTTCTATATCTCTGCCGTCAACTAGCGTCCCTCCAAGTTCGCCGAAAGGGAGGAATACCGCGATGGCAAAAGATCAGTCCAAGGCCTACAAGGCCGGGGTCAAGGAATACCGGGAAACCTATTGGATGCCCGACTATACCCCTAAAGACACCGACTTTCTGGCCTGTTTCAAAATCACCCCACAGCAGGGCGTGCCGCGCGAGGAAGCCGCCGCCGCCGTGGCCGCCGAAAGCTCTACCGGCACCTGGACGACCGTCTGGACCGATCTTCTGACCGACCTCGACTACTACAAGGGCCGCGCCTATGCGATCGAGGACGTACCGGGCAGCGACGATGCCTTCTACGCCTTCATCGCCTACCCGATCGATCTTTTCGAAGAGGGTTCGGTCGTCAACGTCATGACCTCGCTCGTCGGCAACGTCTTTGGTTTCAAGGCCGTCCGCGCCCTGCGCCTCGAAGACGTGCGGATCCCGATCGCCTATGTGATGACCTGTGGCGGCCCGCCGCACGGCATTCAGGTCGAGCGCGACGTGATGAACAAATACGGCCGTCCGATGCTCGGTTGCACCATCAAGCCCAAGCTGGGCCTCTCGGCCAAGAACTATGGCCGTGCGGTCTATGAATGCCTGCGTGGCGGTCTCGATTTCACCAAGGACGACGAGAACGTCAACTCGCAGCCCTTCATGCGCTGGCGCCAGCGGTTCGATTTCGTGATGGAAGCCATCAACAAGGCTGAGATGGAGACCGGAGAGCGCAAAGGTCACTATCTCAACGTCACCGCGCCGACCCCCGAAGAGATGTATAAGCGGGCCGAATACGCCAAGGAAATCGGCGCGCCGATCATCATGCACGATTACCTCACGGGTGGTTTCACGGCCAACACGGGCCTTGCCAACTGGTGCCGCGACAACGGGATGCTTCTGCACATCCACCGTGCGATGCACGCGGTCCTCGACCGCAACCCCAACCACGGCATCCACTTTCGCGTGCTGACCAAGATGCTGCGCCTCTCGGGCGGCGATCACCTGCACACCGGCACCGTGGTCGGCAAGCTCGAGGGCGACCGCGCGTCTACCCTCGGCTGGATCGACCTTCTGCGCGAGAAATACATCAAGGAAGACCGCTCGCGCGGCATCTTTTTCGATCAGGACTGGGGCTCGATGCCGGGCGCCTTCGCGGTGGCTTCGGGCGGCATCCACGTCTGGCACATGCCGGCGCTGGTGACGATCTTTGGCGACGATGCGGTTCTGCAATTCGGCGGCGGCACCTTGGGCCATCCTTGGGGCAACGCGGCCGGCGCCGCGGCCAACCGGGTCGCTCTGGAAGCCTGCGTCGAGGCCCGCAACCAGGGCCGCCAGCTCGAGAAGGAAGGCAAGGACATCCTGACCGCTGCCGCCAAGTCGAGCCCCGAACTCGCCACCGCGATGGAGACCTGGAAAGAGATCAAGTTCGAGTTCGACACCGTCGACAAGCTTGACGTCCAGCACCGCTGATCCCGACCCGAGCCCAGAAAGGAACATCCCATGAGTGAAATGCAGGATTACAAATCGTCGCTCGGCGATGCGGAGAGCCGCAAGTTCGAGACCTTCTCCTACCTGCCGGAAATGGATGCCGACCGCATCCGCAAGCAGGTGGAATACATTGTCTCGAAAGGCTGGAACCCGGCTGTCGAGCATACCGAACCGGAAAACGCCTTCGACCACTACTGGTATATGTGGAAGCTGCCGATGTTCGGCGAGACCGACGTCGATCGCATCCTCAGCGAAGCCGCCGCGTGCCACGCCGCCCACCCCAAGAACCACGTCCGCCTTGTCGGATATGACAACTACGCCCAGTCGAAGGGCGCGGAAATGGTCGTCTACCGCGGCAAGGCCGTCTGAACCTTCCCGGCCCCTGCCCCTTCGGGGCCGGGGTCACCCACCGGAGCAGCCGAGATGAACGCCCAGAACACCGAACAATACAAGGTCGCGCGCGAGCCCTACTATCGCGTCACCTCGGGCGAGGTCGCGCTCTACGAGGCGGCCTATGCCAACCGGATGCCGGTGATGCTCAAAGGGCCGACAGGCTGCGGCAAATCCCGCTTTGTCGAATACATGGCGTGGAAGCTCGGCCGCCCGCTCATCACGGTCGCCTGCAACGAAGACATGACCGCCTCCGACCTCGTGGGCCGCTTCCTTCTCGATAAGGACGGCACCAAGTGGAACGACGGCCCGCTGACCACCGCCGCGCGGATCGGCGCGATCTGCTATCTCGATGAAATCGTCGAGGCGCGGCAGGACACCACCGTCGTCATCCACCCGCTGACCGATCACCGCCGCCAGCTGCCGCTCGACAAGAAGGGCGAATTGGTGCAGGCGCATCCCGATTTCCAGCTCGTGATCTCTTACAACCCCGGCTACCAGTCGCTGATGAAGGATCTCAAGCAATCGACGAAACAGCGCTTTGCCGCGCTAGATTTCGACTATCCCGAAGCCGCCGTCGAGGCCGAGATCGTCGCCCGCGAGGCCGGGATCGACGACAAGACCGCGACCAGGCTCATTCAGGTCGCCCACCGCACCCGCAACCTCAAGGGCCACGGGCTCGATGAAGGCATCTCGACCCGACTTCTGGTCTATGCGGCCCAGATGATCGCCGCCGGTGTCGATCCGGTCGCCGCCTGCCAGATGACCCTCGTGACGCCGCTGACCGACGATCCTGATATGCGCCAGACACTGCAGGCCGCGGTGGAGACCTTCTTCGTCTGACGAGGCGCGCCCATGACCCTCACGCTCGACGACCTACGCCCCATCTTCGCCAAGGCGCCGCCCGAAGCGCTCGCGAATCTCGACGCGATCTATCACGACGCGGCCCGGGTGATGAGCCCCGCGGGGCTTGCGATCTATCTCGAAGCGGCACGCGGCCTCGGCAACCTCGGGCGCGGGCATGATCTGGTGCTGGCCTGGCTCGAGAATATGCCCGCCGTGGTCAAGGAATGCGGCGAGGATATCCTGCGCGATTGCCTCGAAGCGGCGATGAAGCTCGCCAGCATGACCTCGGGCGAGGTCATCGCCCTCCTCTTCGCCTCGCTCCCCACCGCCGCCCGCCGCCTTGGCGACCCCGAGCTTCTGCGGGGCTATCTTCAGCTGATCCACCACCTCTCGGCCAAGGCCGCGCGTGGCCTGCGGCCCATGCTCGGCCAGATCGACGAGCTTCTGTCGAAACTCACCCTCTCGGGCCTGCGCCGTTGGGCCAATTTTGGGGCCGAGGCCTATCGCACCGACCTTCAGAACCTCACCCGCTATTTCGCGCTGGAAAGCCCGGATGCGCGGAAGGTCTTGCAGCAGGAGCGGCGCGGCACGCTCTTCATCGACACCCAGCGCAAGCTGAACTTCTATCTCCGCGCGCTCTGGGCGCGGGATTTCTTTCTCCGCCCCACGGTCGGCGATTTCGAAGGATTCCGCCCCTATCTGGAAACCCATGTCTTTCACCTGCCCGATGCGGTGGACGATATCGGCGGGGTCTCGGGCCACGAGCTATATCGCGCGATGTCGGCCCACTTGGCCGCGCATATCCAGTATTCCCGCGCTGCGATCTCGGCCGAGCAATTGACCCCCGCGCAGATATTCTTCATCGGGATGCTCGAGGATGCGCGGGTGGAATACTGCGCCGCGCAGGAGTTTCCGGGCCTCGCCAAACTCTGGCGCTCGCTCCTGTCCCTGCCCCATCAAAGCAGGCCCGAGCACCCGACGATCGAGGCCCTCGAGGCCTTTGCCCTCATGCTCAACGATCCCGCCACGCGGACCGGTGAGCCAGAGCTTGACGCTCTGGCCGAACGCTTCCACACGGCGCTGGCCGAGCGCCCGCTCGACAACAGCCTGTCGTTGCATTTCGGCCTCGAGCTTTTCCACATCTTCGCCGCCCGCCGCGATGTGCCTTCGCTGCGGATCCTCAATGCCATCCGCATCCCCTATCGCGACGACAACCGCCTCGTCTGGGAGTTCGAGGAATTCGACTGGGACAAGCACGGCACCGAATATATCCCTGCCTCGCAGCGGCAGGTCCGCAAATACGTCTCGGTCATGGAGATGGCCAACGAGGTTGATGACGAGCTCGCGGGCGACGACGCGCAGGAGATCTGGGTCTGCAAGGACGAGTTCATGCCCTATGAGGACGCGGGCGAAGCGACCGAGAGCTTCAACGATATGTGGGGGAAAGAGCCGATCTCGGCCCCCTATCACTATCAGGAATGGGACTATCAGGTTCAGCTTTACCGCCCCGATTGGGCGACTGTCTACGAGCGTCGCGCCAGGAAGGGTGATCCCGCGCGGATCGACGATATCCTCTTGGCGCACAAGCCCGTCGCCCAGCGGATCCGGCGGATCATCGACCTCCTTTCGCCGGCCGGTGTCCAAAGAATGCGGGGGCTGGAAGATGGCGACGAGATCGACATCAATGCAGCGGTCGACGCGATGGTGGCGATCCGCATGGGCGCCCAGCCCGACACGCGCATCACCATGCGCAATGTCATCAAGTCGCGCGATCTGGCGGTGACGGTGTTGCTTGATCTGTCGGAAAGCACCAACGATCCGGTCGAGGGCGCCGACAAGACCGTGCTCGAGCTGACCCGCGAGGCGGCGACGCTGGTTGCCACCGCGATCGAAGGGATCGGCGATCCCTTTGCCGTGCATGGCTTTGCCTCGGACGGGCGGCACGATGTGCATTACACCCGCTTCAAGGATTGGGACCAGCGCTTCGACACCGAGGCCAAGGCGCGGCTCGACGGGATGAAGGGCGGTCTTTCGACCCGCATGGGCGCCGCGCTGCGCCACGCGGGTGCGGGCCTTCTCAAACAGAGCCAACAGCGCAAGCTGATCCTTCTGGTCACCGATGGCGCGCCTGCGGATGTGGACGAGCGCGATCCCCAGCACCTGCGGCATGACACACGCAAGGCGGTGGGCGAGCTTGCGGCAAAGGGGATTGTGACCTATTGCCTGACCCTCGACGCCAACGCCGACAGCTATGTGAAGCGGATCTTCGGGGCCAACAACTATACGATCGTCGATCACGTCGACCGCTTGCCTGAGAAATTGCCCGCGCTCTTCGCGTCACTTACCAGCTAGGAGACAGACCCTTGCAGACCGACAAGCGCTATGTGGGCATCGACAAGGATATCAACGGCGGCATGACCACCACCGGAAAGATCATCCGCGATGCGTGGATCTTCGGCATCCTCCCCGAAACCGAGACCTGCGAGGGCTGGCTGCCGCAGGGGATCGAGACGCTGTGGGAGAAGGCCAACGCCGAGTGGGAGAAATACGGCTTCCGCGTCGGCGCCATGCCCGATGATCTGCGCGAGAAATTCCTGCGGGTGCAAGCCGAAGCGCTGGAGCGCGCCAAGGCGGCAGGATGGAGCGGCGAGCAGGAGCTCGGGGCCGACAGCTGACGGCGCTGACCCTAGCCCAATATCGCGTGATAGAAGATCTTGGGCAGCTTGAACCACGACGGCTTGTATTGAAACTCGGTCAAGAGCTTGCCTACCGTGTCTTGCCGCTCGTGAGTTATGAACCAAGGCGGACGCGGCAGAAGCGAAAACTGCCCCGAGACTAGGCCACGCGGGAAAGGTCGCCATGGCTGTTCGACCACCACGCGCTCCGTCTCGTCCAGCATGAAGGTGTTATGCGCGGTGCCGATGCCGGATTGAACATCGTCGAGCGTATGACCCGGGAAAGCGCCCCAAGGGCAGGTTGTCACAAGGAAGCCAACGCCGGTCCAGGCGTTGATCGCGATTGTGCCGTATCGCAAGTCGGCGATGAGTTCCTCGAACCGGATCCTGCCGATTTGTTTGATCGTCTTGGGGTGGATGATGATATTGGCGCCCAAGGTGCCAAATAGGTGGTCGTTCGCCCAGTCGATTGCGGCAACAAGATAGGCCTCTGCATCCTCGCCTTCGATCTCTTTGACCGAAAGGGCGGGCCCGAATATCTCGTGGGTGCGGAAGTATTCGTCGTCCGCGTGCTCATTGATAATGACAGCCGGCGCTTTACCACGGTGAACCTTGTGATGCCGTTTCGTCGAGCCTTCAAACACGGCCAAGCGGTCGTGCGCTCCGGGATAATAGGCCGGACGCGTCGACATTCCCAAAACGGCGCGAAGGCTATCCATGAAGAGGCCCGCCTTGTCCCATGTTTTGGGCATGATCAGCATCTGGCAGGCCACGCAATTGAACCCCGAGTTATGGAGCTTTTGCGTTGCCACGTGTTCGGCCTGAAACTGCAAATCCGCAGCAGACCATGGCCCTGGGACGATGATCGTGGGGCAGACTGCTCCGAGCTCGGAGGTAAAGCGTTTGGTCGTCTTGGGCGTGCCTGCGGCCTTGTTTCTGGCCCCCTCTTCGCCCGGCCCCCAAACGATCGCGTCGTGGGTCGAGGCGGCGCCCGTAATGTGCAACTCCTCGATAAGAGGATGCGCGGTCAGCCACGCGCCCTCTTCGGCTCCGCCGCGGAGGATCCGAAGGGCATTCCGCTCGATCAGGGGGCCAAGCGCGACCTTGAGGAAATCGGTCAGATATTCATTGACCGGATTCATCTTGAGAACCGTGACCTGGTTTTCCAGAAACACCTTTTGAAACACGTCGAGAGGCGGGATGGAATTGATATTTCCGGCGCCCAGCACCAGAGCCACCTTTCCCTTGCGTTCAGCTATTGGCACATCATAGGCAACAGCTGCATGTGCCTTGATCGCATTTTCGCTGATCCCCTCCTTCATCCAGATCTCAGCCTTGACGCCCGAGAAAAGGAGGCGCTCCCAGAGGTTGTGCGGCATGACCTGAATGGCGGTTTGACCCGTCACCACTCGACGCATCGGCAGGAGGTCGACGAAGGCTTTTCCTTCGATCTGGGAAAACGTTGTCATCAAACCGTTCAAGGCCGCCATCACGGCGTAGGGGCCTGAAATCCACTCCTCACCGACCAGGGGCGAGCCTTCTGGGATGAGTTTGTGGCGGGCTGCGGTCAACGCCCAGTCTTCGGCGACTGTCATCAAAGCGTTTTTCATCGCCTGAACGACCTTCATACGTTCCGCGACCGTTGTCCTGGCCCAAGCGTCTTTATGGCCCTCAAGGTCCGATACCGCTTGCTGGTATTCCGCCTGCCAGTCGGCTTGCAGTGCTGTGCCGTCCACGTCAGGCCCCTCTTTCGATAAGCATGTTGCCGTATTTCTCCCGCAGGACATTCTTGAGCATTTTGCCGGTTGCGTTGAGCGGAATGGCATCAACAAAGACCACCGCATCGGGGATTTGCCATTTGGCGACCCTGCCCTCGAAATGGGCGAGGATCTCGCCTTCGCTTGGGTCATGCCCCTCTTTGCGGACGACGATCAAGATGGGCCGCTCGTCCCATTTGGGATGTACGGCACCGATCGCTGCGGCCATTGCGACGCCCGGATAAGACAGCGCAATCCCTTCCAGATCGACGGTAGAAATCCACTCACCACCGGACTTGATGATGTCTTTCGTGCGATCGCGGATGACCATGTAGCCATCGGAATCGAGCGTGGCCACGTCGCCTGTGTCGAACCAGCCATCGGCAGTCAAGGCCGACGTCTCCTGCCCGAAATAGGTCTCGACCACCCAATGCCCCCGGCATTGCAGGGCCCCTTGGGATTTGCCATCGCGGGGAAGCTCTTGGCCCGCTTCATCGACAACCCGCAGCTCGATCCCGAACGGCGGGCGCCCCTGGCTGAGCCTAAGCGGAAACAGCTCTTCGGGCGCGAGATCAAGGAATTTGCCCTTCGGAACATTGGATGTGCCCAAAGGCGAGGTTTCCGTCATGCCCCAGGCATGGACGGTGTCACAGCCATACTTGTCGCGGAAGGTCTTGATCATCGAAGGCGCCGCCGCCGAGCCACCAATCACATTGCGCTTGAGCGTTGCCATTTGCGAACCTGCCTTTTCGGCGGCGGCAAGAAGCATCATCCAGATTGTCGGCACGCCCAGCGCCAAAGTGACCTTCTCGTCATCAATCAGCTCCAGAAGGCTTGCGCCGTCCAGCCCCGGCCCCGGCATGACCAGCTTGGCCCCCGTCATCGCCGCCGCATAGGGAATGCCCCAAGCATTGGCGTGAAACATCGGCACCACCGGCAAGACAACCTCGCGCGATGAGAGGCCGAGCCCGTCGGGCATCGAGATGGCGAAGGTGTGGAGCATGGTGGACCGGTGGTAGTAAAGAACGCCCTTGGGTGTACCGGTCGTGCCCGAGGTGTAGCAGAGCGAACAAGGCGTCCGTTCCGAGAACTGCGGCCATTCGTAATCCGCCGCGCCCTGCTCGATCAGCTCGTCGAAGAAGATCGCGTCAGGCATCGCCTTGAGCACATCTTCGTCGCGCGGGCCCATGAAGATGAAATGCTCGATCGAGCGCAAATGTGCGCGCGTCCCGGCGATCAGGGGCATGAAGGTCTTGTCGAAAAAGATCGCCCGATCGGCCGCATCGTTGCAGATGAAGGCAAACTGTTCGGGATGCAGTCGCGGGTTCAGCGTATGGCACACATAACCTCCGCCCGAGACGGCGAACCAGATCTTCAGATGCCTGTGGTTGTTCCACGCGAGCGTAGCAACGCGATCGCCCTTTTGCAGGCCGAGCGTTTCCAAAGCAGATGCCAGTTTTCGCGCGGATATGGCAACTTCGCCCCAAGTCGTCCGGTTGATCTGGCCCGTGGTCTCGCGGCTGATGATCTCTGTGTCTGTATGATACCGTCCCGCATGAACGATCAAATCGCTGATCAAAAGATCTTTGAACATCATCGAACCAAACATGTCGTGCTCCTCGTCGTGGACCCTTTTGCCATAGTCCGCACGAAAACCGCGCTGGCAAGATCTGACGCAACGTAGCCTAGCCAGCGCAGGTCACTCAGAATGCCCCGACCAACGGGCCGGCAGCCCCTCGTTTGACACGCTTAAGGCAGTCGGCAAAAACGCTGCGTTCAACGTTGATGGGGCTCGCACGCGAGATGCTATAGCCAACTGGCCCGGACAGGATCGGCGAGGGCAGCGTCACCGCAACCAAGATCCCCCGCGCCAATTCGTCCGCCACCACACCACGCGAGATGAACCAGAGGGCATCTGATGTGCTCACCAATTTGCGGCCCACGGGCAAGGCCACTGTTTCGATGGCTGCCTGAATATCCGAAAGCCCCACGCTCGCCAGATATCGCGCAACGCTTTCCGAGATCACAGCCTCAGCCGTCGGCAGGATCAGAGGATAGGCTTCGATCTTCTGCTCGGGCGTAGGGCAGTCCAATATCGGATGGTCGGGTCGACAGACCAAGACTACATCTTCGATATAAAGCTGCTGGAATGTGACCCCGGCGCGGGCCTCTTTTTCCGGCATCCGCCCCACCACCAGATCCACGACTCCATCGCGCAACTGGTTGAACAAGAGCCCGTTCGGCCCCGTGTGAATGCTCAATTTCACCTGCGGCATATCCTTGCGAAATACCAGTGCAGCAGCCGGAACCAAATCGGTAGCCGCCGTGGGCAATACCCCGATAGCAAGCCGCGCTGCGGGGCCACCCTCGGATCTCAGCCGCTCGGCCCCCCGTAACAATTCGGTCATCGAGGCACTGGCGTGGGTCTGAAACACCCGACCCGCATCGTTGAGCCGCAGGCTGCGACCGACCCGATCAAACAGCCGCACCCCCAGCATATCCTCCAACTCGCGAAGGCTGCGCGATACGGCCGGCTGGGTGATGTTCAGACGGCTTGCCGCCAGAGAGACGCTCTCCGCGCGGGCAATTTCAAGAAAGGTGCGGACGTGCCGAAGCCGGAGCTGGTTGTCTAGATTCATGACAATCAGGTTATGTGTTTTGTAAAAAACAGCAATATTCAAAATGAATTTTGGATATATCAATAGGGAACACATACAGGAGATCGCCGTGTCCGACCTCTATGAATCCGGACTTCAGGTTCGCCGCTCGGTTCTGGGAGACAGCTATGTCGACAAAGCCCAGAAGGCCACGACGGAGTTCGACGCGCCTTTTCAGAAATTGATCACCCAATCCGCTTGGGGAACTTTGTGGGCGGATGACACAATCAGCCACCGCGAGCGGTCAATGCTGACCCTCGCGCTTCTGGCGGCAACAGGCAATTTCGAGGAAATCCCGATGCATATCCGGGCCTGCGCCCGCACTGGGGCCAGCAAAGACGACATTATGCAGGCCTTCCTGCATGTGGCGGTCTATGCGGGCGTCCCCAAGGCAAATCACGCGATCAAACTGGCAAAGGCCACGTTCGCCGAACTGGAGGAAAGCCAATGACATCCCCGGAGCAGTTCTATCAGCGGGACTGGAGCATCCATCCCCCCGCCTATTCCCCCGGCTACAAGACCAGCGTCGCGCGCAGTCCGAGTTATTCCAAGATCTCGCTCGACAATTCGGTGGGCGAACTGACCGGGCCGGTTTTCGGACATTCCGACATTGATGCAGGCGACAACGATCTTCTGACCAACTTCGCCCAACCCGGCCAAAGCCCGATCGGCGAGCGGATCATCTTGCACGGCCGGGTTCTTGACGAAAATGCGCGCCCTGTGCCCAATACCCTGGTCGAGATCTGGCAGGCCAATGCCGGCGGGCGCTATCGCCACAAGAAAGATACCTACCTCGCGCCGATCGACCCCAATTTTGGCGGCTGTGGGCGCACGATCACCGATGAAACCGGAGCCTTTGCTTTCCGCACGGTCAAGCCCGGCGCCTATCCTTGGCGCAACTTTGTCAACAACTGGCGTCCGGCGCATATACACGTCTCGGTCTTTGGGTCTGGCTTCGCGCAACGTCTGATCACGCAGTGCTATTTCCAAGGGGATCCGCTGATCCCGATCTGCCCCATCGTGCAAACGATCCCCGACCCCGACGCGATCGAGCAACTGACCGCCACGCTCGATCTGAACGCCACGATCCCGCTCGACACGGTGGCCTACAAGTTTGACATCGTGCTGCGCGGGCGTCGATCGACCCTGTTTGAAAACCGCCTTGAGGGGAACTGAACCATGCCCCAGTCGTTGCACTATCTGAAAGAGACCGCGTCGCAGACCGCCGGCCCCTATGTCCATATCGGCCTCGCGCCGAAAGCTGCGGGCTTTGACATCTACAAAAGGGAGCTTGGCTGGGACATCGCTGGCCCGAACGCCAAAGGCGAGCGTATCCGCATTGAGGGCAGTGTCATCGACGGCATGGGCGCCCCGATCAAGGACGCGCTTTTGGAGCTATGGCAGGCCAACTCCGAAGGAAACTATGCCCACCCCCAAGGCGGCGACCCTGTGGAAGAAGGCTTTCGGGGCTGGGGTCGGGTCATCACCGATTTCACCACCGGAGATTGGGGCGTCGAGACGGTCAAACCCGGCACGACGCTGGACTCTCGCGGCAGGCCGCAAGCCCCCCATATCACCCTGTGGCTCGTGGCCCGCGGAATCAACGTTGGCCTCAATACCCGGCTCTATTTTTCGGACGAGGCCGAGGCGAACGCCGCCGATCCAGTGCTCAACATGATCGAATGGGAGCATCGACGCGCGACCTTGATTGCCCAGCGCAGCCAGCGTGACGGCAAGCCCGTCTACCGGTTCGATATCCGGCTGCAAGGCGAGGCAGAGACGGTCTTTTTCGACATCTGAGAGGCATACAGACGGCAGGGATGAAATGAGCGGCATCTTTCAGGACGCGGTTTTTGGGGGCCTTTTTGGTGACCCGGAGGCTATGGCGCTTTGGTCGGCCGAGGCGCAGCTGGAGCGGTTTCGCACGGTTGAGGCTGCCTTGTCCAAAGCTCTTGCCGAGGTTGGTCTTGTCGCGCAGGACCAAGGCCCAAGAGCCGCTGCCTATATCAGCACCGCGCCCATTGACCGCGATCGTTTGGCAGAAGGCTGTGCCAAAGACGGGCTGCCGATCCCCAATTTCGTGGCGCAACTGAAAGAGAACGCCGCCGATCTGGCTGGCGCGATCCATACTGGATCGACCTCGCAAGATATAATGGATACGGCCCTGTCGCTGACCATCCGTGCCACCAATGATCTCCTGTTGGCGCGCCTTGGCTCCGTGACCGATGCGCTGGCCGATCTTGACCGCCGCTTTGGCACTGCCCCGATGATGGGGCGCACCCGGATGCAGGTGGCCTTGCCCATTACGGTCGGCGACCGGATCAAGTCTTGGCGCGATCCTTTATTGGCCCAAGCGGCGTCTTTGATCGCTCTGCGGCCCCAGATTGAACGGCTGCAATTCGGAGGCGCAGTCGGAACGCGCCACGCCTATGGCGACAGGGGTGGCGCGATGGCCGAAACCATGGCCCGCGAACTGGGGCTGACCAACGGCCCTGTGTGGCAGACAGACAGAAGCAGCCTTGTGATGTTTGCCAACCAACTCTCCGTCGTATCCGGGATCTTGGGGAAGATCGGGCAGGATATAAGCCTGATGACACAGCAGGGGATCGACGAGATTTCCCTGTCGGGCGGCGGCGGGTCGTCCGCGATGCCGCACAAGTCCAACCCGATTTTGGCCGAACTCTTGGTGACTTTGGCACGCTACAATGCCTCCCAAATGTCTGCCATGCATCACAGCCTGATCCACGAACAGGAACGGTCGGGCGCCGCGTGGGCTCTAGAGTGGATGGTCTTGCCCGCCATAGCGGTTGCCACGGCCCGCGCCCTGAAAGCAGCCGCAGATCTTTGCGCCAAAGTCACGCAGATGGGCCAGCGCGAATAGCGACACCGAGGGGTTGGCGGGATTGGCCCCTGCCAAGAGCGGGATGAAAACGAGAGAGGCGGATGTCACAGACACATAAACGCACACAGGTGGCCATCATCGGCGGTGGTCCTTCGGGCTTGCTGTTGTCACAACTGCTGAACCTTGCAGGCATTGACACAGTCATTCTTGAACGCACCAGCCGTGCCCGCGTTCTAGCCCGCATCCGTGCAGGCGTTTTGGAGAGCGGCACGGTCGATATGCTTCGTGCGGCGGGCGTTGCAGACCGCCTTGTGGCTGAAGGGCACACCCATTCCGGCTGCGTCTTCACAGACGACGACCTGATGGTGCGGATCGATTTCACAGGACTGACGGGCAAAGCCGTCATGGTTTATGGGCAGACCGAAGTAACTCACGATCTCTATGCAGCCCAAGATGAACTGGGCACGCCCATCCTCCACGAGGTGAGCGACCTTGTGATCCACGAAGCGACCAGCAGTGCGCCCTATCTCACCTATACCCACGAAGGCCGAGCCGTGCGCCTTGACTGTGACTATGTAGCGGGTTGCGACGGCTTTCACGGGGTCAGCCGCCAGACCATTCCGGCCGAGCGCCGCAGCGAATTCGAACGGGTCTATCCGTTTGGCTGGCTGGGCATCCTGTCTCGCACTCGCCCTGCCCATGACGAACTGATCTATGCCAATTCGGGCTCCGGCTTTGCCTTGGCCTCGATGCGCAACGCCAACCTGAGCCGCTACTATGTGCAAGTGCCCCTGACAGACCGGGTTGAAGACTGGAGCGATGAGGCCTTTTGGGATCGTCTGCGCGCCTGCCTGCCGCAGGACATCCGCGCCACTCTGCAAACCGGGCCTTCCATTGAGAAATCCATCGCGCCTTTGCGGTCGTTCGTGTGCGAACCTATGCGCTGGGGGCGGCTATTTCTGGTCGGAGACGCGGCCCATATCGTTCCGCCGACTGGGGCCAAGGGGCTCAACCTCGCGGTCTCAGACGTCTTTTACCTGCACCAGGCTCTGATCTCGGCGCTACGGTCCGGCGACACCACAGGGATCGACCGTTACTCCGACAGGGCGCTGGCGCGGATTTGGCAGGCGATGCGGTTTTCATGGCAACTGACCAATATGCTGCACCGATTTGACGGCGAAGACAGCTTTGCCGCCCAGATGCGTAAAGCCTCGCTTATGCATTTATCGCAGTCGGAAACAGCCCGCCGCGAGTTGGCCGAAAACTATGTCGGCCTGCCCTTCTAGCGGACAGAGCTGTTCAATCTAGTTGAACATCGTATCCGGCAAGATCAGCGAAATCTGCGGAAAGGCGATCAGGATACCAATTGCCACAACCATCATCCCCCAGAACGGAACGACGCCCCGGAAGATGTCGGCCAGCGGAACCTTGGGGGCAACCGACTTCACGATAAAGACGTTGAGGCCAACTGGCGGCGAGATCAGCCCCATCTCGAGAGCGAGGACGACGAGAACGCCAAACCAGATCGGGTCGATACCCATTTCGAGGATGATCGGGAAGAAGATCGGCAGCGTCAGCACCAGCATCGCAAAGCCTTCGAGAAAGCAGCCGAGGACAAGGTAGATCGACAGGATCAGGATCAGCGTTCCAATCTTGCCAAGGCCGAAACCGATGATGAACTCGCCCACCGCATCGGGGATGTGGCTGAGCGCGATGAACGGGTTGATCAGGTGCGCGGCGATCAGGATGAGCATGACGGTTGCGGTCGTGGTCACGGAGTCCTTCGCCGCTTCCCAGAACTGCCTCAGTGACAGGCTCCGCTGCAAAACGCCGATCACGATCACAATCCCCGCCCCGACAGCCGAAGCCTCGACCGGCGAGAAGAACCCGCCATAGATACCGCCGATGGTCAGGAAGATCACACCGACGATGGGCAACGCGCCCGCAAGGGCGCGCAGCTTTTGGGGAAACGTGGTCGACGGTCCGGCAGGGCCAAAACCGGGACGGATTGTGCAGATCACCATGATGGCGACAATGAACAGCAATAACATCAGGATGCCCGGCAAGACGCCCGCAAGGAACAGGCGGCCAATGGATTGCTCGGTCAGGATCGCGTAGATCACAAAGCCGGTCGAAGGGGGGATCAGGATACCAAGGGTGCCGCCTGCCGCGACAACGCCTGTCGAAAGGCGGGGATCGTAATCGTAGCGGTCCATCTCGGCGAGGGCCACTTTGCCCATCGTCAGCGCCGAAGCGACCGACGACCCCGACAGCGCCGCGAACCCGCCGCAGCCGATCACAGTTGCCGAAGCGAGGCCACCGCGAAACTCACCGATCAGCGCATAGGCCGCGTCATAAAGGCGGCGGCTCATGCCGGTGACTGAGGCCACATTGCCCATCAGGATGAAAAGCGGAACCACGATAAGTTGCGGTGAGGAGGCAAGAGTGAAGGCCTCCGACGCCAGAAGGCCGAAAGCGGCGCGGCTGCTATCGAGCGCGATGATGCCGAAAAAACCGACGACAAACATGGCAAAGGCCACAGGGATCCGGATGATCAAGAGCGCGAAGAGGGCGATGATCCCGAGGAAACCAATTGTTGATGCCGTCATACCTGAGCTTCTTTCTGAACGTCACGGCCCGTCAGTGCGAGCTCGATAGCCCGCAGGAACATACCAAAAGCCGTAACGAGAGCCAGAACAGACAGGGCGTTCTGGAACCAGAGCTTCTTGAGCGGCAGGAGATTGGTCTGAAGGTTGAGCATGGCGGAAATCTTGGCGCTGTCGCTCACGGCCCAAGCCATCGCCACGAAAATTGCTGCGCCCGTGAGGGCCGAGATCACATCAACCGCGCGGTTGAACCAGCGCGGGAAATAGGCTTCGAAGAGGTCGACCGCCACATGGCCGCCGCGACGATCGCAGATCGCCATGCCTCCGAACACGAGAATAATCATCGTCATCGTGACCAGATCTTGCGAGCCATAAAGGGGCGAGCCCAGCGCGCGGCCGATCACGTCGTAAAGGATCACCCCGACCTCCCCAAGAAGGCCGAGGGTTCCGAAAATTGCGGACAGGCCAATCAGCCTGTCCGCCCAAGTTCTTGCAATAGTGAGCAAGTCCTATTCGCCCCGCATCGCGGCCAGCGCGGCTGCGCCGTCGACGCTGGCGACATAGGCATCGACCACGCCCTGGATCGCGGCCGAGAAGGCGGCGATTTCATCGGCGGTCAGATCGACCATGACGTTCTTGCTGTCGGCGCGTGCTGCTTCAAGCGAGGCGTCGGCAGTTGCATACCATGCCTCTTCGGCGCTCTTGGAGAGCACTTCACCGGCAACGGCGTCGATCGCGGCCTGTTGATCGGCCGGAAGGCTGTCATACTTGGCCTGGGTCATGACGGTGAAGAAGCTCAGACGGCCAAGCGGCGCGCCGAGGATGATGGCATCGGCAACCTCGTCGAGTTTGAAGTCGATGAGCGTCGAGGAGCCGGTGAAGACGCCGTCGATAAGGCCGGTCTGAAGGGCGTTGTAAACCTCGCTGATCGGCATCTGAACCGGGGTAGCGCCCAGAGCGACGGCAACCTCGGCGGCGGTGGCACCGGCAACGCGGATCTTCAGGCCAGCCAGATCGGCGGGCGAGTGAATTTCCTTGTTGCGCATGATCATGACGTTCGGCTCAGAGGTCCAGAGCGCGAGGGTCTTCACGCCCGGGAATTCGCCGGCGAGGTGATCGTTGTAAGCGGCCAAGAGGCCGATATAGCCCGGGACGCCATCGTCGATCGCCCCCGGAAGCTCGGCGATCATAGTCTTGCCAAATTGCGACGAGGTATAGCCCGGCAGGCCCCAGCCCACATCGGCCACGCCCTGCAACACGCGCACATACTGCTCGACCGGACCAGCGCCCAATTCGCCGCCGTGATAGCCGCGAACGGTCAACGCGCCGCCGGTAGCGGCCGAAACTTCGCTGTTCATCAACTCGATGACCGAGGCGTTGATGGTGTGGAACGGCGGGGTGAAGTTGGCGAACTTCAGCTCCTCAGCAGCAACCGAGCTGCCGATGACAGCAGCAACCGCAGCCGCGACGAAAGAGAACTTCATTTTCATTCTGTGTTTCCTCCCAGTTGTTGACCCGCCCCTTCCCGGACCGGTGTCAATTGCGCGGGACGATAGCGAACCGCCGTCCCGCGCCCTAATCATTTCTGCGACCCGACTATTAGGTCTGGCTATACCTTATGACTTGGTCCGCCAGCTGTCGGCATAGTTTTCGCGGGCCTCACGGGCATAAGGTGTCGGCGATACGCGGACGCGGATCTGTGCCTGTTTGTGCTTTTCAGCCGAGGTCTTCTGGGTCGACTCCGGCTCGCCCCAGACGAGGGTCAGCACGTCGCCAACCTCAACGTCGGCGTCAACGACACCCAGCGAAAGCATGCAGCGCTCGTTGTAGGAATAGCCGTTGAACATCGACATACCCACCTGCTTGCCGTCGCGCAGGATCAGGTCGGCGCTCGAAGAGGCATAGTTGGGTTGCGGGAAGTCGATCCATTTGTAGTGGTCTTCGCCCGGACGGAAGGCCGACGAGATCACGTTGACCACATCCTCGGCGTTCCATTCGAATGTGACCTTCTTGCGGTTCTTTGCCCCACGCATGGCTTCGAGAGCGGCCTTGCCGATGAAGTCGTCCTTCTTCCAGCCGATGTAGAAATCATAGCCCAGCTCGAAGGGGTTCACATAATAATCGGCGATGTTGTCGCTGACGAAGCTGCCACCGATCGAACCGGCCGCCTCGTAGGAATCGGCGCCAAGCCAGTCGCGATAGTCCTGCATCATACCGTCGCCGGTATAGATGCCCGGCAGGGGCGAGGGGATCCAGCCCGACTCGAGCGTATTGGTGGAATAGGCACGGCTGCCGACCTGACGCAGATCGACGCCCACCTTGCGGGCGGCTTCGAGGATGGTCGACTGGATGTAATCCTTGTCGGCATAGGGGCCCCAGATCTCGAGGCCGGGCGCGCCGGCCATACCGTGGCGCAGCGCCTGAACCCGCTTGGAGCCGACGTTGATCCAGTCGACGTGGAAGAACTTGATCTCCTGAACCGGACCGCCGTTGATCGCGGTAAAGATCTTGTCGGCCTCGGGGCCCTGAATCTGGAAGCGATAGTGGGTGCGATAGATCGCCTTGCCATCGGGGCGCGAGTTGGAGCGCGGATCGTGATGCAGGCGGACCTTCCAGCTGCCGACAGCGGCCTGGAACTTGACCCAGTTGGCGGTGGGGGCGCGGCCGACGAGCACGAATTTGTCCTCAAGCTCGCGGAAGATGATCATGTCGCCGATCACATGGCCGGCCGGCGTTACCGGCACGAAGTGCTTGGCGCGGTTGAGATCGAAATTCGAGAAGCTGTTGATGCCGACATGGGCAAGGAAGGCGGCGGCGTCCGGGCCTTCGACGATCAGCTCGTCCATGTGGTGGGTCTGATCGAACAGAACCGCGCTGTCGCGCCAGGCGCGCTGTTCGTCGCGCCAGTTGGTGTATTCCGGGGCAACAACCGGATAGACATACATCCCGATCTGCGAATTCCGCAGCATTTGCACCGGGTTTGGGTGTTTGGCCATAACGTCAGAAAGGCTAGGCATCTTGAGGTCTCCTTGAGTGGTGTCAGTGGGCCGAGACGAGCGCCAATCCGGGGACTTTGTCCGCCAGACCGGGATCGCCACGCATGAGGTATTCGAGGTTTTCCCGCGCGAGCCGCGCGTGTTCGCGGGCCAGTGCCTCGGCGCGGGCCCCCTCCCTGTCGCGGATCGCGGACAAGAGTTCGCGGTGCTGGCGCTGGGCGCGCGTCAGCGACTGCTGAAAATCGGGGATCACTTCCTGCCCCTGCAGGAAAGCGGAAGGCGAGGCGAGCGGCAGGCGCGTGACCCGCTCAACCTCGCGCTCGAGGATCGGGCTTTTGGCAAGCCGCGACAGAATCTTATGAAAGGCTTCGTTGTGCCTGACGTAGGCCGCGAAATCGAGGCCGCCGGCACGCGCGAGCGCCACGTCGATCGCCTCAAGCTCGATCTCGGCCTGCGCCATGAGGCGGGGATCGGCGCCGCGCTCGGCGGCGAGGCGGGCGGCGGTGCCTTCGATCACGCCGCGGATCTCAATGGCGTCGATGATGTCGCGGACACTAAAGCTTGCCACCTTGCAGCCGCCGGTGGCGATGCGTTCAAGCAACCCCTCTTCGATCAGCCGGTCCATCGCTTGCCGCAGGGGCGTGCGGGAAATCTCGAGGCGTTGGGCCAAGGCGGTTTCGGGCAGGCGGACATTCGACTCGAAGGCACCGCCGAGAATCAGAGCCCGCAGCTCCAGCAAAGCCTTCTCGAACTGGGACGAACGCCCCTTCGCTTCCATCGGTCGCCTCCCCATGCTGCGACATTTCCTCCCAGTCGCGGCTCGGGCAAGATTACCTGTATACAATTATTGGTCAATACTGCATTTTATGTAGACACAGAGCCGGTATTTAGTGATTTCTGTATACCAATTCCTCTGATATAGCTCCGACCACACTCACGGACAGGCCCGCGCGAAAGCGCGGGCCAATCAGAGTTGACGGAGATCACATGACGACCACAGAGCTTGTTCTGGCCCTTCTCGCTGTCGGCGTTGGCGGCATCGTCAAAGGCGCTGTGGGCGCGGGTGCGCCCGTGGTCGCCATTCCGATCCTGTCGCTTCTGTTCAACGTGCCCTTCGCGGTTGCGGTGATGAGCTTGCCTAACCTGTGCTCCAATGTCTTTCAGGGCTGGGCCAACCGCGCGCACCTGCTGCACCGCCGCTTCGTCCTGTCGCTGGCGATCAGCGGAGCGGCGGGGGCGATCATTGGCACGCTGTTTCTCGCGTGGCTGCCCGAACGACCGCTTACACTGATCCTCGCCGGAAGCCTCGTGCTCTACCTCGGTTTCCGCTTGCTGCGGCCCGACTGGAAGATTTCGCAGGAGACAGCCGACCGCCTCGTGATCCCTGCTGGCACCATCGGCGGAATCCTGCAGGGGGCGGCAGGGCTTTCCGCGCCCGTCTCCGTCACATTCCTCAATGCGATGAAGCTCGAACGAAAGACCTTCATCGCCACGATCTCGATCTTCTTCGCCGCTGTGTCGCTCGTCCAGGTGCCGGCGCTGTGGAAAATGGGCATCATGGGCCATGACCAGTTCCGCCTAAGCCTGATGGCCCTCGTGCCGCTCTTGGGTGGGATGCCCATCGGCGCATGGGCCGCGCGTCATGTCTCGCGGGAGGCGTTCGACAAGCTGATCCTGTCGCTCCTGACCCTCGTGGCGATCCGGCTTCTCTGGGTCGGGATCGTCGGCGCCTAGTCGGCGTCGGAGGGGGCCGCTCCGCGCAGAAGATCGAGGAGGAGGCGCTGCGCGCCCGTGGGTTCCCAGTTGCCCCTGAGCGTGAGCCCGATGGGCCGCGCGGGAAGGTGCGTGGCAAATTCGAGCGCCGCGACGAGGCCCTTCTCGATCTCGGCCCGCGCTTGCTGGCGCGAGATACAGCCCAAGTGATCGCTCATCCCCAGCAACTCGCGCATCAGGAGGATCGAGCCGCTTTCAAGGATGCTCGCGGGCGGGGCCATCCCCGCGTCGGCGAAGAGCGCCTCGAACTGCTGGCGGGTCGGCGTGCCTTTGGGGGGGACGATCCACGGATAGCCCGCCAGATCCTCAAGCGTCAGGTCATGCCGCCCCACAAGCGGGTGATCCCGCCCCGCAAGCAGCGCCAGCCGGTCGTCGAACAGCACCTCCTGCACCACATCGCCGATCGGCGCGGGATCGCGGAGGGCACCCACGAGAAGATCAATCTCGCCGCGCCGGAGGCCCGACAGGAGAAGCTCGTAGGGGCCGTCGATCACCCTGACTTTCAGGAGCGGGCGGAGCGCCCGAAACCGCGCCAATGCCTGCGGCAGAAGGACGGATCGAGAAAGCGGCATGGCACCGATGACGATCTGGCCCACCTCGCGGCCCTCGAATTCGGCAAGATCCGCCTCGGCCTGATCTAACTCGTAAAGCGCCAGCCGCGCCGCTTGCGCCAGTGCCTGACAGGCGCGGGTGGGCACGATGCCGTAGGAGGCCCGTTCGAAAAGCTTGCGGCCTGCTTCCTCCTCGATCTGGGTGATGGCGCGATGCACCGTAGGCTGGGCAAGGCCAAGCTGCCGCGCGGCAAGGGTGAAATTCTCTGCTTCGCGCACGGCGATCAGCGCCTGAAGCTGCGCGTGACTGACCGTGAGGCGCAATCGCGGCGAGACATCGGCCAGCGCCGGATCGAGACGCTCGAAAGCGCGCCGGAAACGCGCCGCCAGAACCTCGCCGCGCGGGGTGAGGAAAAAGCCGTTGCGCGTCCGCTCGAAGATCGCGCCGCCCACCTCGCGCTCGATCTTGCTGATCGCCTGCGTGACCGCCGGTTGCGAGACATGGCAAACCTCCGACGCCCGCGTGAGCGAGCCCAGATCGGCTACCGCGAGGATCAGCCGGAAATGGCGGAGGTTGCGCGAAATCATATCTGGCCCAGCACCCTGTCGGCGCGGGCGCCGAGATCGTCCTCGCCCCCTTCGAGCCCCATCGCGCCAATGGCCGCCTGCCAGTTCTCGGTCGCGTGCGCCATCCGCGCCGGCAGGCCCAGCGCCTCGACCGTGGCGACGACCTCGGCCATCTCGGCGGCGCGGCGGGTGCCGTGGGCCATCATCCGCTCGAGGTTGTAGGAGCCGCGCTTTGTCCAGTCGATGCCGGGGTCCGAGGCCTGAAGCGAGGCGATCACCGCCTCTTCGACCCCTGCCTTGCGAGCGGCGAGGAAACATTCGGCGGTCAGCGCTTCAAGCCCCTTGATCATTACCGAGCGCAGCATCTTGACCGCCGAGGCCCCGCCGATCCCGCCGCCGACGACCGTGGGGCGCATATCAAGGGATTTCAGGATCGAATCGGCCCGCTCGGCATGGGGGCCGGAGACCAGAAGCGGCACATGGTGCTTCTTGGGGTGCACCGGCGCCATCACCGCCACATCGACATAGGCGCCCCCTGCCCCTTCGATGGCTTCGGCAGCGGCGCGTTTGGTGTCGGGTGAGCAGGAATTGCAGTCGAGCCAGACGAGGCCCTTGGGCAAAACCTCGGCCGCCTGCCGCGCCGCGACAAGCGCCTGATCCGCCGTCACCAGCGAAAAGGCGATAGTCGCGCCATCGAGCGCTGCACCAATGCTCTCGGCCCCGACAACGCCTTTCGCGGCATAGCGATCTTTCATGGCCGGAGCTGTGGCAGGGGTGAGCGTCTTGATGTCGAAGGCCCGTATCCCTGCTGGCGCCTGATCCCCCCAGCCCCCGCGAAATGCCATCGCTGCTTCGCCAAAGCCCACAAAGGCAATGCTATCTGTCGTCATATTCCCTGCCTCCCTGCGCGGCCGATCAGATCCGAAGCCCCCGCCACGCACCACCAACTATAGCCAAACATTATGCCGCGTGGGAATCTTCTGATTTGTCGCGCGGGGGCTTGCGCTGACATAGTCAGGGCGCCCAATACCCAAGGAGATCACCCATGCAGTCCGCCAAGACCGCCCTCGTCATCAGCGCCCATGCGGCCGACTTCGTCTGGCGCTGCGGCGGCGCGATCGCGCTGCACGCCGAGATGGGCTACAACGTCACCGTGCTCTGTCTGTCCTTCGGCGAGCGCGGCGAAAGCGCCAAGCTTTGGAAACAGCCGGGCATGACGCTCGACGCCGTCAAAGCCGCGCGCAAGGGCGAGGCCGAACGCGCCGCCGAGGCGCTCGGCGTGCATGACCTGATCTCGATGGACCTTGGCGATTATCCGCTTGAACTCACCCGCGCCGACAAGGAGGCCGTGGTCGATGTGATCCGCGCCGTGCAGCCGCGCTTCATGCTGAGCCATTCGCAATATGACCCCTACAACACCGACCATATGTATGCGACCCAAGTTGCCCTTGAATGCCGGATGATCGCTCAAGCCTGGGGCCACAACCCCGGCCAGAAGGTTCTCGGCGCGCCGCAGCTCTATCTCTTCGAGCCGCACCAGACCGAGCAGATGGGCTGGAAGCCCGACACATTCCTCGATGTGACAACCGTCTGGGACAAGAAGCGCGCCGCCATCGAATGCATGGAAGGGCAAGAGCATCTGTGGGACTATTACACCCGCGTTGCCCAGAACCGCGCCAACCACTTCAAACGCAATTCGGGCGGCCAGTCCGGCGGCCGCGACTGCAAATATGCCGAAGGCTTCCAATCGGTCTTTCCGCGCACGGTCGACGAGCTTTGAGCCACCCTTGAAAGGAGCCGAGCCATGAACACGCCCACCAACCCTTCGTTTGATATCGCCCATCTCGCGCACGTCGAGGTCTATACCGACAAGTTCGACGAAAGCCTCGATTTCTATACCCGCGTCTTCGGCCTGACCGTCTCGGGGCAGGATGGCAATTCGGCCTATCTGCGCGCTTGGGACGATTACGAGTTCCACTCGCTCAAACTCACCCGCCATCACACCACCGGCGTCGGCCATATCGGCTATCGCGCCGCCTCGCCCGAGGCGCTCGAGCGACGGGTGAAGGCGATCGAGGCTTCGGGCTATAAGGTGCATGGCTGGACCGAGGGCGATCTCGGCCATGGCCGCGCCTTCCGGTTTGAAGACCCCTTCGGCCATATTTTTGAGATCTACTGGGAAACCCAGCGCCCGATCCTGACCGACAAGACCCGCCCCGCGCTCAAGAACAACGCGAGCAAGTTCCACGCCACCGGCGTCTGCCCGCGCAGGCTCGATCACCTCAATCTTCTGTCGGAGAACGTCGCCGAGTTCCGCCGCTTCATGGAAACCTGCCTCGGCAGCCGCGTGACCGAGATGATCCAGCTCGACAACGGGCGGATCGGCGGCTGCTGGTTCACGGTCAACAACAAGACCTACGACCTTGCTTGCACCGAAGAGCATGGCGGCGGTCAGGGGCGTCTGCACCATGTGACCTACGCGACCGACCAGCGTGAAGATATCCTGCGCGCGGCGGATATCTTCCTTGAGAATGGCGTCCACATCGAGACCGGCCCGCACAAGCACGCCATACAAGGCACGTTCTTTCTCTACGTCTGGGAACCAGCGGGCAATCGGGTCGAGCTGGCCAATGCCGGTGCGCGGCTGATCCTCGCGCCCGATTGGGAGCCGGTCGTCTGGACAGAGACCGAGCGCAAGAAGGGGCAGGCATGGGGCCTGAAAACCATCGAGAGCTTCCACACCCACGGCACGCCGCCGGCGAAGAAGGGCTAGGGCCATGCCGGTTGTCATCCAGAATATCCCCCGCGCCGACAAGGCGGTGATTGCAGGCCTCGCCGTGGCGGGCGTGGCGACTGTGCACGAGGCACAGGGGCGGATCGGTTGCCTCGCCTCCTATATGCGCCCGATCTATGCGGGCGCGCAGATTGCCGGCTCGGCAGTGACGATCTCGGCCCCGCCGGGCGACAACTGGATGCTCCACGTTGCCATCGAGCAGTTGCAAGAGGGCGATATCCTCGTCCTTGCGCCCACCTCGCCCTGCGACACCGGTTATTTCGGCGATCTTCTGGCGACCTCGGCCATGGCGCGCGGTTGCCGTGGCCTCGTGATCGACGCCGGCGTGCGCGATATCCGCGATCTGACGAAAATGGGCTTTCCTGTCTGGTCCAAGGCTATCTCGGCGCAAGGCACGGTGAAGGAAACGCTTGGCAGCGTGAACATCCCCATCGTCTGCGCGGGGCAAGCGATCGAGGCGGGCGATGTGATCGTCGCCGATGATGATGGTGTTTGCGTGGTGCGCCGCGGGGAGGCCGAGGCTGTCCTTGCCGCCGCTGAGAAGCGCCTTGCCGCCGAAGTGGCCAAGCGGGCGCGTCTCGCCTCGGGCGAGTTGGGCCTTGATATCTATGACATGCGCCCACGCCTTGCGGAAAAGGGCCTCAAATATGTCTAGCGAAGGCATCCCCTGCCTCTGGATGCGCGGGGGAACCTCGAAGGGCGCCTATTTCCTCGCCTCCGACCTGCCCGCCGATCCCGCGGCGCGCGATGCGCTTCTCCTGCGGATCATGGGCTCGCCCGATCCGCGCCAGATCGACGGGATTGGCGGGGGCGATCCTCTCTCATCAAAGGTCGCGATCCTTGCGCCTTCGTCTCGGCAGGATGCCGATATCGACTATCTCTTCCTGCAGGTCTTCGTCGATCAGCCGCTGGTGTCCGACAAGCAGGGCTGTGGCAATATCCTAGCAGCAGCAGGGCCTGCCGCGATCGAATTGGGGCTGGTGTCTGCGACAAAAGGCACAACCGACCTGCGAATTCACATGGTCAACACTGGCGAGATTGCGCGTGCCCAAGTTCAGACACCAAGGGGTCGGGTCTGCTATGACGGAGCGGCCACGATGGACGGCGTTCCGGGACAGCACGCGCCTGTTGTACTTTGGTTTGACAGCCTCGCCGGATCGATGACCGGGGCGCTATTGCCCGCTGGTGATGCATTGACCCTGATCGACGGCACCCCCTGCACGCTGATCGACAATGGGATGCCCTGTGTGGTGATCCCCGCCGATGCCTTGGGCCAAGACGGCGATGAATCGCCCGCCTCGCTCGAGGCTGACACCGCGCTTTGCACCCGCATCGAGGCCATCCGCTTGAAGGCCGGGCACATGATGGGCTTGGGCGACGTCAAAGATCTCACGGTGCCGAAGATGATCCTGGTTTCGCGCCCCCGGCACGGCGGACTGGTGATGACCCGGTCCTGGATTCCTCACCGGGTGCACAAATCTTTGGGCGTCTTTGCGGCGGTCTCGGTCGCCACCGCAGCCCTTCTGCCCAGCAGCGCGATTGCCGGGCTTGCGGCACCATCCAAACCAGACCAACGGCAATTCATGGTCGAACATCCGGCCGGGGCGTCGGAGGTGTTTCTTGAACGCGACGCCAGCGGCAATGTCATCGCCTGCGGCATGGTACGAACAGCTCGCAAGATCATGGCCGGGCACGTCTTTCCCGCGCCCGCCTCTCGCTAGGCCGCTACACCCGACAAGCCTCTTTCTTGGCGCCATGTCTGGGCGGGTGGCCCACCCTACCGCACCAGCTTCAACTCATCGACCCGAAGCACGACGCCTTTCTGATCCCCCCAACTTGGGAACACGACGAGAGGCGTGTTGACGTTGGTCAGATCAAGGGTCGAACCCGGATGGACAACGAGATCGGCCAGCGGGACGCTGATATGTTGCCATTCTCCTGCAGGGGCGGGTGTGATCGGATAGTCGCCCGTCCCGCAGGGATGGAAGCAATCCATCTTCATCATGAAGCGGCCATCCTCGCGCGGATCGACAACGACCTTGAAATCGAACTCGACACGGTCGAAACCGGTCAGGTCGAACCCAAACGGCGCCTGCCAATAGACTACCGATTCGTCGGTATCGAACCGAAGCTCGGTGACCAGACCCCTGCCCTCTTCTTCGACGCGGGCCATGCCGACCGTGCCATTGGCAACGTATTGGCCAAGCGAAAAGGGGCTGAGATCTTCGTCGCCAAAGATCGTTACAACATCGGCCTCCAAGACATTCGGATCATATTCGATCCGAAGGATCTCGGGCGCCACATTGCCGAAAACGCGTGTAGCAGACCGATCGCGTGTGGCGCAGGCATTGAGAATTTCGGGGTCGTCGACGCACTGGAAAACCCGAACGTGGTCGATCTCGAACTCGACCGGCAACTCGGTGGAGCTATCCGGGGGCCCGGGCCAATTGCCCCCGACCGCGATGTTCAGAAGAAGGTGGAACCGCTGGTCAAAAGGCGCATCACCCGGAACGTCCTCGAAGAACCCGTCGTCGCCCAAAACTTGCGAATACCAGCCCGACGATTTCTGCGTCGCGTAGTGGATATCATCGACATACCAGCGGATTTCGCGTTTGCCCCACTCGACGGCATAGGTGTGAAACGTCTCGCGCGGATCGACGTCGCCGAAATCATAGCTCGCCCCGCTTTGCACATTGGCCGGCCACTCGCGGCCATAGTGCAGGGTTCCATGAATGATCTTGTCTGCCTCGTCGGTGAGGTTGACCGCCTCGAGAATGTCCATCTCGCCGCTTGCAGCCCAAGCGCCATAAACCCAGTCGCTCGGCAGCATCCAGATCGCCGGCCAGATCCCCTGCCCGCCTGGCAGCTTTGCCCGGATCTCAAACCGTCCATAGGTCCAATCGCCTTTGTTCAGGGTTCTGAGACGGGCGGAGGTATAGGGAAGCGTGCGGTCTCCGGCGCCCGAGTTCCAATCGAGCGGTTCCGCGGGGCCGGTGAAGGTCTCTTTTTGGGCGCGGATCACCAGCTTGCCGTCGCGCAGGAACGAGTTGTCAGGGCGGTCTGTATAGCATTGCAGCTCGTTGTTGCCGCCGCCCCAGCAATTGGTCTCCCAAGACCATTTCGCCTGGTCAATTTCCGTGCCGTCGAACTCGTCGTTCCAGACCATTGCCCAGCCTTCGCCCTCAAGGGCTTCTGGCCCATCGGCCAAGGCAGTTCCCCCCCAAAATGGCAGGCTTGTTAGGCAAAGGGCGAAGATCGGAGACAGGGTCTTGGGCATGGGAATGGGCCTTCTTATTTTGCGAGTGTGCGCGAGGGCTGTTGGAGGGTAGCTTCGGCCCGCAGATCGGCCGCCGAAAAACCGAGCCAGAGATGGAAACTCCCCGCATCGACCCGCCAACACGCGCTTTCGACATCGAAATAGGCAAAATCGCGGGCATCCAGGCTCAGGCTGACCTTTCGGCTTTCGCCTGCCTTCAGGGCAACCTTGGCAAAGGCCTTGAGCTCACGGACAGGACGCGCCAGCCTGGGCCGGTCTTCGCCGACATAGAGCTGAACCACTGTCGATCCGTCACGAGCACCGATGTTGCGAACGGTCGTCGAGACAGTGACCCCATCGGGACCGGCGTCGACCTCGATACCTTCCAGATCGAACTCGGAATAGGAAAGGCCGTATCCAAACGGAAAGAGCGGAGTGATCCCTTTGGCGTCATAGTGCCGGTGGCCGATAAAGACCCCTTCGGCATAGCTCACCTGACCATCCTTGCCGGGATAGATTTCAGGATCATCGGTGTGGGTTGGGTTGTCTTCCCAACGAACCGGGAACGTCTGGGGCAGCCGCCCTCCGGGCTCGGCGTCACCGAACAGCACATCGGCGATGGCATTGCCCGCCTCTTGCCCCGGATACCACGCCTGCAGAACCGCGCCGACCTTGTCGAGCCACGGCATTTCGATGGGCCCGCCGGTTTGCAAAACGACGACAACGTTGTTGTTGGCGTCGGCCACCTTTGCGATCAGCTCATCCTGACGTCCCGGCAGGCGAATGTGATCAAGGTCCGATCCTTCGGTGTCCCATTCGCCGTTGCGGCCAACGAAGAGAAGCACAATGTCTGCAGCCTTTGCCGCGCTAACCGCTTCTTCGATCGCCTCGTCGCCGAGCGGCATCGAAACACCGAAGCGGAAGGCGGGGTTGGACAGGTTCGATGCCGGAACGGTCGCGAAATCCATGACGACCTCGTATGTCTTGCCTGCCTCTAGGCGGATCGTGCCTGTCACCTCGTCGCAACCCTCTTCAAAGAAGGTTCGGCCCTTGGTCCAACTGTCCCAGACATCCACGACAAGTGTGCCGTCGACATAGAGCCGCGCGCGGCCTGCGGCGTGCAGCCCGAAGGAATAGCGCCCTGCCACCTCGGCCGTGAAATCGGTTTTGACCCGCGCCGAGAAATTCTTGGGGTCGATCCTGCCGCCGTCTTGCGGCGGGTTCCAGAAATCAACCGAGGCCTTGCCGACACCACGCGTGACCACGGGACCGGAAAGATCGGTCGTGGCATAGTATTCGATGTCCATATGTCCCTGAAGGATCGGCTCCCAACGATGGTTCTGACATCCGGGGGCATAAACGAGTGCATCGCTGCCTAGGCGCTCGGCCAAAGCGTCCCAAGGCGAAACCCGGTAGTGCGGGTTGAGCTGGGAAGAGCCGCCGCCCATGATCTGGGCAATCTTGGTGTTGGGGCCGATGGCCGCGATTTTCTTCTCGGCGCTGATCGGCAAAAGACCTTCGTTCTTCAAAAGGACGATGCCCTCTGCCCCTGCCTTGCGGATCAATGCGCGATGCTCGGGCCGATCGACGGAGCGTTCATTGAAAGTCGGCGCTTCGTCGAGAATACCGACCCGCCCCATGAGCCGCAGAACGGCGCGGGCGCGCTCACGAACAGTCTCGGCACTGACCTCGCCCGCCTCGACCGCGGCGACAAGTTTGGCGCCCCGATCCCGTGTCGGCCCCGGCATCTCGAGATCGAGGCCGGCGTTGACCGTCGGAGCCGTCGTCCGCGAGCCGAACCAGTCGGACATCACGATGCCGTCAAACCCCCAGTCGTCGCGGAGGACATCGGTAAGAAGCCATTTGTTTTCTGCGGTATAGGTGCCGTTCAGCTTGTTATAGGACGACATGACACCCCAGGCCTTCGCATCCTTCACCGCCGCCTCGAACGGGCGCAGATAGACCTCGCGCAGGGTTCGCTCGTCGATCACCGAGTTGATGGTGGTTCGCTCGACCTCGGATTCATTGCCCGCGAAATGCTTGACCGTGGCGGCGATCCCCTCGCCCTGAAGGCCGTTGATGAAAGCCGAAGTCAGATCGGCAGAAAGCTCGGGATCTTCCGAGAAACACTCGAAATTGCGGCCATTGGCGACACTGCGGTGCATATTCACCGTCGGCGCCAGAGAAACCTGCGCGTCTTTGGTCTTGACCTCTTCGGCAAGGGCCTTGCCGATCTCTCGCGCCAGATCCGGGTTCCATGTCGCGCCCAGCGCGATCGCCACAGGGAAGGCCGCCGAGGTTGAGCCTTGAACGGCCGAACCGCTTCCCCGCGCGCCGTTGGGGCCATCAGTGACCCGAAGTTTGCCAAGGCCAAGGCGCGGCAAGGCGGGCAGCGACCAGTGATCTTCGCCCGAGAGGATCAGAACCTGCTCCTCAAGCGTCATCTGCGAGAGCAGGGCGTCTACCTTGGCCTCAAGTGCGTCGGTGGCGATGATATCTTTGGCGGGTCTGTTCATGGGTGTTCTCTTCTTGACCTGACGCGGTTGGACTTATTCGAACTGGAAACAGCGGACGAAATGATCGTCGGCCAGTTGCTTGACGGGGGGCATCGAAAGGCGGCACCGGCTTTCCGCCTTGGGGCACCTCTCAACGAAGGGGCACCCAACACTCTGGGGCGTACGGAGCGGTATTTCGGCCTTGTGCGCTTTGAGCGGCGCTTTCTCGCGCTTTCCGACCTCGGGAACAGCGCTGAGCAGGAGCTGGGTGTAGGGGTGGCGGGGCGTCTGGGTGACGGCGTCGCTCTCGCCCCATTCGACCATATGGCCCACATACATGACAGCGGTGCGCTCGGCGAAATAGCGGGCCGTGGCGATGTCGTGGGTGATATACATGAAGCCCACGCCGTCCTTCTTCATGTCGTGCATCAGGTTCAGGATGCCCAGACGGATCGACACATCGAGCATCGAGATCGGCTCATCGGCGAGGATGAACCGCGCGCCAACGGCAAGCGCCCGCGCGATGGCAACCCTTTGCCGCTGACCACCCGAAAGCTCGTGCGGGAACTTGGCGGCGATCCGGTCGGCGGGCGTCAGCCCCACGCGCTCGAGGATGTCGTGAACGCGGGCATCGGTCTCGGCGCGGCTCTCTTTGCCATGCAGGCGCAGTGGGCGCAGAAGATGGTGGCGGATGGTGTGAACCGGATTGAGCGAGCTGAATGGATCCTGAAAGATCATCTGCACGGCCTGTGCAAAATCTCTCTGTCGGCTCCATTTCGGATGGCTGAGGATGTTCTCTCCGTCGAGAACGACATCGCCGGATGTGGGCCGATGCACACGGCACAGCGCCCGCGCCACGGTGCTCTTGCCGCTCCCGGATTCACCGACGATCGCCAGCGCCTCGCCGGCCTTGAGCGTGAAACTCACGTCACTAACGGCGCGGAGCATTTTGGGCGAGAACAACGATCCGCCGATCCGGAAATCGATGTGGATGCCCTCTGCGACAAGCTCGCTTTGCTTGGCGTGGATAGTCATGCGGCACTCTCCTTCGGGCCAAGTGCGTGGCAGGCCGCGATCCGCGAGCCGTAGGGCACGAGATCGGGCACCGCTTTGCCGCAAATCTCGGTGCGCTGGCTACAGCGTTCGGCAAAGGCACAGCCCGTCGGCAGATCGAGAAGGCTGGGCGGATTGCCGGGGATGCCTTCCAGACGGACCTTGGGGCCATGAATGGTCGGAAACGAGGCCACGAGGCCCTTCGTGTAGGGATGGACCGGGGAGGAGAGGATTTCGGAGGATGTTCCCAACTCGACCAGCCGCCCCGCATACATGATGCCGATCCGGTCGGCGATCTCTCCCATCAGCGAGAGGTCGTGCGAGATGAAAAGGATCGAGAAGCCGAATTCCTTCTTGAGCGCATAGAGCTCGTCCATGATCTCGCGCTCGACCACGACGTCGAGGGCCGTGGTCGGCTCGTCCATGATGATCAGGCGCGGCCGCAAAGCGAGGGCAATGGCGATCACCACGCGCTGACGCATCCCGCCCGAAAGCTGGTGGGGATAGGAGGTCATGCGCGAGCAATGAATGCCGACGGTTTCCAAAAGCGCTTCGCCGCGCTCCCAAGCTTCGCCGAAACCGACCTTCTTGTGCGCCAGGATCACATCGGTGATCTGCGCGCCGATGGTGATGACCGGGTTGAGCGCATTCATCGCGCTCTGGAACACCATCGAAGCTTCGTTCCAGCGGAACTTGCGCAGCGCTTTGGGCGACATTTTCAGAACATCGCGATTGTCGAACAGGATCTCGCCCTCGCTGATCAACGCCGGCGCGCCGTGCAGATTGGAGATCGCGAAAGCGAGCGTGCTCTTGCCGCAGCCGGATTCACCCGCGAGGCCAACAGTTTCACCGGGCATGATATCAAGCGAGACATCATTCACGGCGCGCGCGTTGCCATAGTCGGTCACATAGTCGACCGACACATTGCGGACCTGAAGAAGGGGGGTCGCCGCCGACATTATGCCTGCCTCCGCTTGGCTTCGATCTCAGCCTTGAGCCGCTTCCATGTGGCGAGATAGCGCCCGGTCCGCAGCTTGGGGTTCGAGACCTGATCAATCGAGATGTTGAGGAGTGCGAGGCCGCCACCCATGAGCGCGATCACCGTGCCGGGGGCCACGAAATCCCACCATGCGCCGACATAGAAGGCAGCACTCGATTGCGCCCAATAAAGCATGGTGCCCCAGCTCACGACCGTGGGATCGCCAAGGCCAAGGAATTCAAGACCCGCTTGCGCGCCGATGGCATAGAGCGAGGTGCCGACAAACATACCGGCGACAAGGCTGATAAGATTGGGGATGATCTCGACGAAGATGATCCGCAGCTTGGTCTCGCCCATCACTTCGGCGGCGGTCACGAACTCCTTGTTACGCAGGGCGAGGGTCTGACTGCGCATCACCCGTGCGCCCCATGGCCATGAGGTGAGCCCCAGGATCAAAGCGATGACCACTGGCCCCACCTGCCCAAGGAACGCGGCCAAGATTATCAGAAGAGGCAGCTGCGGGAAAACGAGCATGACGTTGGTCACAGCCATCATGATCTCGTCGGTTCGACCCCCGAAGTAGCCGGACGAAACTCCGGCCGTCAGTGCAATCGCCGTGGTGACGGCAGCGGCCGAGAAGGCGACCATCAGGGAGACGCGCCCGCCGTAGAGGATCTGGGTATAGACGTCTTTCCCGGCGCGGGTAGAGCCTAGGATCAGCTCGGCACTCGGCGGCTGATGGCCACGGGCGACCCGCTTGTTGGGCTGCTTGTCGGTCAACACCGGAGCGGCAAGGCAAGCGACGAGGATCAACGCAACGATGGTCGCACCAATGATGCCGGCGGGGTTGCCGTTGAAGAAACGCACGATGTTGCGAAGGAGATTACGGACGGTCTGCATGGGATCTCTTTCGGGCTATTTCCGCAGGCGGGGATCGAGGAAGACGTAGAGAACGTCGGCGAGGAAATTGGCGGCCAGAACGCAGAGCACGATCAGAAGGAAACAGGCCTGCATCAACGGATAATCCCGCGCCGAGACGGACTTGATGATGAGCTGCCCGACGCCGGGATAATTGTAGACGGTCTCGATAAAGACCTGCCCTGCCACCGCGAAACCAAGGGCCATCGAAACTGCGGTGACGACCGGCAGGATCGCGTTGCGCGCCGCGTAGTGGATCATGATCCGGTTTGAGCTGAGGCCCTTGGCGCGGGCCATGGTGATGTAGTCCTCGCCAAGGACGTTCACCATCGCGTTGCGCATGGTGAAGATCCATGTGGCCAGCATCGACACCACGAGCGTAACCATCGGCAGGATCGCGTGATGCAACACGCTGCCGATGTAGGTCAGGTTCCAACCGGGATCGAGATCGGGGTTGGCGCCAAAGCCCAACGGAAACCACTTGAGCGTGAGCGCAAAGACGAAGAAGGCGAAAAGCGCGGTCACGGCCTGCGGCATCGAGGCGATGAATTGCCAGATGAAAGGCACGAACCGGTCAACCAGCCCGCCGCGGTTGAACGAGGCGTAAAGGCCGATGAAGCATCCCGCTCCGATGGAGAATAGCGTGGCAAAGCCAGCAAGGAAAATCGTCCAAGGCAGGGTATTGCCCAGAACCTCGGTCACCGGGACAGGAAACATCATAATCGCAGGGCCGAGATCGAAGGTCACAACGCTTTTCAGATACTGGAGATACTGAACCCAGACCGGACCATCCACGAACCCGAGCATCTCGCGATAGGCTTCGAGGGTCTCAATCGGCATCCGTCCGGCGGCGGCGGCAAAAAGGGCGTCCACCGGATCGCCAGGCATGAGACGGGGCAAGATGAAGTTGAAGGTGATCGCGACAAAGACCGCCACGAAATAGAAGGCCAGTCGACGAATGAGAAACGCCATCTCAGCACCTCGGTGAATTACAGCGGGAAAAGGGAGGAACCGGGCGCGCCGCCATGGGAGAAAGCCGCGTGAAGGTGCCCGGCTCCAGACGAGGCAGAATGCCTCGCAGGTTTGGGTCGGAGCCCCGGCCGGTCTGGCCGGGGCTCCTTTGGCTTACTTGGCGTAGAGGCCTTCGAAGACCAGGAGCTTGCGGCCCGTCGCATAGAACACCGGCTGAACGGTCGGGTTCTCGGCGGTCGGCCAGCCTTCGACGCGGGTCGAGTTGTACTGGTACCATGTCGGGTTCGAGAAGACCGGCACGAAGGGAAGCTCTTCGGCGGTATACTCCATCAGGGTCGCGAGGATTTCCTGACGACGCTCGGCATTGTCGGTCTGACCGTATTCGTCGATCAGAGCGCCCATCTCGGCCGAAGCCTTGCCGTGGTTGGTGTGCCAGCTCTGGCCCTCGCGCGCCGGGTGGAAGTAATCCCGGTAGGCGGCGATTGGATCGGAACCGGTCACCGACCAGTTGATCGAGGCTTCATAGGTGCCCTCTTTCAGCGCGCCATCGTAGACTGCCCAGTCAACAGCTTCGGTGCGGGCCTTGATGCCGATTTCCGCCAGATACTCGGTGGTCATCTGCACGGTCTGCACCCAGTCGGTCCAGCCGTTCACCACATGAATACCGAAGTCGATCGCGCTGCCATCGGGGTTTTCACGGAAGCCGTCGCCATCGACGTCGGCATAGCCGGCATCGTCGAGCAGCTTGTTGGCGGCGTCGGTGTTGTATTCAGCGAGATAGTCATACTTGGCGTTGACCTCGTCGTTGAAGCTCGCCTTGAAGAACTCGCCAATACCGGTGACGTGGCGCTCCGGGGTCGGATAGCCATAGGCGGCGAGATCGACGATCGTGTCGCGATCCAGAGCCATCGAGAAGGCCTGGCGGAAGGCGATATCGCTGAACGGCGCCTGACGGGTATTGAGATAGATGTTGATCAGGTCGTTGGCCGGATACCAGTAGCCATGGGTCTCGGGGTTGCCGGCGACATAGGTCTTGTCGATATCGGCGATGAAGTTCGAACCCCAGTCGATCTCGTCGGCCATGAGGGCCGGCTGGATCTGCGAGTTGTCCGAATACTGGCGATACTTGATGCAGTCGAGATAGGGCAGACCTTCGTCGGCCTTGTAGTAATTCGGGTTGCGGCAAATTTCGACCTGGTTGTCGCGAACGGCGGTCACTTCGGTGATCGGGCCCGAACCAACCGGGTTGGCGTTCTTGAAGGTGAGCTTGTCCTCGACACCGGCCCAGATGTGCTCGGGGACGATGTAGGCATCTTCGAGATACCAGTCGAAGGTCGCGTCAGCGCGGTTAAACTCGACAACCACAGTCCGGCTGTCGGTCGCGGTGACGGACTTGATCAGGCCATCGGCCCACTTGCCCGACTTGTCGAGCGCGACGTTTTCGCCGCCGACGCCAAGCGAGAAGGCAACGTCATCGGCATCGAGGGCCTCGCCGTCCGACCATGTGAGGCCGTCTTTGAGATGGATCGTGAACGACATGAAGTCGGCGCTGTATTCAAAGCTCTCGGCCAGACGCCAGTTGATCTCGCCGCGCAGGACGTTGTGGACGAACAGCGGCTCGAACATCGTGCCACGGATCAGTTCGATCTGCGCGCCCGAGAACGGGTTGAAATCCTCCACGAAGGTCGTGGTGATAATCGGCACAGTCAGGGTGCCGCCTTGCGCGTGCATCCCTTCGGCGTGCGCCTGCGATGCAAGCAGCGCCACAACGGCCACTGCAGTCATTGGAGTACGGAACGTCACGTGCGAGTCCTCCCTATCTGTAACGTTATAGGACAATCTGTAACGTTACAGAAATTTGTTTCAAGCAAAAATTTCTGTGCTAGGACTAGATTCAGGGCCGTAGCCACGGGAAACCGTGCCAAGGCTTTGAAATTGGGATAGTTATGCCCGCGAAAGAAATCGACGCAGCGCAAGGGAATCTCATGGCGTCTTCCGATCCACAGTCTCCGACGGCCCCTATTCGGGGCAGAACGACTCAGGAGCGGCCGACTCTCAAGACGATTGCCCAACTCAGCGGTCTGGCGATTCAAACCGTCTCGCGCGCGCTGGGCGATGCACCCGACATCAGTCAAAAGACAAAAGAACGGGTGCGCCAGATCGCCGATGAGATCGGCTATGTTCCCAACCGTGCGGGCGTTCGCCTCCGCACGGGCAAGACGAATGTCATCAGTCTGGTTCTTGCAACGGATCACGATGCAATGAACCTGACGTCGCGTCTGATCTCATCTATCGCAACGGGCCTTCGCGGAACCCCCTACCATCTCGTCGTGACGCCGGATTTTCCCGACGACGATCCGATGAAGCCGATCCGCTATATCGTCCAGAACGGAACCGCGGATGCCATCATCATCAACCGGATCCAGCCGGAAGACCCCCGCGTTCGATACCTCATGGACATCGGCTTTCCATTCGTGACCCACGGCCGGACCATATGGAGCGACCAGCACGCCTATTTTGATTATGACAACAAGGCTTTTGGTCGCCTTGCCGTCGAAGCTCTGGCCAAGCGCGGCCGCAAGAAGCTCTTGCTGATCGCGCCACCACTGGATCAGAACTACGCGCTCGAAATCGTCGCCGGCGCCGACGAGGCCGCGAAAGAGGCCGGTATCCAACTCGACATTGCCAAAGGCGTCGACAGTGACGGCAAGCGGGCTGTCATCAGCAACCACATTCGCGATCTGATTGCAGCCATCCCCGAATATGACGCCCTTGTTTCCCCCTCTCCCAACGCCACGATGGCGGCAGCAGCCGGCATCGAAGAGGCAGGGAAGAGGCTTGGAGAGGACTTTGACATCTTCTCGAAGGAAACGGTGCCGATCCTGAGTCTTTTCCGACCTCAGATTCTCGTAGCAAGCGAGGACGTCGCAAAAGCCGGCGACTTTCTTTCAAAAGCCGCGCTCAAGATCATCCGAAAAGCGCCCGAACCCCTCATGCAAGCCCTCGACCAGCCCGAGGAAGCGCCCGAGGACTATGCCAGATCGACGTGACGCCGCCCTCGGAGCGGATCGGAGGCCAACGTCTCTTCGGACGTCTTGTCCATGAGCAGACTTGTCTGAGTCTCCGCAAAAACACCGAGCTACAGGAAGCACGCTCCGTCAGTCAACCGATGTAGCGCCGAACCCCGTTGTTGGTCGCTCGACGTCCGGAGTTGCGAGCTGGGTCAGTCGGGCGATTTGCGCAGAAGCGAAACCGAAATCTGTCCAGACACTTGGGATTGGATCGCGGACGACATATGTTGCGGCAGTCATACTCCCAATGTAGTTAGGCGAAATGAAGAATTCTTGCGCCCCGCTGATCGTCTACCTTCGAGGCGCGCCATCAATTCGGCGGCCATTTCCTTTTGCCGTGGCAAGGTAGCTGATGTCTGACAAGAACGCTTGGTACGATCGATGGCTCGCACGACTGCCAAATGATCGCGTTTTAACACGCCTGCTTCTGGAAAGCTTTAGAGAGCATCGCTGGAAATATCTGGCGGCGGTTGTGGCTATGGTCCTTGTAGCGCTCTGCACTGCCGCATCGGCATGGATGATGGGGCGGATCATTGATACTCTTTCGGCACCGTCCAGCCAACTTCAGGTGATCTCGGTAGGGGCCGGGGTGGCCTTGATCTTTATGTTCCGTGGGGCGGCGATGTACGCGCAAGAGGTGCTGATGGCGCGCGCTGGCAACAGGATTGTCGCGCAAAAGCAGATGCAGATCTATGAGCGTATGCTGTCACAGGGCATGGCCTTTTATTCCAAGACCGATTCCTCGGAACTCTTGCTTCGGGTCACAAAGGGCGCCGAGGCCGCCCGACGGATTATTGACAGCGTCGTTTCCGGTTTCGTGCGGGATGTGCTGACCCTGGCCGGCCTGGTCGCGGTCATGGTCTACCAACAGCCGGCTCTGTCGATGATCAGCATTGTCGTTGCGCCTATTGTCGTTCTGGGGATTCAGCGAATTCTCAAACAGGTTCGTTTGGTCATGTCGCAAGAGATGGCCGGTATGGGCGAAATCATCAAAGTCATTCAGGAGACCTCTGGCGGCGCGCGCATCATCAAGGCGTTCAATCTGGAAGACAGGATGCACGGCAGAATGAACTCCGCGGTCGACACCGTGGAAAGCCGCGCCAACCGGATGAAGCAGTTGCAAGCCGCGACCATGCCGCTTCTGGATACCGTCGCGGGCTTGGCCGTTGCTTCGATCGTAATCCTGAGCGCAACCCCTGTTTTCGGGCAGGAACCCGGGAGCGCCGGGCAGTTGATGTCATTTGTGACAGCTTTCTTGATGTCCTATGAACCTGCCAGCCGCTTGTCCAAAGTGCGCGTAGTGATTGAAAGTGGCATGATCGGCGTGCGCATGATGTATAATCTGCTGGACGAGCCACAGACTTTGGTGGAAGCGCCGGATGCCGTCGATCTGGTCGTGACGGACGGTGAAATCGCCTTCGACGAGGTTGGCTTCAACTACGTCGGCAATACACAGGTCCTGCAGAATCTTTCGGTGACATTCGCGGCCGGCAAGACGACCGCATTGGTCGGGCCATCGGGCGGCGGCAAATCATCAATCATGAACCTGATCCTGCGCCTTTATGACCCGAAAAGTGGTGCGGTTCGTGTCGACGGTCAGGATTTGAAAACCATTACCTTCCGATCCCTGCGCGAAAACATCGCGTTTGTCGGGCAGGATACCTTTCTGTTTTCCGGAACGGTTCGCGAAAATCTACTAATGGCGAAACCCGACGCCACGGACAAAGAGATCGAGACTGCGGCGAAAGTGGCCAATGCGCATGACTTCATCATGTTGCTACCAAAGGGCTACCTCGCTCGGATTGGAGAGAATGGATCAGCCCTATCGGGGGGGCAAAGGCAGCGTCTTTCGATTGCCCGCGCCATCCTGCGCGACGCACCGATCCTGCTTCTGGACGAGGCCACCAGTGCGCTCGACAGCCACTCCGAAGCAAGCGTCAAGGCGGCGATCGAGACAATCTCGAACAAGCGCACCACGATCATTATCGCGCACCGGCTGTCCACAGTGTTGGACGCAGACCAGATCTGCTATGTTGAATGTGGTGAGGTGGTCGAGTGGGGTAGCTTTGAGGATTTGATGGCGATGGGCGGCAAGTTCAAAGACCTCTTTGATGCCCAGTATAAGAACTACGATCCAAGCCAGACAGACGCCATCGAAGACTAGGCTTCTCACTTGCCGTACGCGCAAGTTGCGCTTGTAGATGTTTGCAGACCAATTTGAGCAGGTCTGGATCGTTCGGGAACATAACGAGCAAACGCGAAACAAGAAGAGCGCCACTCAACAGGGGCGGCGATTCACTTGATCTTGAAGGTTTTTCGACCGGAAAGGTGGCGATGACCTGCCCCCCTTTTGGCGCCTTAATCCAGACAGGGCGCCAAGGGGGGGCAATTTATTACTGACTCGCAGTAAACGCTCCTGCGAGAGCCTCATCCGAACCGTTTCTCAGGAAAAATATCCCGGTCGCATATTCTGAATTCTCACCACTGATACTCGCCATGAAGTGGCTGTTGACAATATTGGTATCGGTAGATTCGATGTTGCTATAGAAGTTGGCCCAATCCGCCTCGATCGAATTGCTCTGCGAATTTCCAAGGCTGAACGAAGCCTCGCCGAACACTGTTCCATCCTCAATAGAGAACCCGCCAGAGATGGATTGATTGAGGAAGTTGACCAGCAGCTCTACATTTCCGTTGGCGACCGATCCAAGATGGTCTGTCGCTTCCAGGCCACCCGTGTATGTTGCAGAGCCGTGGGTCGGCAAGAAAGCGGAACCTGCTTCTGCAAATGAAGTCGCCGCATATGTGGTGAAATCATCTATGCCCGTCTGAAAGACGACTTTGACGACCAAAGCGTTCGGATTGTCCGCATCGCCATAAGCGTAGGCTATAATCGAGTCGCCATCCCCAATCAAAGCATAGGCACCTAGTTCTTCAACGTACGGCAGTTCAACTCCGAGGGGCTCCCCATCTAGATTCAAATCCAGAATAACCGAACCTTCGGTAAAGGAGGCCGTGTAGCTGTTGAAATAGGCCCCAACCAAACCATCAAACCGCCCGACATATGCGGCATTTCCCCCACTTCCTTTACCTGACAAATCCGTCGGCCCCAAGATGGCACTGCGTTGATGGCAGGAGCCTGGTTTGACTCAAGCAACCTAGACTGCCCAGACGATCCGCGCCGATCATTGGCTTCCACTTTCTTCTCAGGATGCTAGCTTCTGCACACGACCAAGTAGCACCAAATCGCACATAAATATTTGATCCTCATGCCTATTCACAAGCTCGCCCATGCAATTTTGTTTACAGTCCTGCTGTCGGGCTTCATCGCCCGACCGGCCAGCGCCTTGGACTCGAGCCCGACAGATGAGGGAGTAACCGCACCACTTGAAGGTGCTCATGGCACCGTCGGTGCAAGATACCCCTCGGAAGCAGTTCCTATCTGGCGGCAAGTATTTTTTGGCGCCTACCCAAGAGATACACGGATGCGCGCAGCCCTGCTCATCGCCGAACACTATGCTGCCTCGGATCATCCATTCCTCGCCAGACTATGGCTGCGCCGCGCGTTCGAACTTGCGCCAGACCCCCAGACCAAGGGCGCAATCGCGATCTTGGGCCGAAAGATCTCCTCAGCGAACCAGCTTTCTTTGTCTGCTCAGCTTTCATTTGCACCGTCCAACAACGTCAATAACGTCGGCAAGACCAACATCATCCTGATCGGCGGCCTTCCTTTTTCATTTGGCGGAAACTCCCGCCCACTGTCCGGGGTTGAAGCAAGCGCGGCATTATCCGCCACCTATCGACTTGACCAATCGCCCACATACTTGACCGAGGCTTTCGCCGACGCGTCTTTCCAGAAAGTGTGGCTCGATGCAGATGCTGCCGAAATTGCGCCGGAGGTAGGTAGCTCCGACTTTGACCAGATGGGCCTTTCTCTTGGCCTACGTCACAGCTGGCAGTTGACCCCCGGCCTCGGGCCGACCCAAGCAAGCCTGAGTTTTGGCACCGGTCTGATTGCGGGCGAACCCGTTTCACAATGGCGGTCGCTTGAGCTTCAACAAGTAGTGTTGCAGTCCAAAACGAATTCGCTTCGCTTCAACCTGGGCCTTCGAGCGGACGACCGGCTTGACACAAAAATCAACAGCTCGGTTTCAAGACAGGTTGGCAGCACATATCAGCACAAGCTTGATAACGGGATGAGTATCTCTCTGCGGCTTCTTGGCAGTGAAATCCGATCGGTGTCAGCGCTTGTGGATCGAACTCAAATCGGGGCCGGGATATCGATCGGCGGGATCAATATTGGGCCGTTTGATACGTCTATCAGCGTGGAAGGCACATATGCCGATTATCCGAAATGGAGCCTTACCCCCGGCGGTCGCCAAGACATTTCAGTTGATGCCCGTATCGAGGCGGCATACGGGGCGATTTCGTTCCTCGGATTTAGCCCTATCTTGACAATCAGGACACTGCAGACGGACTCGAATCTCGATATCTTTGATCGGGCCCAGACCAGTCTGGGGCTGTCATTTAGGTCGAATTTCTAGCACTGCAGTGGGTCCCGTCTGGCATCAGCCACCTTTGGCAATATCTCTGGACTTGACCAGCCGTGGACTGCCGGTTCGTCGCGGCCTTGGAGGCGCCATGCCCGCCTCAAGCGAAGTTCCTTTGGCAAGGCCGAGCCACCCGCTCGCCTCGAAAAGCATGGACAATTTGGTCCGCACCTCCGGCCTTTCTGGACAATTTGTCTATTTTGAACCTCATCTCGGTCTGCTAGCCATTGTACTGCAATTCAGATCAGGCGCTGACTTCCCGATGAACGACATACTCGCCGGACTGGCGCAGGCCCTGCGTCTTGTGGTCAGTTTCGACCCTACGCTTTACGAGATCACGCTGCGGTCGCTCTCTGTGACCCTCACCGCGACCATTATCGCCTCGCTGATCGGCTTGCCGCTTGGCGCCTGGCTGTCGGTCAACCGCTTCCGCGCCCGCCGCTTTGTCATCGCCACGCTGAATGCCCTGATGGGCCTGCCGCCGGTGGTGGTCGGGCTTGTGGTTTTCGTAATCTTCTCGCGCTCCGGTCCGCTTGGGGTTCTCGGCCTATTGTTCACGACGAAAGTGATGATCATTGCACAGGTCATTCTGATCACACCCATCATCGCCTCGGTAGCACATCAGGCAATCCGCGAGCTTTGGGCTGAATATCACGACCTTCTCATTTCCCTCAACGCGACCCGCTTTCAGCGGATCAAGGCGCTTTTGTGGGATAGTCGCCGCGCCCTTCTGACCGCCTCGCTCACCGGTTTTGGCAGGGCTGTCGGCGAGGTAGGGGCGATCATGATTGTGGGTGGCAACATCGAACATTCGACGCGGGTGCTCACAACCGCCATCGCGCTCGAGACCGGCAAGGGCAATTTCGCGCTGGCGCTGGCGCTCGGCTTTGTCCTGATCGCGCTGGCGCTTGGGGTCAACTATGCGCTTCACTTCCTCTCGCGCACCGAAAGGAGCAGCCGATGGTAGCCCCGCTTCTGCCTCTGACCGTGCGCGATGCCGAGGTCTGGCGCGGCCAGACCCGCATTCTCGGCCCTATTTCCCTCAATCTAGGCGAGTCGGGCATCACCATCGTTCTTGGTCCCAATGGCGGCGGCAAGACAACGCTCTTGCGGATGCTTCACGGGCTTGAACGGATGCGGCGGGGCAACTTGAGCTGGTCTTGCTCGCGCGAAGACGCTCTGAAACGTCAGGCCTTCGTGTTCCAGCAACCGGTAATCATGCGCCGGTCGGTTGTTGAATCGATCGCCTATCCTCTTCTTCTAGATCAGACACCAAAACGCGAGGCGCTCTCGCGTGCCGCAGAGGCGGCGGCACACGTCGGGCTAGCCAAGCACCTCGATCTACCTGCCCAAGTCCTGTCAGGCGGCGAGAAACAAAAAATGGCGCTCGCGCGAGCGCTCATCCGCAAGCCCGATCTTCTGTTCCTCGACGAGCCTTGTGCCAGCCTTGACGGCCAATCCACTCGCGAGATCGAAGATATCTTGCTGCGTGCGGGGGCAGACGGCACCCGCATCGTCATGTCGACCCACAATGTTGGGCAAGCACGCCGCCTCGCCGACGAGATAATCTTCGTCTATCGGGGTCAACTTCATGAAATTGGCCCGGCCCCTGTCTTCTTTTCTGGTCCCAAAACGGCCGAGGCCACCGCCCACATCAATGGGGATCTCCTCTCATGAACAGGGCCTTGCTCCTTTCCGCCTCTATGTTCGCGTTTGCTTCGGCGGCGTCCGCCGAGACGATCCGCATGTCGGTGACTACCTCCTTCGCCAATTCCGGCCTCGCCGAGGTTCTTCTGCCCGAGATCGAGAAAGGCCTCGGGCTCACTGTTGAACTTCTCGTCGTCGGCACAGGCCAGGCGCTCAAGCTTGGCGAGACCGGCGATGTCGATGCCGTGCTCGTCCATTCCCGCCCCGCAGAAGAGGCCTTTGTCGCCGCGGGCTTCGGCACCCACCGCCGCGAGATCATGTATAACGATTTCGTCTTTGTTGGGCCGTCCTCCGATCCCGCCGGGGTGATCGGCGACGCAAGCGCCGTCGAGGCCCTGCAGGATATCGCCTCAAGCCAAAGCGCCTTCGTCAGCCGAGGCGACGACAGCGGCACGCACAAGATGGAGTTGGGCCTCTGGAAAACCGCCGGGATCGCGCCCGAGGGCAGCTGGTACAACGCTGTCGGCCAAGGCATGGGGGCCGCGCTCAATACGGCGTCTGGCATGGATGCCTATATCCTTGCCGACCGCGCCAGCTGGCTCAATTTCGGCAACAAGGGCGATCTGACCATCGTCTTCGAAGGCGATCCTGTGCTCTTCAACCAATACGCCTTCATTCCCGTCAACCCGGCGCTACATCCGCACGTCAATGCCGAAGCGGTTGACGCGCTGGAAGCCTGGCTCACCGGCGACCACGCCAAAGCGCTCATCGAAGGCTACACCATCGACGGCCAGAAGCTCTTCGTCTTCAACGCGAAGCCGGACTAAGCTGGACGCCGAGACGCGCAGGGCCTATTCGTCGAGCGATCCGTGGATGGCAAAGTGATCCAGTCCAGCGTCCGCCGCTTCGATAAAGCGGTATGGTTGTGTCAGACGAATTCGACCTCGTCTCAGCTTGCCTCCAAACACGCAAACCGACGCGGAACATTGCAGCCGAATACATTGCCCAGCGCCCTGCCCCGTCCCAGGGCAAGTTCTTCTGACAAGCCCCGCGGTGGGTCTGAACGATGATCGCCTCCGGCATCACATCCAGCAACTCGGCAAGCCCGTCCACATGATCAGGCGCTTTTGGAACGAGGCGCTGGCCGGGATAGAGCTTTTGCAGATAGGTCAGCGCCTCGAGATATTCGACATATTTGTCGGTGCGGTCGGCGTGGTTGTACCACTCCATGAAGGAAAAGACCGGCGCAAAGGTCCAAAAGAACCGTGATTGCATGGAGCTGGCGGTGAGGAACATGCATTCCTCCGGGCTTTCGGCCCGGATCATATGCACCCCGTCAAGCTCGGGCGTTATGGCGCGGCGCACCTCAAGTAGCGTCGCGGTTTCCTGAATTCGTGCTTCGGCGCTATCACCGGAGTGGCGCGGAAAGGGGCCCATGAGCTGCCAATAGGGCAATGAGGCATGGCTCGGGTCGGAGGCCAGAAGCCGGTGAAGAAAGGTTGTCCCTGTGCGCGGCAAGCCGGTGACAATAATCGGCGGGATCGGGCGCGGCGCCAATTCGCCCGCAGCACGCAAGCGCTGCATCAAAAGCCGGTTTTCAAGCTGGTTGCGGATCACCCCGGCAAGCATCATCCGACCATAGGCATTAAGATCGGCATCCTCGTTGAGCGAATAGCACAGCCGCTCGAGCGGCTCTTCGAAAATATCGGGGCCGAAATCGGTCGCGCCGATATTCTGGCTGCCAGCCCCCTTGAGCCAATCCGGGGCTAAGATTGGCGGGACGCTATCCATCATTTGCGCAACTTGCGGAAAATGCTCGTGGATCCGAGCCTCGACGGCAATCGGCGGCTGCGTCCGACCCTTGGTGGTCATAGCTGAAACTCCTCCAGATAGCTTTTGAAGCGCAAGTTCACGTCGAAATCGGTGAGCTGGAAATCGGATATGTGATATCTGTGATGGCCAAATTTGTGCTGCTGGTTTTCACGAGTATGTCGGGCTACGGATTGTTCGGTTGTCTCGTTCCACTCGAACCCGAAACGGTCAAACACACGGCGCACCGAGCCAATCGGGCCTTCCAACATATCGGTGTATTTGTGATCCCACAGCGGGTTGTTGAACGTGCCGCGGCAGGCGATGTGTTTTTCCATCTCGCGGGCCGCGTTATCGAGCCAGACCTTGCCGAGCGCGGCGGGATCCTGATGCTTGAAGCCCAATGAATGAACCAGCCCGCTTAGCGAGATATAGAAGGGCACGCATACGGTCGGCTTGCGGTGGGTCATCACCAGCATCGCCTCGGGCAGATGGCGGGCAAGCTCGGGAAGAGCGTCCAAATTCTCGGGGCTTTCATCACCAGTCGCTTGCCCGGCACACGGGCCTGCATCACGCGCAAGAGATCGGCGTAATCGCGGTATTTCTGGTCGCGGTGATCGCCGTCAAGGAAATACTCGATGTAAGAGGGGCAAGGCAGCACCTCGGCCATGGCGAGCGAGGCAAAGCTCTGGCCCATCATCCAGAAACATTCCTCGAGCGTGTCCTCGCGGATATAGTGGGCGGCGTCGAGATGGGGTGTAAAGATCTTGCGCGGCAGGATCAGCTCCTTGGCGAATTTTACCCGCGCCTCCACGGTATCATTGGGACCGCGCGGCACGGGGCTCATCAACTCCCACCATTCAAGGCCAAGATGGCCGGGGGCCTGCGGGCCGGGGATGACCTTCACCCAGTCGATCCGGCCGGGGTATTCGAACGTCCCGCGCCCTGACGCCGTCCCTTGGCCTTGTGCGAGAGGGTCAAGACCTGTTTGCCGGGGGTTATGGGAAGGCGCAGATCGCGCTTGACGAGAAAGCCGCCGTCGTAGTGAACCACCAGTTCGCCGCCTTTGACGAAGGCGCAAAACCCGCGCAGGCTATCGCCAAGGGCGAAACGAACGCCTTCCATCCCGCCTCGATAGTCGAACGAGCAGGTCAGTTCGTAATCGCGGTCGGCAAACTGGGCCGAGGCCTGAATGGCCTGCACGCTTTCGGTGCCCTGATAAAAATATAGGGGCGGTTGGCATCCTTAATCCGGTGCGGATCATGGGTAAGCGCCCGCGCCAGTGTCCGATTGTCGAGCGGATAGGCATAGTTTTCAAAGGCGTCCTGATCGAAGCGCTCGATCAGGTCTTTAAGGATATCGGGGTGCTTGGCGGCAAGATTGGTGGTCTCGGTCGGGTCGGCATCGATATCGAACAGGAGCCAGTTGTCGAGGTTGATCTTTTCCCCCGGCGGCTGAAGCGAGGCGATCTTCCACTTGCCGGAAATATAGCCGCGATTTCCCTCAAGCTCGTAATATTGCTCGCTCCGTTTCGTTTTGGCGCCGCGATCGAGCAGGATATCGAGGAAGCTCACGCCATTGAGGGTACAGGTCCGGTAGCCGTTGAACTGGCGCCGATAGTCGAGGCCCAGCAGTTCCAGAAGCATCGGCATCACGCCGGTGACATGGACCCATTCGCCCCGCACAGCGCCCTTGTCGGCAATACGGGCCGGCCAATGCGCGACCATCGGCACACGGATGCCGCCATTGATCGGCGTGCGCTTGAAGAACCGGAACGGCGCATTGCCCGCATTGCCCCAACCCATGGGACAAGCGGGCGAGGTATTGACCGCGCCCAGCGCACCGATCACCCCCATCTTTTTCTGGCGGGCATCGCGCTCGCGGTGGATCGTATCCCAGCCCGCATCATAGCGCCCCTTGTATTTGACGATATCGGCGGGCTTGGCGTGGTGCGGGGTATGCGGCGCGTTAGTCGCGAAATACATCAGGAACGGCTTGTCGGGCGCCGCGCTCTTGTGCGCCTTGAGCATCGAAATCGCCCGATCAGTGAAATCGTCGGTCGAGTAGTATCCTTCGTCATAGGCGCTGGTCGGGACGAGTTCATTGCCTTCGACGATCTGGCCCGGCGCGTGATAATTCGTCTCCGCCCCAAGGAAGCCGTAGAATCGGTAGAACCCGCGGCGCAGCGGCCAGGAGGATTTGTCGGAGGCGGCAGAGACGTTGTAATCGGCCGCGTTATGCCATTTGCCAACAGCATAGGTCGAATAGCCCACCTCGCGCAGAAGCTCGGGGAAGGTGGGGGCGTCCTTGGAAATCTCGCCCGCCTGAAAGCCGGGATAGCCGGGATTGGCATGGGTCAGCCAGCCCACGCCAACCGAGTGCGGGTTCTTGCCGGTCATGATCGCCGCGCGCGCCGGGGCGCACATCGGACCTGTGGTATAGTTGTTAAATATCAAGCCATTGGCGGCCAGTTTGTCGATATTCGGGGTCTCGATTTCCGACCCGAAACAGCCCATCTCGGCAAAGCCCAGATCGTCGAGAAAGATCACGACGATATTAGGCGCATATTTGGGGGGGCGCACCGGCTCTGGCCAATAGGGCTCTGACTCGGCAAATGTACGGCCATCTTGCCCTCCCGTTCTGATCTCAGCGTCCAAAACCGGGGCCTTCCAAACTATCACTTGCGCGACAATTCGGTTTCTTTGGGCTGGAGAAACAATCTAGGTGAACGGCCATGTCCTGGAGCGCCGCAGAGGTCACAAACCTCATCGCCAACAGAAATATCCTCAAACATCCCCTGCCGCAAAGCGCCGTGGCGGCGCTGATGGAGCGCGGCAGTTTCAAGGCATTCACCAAAGGGGCGCTCATCTTGCAAAGGGGCGAGCAAGAGCCACGTTTCTTCGTCCTGTTCAAAGGCACCGCGCGACTATCGGCTCACACGGCATCGGGCCGCGAATTTCTTTCTATCTTTGTCGAGCCGGGGAACTTCTGGGGCGTCCATCCCTGCCTCGACGGGGTCAAGGAAAGCCACGACGCCATCGCCGAGACCGATGTCGAGGTTCTGGTGGTGTCGGCCCAGGCGCTGCGCGATCTGATGTGGGAAAACCGCGATATTCAGGAGGCGTTGGTCGGGTTTCTCTGCCAGCGGTTCCGAATGGCGCTTGATGTAGCCGAGCAATTCGCCACCTGGTCGCCCAAAGCACGGCTCGCCTGGCGGCTTCTGTCGATGGCGCGAACGCACGGGATCAGCAATCCCGGCAAGCCCGGGATCGAGATACAGGTCTCGCAAGAGGACTTGGCCCCGATGATCAATCTTTCACGTCAGCGCACCAATATCCTGCCTAAGTCCATGGAGCGCGAAGGTCGTATGCATCTTGATTATTGCCGGATCGGGGTGCGCGATCCCGAAGCGATGCAAGCCATTCCCAATGATCCGACCTAGCGGCATCCCGCTCCAGAACCCGGCACTGTCACTTCGGTGACAGTCACCCCCTCTCCCAAAGTTCATGTTTGGCGGCAAAGAACCAGGGAGGGCGCCTTTCATGGCCATTACCGGCTATACGATTCCCGCAACCGCGCTGCATTCGGCATTTCGTGCACAGGGTGTTGACGCGGTCACCACCGTGCCGGATTTCGTGGAACTCGAATTTGCCAAGCCGCCGAAATTCGCCCGCGAAAGCCCGCAGCTGGAATTCCCCGACGCACAGTTCCAGTGCATGGGCCCAGAAGCCCGCGCGATGATGGACGCGCTCGGGGTCACGAAATGAGCCTGAGCTTCGACCATCTTGTCGTGGGCGCAGGTTCGGAGGGATGCATTCTTGCCAACCGGCTGAGCGAAAGCGGCAAGTATAGTGTGGCTCTTGTCGAGGCGGGCGGAAGCGACAAGCATTTCTGGATCAACACCCCTTTGGGTGTCGGTCAGATCCTGTAAAATCCGCGGTTTGCCTGGGACTATTGGACCAACCCCGAAAACGCGCTCAAGGGTCAGAACATCTACTGGCCGCGCGGGCGGGTTCTGGGCGGATCGTCCTCGATCAACGGGATGATCTTCGTGCGCGGCGAGCCCAAGCGCTATGACGAGTGGCGCGATGCGGGCAATGCGGGCTGGGGCTTTGACGATCTCCTGCCCTATTTCAAGAAGCTGGAAGACGCGCCCAAAGGCACCGGCTAACGTCGCGGCCGCGGCGGGCCGGTGACGTGCACTTACGGGAGCTATCGCAATCCTGTCTCGCACAGTTTCATCGAGGCGGCGCAAGGCCTCGGGATCCCCTATAACGAAGACTACAACGGCGCTCGTGCCGATGACGTCGGCTGGCTGCAATTCTCGATCCGCATGGGCCAGCGTTGTTCCACGGCCAAGGCCTATCTGCACCCCGTGATGGGCAGGCCCAACCTGACGGTGATAACCGGCACGCCCTGTGAGCGGGTGACATTTGAAGGCAAGCGCGCCACCGGCATTGTGATCGGCGGAGAAGGCGGGCAGCGGGTCCTGACTACCAACCGCGAGGTTATCCCTTCGGCCGGCCCAATCATCAGTCCGAAGATACTAGAGCTTTCCGGTGTCGGTTCGCCCGAGCTTTTGAAGAAGCACGGGATCGAGGTCCGCCACGCCCTGCCCGGTGTTGGCGAGAACCTCATCAATCATCTGCACACGCGGTTCAACTTCAGGATCAACAAGAAAGTCACGGTCAATAATCTTCTGGCCAACAAGCTTCGTGGCGCGGCGGCGATGTTGAAATACCTTGTCACGCGGCAGGGCTTGATGGCCATTCCCTCGGTCACCGCCCATGCGATGACCAAAAGCCATGACGCCGCGCCCTATGCCGACCTAAAGCTTCAGATCGCGATGTATACGGCGAAGGATCGCTATCTGGATAGTTCCGATGGCCTGCCGACGGATCCTTTCTCGGGGATCGGGTTGGGACAATTCCATATCTATCCGCAAAGCCGCGGCCACGTTCACATCAAATCGGCAGATCCGGCCGATTACACCGAAATGAAGGCCAACTACTTCTCCGCCGAAGGCGATGCCGAGGCGGCGCTGGCGGGGATGCGGAAACTGCGCGAGATTGCCCACCATCCAGCTATTGCGGCCCATATCGTCGACGAGACTGAACCGGCTTCAACGTCGATAGCGATGCCGATCTGCAGTCGCCATTTTCTTCAATGTCATACCGCAGGATCGCGGCCGGTCCGTGACGATCCCCTCAGGCCGACCATGCTTTCGCATTGCTTTTCTTAGGAATTTCAACGCGGCTTTCTTGTCGCGGATCTTGGTGACAAAGCTTCCCAGAACCTCGCCTTCGTGGTCGACAGCGCGCCACAGGTCGTGCCTCTCGCCGTCGATCTTCACGAAAACCTCGTCGAGATGACATTGCCAATGGCTGGACTTCATCCCTTTGATCTTTCGCCTGCGGATCTCATTCGCGAAAAGCGGGCCAAACCGATGCCACCAATATTGGACCGTCTCGTGGCTCACATCGATACTTCGCTCGTGAAGCAGTTCTTCGACATTCCTCAGCGAGAGAGGAAAACGCACATACAGCATCACTGCCAGGCGAATGATCTCGGGGCTCGTCTTGAAGTACTTGAAAGGGGGAGCGTTTGGTCATTCGTGGACGCCACTCGGCGCCCCGCCCCGTCTCAAGCAAAGTTGCTCTGACATATCCCCTCTGCAGACTTCGCCCGTGTCGAAACCGCAGCATAGCCCGGTCGCGGCTGGACAACGGGTGGGAATAGCGTCTAGGACTACCCTTCGCGCCTGCCCTTTGTTGGCGTTTCTAGCCAAAGCGTCCTGCCGTGATTCCCGCCTCTCTCCTACAAGCCACTGTTGACCTCCTGAGCGAGGTCGAAAGCACCGCGCGCCCTGCGGATGCTGTCACCTCTGCTTTCTTCCGGACCCGCCGCCATTTCAGCGACCGGGACCGGGGGGCGATCATGCAACTGCTTTACGATCTCCTGCGGCATCGGGCGCGGCTGGGCTGGTGGCTGAACCGGCTGGGGAGCAGCGGCAACCCGCGCAACCGGTTGGTGACATGGCTGGTGCTGGCCGAGGCGCGGACGCCCGAGCAGATGCGGCGCCTGTTCAGCGGCGCGAAGTTCGCCCCCACCGCCCTGACCGACCGCGAAGAGGCTCTCGCGGCGGCCTTGCAGGGCGGCACGCTCGATCATCCCGATATGCCCGAAGAGGTGCGCCTCGAATGTCCGCACTGGGCGGTTGCCCCGCTGTGGCGGCGCTTTGGCGGGGCCTTCGGGGCGGAAATGGCCGCGACCCTTGCGCCGCCCTCGCTTGATTTGCGGGTCAATCCGATCAAGACGACACGCGACGCGGTGCTGAGCGGCCTGAAAGACCGCGGCCTGGACGCCGAGGCCACCAAGCTCGCGCCGCAGGGCATACGGTTGCCCGAGCGCCTCTCGCTTGCCCGGCTGCCGTGGCTCAAGACCGGCGAGGTCGAGATTCAGGACGAGGGCTCTCAGCTTGTCGCCGCGCTTCTCGATGCCCAGCCCGGCGAGCGGGTCGTCGATTTCTGCGCCGGCGCGGGCGGCAAGACGCTGGCCATCGCCTCGCAAATGAACAACCGGGGCCGGATCGTCGCCTGCGATGTGAACGAGGCCCGCGTGAAACGCTGCGCCGAACGGCTGCGCAATGCGGGCGTGCACAATACCGAGGTGCGGGTTCTGTCGAGTGAATCCGACCGCTGGGTCAAGCGCCACAAGCTCGGCTTCGATCGGGTGTTGATCGACGCCCCCTGCAGCGGCACCGGAACCTGGCGGCGCAACCCCGATGCCCGCTGGCGCGAGACGGGAGAGGACGGGCTGGCCAACCTCGTGGCCCTGCAGGCCCGCATACTCTCCAGCGCCGCGCGGCTGGTGAAACCCGGCGGGCGGCTGGTCTATGCGACCTGTTCGCTGCTGCTTGAGGAAAACGAAGATCAGGTGACGGCCTTCCTTGCGGCCAATCCGGCCTTCCGGCTGCTGCCCTTGGGCGAGGCCGCGCCGGAACTGGCGACGAAGGTCGATGGCGACACCCTGTCCCTCACCCCCGCACGCCACGCGACCGACGGCTTCTTTGCCGCTGTCCTGCAGCGCGAGGCCCCGGTGGCTCAGCCGTCAGGCGACAAAGCCTGATCCGACCCGAAACTACTTCTTCGGAAACGGCACACCCTTGGTGGTAAACTTCATCGGCCGGGAATTGGGGCGCGAGGGGCGCTTCTTGTCGCTCCCCTGCCCTGTCCCGACAGGCTGATAGGCGGGGACGAGCTGATTGGGGCGCGGCCCGATCAGGTCGGCGCGGCCCATGGATTTCAGCGCCTCGCGCAAGAGCGGCCAGTTCTCGGGATCGTGGTAGCGCAGGAAGGCCTTGTGCAGCCGCCGCTGGCGCCCGCCGCGCACCGTCTCAACCTGTTGCGAGCCGCCGCGGCGCACCCCATGGAGCGTATTGACGCCGGTATGATACATGGCCGTCGCCGTCGCCATGGGAGAAGGCAGGAAGGTCTGAACCTGATCGGCGCGATAGCGGTTCTTCTTCAGCCAAAGCGCCAGATTGACCATATCCTCATCGGTTGTGCCCGGATGGGCGGCAATGAAATAGGGGATGAGATAGTATTTCTTCCCCGCTTTCGCCGCCGCCGCGTCGAACATTTCCTTGAAACGGTCATAGGTGCCAATGCCCGGCTTCATCATCACATCGAGTGGCCCGCGCTCGGTATGTTCCGGCGCGATCTTGAGATAGCCGCCGACATGGTGGGTCACCAGTTCCTCGATATACTCGGGGCTCTTCACCGCAATGTCATACCGCACACCCGAGGCCACCATGACTTTCTTGATCCCCTTGACCTCGCGCACCTTGCGATAGAGGCGGATCAGGTCGTCGTGGCTGGTATTGAGGTTGGGGCAGATATCGGGAAAGACGCAGGACGGCAGACGGCAGTTCTTCTCGATATTGGGATCCTTGCAGGCCATGCGATACATATTCGCGGTCGGCCCGCCGATATCCGAGATCACGCCCGCAAACCCCGGCGTCTTGTCGCGGATCAGCTCGATCTCGCGCAGGATCGAGCCTTCGGAGCGGCTCTGGATGATGCGGCCCTCATGTTCGGTGATCGAACAGAAGGTGCAGCCGCCAAAACAGCCGCGCATTACCGTGACCGAGGTCTTGATCATGTCATAGGCCGGAATCTTCGCATCGCCATAGGAGGGATGCGGCACCCGAGCGTAAGGCAGGTCGTAGACGGCGTCCATCTCCTCGGCACTCAGCGGAATGGGCGGCGGATTGAGCCAGAGGTCACGGTCGCCATGCCGCTGGACCAGTGGGCGGGCGTTGCCGGGGTTGGCCTCGCGATGCAGCACGCGGCTCGCGCGGGCGTAGGCATCCTTGTCGGCCTCGACCAGTTCGAAGGATGGCAGGCGGATCACGGTATCGCCGGGCATACGCTTGGCCGCCTCGTCGGCCGAATCCAGATCATCGGCGGGCAGCTCGTCATAGCCCTCCGGCACCGGCCGGAAGAGCGCGACACCACGGATATCGCAAAGGTCGCGCGGGGCTTCGCCGGCGGCCAAGCGGTTCGCCACCTCGACCACCGCACGTTCGGCATTGCCGTAGAGCAGAAGATCGCCCTTGGCATCGGCCAGGATCGACCGGCGCACCTTGTCGGACCAATAGTCGTAATGCGCGATGCGGCGCAGCGAGGCCTCGATGCCACCCAAGACCAGCGGCACGTCCTTATAGGCCTCTCGGCAACGTTGCGCATAAACGACGGTGCAGCGGTCGGGCCGCTTGCCGCCCTCGCCGCCGGCCGTATAGGCGTCGTCATGGCGCAGCCTGCGGTCGGATGTATAGCGGTTGACCATGGAATCCATGTTGCCGCCGGTGACGCCAAAAAAGAGCCGCGGGCGCCCGAGCGCCCGGAACGGCTCGGCCGAGGTCCAATCGGGCTGCGAGATGATGCCGACGCGAAAGCCTTGCGCCTCAAGCACCCGCCCGATCAGCGCCATGCCAAAGCTCGGGTGATCGACATAGGCATCGCCCGTCACCAGAACGATGTCGCACTCCTCCCAGCCGAGCGCCGACATCTCGGCGCGGCTCATGGGCAAGAAGGGCGCCGGGCGATCGCCGGCAGAGGTGCGGGTGAGCAACTGTGTCATGATTTTCCGGGGGTGGCCATTCCTCAACCCTATAGGCGCAGGGCGAGGTAAACTCAATTCGCATTGCTGCACGGTCGAAACTACGCCCGCGGACGTATTTGCATCTACCACATTGGTGGGTGCTGACGTCAGACACACGAAAACCTCGTCGAGATGCCTCTTCAAATGGCTCGTTCTCATCCCTTCGATCCGGCGTTTCCGGATCTCGTTGGCGAACATCGGGCCGAACCGACGCCACCAGTAGCGCACCGTTTCATGGCTGATATCGATGCCGCGTTCGTGCAGCAAGTCCTCCACGTTTCGCAGTGACAGTGGGAACCGCACATATAGCGCCACAGCCAAGCGGATGATCTCGGGGCTGGTTTTGAATTACCTAAAGGGAGAGCATTTGGTCATGCCCGGACGCTACCCGGCGCCCTACCCCGACTCAAGCGAAGTTCCTATGACAAGACCCCTTTAGGTGCTTGGGATCGAGATTCTCGTTCACCACAGCAGCGCTTTTACAAAGTCCGTCAGCTACTTTGACATCCGGCACCACATGGCTTCTTTGCGCAATTCCCAGACAACGGCTAGTGCCTTGATTGGCTCTCGATCAATTCGCTTATTCTCTCAGCGATCAAGAAGCTCGCGATGCGCGATGGGTGTATTCTGTCGAACGATAAATAGTTTCTTGCTCCGAATGGAACCAGATCGGCGAGCGAGACAAAGTATATGTCGGGATTTGATCTTGCGAATAGCTCGATGCGCCGTTCCAGTTCATCACCATCCGCCTTACAGTGTTCAATCGGCGTATCTATCCCCGGACTCCGCAAATAGCCAACATAGATAACCTTGGCTCCTCCGTCTCTGGCCCGCAACAGCAGATCGGCGATCATGCCAGAACGTCCATCGGACGAGATGATCGTATTGAGGCTGTTTTCACACCTGCGACAGCCGCACCCGAGCCATAGATCGTTGCCGCCGCCATTGGCGACAACCCAGTCCCAATCCCCCTCGGAATATTGGCGATCAATGCCTCCAGTCATTAGAAAACTGGCGATTGTCGAGCGGTCCACTACTTCGGCCCCGGAAATCATCGACATTACGTCTGCCACACTGCCATTTCCTACGGAATTCCAGGCCATCAAGGAATCGCCAATCGCAAGTATCTTTTGATTTCTACCTTCGGCGCAGGCGTATGCGGCCGGCATCAGGCCAATCAAAACCGCGAACAGAGGGGCGACTATATTGAGCATATTGAGCATATGTCGAAGGCAGCTTCCATAGATCAAACTTCCAGACAAATGTGGCGTGACAATGTCAACTTCCTTGAAAAAGATGAATAGCGCGCACCCCAAACAGAATGGGGCTTCGCTTTCTTCGACTGACGATTTCTTCGAATACCAAGGCTTCGCTACGGCGTGATAAAACGCGGGGGGGCATGCCTGATCCTAATATCTAACATCATCTCCCCCCTAGGTTGTGTACCATCCTACATTTGCCCTTTTTCTTTGCAACAACCCATTATAGTCTGGGGGCAGCAAAGCCCCACACTTGGAGGTAAGGCTATCCGATCGCTACTTAGGTTTTCTCCAAGTCGAACCGCCCTCATCGCTTTCGTTGTTTGTTTTGTCTTGGTGGGTGCAGCAAGGCACTGGGCGAATCTTGCCTGGCAGGCCCGCGGTAGCGAGCAGTTCGAACAGCTGGTCGTGGAGCAACAATCCGAGATTGTTTATCAGTCAGAGCGGCTTGGAAACACTCTCGCACCGGTGGCGGACCATTGGAGCGCGAATGGCGTCATAGATCGTGATGATCTCCAGACTTTCTACACCCTCATGTCCAATGACGCCTTGTATTCTTCACTTCGCGGCATCGGGGTCATTGTCGCGGAACAACCCTCAGGCGCGGAGTTTCTGATTGAAACAGTTGTGCCGGTCGGCGCAAGTATCGGATTGTCCAGCGCAACTATCACAAACATGCCGACGCTGGCAGAAGCAGCAGCCGCGGCTCGAACCACCTCACAGCCCCAACTCTTCCATAGTGGGACTAGCAATGCTGAGGGAGACTTCTTTCTAATTCAGCCTGTTCTTGGCAATGCCAACGAACAAGGTTCGCAAGCGATCAACGAGCGTCAGAGCTCTTTCCTCGGCTGGCTGCTGGCACCAATAGATACAGAAAGATTTTTCGAAGCATCAAATATGCTTTTCAGGAAAGAGTTGGGCATCATGGCATATTTCGATGTCGAAATGCCGGCCCATTCGACCGTTCCAGTGAGCAATGTCAGCGGAGAGGCGGCACACGACGCCAAATTCACTGACACAATCGAAATTTCTTTGTTCGGGCTGGGATGGAAGATTGAGGCCTATAGCCTGCCTGATCTCGAGAGGCTGGCAGAAAACCCCGTTCAAGGGATGCAGCTTCTGGGCACAGCTATTGTGTCTGTAGCGATTGCAGTCTTGTTTCAAGTGCTCTCAGAGCGCGTCAAGGTCGTTCGACGGCTGGTCAAAGAGCGAACTCGCGAACTTTCACGTCGGCAGCGACAACAACAATCCATCCTGGACAACGCGCTTGCCGGGATCATATCGATCGATAGTAGCGGTGAGATCTTGTTTCAAAACCGCTACTCCAGCGACCTTTTGAACCCGAACAACAACACCCCGGCCCCCAAGTACATATATGAGCTAATACCAGACATTGATTGCGTCTTGCTCAAAAGCGAGAAGCCGATTTCCTTTGACGAAGTTTTGGTGGCCGGACGGACTTTGCGGATTGGCGGTTCTCGCTGGAGCGCGCACCAGGAACACGACCGCATTACTCTCATAGTCCTGGATATCACCGACCAAATCGACACACTCCTTCGGTTTGAAGCCGTTCAGAAACGCCTCGATGCAGCAGTTTCAAGCTCGGAAATCGGCGTTTTCGATTTGGATCTTGCAAACAACGTATCCATCGTCTCGGAGACTTGGCTTAGAATGATGGGGCTGGAAAACGTCCCACCCGATTTCGATGCACAAGCCTACTTCCTTGCGTGCCTGCATGAGGAAGATCGCAAAGTGGTAGAAGCCGCGGACCTCGCCGTTATTGAAGGGAGGGCCAAGCGTTCAATCGCCGAATACCGCATCACCATACCAGGCCGCGGCGAGCGATGGATGCGATCAGACGCAGCGCTGCTTGAGAAAGGGGTCGACAATACACCCACTCGATTTGTCGGCACCCAGATCGACATCACCGACGAAAAGAGGGCGCAGGCCTCGCTGTCGGCCAGTGAGGATAGGTTCCGACGAATCTTCCATAACGCGCCAACGGGGAATATGCTCGTCAATCTCGACTTTGAGATCATTGAATTCAATCAAGAGATGGGGAGACTTTTCAGCCAAGCGTTGCGACTATCCGGCAAGACCCTTTTGCTTTCGCAAGTATTTGGGAACAGTTGGCGCGACCTCGAGGTCAGATTGCACGACCTGACAAGTCGGGAAGACGCCCGCATCAGATCAGAGCTTTGTATCGAGTGGGCCGACGATATGGTGGCTTGGCTCGATGTTGATGTGAGTTTGTTTCAGGACCCGGTAACAAACCAGCCAATCTTCTTCTTTCAGATCATCGACACAACACGTCTTCACGCGGCCGACAGAGCCAAGGACGAGTTTCTGGCGACCGTGAGCCACGAATTGCGCACACCGATCACATCGATCAAGGGTGCCGCAGGTTTGCTTGAGGTGTCGTCCAAGGAGCGGATGAACCCAACCGAGACCCGTATGCTTGAGATCATAAACCGGAATGCCGATCGGGTGACCGAGCTTGTCTCCGATATTCTGGACATCGAGAGCCTGAGGACCGGAACGGTCGAAGTTGATGTGGCCCCCGAACCTCTCGATCAAATACTGGAGGAAACGGTGCATGACCTCCGACCCTACGCCGAAAAGTTTGGGGCCAATCTAGTAATTGAGACTCGCGAACGCGGCTTTCAAATTCTTGCAGACCATAGGCGGGCTGTGCAATGCCTTACCAACCTCGTGTCCAACGCCTGCAAGTATGGAGATCACAGCTCTCCGGTTCTGATCCGCACCGATTTGGACAAAGGTTCAAAGGTATGTGTCGAAGTCATCAATCAGGGGCTCGGTGTCCCAGAACCGTTCGAGGACAGACTTTTCACAGCGTTCTCTCGGGCCGACACCTCAGACACAAGAAAAACTGGCGGTACGGGGCTCGGCTTAAAGATCACCAAAGAACTGATGTCTCGAATGGGTGGCGATGTGACCCACCACCGAGACCCCAAAGGCCGCACTGTCTTCACCCTATGCTTTGTGCGAGCCGAATAGCTTGCACTGACCTCGCTGCGCCCACCATTGCGAGCCAAAGCCCCAATAATTTCCCTGCGATTAATTGATTGTTTCCCCAAATGGCCTCGGTTTTGACCGATTTCGGGCCGCAAATTACCCAATCTACCAGGAATATTGATGATCGGCACAACCGCCAAACAGCACGTTTTCTGAGCTTTTCGCGATGTTTCGGGATAATTCTGGGTAGTAAGACATGACTTTGATGGCGCTCAAACAGGCTTTGCAAGTTGCTCTGACGTTCTTTGCGTCGACTCACCTTGCTCCGGCGCTTGGTCTCGACGGGTTGAACGACCGCTTGCCATTCACGATCCCCATCTCCTTGGTGCTCCTGCTGTTTCTCCTCGTCACGATGTATTTGGAAAGGCGCCGCCGGACGCGGCAAGACAGCAGCAACCAGATGTTTGCACAAGCCACTCTGGCACTGTTTAAACACTCCATGGTTAGCTTTTCGAACCTCGAAGGCAAACTCAGTTTTGCAAACGAGAATTTGCTTCGGGCTACTCAATTCGAAATGGATGAACTGGTAGGGAAATCAGATCGCGTCCTGTTCCCCCTCGATGAGCGCGACCGCTTTGACAAGATTAAGTCAAACATCTCGTCGGGATCGCCTTGGCAAGGCGAAATTCAGATTTGCAGCAAGTCAGGCAAACCAATTTGGGCCAGCGCCACGATCATGCCATTCCTCAATGGTAAGGAGCAGATCGAAGGATACTTTCTCGTATGCAGCGACATTACGAACACAAAGGTTACACAGACCCAGAAGACGATTTTTGAGGCGCTAGAAACGCTTCAAGACCAAGTTCTTGTGCTGGATTTGCAGTCACTGGAAGTGTGCTACATGAACCGTGCAGCGATCGAGTTTAGTGCTGTGACCGGCGATTCCTACGTCGGCAAGACACCTTCAGACCTATCAATGGGCTATTCAGATAGTTCTTTTAGACAAGCTATCGCTCCGGTGATCGAGGGCGAGAAGGAGTTCGTCGAACTCCCCGCCAGAATTGGGTCGCGAGACTTCGAGTTGCGCGTTCAAGCCATCGACAACCTCTCAGCGACCAGGAAGCTGATGATTGTGATGATCGATCTGACTGCGTGGAAAGAGGCGGAACGCCAAAAAACCGAGTTTGTTTCAAACGTCAGCCACGAATTGCGCACCCCGATGACCTCAATCAAAGGCGCGGTTGGGCTCATTCTTGCCGGTAGCACCGGCGAGGTGCCACCCAAAGCACGGAAAATGCTGGAGATAGCACATCGCAACGTTGACAGGTTGGTCAACCTCATCAACGATCTCTTGGACCTTGAAAAGCTGACCGCTAAGGAGATGGTGTTCGAGTTCGCTCCGGTCAATGTTGGTGAACTTCTGCGCGAGGCGGCTCTGGCAACCGAAGGCTATGCCAACCGCTTCGATGTCAAAATTTGCATGGAAAACGTGTCAACGCGCGTCATCGCAGAGATCGATTCCGATCGCACCTTACAGGTCCTGACCAATCTGTTGTCGAATGCCATCAAGTTCTCCAAGCCCGGTGGACAGGTCGAGCTGACATTGGAAGCGACGGACACAGACTTCACAGTCGAGGTTCAAGACCACGGCGACGGAATTGCGCCTGAACGGCAAAAAGACATCTTTTGCCGTTTTTCTCAAATCGGTGGCGATAAGTCCTCGGTCGTTCGCGGCACAGGATTAGGGCTTTCCATCGTGAAAGAGATCGTCAACCAGCAGGGTGGCCAAATCTTTGTCGAAAGCGCCCTTGGTGTTGGTTCACGGTTCAGTGTAGTTTTCCCGCTAAAAGGCGCCCGCAAAGGCACTGAATCTCTAGGCGCAAGCGCCGCATAAAAGGTTGAAATCGATGATACGCATTCTCCAACTTGAAGACGATCCCGATATTCTCGAGATATGCGAAATGGCTCTTGGTATGGAGGAAGACTTAGTTCTCCTGCAATGCACGTCTGGCGATGAGGCCATCGCCAAAGCACAGGAATTCAAGCCCGACCTGCTGCTATTGGACGTAATGCTACCAAATATGTCAGGAACCGTTGCGCTCGAGCATCTGAGAAAACTATCAGGTCTTGAAACAGTGCCAGCTGTCTTCTTCACAGCGAGGCTTCAGAATGGTGAGGTCAGCGCGCTGCTAGCTCGGGGTGCTTCAAAAGTGATTTCGAAGCCGTTTGATCCATTATCGCTGGGTCAAGAAATCATAGAAGTCGTCAATCGCCGCTAGGCAACACCGTCCGAAGGCTGTTGGAGCCCGGCCGCAGTTCTAATGACCTCGTCCAGGAAATCTTCGATTGATCGTTTGATCTTTGCGACAGAGGTCAACTTCTGTTCACTAAACCGAATTATCTCTGCCTCAGCGTTCTGAGCCCTCGCGCCAAGGGCAGTGAAACCCAGCGTTCCGGCAGAACCTGCAATGCTGTGAAGCGCTCTCTGCGCTTGAAAAGCCATTTCACCTGGCGGTTCCGAAGCGCCGCTTTCCAAGATTTCCAAGAGATCTTCGAGCACTAGGATCTTTTGATCGAGCCGCGCAAGAAAGCGCGAACGGATCTGGCTCAACCCCGGAAGTTCGGCAATATCGGCCATTAGCCAACCTCGTCCTGGTGGCCCGTAAACCAGAAGTCATCTAGCCTTTTCTCAATGTCCATAGCTTCGCGCTCCGCACTTTGATGCGCGTCGGCTAGCGCGTCGCATATCGATCCAGTTGCGCGCCAGACCAAACGCAAGAAAGCTCCGCACGCGACGCGCAATTCAAGAGGGTCGCCGTTAGAAAACCGAAGATCCATTCTCTGAATCTGAAGATTGATCCGATTCACTAGTCCACGCAGATCCGGTTTGTAGCCTCCATGAATAACACAATCGAACGTCCCATTTCCACCATAGGCCATCAGGAATTGTTCGGGCTTGAGACAGTCTGAAATAGCCTCAGCAACGTCTGCGATCATACTTTCGAACTCGAATCCACTACAGCGCTCATGCAGCTCTTCGATCCGCCGAATGGAAATCGCAAATACGCCCGAACCAAACAGATTGCCACGAGATAGCTGCGTTAGGTAGTTGGTCAAAGCGTTCGGCTCTACCAACCCATCCACATCGAAAATGGAAATCGGATCGAGGATGTTGACCTTACCGTCGGTCGCATTCACCTTATAGGCTGTACGAGAAGACACATACAAAGATTCCTCGAGAGACATAACACTCTGGGTTCTCTGATGCGCGATCCGTATGCGGGTCTGCACTTCACCGATATCAAAAGGTTTGGTCAGATAATCCGTCGCTCCGGCCGCAAAGGCTGAATCGATGTATCGCTTGTCTGACATTGCGGTGATCATGACGATCGGCGTAAGCCGATATTGATCGATTGTCCGAATTTCTGCGCAAAGCTGAACGCCGTCTTTGACCGGCATTTGGATGTCCAACAAGAAACAGTCGAACGGTGTTTCCGAGTTGGCAATTACTTCCAGAGCTTCGTCCGAACCAGGAGCGGAGGTCAACTCAAACTCAGGCATCTGGGCGACAATCGCGTCCAGAATTTCCAGAATGATTGGATCATCATCAACCGCTAGAATACGCATATGTGACCCCGCTTTCTTTTTGCACTTGAACCGGTCGTCGCCCTTCACGACTCGAGCCTCAAGGCGTTGGCTTGCGAAGCAAGATTGTTGCAGCTTATGGCAACTATATGACGTGGAACGTCAAATTAGCAAGAAAGGCTCACATCCATAGATTGTGTTGCGGTCAAGATACACTATCGGTATGCAATTGCATAGAAATTCAGCTTTCTGACCCGCGGCCCAATGGGCCACTCTTTTGGATGACAAGCTCGCACAGTTGCCGATGCTCATGACGGTTTCTGCGTTGGAAGAACAAAGGTTATCTTGCTTCCATTCTTCCCATCGCTTTCCGCCCAAATTCTTCCGCCATGCATCTCTATGATGCTGCGTGCAATCGAAAGACCGAGCCCGACGCCCCCTGCCCTACGTGTCGACGAACTGTCGATTTGAGAGAACCGTTCGAAAATCGCCTCAAGTTTGCTAACTTCTATTCCACGCCCGGTATCTGTCACTTCGACGATGATCCTGACATCTTCTAATCGACTACTGACCAGGATTGAGCCCTCATCCGTAAACTTGATCGCGTTTGACAACAGGTTGCTCAAGACCTGGCGAAGTCGAACACTATCCGCCCGCACCCATGCCCCTTCAACCCCGCCCGCGAAATTGAGGGCGATCCCCTTCTCTTGAGCCGATACGGCGAAATCACCCACTACAGCTTTGAGATGGGGATCAATGAGAACCTCTTCGAGGTTGAGGATCATCTTTCCAGCGTCGATCTTTGATAGATCGAGAACATCATCAATCAACTCGGTCAGGAAATCGGCCGAGCGAACAATCTTTTGGCCATAGCTCGACATTTCCGCTATGACAGACTCCGCCGCTTGTTGGGGGCTCGCCGGCCGGTCTCCAGTGCCTCTGATTTCTGAAAGGAGGCGCCTTACCGACTTCATCCGTTGGGGCGCTGTCAAGAAGGTCGCATAGCCTTTGACCACAGAAAGTGGCGTCCGAAGCTCGTGGCTCATCACGTTGAGAAAATCGGATTTCGCTCGGTTTGCCCGTTCTGCTTCTTCCTTGGCATTTATGAGTTCAGTGATGTCAACCCGAAAGCCGACCACGCCGCCATCCGGGGTCCGCGTTTCATTGATTTTAAGCCAGGTTCCATCGGGCAATTTCTGTTTGAGCGAGGCATCAGCGCGCCGATGTGCAGCCATCCGCGACTTGATCCATTCTTCCTCGCGTCCGGCCGATTCAGGGTATTGGCCCTGAGCCACACCGTATCGCAGAATGCTCTCGAAAGTTGCCCCGCTTTTGATAGCCGGCTCGGATAGGCGATAGAGCGCCCGATATTTCGCATTGGAAACGATCAACCGATCGTCGGCATCGTAATAGGCAAAGCCGTCTTCGATTGAGTCTATTGCATTCATCAGCTGTGTGCGGGCCTCAAGCCTCTGTCGAATGGCAAGGGCCATCGCCAGAGCAAACCCAACAAGAACCACTCCGAACCCGAAGAACTGACTCCGCACCATGAGGTTTGCACCGTCGCTAGACGACCAACCTCCCACCGGAACGGCTCCAATGGTCCAAGAGCCCTCGTTGACTCGGACCTCATACAAGACGGGCTCTTGCTCAAAAATCTCGGCGCGGCCAAAAAACAACTCGCCCTTTCCGCCCTCGGCGTCTCTTCCGAGGATTGCGAATTCAGTGGACACATTATCGATCAGTCCAGCTGCGCGATAAACGGACTGCGCGTCCAAAACGACCGAGACGATCCCCCAAGGGTTTCGCAGATTGGAAACTTCATCGGTAACAAAAACAGCACCGCGTGAGATGAATGCTTGCCCGCCCTGGACGAGATCAACCGGGCCAGCCAAAACTATGCCTTCTTCCTCAACGGCGCGCACAGCGGCGTCTCGCTGCTCGTCATTGTTGGCATAGTCGAGACCAATTGCAGTCTCATTGCCTTGCAGCGGGTAGACGAATTTCACGATCAAGTCTGGCGCGGCTGCGACGTGTCGGATCTCGGGGAAGACTTCAATTTGTGTTGCCGCCAAAGAGGAGAATTTCGCCTCGTCTAGCATCGGCGCCGAACTGATTTCTTTGACCAGAAGCCTTGTGGCAATTGCGGACCTTTCCGCAATATTTTGCAACTGGCTGCCGACCTCGGTAAGATCGGCCCTCGTATCGCTGCGCGCCTCAGATACGCGGCGATCTTCAATGGCATTCTCAACATACCAAAAGAGCGCAGCTACAGACGCTCCGACTACGAGTGTAATCCCGGCGTAAGTCAGCCTCCAGTAAAGACTACTCTTTTTCAAGACAGATTACCCAAAGTCAGTCCTCTGGACTTTATCTTGTCAGTCCACGTAGTTAGGCGTCGGCCGCTGCCTAACAGCATATTCGCCGATCGGCTGAAGATGCAACCAGAACACAACTTAAGATTGCCAATCTTTTCTAGTTCCTACAGCTACCAGCAAATCAAGGACTTAAAGCCCCATCTCTCGCAACTGGAACAGGACAAAACCTTCGCTGCGCGGGGCAAATGACAAGACGCCAGAATTCAGCAAAGACTAGCCGAGAAAAGGTATCTCGTAATTATTCGCACGCTGGATATAGGTTACGATTGAGGTTCCATAGGGATCGCGCAAATCCAACTGACCGCCCGAAGAGATAAACTCCTTTAAAGCGCCCGCTCCAAGTAGATGGCTTGCAGCCAACATTCCGCTTGCAGTCAGAGTAAGTTGACCCACTTTCTTGCCTGCGTAGTCGTCTATTGAGTGCATCTCAATATATGACCACATCACCCTTAGCCATTCTTGCATCAGGCGGTCTTGAACCTCAGGGTTGGCAAGAAAATCATTCGCCGAGCGTATGCCATATTTGCCGGTCCAACCCCCACCAAAGTCATTGTCATAAGGATCACGATCGCGGCGAACCAATCCAAGATCGATCAACGCAGCTTCGCCGAACTGATAGGCTCCCAGAAAATTCAGGGTATTCACGGCCTGATAATCGCCGCCGGATTCCAGAAGCCGCATAGTGACCAGAAATGCTGCAAATGTGTTCATCGCTGGAGCCCGTTATCGTGCCGCCGGTTCGATCCCGGGGCCCTCGAAAACCACAATGAGCAGTCGCTGGCCGTCGTCAGTCCGGAACCCGGATCGCTTGCCTAGCCTTTGTACTGGCATCGGCGATCGTAGGGCAAGTCTGGGGCATTTTTGAGACGCCCGGGCCAACGGTCTAGCTCCGATCTTGAGATTGGGTTTCGGGCAACCTGGCATCTCCGGTTCGCGCAAGTTTCTGCCAGCCGCGCATCTGCCCCTTGATCGCGTGCAAGATCGAGCGAAAAGACGAAACATAAAGCAATTGCCGATACCCAAACCGCAACAGCGGCACCAGCGCCACAAGCCTCCAATCGCCTTTGCCATCGAACCAAAACGCCGCCACAACCAAGCTTGCATCGGCAAGCACGATAAGAAGCAGAGAGGCCAAAAAGAACGGTGAGATTTCCAGAACTGCTGCGGTCTCGCCTAGCCAGAGGTGGATTATGCTGTCAACGACCAGAAGAACCAAAAAACCATCTACGATAGGAAATACAACGCTCGAAGTAACCCGGAACCACAAGGCATCAATGATCGAGACAATCCCGACACTCCTGCCCTCGAAAATGCTGCGCGCGTGTTTGCGCGAGACCTGAAGCATCCCCAAAGACCAGCGCAGCCGCTGTTTGAGGAATGCAGATGCGGTTTCAGGCACCTCGGTATAGGAAACTGCCTTGGGCTGAAACGCCACCTTGTAGCCTGCCCGGTGAACAGCGACGGTCAGATCCGCGTCTTCTGTAATGGTCTCGCCAGAAACCAGCCCGGCCTTTCTGACAGCCTCGACCCGCCATGCACCAATGGCACCAGGTACAACCAGAATCCCGTCAAATACTTCGTAGGCGCGGCGCATGACGCTTTGGCTGATCAAATATTCGAGCTTCTGGCAAAGCGCGATGAAATTGATCGGATTTCCAACCTCCACAGTCCCGGCAACGGCACCGACCCTTTCGTCTTTGAATGGCCGCATCAGATACATAAGGGCATTGGGATCAAGCAAAGTATCGGCATCGACGACCACGAAGAATTCGGTATCTATCAAATCGATTGCCGCATTTTCCGCATACCACTTCCCATGATTGGACTGACAGATCAACGCGACCCTATCCTCGCCATGGAAGGCAGAACGCAAGACATCGACTGTTTCATCAGTTGATCCGTCATCGATCACGAGCACCGAAAGGTTTGGATAGCGCGAAGCCAGGATTGATCGAACTGTTCGTTCGATAACTGCCGACTCGTTATAGGCCGGAACAATCACTGTAACGGTTGGCTCAAAGGCTGGCCCAATTCGAAAACGATCGCGCCAAAAGAGGGCCAGCCCAAGAAAGGCCGGAGCCCGAAGAGCCACGACCAGCGCCAAGAGAGTGACGAAACTCTCAACCCCCCGCCAACTGATGCGCAAGAATGCGTAGACCAAATCATCGCTCTTGCGCGGAGATGACCTTACTGTCGGTTGTAGAGATTCCCGCTCTGTTCCCGCAATATCAGGAAGGCTCAGGATCGCGATCCCGTCATCTTCTACTGCGTCCAAAACTTCATCAAGCACTCTGGCTGCTCCGGTCGCAATGCCTTGCGACAGATCGAAGCGGAGTATCTGGATATCCTCAGTCAGTATCCGTTCCTGAACCAAATCGACATAGGCTCCATTTTCCATTGGGTCTGAAGGGGCGGTGAGACCGATCCTGATCGGAAGCAATCCTGCCGACTGGCTTTTGTACAGTTGGTCAAGCTCAGCGATCGACTTGATATTCTCACTGGCGACACCGGGTTCGCGAACGATCAGCGCGACGATACCCAAGTGATGAGCCAGCGCGTGTTGGGTAAGCTTGGTTCTAATCCGGAGAAAGACAGATTTGGTGTGGGACAAATGCGGCCGGATGCGTGTCAGAAGCGCAACCGTATGGCCCTGTGCTACAATGCGTTCAATCTGATCCTTACGGAAAAGCACATCAGCGACATCGAGAAAGAAAGTGGCCTCGACAGCTCTGGCCGACAGGCTTGCCAAGATGCTGTCCATAACTTCAGGTGGGCCGACTCCGTCGAAGGTAATTGCGACCGTAGCACGATCCGCTTGACCGATCAGATCTATCTGCGAGGGCGCCGGGAAGGCGTCGTAGATCACATCTTCCAATTTCCCATCGGTCGTGAAAATGGCCCTGCGCGAACCAAGCTGAGAACCGCTCGCCAAGACCGGAAATGGCCCATCTCCAACAACAGCGACGAAGTTCGAAAGATCAATGTCACGCGGTAGATTGGACAGGCTGTTGTCAGCTTCCCAAAAGGTTGGATCTTCTCCACCGATTGGCCACAAAATAGCGCCCCCAGAGCCGCCAATAGCGTCAAGCCCGGCCAAAAGCGTGGCCGCGTCTGGAACCCAAAAGTGAGTTGGTCTTCCTGATCTATCGACAAAGTAGAGCTTGATTGCGTTCTCCGCGGAAATGAATGCTTGGACCGCACCGTGTTTGGAAGCCGAGAGCATCGCTTCAGGATAGGTGAGCGAGTCCGAAGTTATCCATCCTGACTTCCAGACCGTTGCCTTTGTGGCGAGGGCCATCCTAAGCTTCCCAGGCGGGATATCCGCCTCTAGCCGCGCGATGTGTGTTTGGCTCCAACTGATTGGCGCTGGGGCATGAGCCGGCGAGGGGCTGTCTTGCTTCAGAACCGCAATGATCCTGTCGCTTAGCGCAATAACAGCAGGATCTAACAGAAAGTCGGCACTTGCCGTTCCGATTAGGCAGGTTTGGAGACCCGACCCCGAAACGGCCGATCTCAGTTGGTTGGCCAGAGCCAAAGCCCCCCAGATCGGTGGCTCAACCAGAGTCGTTAGGTCAAGACAGAGGCCCGCAACTCCCGCCCTTTCGGCCGCTTCCAGTTGGGCTTCCGACAGCAGACCGTTCGTCTTGGTATAATCCAGCAACTTCTCGATATCCGCCCCAGACTGCACGGGAATGACCGACCACAGTTTGGGACGGTCGGCGAAACGGCTCGGATCTTGGTATTTCTCGATGGGGAGCGAAAAGGGATTGGGCCCCGCGGCGACGGTGGCGTTCACCCCATTTTCACCTAGAACATGACCGGCAAAATATACGTCGTCCAGCTTCCCACAATGGAGGGACAAAGCGGCAATAGCCGCGCGGTCCCCGGCCGGAACAAAGGCCGAAAGGCCGGAACTCGGTCTGTTCTTGAGCCAGGCATTATCTTCACAACTTGGCGAACGACCTTCGTCCAGCTCAAGCACTGTCAGATTGGGGGAGGGATCTTGGCCAACCACGATTTCCAGTCCGATCGGCAACGAAGCCCCATCGGGGCGGCTGTAGTTATTGATCCTGTAAAAGAATTCGCCGAAGACAAGGATACCGAGGACCATCACCACAAGCAGCGAGACATCAAAGATCCTCCTTCGCCGTCCGCTCTTGTCTTCAAAGACCAGACGGACCGGCGCCAAATCTTCCCGATTTCTTGGCTTCAGTTCTCGCACTCATCCTCCATGCAAAGGTTATGGCGTCCTTTTGCCCCAATATCTAGCGGTGCAGCCCGGATGTGTTACATATACTTTGAATAGGTAAGATCCCTGAAAGGATTGCGCCCGGGTGCCACACTGCAACATATCAAACATCAACCGCCGCACCTTGTTCCTGTCCGCGACAGCAGCTGCAATAGCGACGCGCCTCGCTGCGCAGAATCCGAGTAGATCGGCCGCAATCGTCGTGCTTCTGGAAAGCATCGATCCCAATCTGCGAGCTGATCAACTAGAAGCCATAGTGCGCGAGTTCACTTCCCGAGGAGTGCCGACGGCGATCGAAATTGGGCCTCAAATGCCACGGGAGCAGGTGGCGGTATTGGGCTCACTACAACTCCAACAACCCTGGCTTGTCGAATGTGCCGGCGTGCTCGAAATGGAGGCTGAATCTCCAAGGTATTTTGTACTCCGTGCAGCGTCAGATCTCAAGTCGGATCTGGCTTACCGCGGCTGGCCCAAAGAAGCGGCGATGCCGTGTTGTGTTCCTGCGTCGCCTGTGTCTGAGGGCAATTCCTATGCCTTGCGTGCGGCAGGATTCAGAATTCGGATCTCTCGCATTTCTGGCGATTTGCGCGGGCCGACTACAATCCGGCAGACGGATTGGGGGCAAATCGAGATCGCGGGCGGAATTAGTCAGGGTCTAGGTTCGAGCCAACCTTTGCCGGCCTCTCTGCCAGTGGCTAACGATACCCTGTTTAGGCTTTCGGTTTCCGCTTCTGACCGTGCCGAGGATGCCGCAAAGTGGGCTGAGGCGCTTCGAATGCTTTTTTCGAGCGGCACAAATGTTGTTACCAGACCTTCAGACCTGCTCGGCTTGTTTGGGGGGGGGACATCTTCGTTCCTGAGCTGCGTTGTCGATGCAGAAGGAGAGTATGGGTCGGACGGCCCGGTCGCTCAATTTCTGGCCGATCTTCAGACCGAGGGCCTGCCCTACGGCTTGATTGCCGAACCCGGTTTACCAGAACCAAATCCTTTGGGCGTTTGCGGCCCGAACAACCAGATCTCCCTCGACAGTCTCTTGAGGAATTGTGTCGTAGCCGACCGTGATGAAGACGACCTTCTACTGGCCCCAGATATTCGTATTGTGCTCGTCAAACCTGGCGCAGACATCGCGTGGACCGGACAACGCAACGACGGCCGATTTCAAGTCGCTTTGGCTGAATGGGCAGAAGGTTCCCTCGCTGAGCGACTAGAGCGCTACCCGCTCAGCGACTATGTCATGTTGTTGCGGCCAAGTGATCTTGCCACGCCAGTGCAAAGGCGCTCGGTGGTTACTCAAATCGTATCGGCCGTGAAGGTTGGCCGGGTCCATGTCCGATCAATCGACGGTTACTTGGACGAGATTCTGGCCCCCGACCATCAACTTGAACATCTGTGGTCCGTTCGCGAGCGATTTGGCAAATTGGCTTTCAACTACCAGATTGCCGGGCGGCTTGAGGAGGGCGAGCAAAGGCTAGACGCGCTAACAGCTTGGGCTTTCATGGACCGTTATTCCGACAGCGGCACTGGCCTATGTGCTGGAACGGTGAATTTGGGAAAGAACCCGGTAATTGACCGCAATATCACATTTTGGGATGTCGGCAGTCAAATCCAGGGCGTCTTGTCAGCTCACGGACTCGCAATAATCTCCTTTAGGGAAGCACAAGAAAGACTCGCGACCCTAATTGCCTCACTTCCCACTACGACGATAGATGGCCACCCCTTCCCACCATCGATCATTGACGGGCGAACGGGCAAACCTGTCTCCGACGAATTTGATTCATGCGATATTGGCCGATTTTTGATCGCCCTTAGGCAGGCGGTACATAAAGGCCTGATCGCTGAAATCGATGCAAGCGCGCTTGTCGAGTCCTGGTCCCTTTCCGCAGCAATTCGACAGGGACGAATCCACGATTATCGTGGGGGCAAATGGGTGGATGCCAGTTTGACCCACTGCAATACCTACGCTCTACGGGGTTTTCGGCAGTGGGGAATGAGTTTCGTCAGGTCCTATCCGCAGATGCCGACAAACCCGACAGCCGACGATCTTATGAGGCTCTATTATTCGGCCACGGACATTGGGCACTTTGGAACAGAGCCTGCGCTTTTGGATTTGATCGAAACCAATGCCGAAGCTGCCACCAAAGAACTGGCAAAGGTCTTGCTGACAGCTCAGATGGACTGGTTCCAAACGACAGGACAGCCAAAGTGCGTTTCGGAAAGCCCACTGAATTCTTACCCCTGGTTTGTGTTTCAAGGGCTGCGGCTTGATCGGATTCCCGAAGAAGCTTGGGTCATCCGCCCGAAGACAGACAGTAAAGTCCAGGAAACCTCAGACTTTCGAAGACGCGCTGATATTATTAGCAGCAAGTCAGCTTTTCTATGGCATGCACGCTTTCCCAATGAATACACAGAAATGCTCGTCTCTCTCATCCGCGAAAAGGGTCGAATGGAAGGGTATGGGTTTATTGCCGGACTCTTCGCCGCAGACCAGTCACCGATGAGCAACTATGGGGACTTGAACACCAATGGCATCATTTTGAAGGCGCTAGACTATATCCGGCGCTGGCCGGACTGAAGCGTTTCAGCATAGACGGGCTTCAAACGAAGTGGGAAATCGGCCGCAATTTCTCCTTCTTTCTTGCTAAATTGGAGCACACAAAATCTTCAAAATCTCCAATAGGTTGCATTTCAAAGTGGAGACCCCGATGAAGATTCTCGCAATCGACGATGACCCGGAGATCTTGGAAGTTCTACAAGTTACATTGTCTTCCCATGGCCATGACGATGTCCTTCTGTGCGGCACGGGGCAGGAGGGACTGGATGCCATCCATGGTTCAACCGAGAAGTTCGATTGCATATTTCTCGATATCGTCATGGATACACTCGACGGAATCGAACTTTGCCGCCGAATTCGAAAGATCAAAGGGTACGATGCCACACCGATTATCATGCTTACGGGCAAGCGAGACAAATTAAGTATCGACACGGCTTTTCTCGCTGGGGCAACCGACTATGTTACCAAACCCTTTGATATCGTAGAATTCGGCGCACGTCTGAGGGTTGCAAATGCACTAGTCGACGCACAGTCAGCGATCGTCGCTGCACGGGTCGCGGGAAAGCAGACCGAGCCCTATTTTGTTGCAGACTTTGATGAGATCTACCAAGTCGGCGGACCCGACAATGTGATCGAGTTTGACGCTCTGGAAAACTATGTGCGTCAACTTCGAAGCAGCAAGATTCAGACCGCCAATATTTTTGGCGTTCGGTTGAACGGTCTGGAAGATGTGTTCCGGATCGCCGGGTTGGCGCGCTATATCGACATTCTCGATCGAATTTCTGACGTCCTTTCCTCGTCAATCGCCGAAAACGGTGACTGCTTTATTTCTTACGCTGGGCAGGGAACCTTCGCTGTTGTTCTGCACAGTGTGGATGACGTCGACAATGCCAGACTTGAATTCGCAATCCAGCAAGCACTTGATTCCAATCGCTTGGCTCTGGGCGACTCCGCTGGGCATGACCGGTTAGATGTCTTTGTTGGTGCGCCGCTCACGTCGCTGTCTGGCAAAACCAACCTCTCAGGCCGAATTCTTCGCGTGGCTGTAGCGCGAGCGAAGACGCGCATAATGACCAAATCCCGCTATTCAACAGGCTGGCAGCGAATTCTGCAGGCCTAGGAGAATGAGGATCTAAATCCTGAAGCTGGCATGTTGGTAGTGTCAGACCAACTCGAACTGGTCTCAGTTTACCTCCAAACACGCGAACCTATGCGGAACAAAGCAGCCGCCACTCAGCGAGAGCGGCGGCGCGGTTCAGCTTGACGTTGGCACGTGAGTAGAGACGACGCTCCTGATTGAAGTGGTTGAGGATGGAGGCGTGGACGGAGGCGAACTTCTGGAGCGTTCGCATGCGCCTGAAACGGAGCATCGCCCGCTCACACCTTCGAAATGGTAGGTGTGAATTCTTGGCTCGGTTGTTGAGCCAACGGCCGGTCTCCTGCCGATCTGCGGCCCCGATCTCTCTCAACGCTGCGCCGTAGGGCCGAAGTCGATCTGTGACAACCACCTCCGGGCGACAGTGCTTGCACAACGCTTTCTTGAGGAATTTCAATGCGGCCTTCTTGTCGCGGGTCTTGGTGACAAAGCTCTCCAGCACCTCGCCTTCGTGATCCACCGCTCGCCAAAGATAGTGCCTCTCACCGTTGACCTTCACGAAAACCTCGTCGAGATGCCACTTCCAATGGCTCGTTCTCATCCCTTCGATCCGGCGTTTGCGGATCTCGTTGGCGAACATCGGGCCGAACCGATGCCACTATAACGGCACCGTCTCGTGACAGACCTCTATAACGCGTTCGTGCAGTAGATCTTCGACATTCCTGAGCGAGAGCGAGAACCTAACGTAGAGCATCACCGCTAGGCGAATGATCTCGGGGCTGCTTTGAAGGCCCTCGAACGGGTCAGATTTGGTCATGCTCAGACGCTACGAGGCAGCTCTGCCCGTCTCAATTACAAACTTTCTGACGAGACCTCGTCCATTGCCCTTGCATAACTTCAACTTGCCATAGCTTAAATCCGATCTCTTCGAGCTTCTCTCGTCTTCCAGCCACTGCTGATCCTCCAATTTGCGAGACAAAACTATCGGAGGGAGCCAACCTGGCACCCAACTCTCTTTCGCTCCAAGCCATTGAAATCATTGATGCGTCCTGAGGGCTGTAATCCCTTTTGGTCGCTTACCTCTAGCAGCGAACCTCGCCGGCGCTCCCACATTTCATCCCAAATGAGTTCCGTGCGCCGTCGTATGAAGAGTGGCATTGCACCGCGGCTCCACAGTTGGCCGCGTCGCGATCAAGGGGTTAAGCGGGATGAAACTGCCCCATCACCTCCCTGCCCCGTTCTTATGGCGGCCCTCATACGCCCTACGCGCTTTTGGCCTTCCCTGAGAGGGGTGCCAAAATGTAAGCGAGGCCCATCACGTTGACATAACAGCATTTTTTAAACGCCGTGGTGGAGCCCGGCAAGATGAATTCGACCATATCCCTCCTTCTGGTCTTCCTGAACCAGTTCTTCATGCCGCGGCACAACGCGCAACTGAGGCTGCTGAAAGCCCAGATCACGATCTTGCGGGCACGCATCCCGACCCAACGGATCATCCTGTCGCCTGCCGAGAAGGCCGAACTGCTGCGCCTCGGGGAAGAATGCGGGCATGATGTCGACGGGCTGTTGGAGGTGGCCAAGCCCGCGACCTACAAGCGCTGGCTCGCCCAGATGCGTGGTGGACGCCCCTTTCAGGCCGTGGGACGGCCGCGCCTGACGCAGGAACTGCGCGACGTCGTCATCCGCATTGGGTCTGAAAACCTCCTCTGGGGCTACAAGCGGATAGCCGGCGAGCTGAAAAAGCTCGGGCTCTACGCCGGCGCCAATTCCGTCAAGCGCATCCTGAACGAGGCGGGCATCCACCCGAGCCCTGAGCGGCGAAGGAAGAAGCCCGCCCTGCCGTGGACCACCTTCATCAGGGCACACATGGAAACCATGGTGGCCTGCGACCTCTTCTCGAAGACCGTGTTTACGCTCCGCGGGCCGAGGACGGCCTATGTGCTGATTTTCATCCATCTCGGCAGTCGGCGCGCCTTCTGTAGCGCACCGACCTATGCCCCGGACTCGGCGTGGGTCACCCAGCAGGCCCGCAACACTCTGATGTGGTGCGAAAAACAAGGCATCACGCCGGAATTTCTGATCCGCGATGCCGACACCAAATTCAGCGCCAGCTTCGACGCTGTCTGGGCGTCTGAGGCCGCTCGGGTGATCCAGATCCCGCACAGGGCGCCAGATGCAAACGCCTTTGCGGAATCGTTCATCGGCACGCTAAAGCGCGAATGCCTCGATTTTTTCATCTGCTTCAGCCGGTCCCAGCTCGATTACATCCTTCGGACCTGGGTGCGCCACTACAATGTCGAGCGCCCGCATCGTGGGCGGGATATCGGCAACAACGTGCTTCAAGTCGATTTCAGGCCCGTGCGGGACGGCCCAATTCGGCGCAATCGCCAGCTTGGCGGCATTGTCACATCGTACACCCGCGAGGCGGCGTGAACGCCATGGCCGAGCAAAAATCCCAAAGAGAGACAGCGCCCATTTCATCTTGTTGGATTTCACCACACCCTATATCGTTTCGCGATAACAACACATTAGGCCCTGCTTACATTTTGGCACCCCTCTCAGGGAAAGCCAAAGACACTAAGGGAAGCACAGGGCCGGGGCGATCCGTTTAGGCCGCCGGATTGCGCCAACAAAGCTAATCCGCCGCACGATACTCTCCCGAAATCATGGCGCGCGAACGCCATGGTGATACGGGTTGGTGCGCCCTTCCATGACGGTTTCGATAAAGAAAATCAGAAAGCGCGGTTGGCGCCCTCCGGCTCTCCGTTGACCTTCACGAAAACCTCATCCAAGTGCCACTGCCAGCGGCTGGATTTCAAACCGGCTATCCGGCGCTTTCTGATCTCTGATGCAAACATCGGTCCGAAACGCTGCCACCAAAATCGGACTGTCTCGTGACTGACTTCTATACCGCGTTCGTGCAGTAGATCTTCGACATTCCGAAGCGACAGCGGAAACCGAACATAGAGCATCACTGCCGGGCAGATGATCTCGGGGCTCGTTTTGAAGTACTTGAAGGGGGAGCGTTTGGTCATCCAAAGACGTTACTGGGCGCCCTGCCCCGCCTCAAGTGAAGTTCCTTTGACAAGACCGAAGGCGGAGCGTTTTGTCATGTGCGGACGCTATCCGGCGCCTTGCCCCGTCTCGAGAGAAGTTCCTTTGACAGGACCCAGCCGGAATAAGAGCTCGGCTCATGCGCGTCGCTTGAGCGAGACTTTCTTAATGTTTGATGTATTGACAACCCGCATTATGAATTCAGTCATCCTCCAATATTTGTACGGAGACGCCCGCTTCTATAAGCATTATTTCTGAGACCGCAAAACTATGATCAAGTTTGCCGTCGCGCTCTGGGCGCGGTGGGCAGATCACTCTTTGAATTCCCGACTGAATGATAGCGCGCGCGCAGTCTGCGCAGGGAAAACGGTTCACCACGATGCTGCAACCTTCGATCGCGGTGCCAACCCTTGCGGCGTTGTAGATCGCGTTGCGTTCGGCATGTTCGAACCAGTGGAATTTTTCTCCGCTCGTCCGGTCAAATCTGCTGTCGTCGGAGGCGGAGACTCCACGCGCAAGGCCATTATAGCCCAGCGCGCGGATCTCGTTTGCCGCGCCAAAGATCACCGCGCCGACGTGAAAATCGCGGTCCTCGGACCAACCGGCAACATAGTTGGCAAGCCCCATGAAGCGGTCGGCCCAGATCCGTGGTTTCCCGGAGTCAGACATTCCGTCTACCCTGCGAACACATAGGCCGTCTTGACCGTCGTATAGAATTCGGCGGCATATCGACCTTGTTCCCGAGGCCCGAAGGACGAACCTTTACGGCCGCCAAACGGCACATGATAGTCGACGCCTGCCGTCGGCAGGTTGACCATGACCATGCCCGCTTGCGCACGGCGGCGAAACTCGCGCGCATATTTCAGGCTTGAGGTGCATATCCCGGCAGACAGTCCAAACTCCGTATCATTGGCAATAGCCAGGGCCTCTTCGAAATCCGCGACCTTGATGACCGAGCCACAAGGGCCAAAGATTTCCTCGCGATTGATGCGCATATCGTTGGTCGTGCCAATGAACAGGGCCGGTGCCTGATAAAAACCGGGCGCATCCTGATTCAGCAGGGCGCCACCGATGACGGTTGCGCCTTCTTGTCGGGCCAGCTCGACGTAAGACAGATTGCTCTTGAGCTGCTTTTCGTCCACGACCGGTCCGATTTGCGTCGGCGGGTCGAGCGCCGGACCAACCTTGAGTGCCTGCATCTGCTCGCTCAGCCTGGCCACAAAAGCATCGTGAATGCCTGCCTGGACGATCAGACGTGACGAAGCCGTGCAGCGCTGTCCGGTTGAAAAGAAGGTCCCGTTGAGGCAAGCGGCGACGGCGACGTCCAGATCTGCGTCATCCAGAACCACCATTGGGTTCTTGCCTCCCATCTCGAGTTGTACCTTTTTTCGCATCCTGCCGCAAACCTCGGCGATGTGATGGCCGGTCCCGACCGATCCCGTGAACGAAATCGCGCTGATTTCGGGATGGGTGACGATGGCCTCACCGACGACTGACCCACGACCCATCACGAGGCTAAAGACACCGGGAGGGCAGCCGTGTTCGTGCAGCAGTTCAGCGATGACATGGGCGCAGCCCGGCGTCAGATCGGCCGGCTTGTGAATAACGCAGTTGCCATAGGCAAGTGCTGGCGCAATCTTCCAGGCAGGGATCGCGATCGGAAAATTCCAGGGAGTCACCAGCCCGACAATGCCGACGGGTTCACGGGTGATTTCCACGTCGATATCGGGACGCACCGACGGTTGCAATTCGCCCGTCTGGCGCAATGCCTCGCCTGCGAAGAACTTGAAAACCTGCGCTGCGCGCATGGTTTCACCGATCCCTTCGGCTAGGGTCTTGCCTTCCTCACGTGAAAGCAGTTCACCAATTTCCCTAGATCGCGAGGCCAGAGAGGCCCCGACCTTGTCCAGAAGGTCATGGCGCTGTTGCGGCGTGCTTGCAGCCCAGCCGCTTTGTGCGGCCTTGGCGGCGGTGACCGCCTGATCGACGGCAGCTGCGTCACCATAAGAGTATCGGCCGATCACATCGCGCGTGTCAGACGGGTTGATGTTGTCCTGGTAGTTGCCAAAGCTGACCCATTGGCCACCGATTAGATTGTCATGATCTTTCATGGATATTTCCTTTTTGTTATCACAGCCCGGGCAGGGCCAGCCCGTCCAGCACGCCGATCTGGCTGTCGGACAAGGGCAAGAGCGGTGGCAGCACGGCGGCGATGCGAGCATCGTTCAATCTTTTGCCAACAAGATACTTTATCCCCGGGATCAGGGACTGGTTCGCGACCGTCGTCCGGATATGCGCGATGTCGCGATGCAGGTCTTCGGTCTGTTCGCCCTGCCAGGACCGCTGGCACAGCGGCGCCGAGAGGTTGGCCGTCGCAGAGATACAGCCGGCGAAGCCTGAGGTCGCTGCCTCGCTCAGCGCGGTCTCCGAACTGGGCAGGACCACAAAGCCGGGCAGAGCCGCCGCGATAGCGCGGCAATAGGCCAGATCGCCCGATGAATCCTTGATGCCCCGGAACCGTTCTGGCGCTGCGGCGACCAGCCGCTGGATCAAGGCAAGTGACAGGGTCAAACCGGTCATCTGCGGGAAATTGTAGAAATACACGGCAATCTGGCGATCACCCAACGCGTTATGCAGTGCCATGAACCACGCGAACAGGGCTTCGTCACTGGCCGGTTTATAGTAGTATGGCGGCAGGATCAGCGCGACGGGATAGCCCAGATCGTCGGCATATGCGGTGAGGTGCGTTGTTTCCGCCAAGGACGGCGTGCCGGTTCCGACCATCAGCCGCTGCCGTTCCAGCGCTTCGGCCGCCCATTCCATCACCTGACGGCGAGACGCGACATCCAAAGAGTTCGCTTCGCCCGTTGTGCCAAGAATGTTCAACCCGTCGCAGCCATTGGCCAGTGCCCAGTGGCAATGCGCCAGAAACGGATCGCGCAGGGGGGCACCTGACGTGTCGACCGGCGTTGGCACGGCGGCAATTACACCCTTCATCATGCGTCCTTATTCTGTGTGTTGTTCCAAGCGGCAATGACGCCCGGATCTTTCAGTGTCGGCGCGCCCTTGTGCCAGCCGCCGGGTTCCTCGAGCGTGCCGTCCAGATTGCGAAAAGGCGTTGCGTTCAAATCGATAAAAATCTGCTCCTCGGGATCCAGTTCGTCGTCGTATCGGATCGCATCCACCGGGCAGATGGTTTCACACATGCCGCATTCGATGCATTCCGTCGGGTGGATGTAGAACATCCGCTCGCCTTCATAGATGCAGTCGACCGGACAGGCCGTGGTGCAGATTCCGTCCTTGATGTCGATGCAGTTGCTTTTGATCACCAGAGTCATCGGCGGGTCCTATCTGCCGCGCCAGACCGGCGGGCGTTTCTCGCGAAAAGCAAGGGTGCCTTCGTCCGAATCCTCAGATGTGAGCGCCGCCATAAGTTCAGGCGTTGAAACGGCCTGGGCCTGTTCGGGCGGCAAATGCCCGGTATGACGCACTGTCGCCTTGATCGCCCGCAAGCACAGTGGCGCGCTTGCCGCGAGGTCGGCAACCCAGCGATCCACTTCGGCGTCGAGTTCCGCAGCAGGGACGACCGCGTTGACCAACCCATAGGCGGCCATCTCGCTGGCCGGTGCCATGCGTCCAGTCATCATCATCCCGACGGCGATGTTTCGCGGAACGGCGCGCTGCAAAAGGGTCATTCCTCCGGCGAGCGGCAGGTTGCCGACCTTTGCTTCCGGCAGGCCGAACCGCGCCGTATCCGCCGCAATGACGATGTCGCAGCCCAGGACCATCTCCAGCCCGCCGCCAAGTGCCAGGCCGTTGACCCGGGCGATGACCGGCGTCGTCAGCGACTTACGCAGGGCGATGCCACCGAACCCGTTCGGCAGCGCCGCGGTCCAATAATCGACACCCGACAAACCATTGTTTTCCTTCAGGTCGGCCCCGGCCGAAAAGGCCCGGTCACCAGCGCCGGTTAGCACGACGCAGCGGATGTCCGGGTCTTGCTCGATCCGGCACCAGGCGTCCTCGAGCGCCAAAGACGTCGCAGAATCAATGGCGTTCATCCGCGTCGGCCGGTCGATGGTGACGCGCGCAACATGGTTGCTGACTTCGAACAGGACGCTCATGTCGCCGTCTTTGGCTTGGCCGGCGCGAGGCCGAACTCGTCTATCACAGCTTCTGTATGTTCCCCCAGCATCGGTGGCACATGGCGAATGACGACGGGCGCCTCGCTCAGATGGACAGGTGAGCCCAGCAACGTGATCTTGCCATGGATGGGATGCTGCAAGTCCAGCAGCATGCCGTTGATCGCCGTTTGCTGGTCGTCAAGCGCCTCGCCCAGCGGCCGAACCGGAGCGCAGAGCAGGTCCTGCGCTTCGAGCCGTTCAAGCCAATAGGCGGTTGAATTGGTGGCGATCCGCTTGCGGAAGGTGTCCTGCAGGAACGGTTTGTTGGCGCGCTGTTCCCTCAGGGTCGGATATGTCGGCGATAGATCATCGATCTCAAGTGCCATGCAAATGTCGCGCAAGGGGTTGGACTTGAAGGCACCGACGAACACGATCGCACCGTCGGTTGTGTCAAACGCCCCGGTCAGCGGCATCGCAGCCCAGTTAAGAACTTCGCCGTGGTGTTTCCATTGTGCCGCTTCCTGCATCTGCATCGCCAGCATGGAATCGTAGAGTGAAACTGTCACTTTCTGGCCGCGCCCTGTCTTGGTACGCGCCAAGAGAGCGGCCATCACCCCCTGTACCAGGTGCATTCCAGCGGTGTAGTCACATAGTGTCGTCGGATAGATCGACTTGGGAATCGACGGATCAGCCGTCTTTTCCATAACGCCGCTCATCGCCTGGGCCAGCACGTCCTGGCCACCCTTGTGGGAATAAGGCCCGACCTCTCCGAAACCCGAACCCGAGGCACAAATGATGCGTGGATTGATCTGTTTCAACGCGTCGTAGCCGAACCCGAGGCGGTCCATGACACCGGCACGGAAATTGTCGATGACGACGTCGGCATCGCGCACCATATCAAGCACCATCTGGCGCCCGACCGGGTTCTTGGTGTCAATTTCAACCGACCGCTTGTTGCGGTTCAGCGAGGCATAGACGACATTGTTCATCGCCTCGGTCGAGGTTTCGCCAAAAAAGTTCCGCGACAGGTCGCCGGAACCGGGGCGCTCGATCTTGATCACGTCCGCGCCGAAATCGGCCAGCATCTGCGTGGCACAAGGGCCCATCATCACTTGCGTGAAGTCGAGAATTCGGATGCCGGACAGCGGATAGCCTTCGATATCCATTGTCATGCTCCCTCATTTTGGTCGATCAGCGCGTTCGCCGACGGAATGTCACCCGGATCAGCACCTTGTGCTCGCAGTTGCGCCTGAATCGCGCCCACATTCACGTCGCGCAGTGCGCAGTCGGATTGCAGGGCAAGCGCCACCGCGACACCGGCCGCTTCACCCTGTGCCATGCAAGGCGGAATCTCGCGCGACATCTTTTGTGCATCGCTGTCGACCGAATAATGTCGGCCTGCCACGATCACGTTGTCGAGGCTCTTTGGCAGCAAGGCGCGGTAGGGCGTGTAATAATCTCGACCCCGGCAGACGCTGTCGGCAAAATGCCGACGTTTATGGACGTCGTCCTTGGTAACGACGTATTCGCCGCGCAACAGCCGGGTCTGGCGGATGCCCAGCTGCTCGGCAGCGCCAAGCATTTTGGCATTCTCGAAACCTGGGATGTTGGCGCGGGCGAAGGCCAGCAGGTTCATCATCCGCTCGCGGCCCTCGTATTCGGCCGCAACCATACCTTCTGGCGACAAGCCATCATAACCCGTCATGTGTGGGCAGTTGCACCAGACGATGCCAGGCAGCGGTGTCTTGAGCCACCACATACCCCAGGCTCCACCGATCACGCGCCGCGCCTGACGGTCGAGCTTCTTGTATTCTTCGGGATTGGCATATTCAAAGGCTTCTGCCTTGTCCGTGTCCACGTCGCACAAGCGGAAAACGGTGGTCACGATATATTCGCCCTGGATGAATTCAGCACCGGCCGAGGCGGCAAGATCAAGATCGCCGGTCGCATCGATGACCATCTTGGCGCGAATTGCCTGCCGACCTAATTTGGTTTGGCAGATCACGCCTTCAACCCTGCCGTTTTCGACAATAGCCTCCGAGAACCAGCTGTGGAGCCGCAGGTTGACACCGCAATCCTTGACCAGATCAAGGCTCACGCGTTTCCAGGCGTCGGGATCAAAGGCGACGGCGTGGATGATTGGCTGCGGGGTTCCGGTTTCATGAAAGTTGATGCAGCCCCAGCGGGACCATTTCTGCCACATCTCCCAATTGGTCACGCAATCTTCGGGCGGCGGGAAAACGGCGGCGTTCTGCGCTTTCATCCGATCGACGAACTCGGAAACTATTCCCGTAGTGACAATTTCGTCCGGGCGGTTGCCGTGGCCTGGGTTGACCATGTCGTCCAGCACCAGGACCATACCACCCGAAGCCATTCCACCAAGGTGGTGATAGCGCTCGACCAGGGTTACCGAGCACCCGTTTCGGGCGGCCGAGACTGCTGCAGAAAGACCCGCCGCGCCGCCGCCAACCACCACGACATCGGATGTCGCAACCACGGGGACCTGCTCCGATTTGGTCATCACAAAATCTTTGTTTCGTCCGGTCATTTTGACACACTCCTTCTGTCGCGCCTGAACCGGCGCGGTATTCTTGATTGACGATTCGAGTTTCAGAGATCCACTACCAGCGGATCACCAGCCGCTCAGTCAGAGCGACGAGGGCAAACATCAGGACTGACAGACCCGACGACAGGAAAACAGTGGCGTAGAGAAGCGGCGAATTGAAGTTGAACGTCGCCTCGATGATCAACGCGCCAAGACCACGTGTCGCACCGACCCATTCGCCTACGATGGCGCCGATCACGCTGGTCGTCGCCGCAATGCGAAGTGCCGAAAACAGGAACGGCAAAGACGATTGCAGTCGCATCTTCCAGAACACTTCAGATTTTGATGCCGAGAGTATGCGTGCAAGTTCCAGCGCCTGCGGACTTATCGCCTGAAGGCCACGTACCATGTTCACTAGTGTCGGGAAGAAGCAGATCAAAGCGGCGATGACCACCTTGGCCGACAGACCCGGACCCAGGATCAGCACCAGGATCGGTGCGATCGCAAGAATTGGAATTGTGTTGATGAACACCGCAATCGGAAAGAAGGCGCGTTCGACCGTCCGGTTGTGAACAAAAGCAATGGCAATCAGGATCGCCGAAAGGTTTCCAACCAGAAAACCGGCCAGCGCTTCGGTCAAAGTCGGCCAGAAGTTTGCCATTAGAAGAGGGAAGCTGCCGACAAGGGCGTTTCCGACATCGGACGGCGCCGGGGCGATGTAGATGGGCACTCCGAAAAAACGAACCCCTGCCTGCCAGATGACCAGCAACGCAACTGCTGTTGAAAGTGGGATGATCCAGGCAAATATCTTAGCGCGGATGGCGGCTTTTTTTTCGGCCTCGATGATTTCTTCTTCCGAGACCATTTCCAGAGTTGTCGACATCAGCAGGTCTCCAGCAATTTGCGCAGATAGGATGAGTACCGGGTGAATTCGGGCGTATCGCGCATATCGATTGTGCGCGGCCCCGGCAGATCGATATCGACGACTTCGCGTAGCCGGCCAGGATGCGCCTGAAGCATCATCACCTTCTGGCCAAGAAACACCGCCTCGGCGATGGAATGGGTGACAAACAGGATAGTGACGCCGGTTTCTTCCCAGATCTTCAAGAGTTGCAGGTTCAGGTGGTCGCGGGTCATTTCATCCAGCGCGCCAAACGGTTCATCCATCAGCAGCAGACGCGGCTGACAGACCAAAGCCCGGGCGATCGCCACGCGTTGACGCATGCCGCCGGACAACTCATGCGGAAGCGCGTCCTCGCGACCCTTCAGACCAACCAGTTCCAGCAACTCCAGAGGTGTCCGGTTGCTCTTGGGGATCTTCACGCCGCGCTTGCGACCGATCTCCAGCGGCAATTCAACATTCTTCAGAGCCGATCGCCATGGCAATAGGGCAGCATCTTGAAAGACAAAGGAAAACTCGCGAGCCAGTCGCGCCTCTTCGGTGCTTTTTCCGAATATTGAAACTGTTCCGCCAGCGGCCGGTATTAGATCAGAAACCAGCCGCAGCATCGTCGATTTGCCACAGCCCGAAGGGCCAAGGATGGTGTAGAACGCCCCTTCCGCGATGTCGATCGACAGGTCCTTGATCGCTGTGTAGCTGCCAAAGCGGACTGATGCCGACTTGAGTGACGCGGCGATCGCCGACCGGGATCCGGTCGGCGCCGCGGACATGGTGTTCTGCCCCTGCATGTCGCTCAGCCCAGCTTGGGTCGAGAGTCGGCGGTTGCTGCGAGAACGTCCAGTGTCATGACGTCCCCAAGCGCTGGCGCGCCGTTGGCAAACTGGCCAAGTTGGTCGTAGATGTCGATCTGGGCCTGCCAGTTTTCAGCATTCATCGCGCCCCAGCCCTGTTCGGCCGTTGTCGCGTTGAACGAATAGCCCACTACCAGCGGAACAGCGGCCAGTTCGTTGGCCTTGTCCATGTTGGGGAAGCGCTCAACCAGAATGTCGACGGCAGCTTCGGGATTGTCATGCACCCATCCCCAACCGCGCGAAATGGCACGGATCATCGCCTGTACCTTGTCGCCGTGCTCGGCCAGAGTCGCATCGGTAACGTAGTAGGGGTTGGCATAGAGCTGGATGCCCGCGTCCCAAAGGGTCATGTCAACGCGCTGATCACCCAGGATCGACAATGCCGCGGTGTTTGTGTTCCAACCAGTGATGACATCGACTTGGCCCGTCATTAGCGGCGCCATATCGCCACCGATGACGACGACCGTCACCTGATCTTCAGCAATTCCATTCTTGGCAAGAAGCGCACGAAGCAGGATCTGAGCAGTTCCTTGGGTCCCCACAGTCTTGCCAATCAGGTCCTCCGGCTTGGTGACCGGGTTCTTCTTCAATGAAAAATACGTGAAGGGATGCTTTTGATAGCCAGCCGCAATCGCCTTGATCGGGAGTCCGGCGGAGCGCGCCAGCATGAGCGACGGGCTGGACGAGATCGAACCCAGATTGGATGCCCGACCCGAAGCGACCGAAGCCACACCGTCAATATTCGGTCCGCCTGGAACGATTTCCAGTTCCAATCCTTCTTCGGCAAAGAAGCCGTTGGCGTCGGCCGCCACCTCGCCCAGGATGCCGTTGCTGGCCAGCCAGCCAAGCTGCATCGAGACTTTGAACGTGCCCTGCGCCGCCGCAGGCATGATGTTGATCAATGTTCCCGTCGCAGCGAGTCCCGAAGTGGCAGCTGCGGACTTCAAGAAAGCGCGACGGTCGAGGTTGAATCTCTGAGTCATCGTCATGGTGTCCTCCTGTTGGGTTTTGAACCGAATTGGCATCGGCCTTCATCAAATTTAGGACTCTGTCGCCCGTGCGGAAAGTGCTACATTGAGTTAACAGTGAGGCATTTTTTGCACCACCCCGTGTGCGCGGATCTGATGCTGGCTCCGGGAGGCGATGTCAGGAGAACCGGCACATGCACTCAATTTTTCTACGTTACTTCGACGAAGTTGTGCGGCAAGGTTCCATCCGCAAGGCCGCGTTGATCCTTAACATTTCGTCGACGTCGGTGAACCGCAAGATATTGAGCGTCGAAGAGCAGCTTGGGGTCAAGCTGTTCGAACGCAATCCCGAGGGGATCAAGCTTACCCAGGTCGGCGCGCTCGTGTTGGAGCACTGCCGCAAGACACTGTTGGATTACGATCGCACCCGCGTGACTATCGACGAATTCCGTGACCTGAGGACCGGTCACGTTTCGGTTTCCACGGTCGACTCGATAGCAAACAGCATCCTGCCGGAGGCTTTGGAGCGGTTTACCGACTCAACGCCGGGGGTATCTATCTCGGTTATCGCGGCTCAGCCTGACGAAGTGCTCGAAGCAGTGGCGTCTGGAGCGGCAGATATCGGCGTCGGTTTTGGATACTCTACCCATCCGGATGTCAGGATCGCTTCGGAAAAGTCATCGCCTCTCGGGGTTCTATTGCGAGCCGACCATCCGCTTTCGGAGCGGCGGAGCCTGATGCTTGAGGATCTGACTTCTTACAATCTGGTCCGGACGATTGATGCGCGCGGACACAAATCGATCATTGACCAGAACATCAATGATATGACGGCACATCTGACGACGCGCTACTTTACCAATACCCTAAGCCTCGCCAAGAGAATGATCCTAGATGGCAAGGGGATCGGGATCTACACAAAGATCGGATTTCACTCGGACGTCGCTTCCGGATCGCTGAGGTTCATCCCGCTGCTGGACAAGGGAATCGTGGATCTGAAGATCGGCGTGTTTGTTTCCTCCAAACTTGGGATGGATCCTGCAAAACAATTGCTTTGCGCAGCCATTGAAAGCGCTCTTTCCCCTTTGATTCTGGATTCTTGAGCGTCTTCCGGCCGCGCTCGTGATTGCAGGATCGGTGCTGGCTGACATGTTACGTGCGGCATTATTCAGTCGTGCAACTGGTGGTGTCAGACAAATTCGAGCCAGTCTCAGTTTACCTCCAAACACGCGAACCTATGCGGAACAAAGCAGCCGCCACTCAGCGAGAGCGGCGGCGCGGTTCAGTTTGAAGTTGGCACGTGAGTAGAGATGACGCTCCTGATTGAAGTGGTTTGAGACTGAGGCGTGGACGGCGGCGAACTTCTGGAGCGTTCACATTCGGCGGAATCGGGGCATCGCCCGTTCCCGTCGTCGAAATGGAAGGTGCGAGTTCTCCGCGCGATTGTTCAACCAGCGGCCAGTTTCCTGTCGTTTTGCCGCGCCAATCTCTTTCAAGGCAGCGCCATAAGAACGAAGTCGATCTGTGACGATGATCTCGGGTCGACCATGCTTTCGCATCGCTTTCTTGACGAATTTCAACGCGGCTTTCTTGTCACGTGTCTTGGTAACGACGCCCTCCAGAACCTCACCCTCGTGATCGACGGCCCGCCAGAGGTAATGCCTCTCCCCGTTGCCCTTCACGAATACCTCGTCGAGATGCCATTCCCAACGGCTCGACTGCATCCCCTCGATCCGGCGTTTCCGGATCTCGTTGGCAAAAATCGAGCCGAACCGCCGCCACCAGAAGCGAACTGTTTCATGGCTTAAGTCGACGCCCCGTTCATGCAGAATATCCTCGACATTCCTCAGTGACAGCGGGAACCGAACGTAAAGCATCACCGCCAGGCGGATGATCTCGGGGCTCGTCTTG
>Ga0102881_1000029_pt1 | contig 79204 bp, 84 predicted proteins | sample Colrivmeta1549B3_FD_78189 | JGI IMG/M metagenome (GOLD analysis project Ga0102881, IMG submission 78189) | Estuarine microbial communities from the Columbia River estuary - metaG 1549B-3 | ecosystem: Environmental > Aquatic > Marine > Intertidal zone > Estuary | place: USA: Columbia River...
ATTGCTGCGGGCGTTCGTGTTTGAAAATAGGCACGGACCCTTCCTGCGGCCCTTGTTTTTGGTATGACCCGCAGAGTTGAGCCACCTTGGCCTGTTAAGCCAAAGCCTTTGCGGCCGAAACACCGACCCAAGCGGAAAAGCCGGTCAGGATGGCGCCCCAGATCACATCAACGGCGACCATAGACGGGCTCCAGTTCTTGAGCGTTGCGTAGTTGGTGAATTCGTATGTCCCGTAGGCGATTGCGCCCAAGAATGCACCGCCAATCAGGGCTTGGCTTGTGACGCCCGCCTTGAAGGCCGGCATCGAGACAAACCAGACGATCCCCGCCACATAGAAGAGATAGAAGCCAACGGCCGGCAGAATGCGGATCTCGTCGAGAAGCCAGCTTCCGATGTGTTGGGAAAACAGCGGGCGCATCACGAATTTTAGCATAATCGCGTCAAGTGCCAGAAAGACGACGACGGTTGTGGCGTAGATAGCTGCGAGTTGCACTTGGGCTCTCCTCATTGCGGTTTGACAACTCTACGGCGCTACGGCTGAGATGGATCATTTTGCCCCTGACTGATCTGGACCGATCGCTCTTGCGTATCCCTTCCGAAATCATCCAAGCGGGGTTGCCAAAGTGCCTTTTGATCTAGCGAAGAAAAAGCGAATTGCCGTGATCGGCGGCGGTGTGTCAGGCTTGGGTGCAGCCTATATGCTGGCGCCCGATAATGAGATCGTTCTGTTCGAGTCATCTCATCGCCTCGGTGGCCATGCTCGGACTGTCCTGGCCGGGCGGCGCGGGGAAACCGCAGTCGATACGGGCTTTATCGTTTTCAATTATCATACCTATCCGCATCTGACGCAGATGTTCCGCGATCTCGACGTGCCGGTGAAAAAGAGCGATATGAGCTTTGGCGTGTCGATCAATAACGGCGGTCTGGAATACAGTATGCGCGATCTGTCGGCTCTGACGGCCCAGAAGCGAAATCTTGCCAGGCCTCAGTTCTGGCGGATGCTCGGCGATATAGTGCGGTTCAACAAGAGCGCCGTCGCTGCAGCTCAAGATCCTGATTTGCCGCTTGGGAAGTTTCTCGATCAACTCAATATGGGCGAGTGGTTTCGCAATTATTATCTCCTGCCAATGTCCGGAGCGATCTGGTCGTCGACGCCAGAGCAGATGGAAAGCTTTCCTGCCCGTTCACTGGTTCAGTTCTTCGACAACCACGCGCTTCTGACGCCTAATACCCATCAGTGGCATACGGTCGATGGCGGGTCGATTGCCTATGTGACACGCATTGCAGCGGCGATCCGGTCGGCAGGCGGTGATATTCGGACTGACGCACCAGTCGCGTCGGTCACAAGGAGCGATCTTGGCGTTGAGGTCCGCTGCAAGGGCGGTCTGCCCGAGTTCTTTGATGAGGTGGTCTTTGCGTGCCATTCGGATCAGGCCCTTGCGCTTCTTTCGGACCCGACCGACAAGGAAAAGAAGATCCTTGGCAATATTCGATATCAGCCAAACAGAGCGGTCCTCCACCGCGACACAAGCCAGATGCCCAACCGAAAAAGGGCTTGGGCATCATGGGTCTATAAAAGTACGACCGATCGTCCAGCGGCGCGCATCGGCCTCACCTATTGGATGAACAGGCTTCAGGGCCTGGATGCATCTGATCCACTTTTTGTCTCTCTCAACCCTGAGGTCGAAATACCTGATCATCTTGTTTACGAGGAGACGGAGTTCGCCCATCCAGTGTTTGATCGCGCTGCCATCCGGGCACAAGCCGAACTACGGCTTGCACAAGGGCAGAACAAGACATGGTTTTGCGGTGCCTGGACCCGGCACGGCTTTCACGAAGATGGATATGCCAGTGCAGTTGCGGTGGTCGAACGTCTGAAATCCGGAGTGCTTGCCGCATGAGACCGCAGCACATCAGGGCATCGACGATGCACAGGCGGCTGGGAGGCGAGGCCAACAGCTTTCGCTATGGCGTCGACTATCTACTGATCGAACCGGAAACGATCGAAAAGACTTCGGCGTTGTTTTCGGCAAATGCTGCTAACCTGGTTTCCTACCATGATCGCGATCACGGTGGTGTTCGCGATGCAGGGCAAGGGGCGCAATGGGTGCGCGACCGTCTCGCTGAGGCGGAAATGCAAATCGGTCAGGGCTGGCGGATCCTTCTTCTTGCGCAACCGCGCATGTTCGGGACTCGCTTCACGCCCGTTAGCTTTTGGATGGTTGTCGATGAGGATGAGGCGCTCAGGGTCGTTATCGCCGAGGTGAACAACACCTTCGGAGACAGGCACAGCTATCTTTGCGTTCATCCCGATGTCGCGCCGATCAAGCCTTCGAATGAAATGGTAGCGCAGAAGATCTTCCACGTTTCGCCATTTCAGCCTGTCGCTGGCGAATACCGGTTTCATTTTGCGCTGACGCAAGAAGAGGTTTCCGTGCGGATCGACTATCGCCACGGCAAAGGCGGGCTTCTGGCCACCTTGGATGGAGCGCGCAACGAGATGACAACGCCGGGGCTTCTGGCGTCACTCGTCCAAAGGCCTTTTGGTTCGCTGCGGATTATGGCTCTCATCCATTGGCAAGCGCTCAAACTATGGCGCGCGCGCGCGATGTTCCACAGACGCCCGATGCCGCCGGTACAAGAATTGAGCCGCTAGGATGGACCGGACCTTAAACGGAAAGACCTATTGGCTTGTTGGTGCGAGCTTCGGGATCGGCGCAGCACTTGCGCGAGAGCTTGATAAACGCGGCGTTGGATTGGTCTTGTCCGGGCGGTCCGGGGAGCGGCTTCAAGAGGTGACCACAACGCTCTCGAAACCCGCGCGGATCATTCTTTGCGATGTGACCGATAGCCAATCGGTGGCTAGAGTGACGAGCGAACTGGGAGAGATCGACGGGGTGATTTACATGGCCGGCGATTATGAGCCAATGACCGCCGCCGAGTGGGATTCTGAGAGGGCGCTCCGCATTGCCAACGTCAACTTCAACGGTGCATTGCGTGTCTTTGGTGCTGTTGTCCCAGGCTTCGCCAAGCGCGATAGCGGTCACATCGTTGTTGTTGGTTCTCTTGCAGGTTTCACCGGTCTCCCCGGGGCTATCGGGTATGGTTCGAGCAAGGCTGCCATCATGCAGTTGGCCAAAGACATGCGCGCAGACCTCAAGAAGACCGGCGTTCGGGTTCAGCTTGTGAACCCAGGCTTTGTCGATACCCGTTTGACGAGGAAAAACGCCTTCCGAATGCCGTTCATCATGACCGACGAGAAAGCGGCCAAGATCATCGCCGACCACATGGGCCGGCGGCGCTTTTCGCGGAGTTTCCCGTCCGTGTTTTCGTGGGTGTTTCGGCTTCTGGGTATCCGGGATCTGCTTCGGGCCTAGCCGGCAGTCGCCGCCGCCAGAGCATAGAGCTCGCTCGGTTCGATCCGAAGGTCGAGCCCAAGTTTGATGCCGACACCGAGTACAAGCGCCGCAAGCAGGATGCGAAGCTGTTCACCGCGTAGCTTTGCGCCAAAGCGAGACCCGATCTGCGCCCCAACAACACCGCCAATCAGGAGCAGAAGCGCAAGGACCATATCAACCGTGTGGTTGGTTATTGCGTGCATCATCGTGTTGAAAGCGGCGACGAAGATGATCTGGAAGAGGGAGGTTCCGACCACAACCTTTGTCGGCATCTTCAGCAGATAGATCATCGCTGGCACCATGATGAAACCGCCGCCAACGCCCATGACGGCGCCCAAGAGGCCGACAAGCGCGCCGACGAATAGGGGCGGGATCACCGAAATGTAGAGGCCGGACACTCGAAACTTGACCTTGAAAGGAAGTTTGTGAATCCAGTTGTGCCTGCGCCTTTTGGGCACCTGCTTGCCGCTCTTGATGAACGCCTGGATGCTTTCGACCATCATCAAAGAGCCGATCCCACCTAAGAAGAAAACATAGCAAAGGTTGACGAAAAGATCGACCTGACCAAGAGATTTCAGATAGTTGAAGATCTGCACGCCAACTGCCGAGCCGACGAGGCCGCCGATCAAAAGCACGGTTCCCATCCAGAAATCCACGCCCCGTCGCCGCACATGAGCCATGAGCGCCGAAACCGAACTCGCCACGATCTGATTGGCCGAGGTGGCAACGGCCACTGCGGGTGGGATGCCGACAAAGAAAAGAAGCGGCGTAATCAGGAAGCCACCGCCAACGCCGAAAAGGCCGGAAAGGATTCCTACGGTTCCCCCGATCCCGAGGAGTAGGAAAAGATTGACCGAAACCTCGGCCACGGGAAGGTAAAAGTGCATCTGGAGCGGTTCCGAATTGCAAGCTCGGCCCGGGGCAGCGTCGTTGCGGCGTCGTCGGGGGCCCTCCGTGATCCACGCCTAGGTCACAAGGATGCCAAGCGCAAGTCGCTGACCTGTTGAAAATCGCGATCCATCTGCGAAGTAGCGTCGCAGGCCACAGCCAGCCGGATCGAAAAAGGGCGCCCGGAGGCGCCCTTTTCGTCAGTTGACGTCTTTGTAGCTCACGCCCTTCACATCCTCGCCCGGCGCGGTCTTCTCGCGGCGGACGATGAGGCGGTTCAGAGCGTTGATATAGGCCTTCACCGAAGCCACGACCGTATCGGTATCGGCCGACTGGCCGGTGGCGATGCGCCCGTCTTCCTCGAGGCGCACCGAAACGGTGGCCTGCGCGTCGGTGCCTTCGGTCACGGCATGGACCTGATAAAGCTGCAGCCGTGCACTGTGCTTGAAAAGCGCCTTCACGGCGTTGAAAGCCGAGTCGACCGGGCCATCGCCAGTGGCGTGAACCGTTTTCTCCTCGCCGTCGATCTCGAGCGTCAGATCGGCGGTTTGCGGCCCTTCGGTGCCGCAGACAACGCGCAGATGCTTGAGCTTGAGGAGGTCCTCGACCGTATCGTTCTGGCGGATGAGCGCGATGAGGTCGTCGTCGTAGACCTCCTTCTTGCGGTCGGCCAGATCCTTGAACCGCACGAAGATATCGTTGAGCTGGTTGTCGGCCAGCTCATACCCCAGCTCCTTGAGCTTGGCCCGCAGCGCGGCCCGGCCCGAGTGCTTGCCCAAGGGCAGCGAGGTGCCCGAAAGACCCACATCGGAGGGGCGCATGATCTCGAAAGTTTCCGAGTTCTTCAGCATCCCGTCCTGATGGATGCCGCTCTCGTGGGCAAAGGCGTTTTTGCCGACGATGGCCTTGTTGAACTGAACCGGAAAGCCGGAAACAGTGGCAACGCGGCGCGAGATGTTCATGATCTTGGTGGTATCGACGCCGGTGTAATAGGGCATGATATCGCCCCGCACCTTGAGCGCCATGACCACCTCTTCGAGCGCGGTATTGCCCGCCCGCTCTCCAAGGCCGTTGATCGTGCACTCGATCTGGCGGGCACCACCGAGGACGGCCGCCAAAGCGTTGGCTGTCGCCATGCCGAGGTCGTTGTGGCAGTGGGTGGCGAAGATGATGTCATCCGCCCCCGGAACGGCCTCAAGGAGCCGCTTGATGAGATCGGCGCTTTCGGCGGGCGCGGTATAGCCCACGGTATCGGGGATGTTGATCGTCGTGGCGCCGGCCTTGATGGCGATCTCGACCACGCGGCAGAGATAATCCCACTCGGTCCGGGTGGCATCCATCGGCGACCACTGGACATTGTCGCAGAGGTTGCGGGCATGGGTCACGGTGTCGTGGATCCGCTCGGCCATCTGGTCCATGTCGAGGTTGGGGATGGCGCGGTGCAGGGGCGAGGTGCCGATGAAGGTGTGAATACGCGGCGATTTCGCGTGCTTCACCGCTTCCCAGCACCGGTCGATATCCTTGTAATTAGCGCGGGCGAGGCCGCAGATCGTGGCATTCTTGGTGCGCTCGGCAATTTCGCTCACGGCGCGGAAATCGCCTTCCGAGGCGATCGGAAAGCCGGCCTCGATGATATCAACGCCCATCTCGTCCAGAAGCTCGGCAATCTCGAGCTTTTCTTCATGGGTCATGGTCGCGCCGGGCGATTGTTCGCCGTCACGCAGGGTTGTGTCGAAAATCAACACTCGGTCTTTTGTCATGGATCTGTTCCTTGGTCCTTAGCGTTTCGATCCGGCGCTGATCCTCCCCTGAGCGGTCGCGCCGAATGGCACGCTCAGAGGCGGCTAAGGAGAAGCAGGCTCAGCAGGCCAAGCCCGCGAGTAACCGGCAGAATATGATGGGCGCGGTTCTTCATGCCCGCGACTATAGCTGCCTTTGGGCTGAGGAAAAGGGCTTTCGGCCTGTTTTTGTCAGTTTCCGGCTGGTTCTGTGGGGGTCACGGCCGGGGCATCTTCGACAAGCGCGCCCTCTTGCCAGTCGCCTTCTGCGGTTTCGCCCGTGGCGTAGCGCATAATTCCGGTGCCTTGCCGGTAGCCGCCTTCAAACATCCCTTCGTAGACATCGCCATTGGGATAGGTCGCGATCCCAAAGCCCGAGATCTTGCCCTCGCTGAATTCGCCTTCATAGACAAAGCCATCAGCCATGGTGATCTTGCCCTTGCCTTGGCGGCGATCTTCGCTGAACTCGCCGACATAGACGGCCCCGTCTGGATAGGTCGCGGTGCCCTGACCGTGGCGCTGGCCGTTTTTCCAGTCGCCTTCGTAGCTGTATCCATCGGGCAGGGTCATCTTGCCTTGGCCGTCGTTCTTGGCGTTGGCAAAGCTGCCAACATAGACGGTGCCGTTGGCATAGGTTGCTGTGCCCGCGCCGCTGATCACGCCGGCCTTCCATTCGCCATCATAGGTCGAGCCGTCGGGATAGGTGATCTTGCCGTTTCCTTCGGGCAAATCGAGATGGAAGGCGCCTATATAGATCGACCCGTCAGGATAGGTCACTTGGCCTTGCCCTTCGATCCGGCCCTCGGCCCAATCGCCGGAATAGGTATAGCCGTCGATGCCTCTGAAATTGCCTTGACCGTGGCGCTTGTCGTTCTGAAAGCCGCCTTGATAGACATCGCCATTGGCGTAAGTCACTGTCCCCGAGCCTTGCCGCCTGCCGGACACGAAATCGCCCTCGTAGATATCGCCGTTGGGCTGGACAAGTTTGCCCTTGCCCTCGATCTGTCCACCGACCCATGTCCCGACATAGGTCAGCCCATCAGGCATCGTCAGGGTGCCAGCCCCTTCCCGCTCGTCGTTGGCAAGCATCCCCTCGTAGATCGCGCCGTCGGGATAGGTGACCTTGCCTTCGCCTTCCTTGACCCCGTTGACCCAAGGCCCGGTATAGGCATAGCCCGAGGGGCTGGTCATTGTGCCCAGGCCGTGGTGCATGGCGTTGCGGAATTCGCCCTCATAGACCGCCCCATTGGCATAATGGGTGATCCCCAGCCCCGAGATATTTCCATCGACCCAGGTGCCCTCATAGGTGCCCCCGTCGGCAAAGGTGATCTTGCCTGTGCCCTCGGGTTTGCCCTTGGCAAACTCGCCCTCATAGATCGAGCCGTTAGGGAATCGCGCAACACCTTGGCCGCGGATTTCACCTTCGAACCACTCGCCGGTATATTCATAGCCGTTCGGGAGACGATAGGTGCCGATCCCGTGCTGGCGACCATTGAGGAATCCGCCTTCGTAGACGCCGCCGTCGTCATATTGCTTGGTCTGCACACTCTGCGCCCAAAGTTGGACGGGCAAAACAGCCAAAAGCGCTGCGGTCGCGGCGAAGGTGCCCATGCGGGCGCGGATCCGGAAAGTCATTGGTCGGGTTCCCTGTGTCAGCCCCCAAAGACTAGAGGAGCCTTTCCGCGCAGACAACGGGGTTGGCAGCATTCAGCTTTTCCTTGCCTGTCGTTCTGATAAACCGGGGCAAGTCTAACCGTGAGAAGATCATGACCGACCGGTTCCGCCTGACACTTGCGCAATTGAACGCCACCGTGGGTGATCTTGAAGAAAACGCGCGCCGTGCCAAAGACGCTTGGGACGAAGCACGCGCGGCTGGCGCCGATATGGTCGCCTTGCCCGAGATGTTCGTGACGGGCTATTCGACGCAGGATCTCGTGATGAAGCCCGCGTTTTTTGTTCAGGCTGAGGAAACAATCGAGCGTCTGGCGCGGGATTGCGCCGATGGGCCGATGATTGGAATCGGTGGCCCGCACTATGCCGATGACCGGCTTTACAACGCCTATTACATCCTCAAGGGCGGGCGCGTCGTGGCGCGGGCGCTCAAGCATTATTTGCCGAATTACGATGTGTTTGATGAAGTGAGGCAATTCCGAAGAGGGCCCATTCAGGGTGTCTACGACGCAGGTCCGCTTCGGATCGGATCGCCCATCTGCGAAGATTCCTGGTATGTCGATGTCTGCGAGACGCTGGTCGAGAGCGGCGCTGAGATGATCCTCGTGCCAAACGGGTCGCCCTATTACCGCGGCAAGTTCGACCGGCGGATGAACGCCATGGTGGCGAGGGTGGTCGAGAACAACGTCCCGCTTGTGTACCTCAATTTGGTCGGCGGGCAGGATGATCAGGTGTTTGACGGTGGCTCCTTCGTCCTGAACCGTGGCGGCAAGCTGGCGATGAAGCTGCCGCTTTTCGAAGAGGCGATTGCCCATGTCGATTTCCAGCGCGGCGAGGATGGCTGGGAGGCCGTCGAGGGCGAGAAGGCCAAGCTGCCTTGCGATTTCGAGCGCGACTATCATGCGATGGTCGTCTCGGTGCGCGACTATTTCCGCAAGACCGGATTTGCCAAGGCGCTTCTTGGTCTTTCTGGCGGGGTCGACAGCGCCATCGTCGCGGCGATCGCGGTGGATGCGCTTGGGGCCGAGAACGTCCGCTGCGTGATGATGCCCTCGGAATATACCTCGCGCGCCTCGCTCGACGATGCGGCCAAGGCGGCGAGGCTCTTGGGCGTGAAGTTGGACGAGGTTTCCATCGCCGGCCCTCGGGCTGCCGTCACCGACGCCCTCGCGCCGCTTTTCGAAGGCTTTGCCCCCGACCTGACCGAAGAAAACATCCAGTCGCGCCTGCGCGGGCTTCTTTTGATGGCCCAGTCGAACAAGTTCGGAGAGATGCTTCTGACCACCGGTAACAAGTCCGAGGTCGCGGTCGGCTATGCCACGATCTATGGCGACATGGCGGGCGGCTACAATCCGATCAAGGATCTCTATAAAACCCGCGTTTTCGCCACCGCCCGCTGGCGGAACGAGAACCACCGCCCCTGGATGAAGGGCCCGGCCGGCGAAGTGATCCCCGAGGCGATCATTGCCAAGCCCCCGTCAGCCGAGCTGCGCCCCGATCAAAAGGACGAAGACAGCCTCCCGCCCTATGATATCCTCGACGGCATCCTCGAGATGCTTGTCGACGGCGAGGCTTCAGTGGCGGATTGTGTCGCGTCGGGATATGAGCGGGCCACCGTGAAACGTGTAGAGAGCCTGATCTACACAAGCGAATACAAGCGCTTCCAGGCCGCGCCGGGCACACGCCTGACCAAACGCGCCTTCTGGCTCGACCGGCGCTATCCGATCGTCAACCGATTCAGGGATCCAGGCTGATGCCGCTGCGCTGGTCAAAGATCAGCGAAGAAGTCGGCGAGGATCGGATGATCCTTCTCTCCGGTCTGCGCTATCCGACCGACCGGCCAATGTTTGCGCCTGCGCTGGCGGCGGCGCATAGACGGGGGATGGGCGTCACCCGCGTGGATCACCTTTTCCGATGATGCCGACTTCTTGGCCAAGCCCGACGTCGAGCAGCTCGCGCTAGTCGCTTCGGGAAGGGCATGCGTTGCTCGAGGCGCTGGGCGCTGGCCCCTTCGTTCTGGTGGGCAAGTCTCTTGGCACGATGATCATGGGGGCGATGGTGGGGCGGGTCGATCCCCGGACGCGCTGGGTCTGGCTGACGCCTGCACTGAACGGAACTGGACTTTTGGCACAGATGACTGTCTGCCACGGGCCGTCGCTTTCGATCATAGGCAGCGAAGACGGCTCAGTTGGCAGCACGCGAAGCGATGAATACCTGTCTCTGCCCGGTATGACGCATTTTGAGTTTGCGGGCTTCAATCATACTTGGAACCATCCCGAGGGGGCGGCGGTAGAGGAGCGGTCTCTCGCAGAGATTGGCCGGATTTTCGACCAATGGCTTGACCAAACCGCCCCCCACTGAAGACCTATTGACGCGGCTCAGGCGCCAGAGCAAAGAGCGCTTTGCGACTCTCTTTCGGTGCACCCCCAAATGATCACGATTCACAGCGTCCCCGGCGCGTTCAGCTTGGCTGAATGTGATGCCATTGTTGCGATCTCGCGTGCCGCAGAGGCGAAAGACGCAAAGCTTGTTGGGCAGAACAAGGATCACGACATCCGTCGTGCAGATCTTGTCTGGCTTGACGATGTCGAGGGGACGGGTTGGGTCATGGAGCGGATCATCGAGGTGGTTCGCGAGGCCAACCGCGAGGTTTTTGATTTCGCCCTCACCGAGTTTGCCGAAAGCCCGCAGGTTGCCCGCTATGGGGGCGAGCGGAAGGGGCATTTCGATTGGCATTCCGACATTGGCGAGGGCGTCATTGCGCGGCAGCGAAAGCTGACGATGGTGGCGCAGCTTTCGGATCCGGGGGATTACGAGGGCGGGGCGCTCGAGGTCTGGCCGTCGAATGCAGTTCTCACCGCTCCGCGCGATCGCGGGACCTTAACCTTCTTCCCCTCCTACCTCCTGCACAGGGTGACACCTGTTGTCTCTGGCGAACGTTTCTCGCTGACCCAGTGGGCGCACGGGCCGTCCTTTCGATAGATATTTGACTTTCAAGCCTCCGGCGGGAGTATTTAGAGCCAAAAGAAATGGCGGGAGGATCAAGTGTCAAAGAACAAGACGGTGCCGACGGGTGTCGGGGTGGCGGAGTATCTTTCGCAGGTCGAGCCGGAACGGCGGCGCGTGGATGCGCTGCGGTTGGACCAGATCTTTCGTGAGGTGAGCGGTTTTGCCCCGAGGATGTGGGGGCCGTCGATTGTCGGATACGGGCGCTATCATTACACCTACGCGAGCGGCCGCGAGGGGGATGCGCCGGCAACGGGGTTCGCGCCCCGCAAGGCCAATCTCGTCATCTATATCATGCCTGGATATACGGATTTCAGCGCCATTCTTGCCCGCCTCGGCAAGCACAAGATTGGAAAATCCTGCCTCTATATCAACAAGCTGGACGACATTGACCTTGGCGTTTTGAAAGAGTTGATCACGGCCGGGATCGAGGATCTTGGTCGTCATTGGCCGGTGGAGCCGAGCTAGAGCGGGGTTGTGCGTGTCTCGACGAGGAGTCTCTCGAAATCCTCGCGGCGGCAAAGCTGGGTGCCGGGGGTCATGACCGCGGCGGAGGCGGCGGCCGCCCCGTGCGAGAGGGCTTGGTCAAGCGGCAGGCCTTGGGCAAGCGCGAGGGTGAAGCCGCCCATGAAGCTGTCGCCGGCGCCAACGCGGCTGACGACCTTGACCTTGGCGGCATTCGCGAACCACCCCTGATCATTCGCCCACATGACCGAGCCTTCGGCGCCGCGGGCGATGATCAGGACCTCGGCCACGCCTCTTGATGTAAGGCCTCGCGCAAAGTCGAGCGTTTCGGCGCAACTGGGCAGGGCATGACCGGCAAGGGCCTCGGCCTCGCCTTGATCCATCCTGAGGACGAAAGGCCTGTGCCGGAGGTCGCCTTTCGACAGTCTGGCAAGCGCTGCGCCGGAGGTGTCGATGAGTAGGCTGCGTGCTTCGCCGGAGAGCGCCTCGCACAGGCGGGGATAGTAATCGTCGGTTGTTCCGTTGGGTTCACTTCCGGAAAGCACGACGAGGCTGTCGGGTCGAAGAAGCGGAGGCAGCGCGGCTAGAGCGCCGTCGAGCTGGCTTTCGCTCCAGTCCGGGCCGGGAAGGCTGAACCGGTATTGATAGCCCATGGCCTCGTCGGTGATCGCGAGGCTTTCGCGGGTCTCGCCGGGGGCAGGGTAGGGGATGAGCGGGATGCCCTCGGCTTCGAGAAGCCGTTTGAGATGTTCGCCACGGGCACCGCCCAAGGCGGCGAAGGCGCGGACATCGCCGCCGAGAAACCGGATTGCACGGGCAACGTTCAGCCCGCCGCCACCCGGATCATAGCGTTCGGGGCCGCAGCGCAGCTTGGCGCCTGCGGTGACATGCGGCACCGAGGCCGAGACATCGAGCGCGGGGTTCAGGGTGATGGTGAGAATTTCACGCATGGGGGCCTCGTCTTGGCTTCAGCATGACAGGAGGCGTGCGGTGGCACAACGGCAAGGCCGCGCAATATGGACAAAGAGGCCATGATATGAAACAGCATCGCGCCGTAGGTGGGCCGCGATCCCGTGCGGCCCGAGAGGATAGAAGATGACCACTACCCGTTTTGCACCGTCACCGACCGGCTGGCTCCACATCGGCAACCTGCGGGCTGCCTTGATGAACTATGCCATCGCCCGGCAACGGGGGGGCACCTTCATCCTTCGGATCGACGACACCGATACCGAGCGGTCGAAGCCCGAGTATGTCGAGGGCATCAAGGATGCGCTGACGTGGCTCGGCCTTGGCTGGGACCGGATCGAATACCAGTCGGCCCGCATGGATCGCTATCTTGCCGCCAAAGATCGGCTGATCGAGATGGGGCGGGTTTACGAATGTTTCGAGACGCCGGTCGAGCTCGACCTCAAGCGCAAGAAGCAGCTCAACATGGGCAAGCCGCCGGTTTATGACCGCGCCGCTCTGGATCTGAGCGAGGCCGAGAAGGATCGCCTGCGGGCCGAGCGGGGCGGGTCGCACTGGCGCTTCAGGCTCGATCTTGAGCGGATCGAATGGACCGATGGCATTCTGGGCGACATTTCGATTGATGCGGCGAGCGTGTCGGATCCGGTTCTGATCAAGGAATCCGGTCAGATCCTCTACACCTTCGCCTCGGTTGTCGATGACACCGAGATGGGTGTGACCGATATCGTGCGCGGCGCCGACCATGTTACCAATACCGCGACGCAGATTCAGATCATCAAGGCGCTGGATGGCGAGATTCCGAGCTTTGCGCACCATTCGCTTCTGACCGGCCCCGATGGCGAGAAGCTGTCGAAGCGGCTGGGCAACCTGTCGCTCAAAGACCTGCGGGCGCAGGGGATTGAGCCGATGGCGATCCTGTCGCTCATGTCGCGGCTTGGCTCGTCTGATCCGATCGAGTTGCGCGCGACGGTTCAGGAAGTGGTCGGTGGCTTTGACGTGAGCAAATTTGGCGCGGCGCCGACCAAGTTCGATCCGGCCGACCTTGAGCCGATGACCGCGCGGGTCAATGCGGCCAAGCCCTTTGCCGAGGTGGCGGGGATGGTTGCGGGCCTTGGTGTGCCTGCTGATTTGGCCGAGAAATTCTGGTCGGTCGTGCGCGAGAACATCACCTATCTGACCGACATGGGCCCCTGGTGGGAGCTTTTCCGCGATGGCACGCCCGCCGTGGTCGACGCCGAGGACGCGGAGTTCATCGTGGCGGCGCTCGGGATGCTAAGCGAGCCGCCCTATGACGATCAGACCTGGGCCAACTGGTCGAACGCCGTGAAAGAGGCGTCGGGCCGCAAGGGCAAGCAGCTGTTCATGCCGCTGCGCAAGGCCGTTACGGGGCGCGAGCGCGGGCCGGAGATGGCCGACGTCATGGCGCTGATGCAGGTCAAGCCTAGGCTTTGACGATCGTGCAGCCGAGGCGCGAGAGCGCTTCGTCGACGAACTCTGTCTCGTGCGTTTCGAGCCTTTGGTGGCGTGGATAGACTGGCGCCGCCCGTTCATCGAGGATCGGGATATCCCAGTTGTGGGTGGTGGCGAAAAAACTGTTCGCGCCCTCGTCACCGAAAACTCGCAAATAGCCCTGCACGACGACATCGACATAGCTGAGCAATATCGGCCCTTTCTCTGGCCCGATATTTTCGTGCGCGGGATCAACGGCGTAGAGCGAGACAGGCATCTCGGCCGGATCGGTCTGGTGGGTTACGTCGTGTCGCCTGTAGGCGTACTCCCGGGCGTCGAGCGCGACCCAGTCGCCACCGGGGATTGAGGCGGTCACACCGAAGATTTCGGTCTGCGTGCAAGGCTCGACCGACAGGAACGCTACGGGGCGCAGGGTCGTGTGCCGCCAGACCCGTCGCCAGCCCATGACCCGCGCCGGGCGGGCGTCGGGGTAATCGTGAGTGGCAAGGTTGACGAGGCTGCCATAGCCGAAAAAGCGCGGATGGCTCATTCCTGCGACCTCAAGACCTGCGCTGGCCGCGCCGCCATGGCGCGGAGCGAAAAGCCAAGGCCGGCGAGTGTCGAGATCACGATGCCGCCGCCGATGATCCAGGCGACGTTGCCCCAGATCACATGGAAATCGCTCTCCATCACAAAGACCATGATCGCGTAGGCCCCGCTGATACCGGCGGCCAATGCTACGCCGCCTGCCGCTGCACCGAGAATCGCAGACCGCAAAGCAAAGCTCAAAAGGATCCGCGCGCGGCTTGCGCCAAGGGTCTTGAGGATCGCGGCCTCGATCGTCCGGGCCCTTTCGCCTGCGGCTGCGGCGCCGATAAGGACAAGGAAGCCAGTGACCAGGGTGACCCCAGCCCCCACGCGAACGCCGGCGGAAATGCCTTCAACAATCTCCATCACTCGGGCGATCGCGTCGCGGATCCGGAACGCGGTGATGTTTGGGTAGGCATTCGCCATCTCGCGCAGGATCGGTCCTTCGCCTTCGGGCGAGGAATAGACAGTCGCGATCCAGCTGTGCGGAGCCCCGGAAAGGGCCGCTGGGTTGAGCGACATGACAAAGCCGATGCCCGCAGTCTGGAACACAACCTCGCGGAAGCTGGCAATCGTGGCGGTTAGCTCGCGGCCGAGGATATTGACGGTGATCTCGTCGCCGATCTTGAGGCCGATCTCTTGCGCTTCGGCGGAGGAAAAGCTCACGAGCGGCGGGCCAACATAGTCAGCCGGCCACCATTCGCCTTCGGTCAGGCGGGTGTTTTCTGGCAAGTCCTCGGAATATGTGACGCCGCGGTCGCCTTGCAATACCCAGTGGTCACCCGCGACCTCTTTGGCAGGCTTGCCGTTGATCTGGGTGATGATGCCGCGCAGCATCGGCGCGGCTTCGACCTTGCTGACCTCGGTATTCGCCGCGAGCCGTTCTTTGAACCCGCCGATTTGATCGGGCTGAATATCCACAAAGAAATAGGATGGAGCCACGTCGGGGAGCTCTTCCGAGAAAGCGCCGCGGAGGTTTCCGTCGATTTGGCCGATGCCTGCAAGGACGGCGAGCCCAAGCCCGAGCGACAGCACAACGGCAACCGTCTCGCCATTACGCGCGCCGATTGCGCCAAGCGCAAGGCGGAGCGCCGGTAGGCCCCGCGCCGCAGGCATCGCTCGCCGAGCGATCCCGCGCGTTGCAACGGCGGCAATGACGAGCGCCAAGAGCGCGGCGGCGATGCCCCCAAAGGTCCAGAGCGCGAGGGTTGGCGTGCCGGACAGGATCGCCGCAGAGCCGACGAGGGATGAGACGAGAAGGATGGTCAGCACGATATATTTCGCCGCGGGCAGTGTTTTGCCAGACGCAAGGGCATCGCGAAAGAGGGCAGCCGCGCGGACCTGTTCTGTGCGCGCGAGAGGCCAAAGGGTAAAGATCGCGGCGGTGAGGCCGCCATAGAGCGCGGCTTCAAGAAGAGGTTGGGGATAGACAGCAAAGATCGCCGGTACCGGCAGGCGGGCTTCGATCAATGGGGCGAGGAGGACAGGCAACCCGCCGCCAAGGACAAGGCCGGTAGCGATGCCGACCGCAGCCAAAAGCCCGATTTGCAGGGCATAGATGGCAAAGATCGTCCGGCCCGATGCGCCCAGCGTCTTGAGTGTGGCGATCACGCCTGTTTTGCCCGCAAGATAGGCTCGCACCGCCGCCGACACGCCGACACCGCCTACCGCAAGGCCAGAGAGGCCGACAAGGATCAGGAACGCGCCGATCCGTTCGACAAAGCGCTCCGCGCCCGAAGAATCGCGTGCATCCCGCCAGCGTAGGCCGCTGCCTTCGAGTTGCGCCTCGGTCTGCGCCTCGAGGGCGGCCAGATCGGCCCCTTCCGGCAGATCGAGCCTATAGGCCGTCGAAAACAGTGTGCCTTCCTTGATGAGGCCAGCGTTTTCAAGGCTTTCGGTCAGCACGATCGTGCGAGGGCCGAGGCCGAAGCCGGCGGTGCTGTTGTCGGGGTAGCGGGTCAGGAGGGCGCTGAGGGTGAAGTCCTGCAGGCCAAGGGAAAAGCTGTCGCCGGGGCGCAGGCCAAGGCGGTCGGCCAGCGCGGGCTCCATCACGGCGCCGGGGAGGCCGCCTGAGCCGGCCAGAGCCTGTGCCAGAGGCATATCCGGTTCGAGTGTGACGCTGCCGATCAGGGGGTAGGCGTCGTCCACGGCACGGACCTGCGTTAGGGCCCGGTCCGTGTTTCCATCAGATAGTGCGACGCCCGCCAATGATCGGAAATCGACTGTTTCCGAGACCTGATCCGAGATGGTCTCGAGAAATTCCAGCTCTTCTGGTTGAGCGAAGCGATAGGTAAGTCCGACCTCGGCATCACCGCCGAGCATTGCGGCACCTTCGGCGGCAAGGCCTGCTCCGATAGACGACCGGACCGTTCCAACCGCGGCGATGGCCGCGACCCCGAGGGCGAGGCAGGCCAGAAAGACACGAAAACCGCTCAGGCCCGTGCGCAACTCGCGCCGCGCTATTTTGACTGCGATAGGAAAGCTCACGCCAGCGCCTCTTCCATCTCGAGGCGTCCATCGCGCAGGCGAATGACCCTGTCGCAGCGGCGCGCCAGTTCCGGCGCATGCGTAACCATCACCAGCGTTGCCCCGTGCTTGTCGCGGAGATCAAAGAGAAGATCGATAATGGCCCCGCCGTTGGCCTCGTCGAGATTGCCAGTTGGTTCATCGGCCAAAAGGATGCGTGGCCGCGGTGCCGCGGCTCGGGCCAGCGCCACACGCTGCTGCTCGCCGCCCGACATCTGACTCGGGAAATGGCCGGCACGCCCGGCAAGACCAACAGCCGCCAATTCTTCGGCCGCACGGTCAAAGGCATCGGGCACGCCGGCCAGCTCCAGCGGCGTCGCTACGTTCTCAAGGGCTGTCATCGTTGGAATGAGGTGGAAGGATTGAAACACGATCCCCATATTGTCTCTGCGGAAGCGGGCCAGTTGATCCTCGTTCATGGTGGTGAGGTTTTGGCCAAGCGCGGCGACACGTCCGCCGGTGGCCCTTTCAAGGCCGCCCATGAGCATGAGGAGCGAGGACTTGCCCGAACCACTGGGGCCGACAAGGCCCAATGTCTCCCCCTTCTTCACTTCAAGAGAAATGCCCTTGAGAATATCGACAATCCCTGCATTCCCTTTCAGCGAAAGCGATGCATCGGAAAGGGAAAAGACGGGTTCTGCCATGATATCTGCCTTTGGTTTCTTGTGGTCACTTGGATATGGGGTCGTTAGGCGCCTGCGCAACCTTGCTCTCGTGTTCTTGACCGCCGGAATGGCAGCGGCGGAGCCGGCGACCCTCGTTGCCCTTGGTGACAGTCTTACGCAAGGCTACGGCCTTTCCGTTGACGAAGGGTTTGTGCCGCAGCTTCAGGCGTGGCTTGACAGTCAGGGGGTCGAGGTGACGGTGATCAACGCCGGGGTCTCAGGCGACACGACGGCAGGCGGGCTTGCCCGCGTTGGCTGGACGCTCGGGGGCCAAGACGTGGACGCGATGATCGTCGCTCTTGGGGGCAACGATTTCCTGCGCGGGCTCGATCCGGTTGACAGCCGCCGGAACCTTGCAGGCATCCTTGTGGCCGCCGCGGAAGCGGATGTGAAGGTCTTGCTGGTGGGCATGGCAGTTGCCGACAACTACGGGCCCGGCTATCGCGCCGCGTTCGAGGCCATGTATCCCGAGCTTGCCACCGAATACGGCGTTGCGCTGTTTCCCGATTTTTTCGAGGGACTCACCGCGGAATCAGGGACTAGCGAGGCCCGCGCCGCCTATATGCAGCCCGATGGGCTTCACCCCAATGCCGAGGGTGTAAAGCGCATCGTCGGAGCCATCGGCCCCGCCGTTCTCGGGCTTTTGCACGAGGAATAGGCGAAGGCTCAGCGCCTTCGCCAAAGGCCAATCAGAGCAGCTTGAGCTCGATCGCCGACTCGCGGCCATCACGGCCGGCCGACAGCTCGTAGCTGACTTTCTGGTTGTCCTTGAGGCCGGTCAGGCCCGAACGCTCGACTGCCGAGATGTGCACAAACACATCCTTGCCGCCGCCATCTGGCGCGATGAACCCAAAGCCTTTGGTGGTGTTGAACCATTTTACGGTGCCGGTGGCCATCCGTCGTCTCCATAGTTGCCCGCTCGCGGAATGCAGCGGATCGGCTCGTCAGTCCTGGATCGATGACTGGGCCGGAATCGGAGACAGTGTAGATCAGAGGTAACTCGCGCCGCGACTATGAAAAAGTCGGCTTTTCAAATCAAGAAGAATTGCGAGGCCTTGACTTTGACCTGTCAGGAGAGGAAAGGGCGCGAATTCCCTTACTGATAGCGCGTGAAATGCGTCAGCCCCTCTCCTAGTTCGCCTTCACCCCCCTGCGTCTGACTGGTGGTTCTAGAGGTGAGTCATGCCGAAAATCGAGATGTCGTCCGGCGATCTGCGGGTGGATCGTAGACTGGCGTTTGCCGAAGGGCTTTGGGCGGGTGGCGACGCTGTGGTCGCCGCTGATCTCATGGCCGAAACGATGCCTGAGGCGCCCCACTGGGCCGTGGGTTGGCTGAGATTTGGAGAAATGGCCGAGGCCGCTGGCCGCATCGGGCAGGCGATCGAGGCCTATCAGCGGGCGAGTGCGCTCGATCCCGGTGATAGGTTGGGTGCTGCGCTGCGACGTGATCTCTTGCGCAAGACACCGGTGATCGAACGATTGTCGTCTGGCTTTGTCGAGGGGCTTTTCGACGACTATGCCCACCGTTTCGATCAATCGCTGGTTGGCAAGCTCGGCTATCGCGGCCCTGAGATCCTGGCGGCGGCGCTGCCGGAAAGGCTTGGCCGGGTCCTTGATCTTGGCTGCGGCACAGGCCTCATGGGAGTTGCGATCCGCGAGCGGGCCAGTCTTCTCGAGGGCTGGGATATTTCTGCCGCCATGCTGCGGCAGGCCAAGGCCAAGAAAGCCTATGACAGCCTCTCCAAACAGGATCTCAATTCCTTGCAGATCGGGGGGCAGCAATGGGATACGATCCTTGCCGCAGATGTCCTGATCTATATCGGTGCGCTTGAGAGGCTCGTCGGTTGGGTGGCAGGGTCGCTTGCGCCGGGTGGCGTCTTTGCTTTCACTGTCGAAGAGCATATGGGCGAAGGCTTCGTCTTGGGCGAAGCGCGCCGCTATGCCCATTCCGAGGCCTACCTGCGCGAGCTGCTTGCACAGGCAGGATTTGCCAACGTTGCCCTGACGCGCGAAACCCTCCGAACTGACAGGGGCCAGCCTGTTTGGGCGCTTGTCGCATCGGCTTCGGTCTTGGTGACAAAGCCGGGCCGGGCCGGCGAAGAGACGGAATTCGCGTGACCCTTGTTTTTCAGGGATCATTTACATATGTTGTTTTCAGCATATGTTTCAGGAGTGCGCCATGTCTGGACTGAAAATCACCTGCTTCGATTGCGGTCAGGTCAACCGCGTGCCGGCCGACAAGCTCGACGCCGCACCGAAATGCGCCTCGTGCGGCGCGCATCTGGTCTCCGACAAGGCCATCGAAATTGATATGCGGACGCTCGAGAAAGCTGCCCGCAACGACGATCTGCCGCTCGTCGTGGATTTTTGGGCGCCGTGGTGCGGCCCCTGCCGGATGATGGCGCCCGAGTTCTCCAAGGCAGCGGGCGCCATGAAGGGCAAGGCGCGGCTGGTGAAGCTCAACACCGAGGCCGAGCCCGCCGCCGGCCAGCGCTATGGCATCCGTGGTATTCCGACGATGGTGAAATTTGCGGGGGGCCGCGAGGCCAAGCGCCAGTCGGGCGCCGTTCCTGCCACTGCGATCATCCAGTGGGCCAGCTGACCGACCCAAAAGCAAAACGCCCGAGCCGTTGGGCCCGGGCGCTTCGTTAATCTTTCAAAGACCAGATTAGAGGGTCTTGAGATTGATCGCCGACTCGCGGCCATCACGGCCGGCTTCGATGTCGAATTCAACCTTTTGGTCGTCCTTGAGGCCGGTCAGACCCGAACGCTCGACGGCCGAAATGTGGACGAACACGTCTTTTTTGCCGCCATCGGGAGCAATGAAGCCGAAGCCTTTGGTGGTGTTAAACCATTTCACGGTGCCAGTGGCCATGTGAAGATTCCTTTTGTTTTCAACGCTGTCCACAGGATGCGACAGCTTGGCTAAGTCACGTCTGGTCGAGGACTGTGTGCCGAAGTCGGAAAACAGAAGGGTCGATAGAAGATCGTTCGCAGGGTGCATATGGGGCTATGCTGGCGAAAAATCAAGGGAAATCGGAGTCTTGCCCGGCCACAGCAACCCGCCGTGGCCGGAACACTTCCCGAGACTACCTCGTAAACTTCTTATACTTCAGCCGCTTCGGCTCGAGCGCGTCCGGCCCAAGTCGGCGCTTCTTGTCTTCCTCGTAGGCGGTGAAGTCGCCCTGGAACCATTCTACATGGGCGTCGCCTTCGAACGACAGGATGTGGGTACAGATCCGGTCGAGGAAGAAGCGATCGTGCGAGATGACGACCGCGCAGCCGGCGAAATCCATCAGCGCGTCTTCGAGGGCGCGGAGGGTTTCGACGTCGAGGTCGTTGGTCGGTTCGTCGAGGAGAAGAACGTTGCCGCCCGATTTCAGGAGCTTCGCCATGTGGACGCGGTTGCGTTCACCGCCTGACAAAAGGCCCACCTTCTTCTGCTGATCGCCGCCCTTGAAGTTGAACGACGAACAATAGGCGCGGCTGTTAACCTCGGCATCGCCGAGGCTGATAAGTTCTGCGCCGCCGGAAATCTCTTCCCAGACGGTCTTGTTGGGATCGAGGGCATCGCGGCTCTGGTCGACATAGGACAGCTTTACCGTATCGCCATATTCGATGGTGCCGGCGTCGGGCTTTTCCTGACCGGTGAGCATACGAAAGAGGGTCGATTTACCCGCACCGTTGGGGCCGATCACGCCGACGATGCCGCCCGGCGGCAGATCGAATGACAGATCCTCGATCAGCTGCTTGTCGCCCATGTGTTTGGCAAGGCCATTCACGTCGATCACCTTGCCGCCGAGGCGGGGGCCGTTGGGGATGACAATCTGGGCGCGGGTGATCTTTTCGCGCTCGGACTGGTCGGCCAGTTCGTTATAGCGGTCGATACGGGCCTTTTGCTTGGCCTGACGGGCCTTGGCGCCCTGCCGCATCCACTCAAGCTCGCGCTCGAGGGTCTTTTGCTTGGACTTGTCCTCGCGTGCCTCTTGTTCGAGGCGTTTGGCCTTCTGTTCCAGCCAGGCCGAATAGTTGCCCTCGTAAGGAATGCCGCGGCCTCGATCGAGTTCGAGGATCCAGCCGGTGATATCGTCAAGGAAATAACGGTCGTGGGTGACGATCAGGATCGTGCCCTTGTAGTCGATCAGGTGCTGCTGCAGCCAGGCGATCGTCTCGGCGTCAAGGTGGTTGGTCGGCTCGTCGAGAAGGAGCATATCCGGCGCTTCGAGAAGAAGCTTGCACAGCGCCACGCGGCGGCGCTCACCGCCCGAGAGGTTGGCGGGCATCGCATCGTCGGGCGGGCAGCGGAGCGCCTCCATCGAGACGTCGATTTGCGCGTCGAGATCCCAGAGGTTCTGGCTGTCGATCTCGTCCTGAAGCTGCGCCATCTCGTCGGCGGTCTCGTCGGAATAGTTCATCGCCAGCTCGTTATAACGATCGAGGATCGCCTTCTTGGCGGCCACGCCTTCCATGACGTTCTCGCGGACCGTCTTCGACTCGTCGAGATGCGGCTCCTGCGGCAGATAGCCGACCTTGGCGCCCTCGGCGGCCCAAGCCTCGCCGGTGAAATCCTTGTCCATCCCGGCCATGATCTTCAAAAGCGAGGATTTACCCGCGCCGTTGACGCCGACGACGCCGATCTTGACGCCCGGAAGGAAGTTGAGGCGGATATTCTCAAAAACCTTCTTGCCGCCGGGATAGGTCTTGGACACGCCGTCCATGAAGTAAACGTACTGGTAAGAGGCCATGAGAGTCGTCCCTGTCAAAAGATCGGCTCTATCTAGCGATCTGGCCGCCCGAGGGCAATGCAGGGTTCGGAGTGTTTTGCGGTCTCGTCAGAGATAAGTTTGCACTTTCAATTGGCGGCAGCGCCCTGCACAATTCGGCTGAATCGCAAGATTGTCGGAGCAAATATGAGCTACATCCCCGCGCCAGACCGCTATTCCAGGATGATCTACCGCCGTTGCGGGGCGTCTGGGCTCAAGCTGCCGGCGATCAGCCTCGGGCTATGGCACAACTTCGGCAACGACTTTGACGAGCGGAACAAACGCGCGATCTGCCAGGCGGCTTTTGACAACGGGATCACGCATTTCGATTTGGCCAATAACTATGGCCCGCCGCCAGGTTCGGCGGAAGAAGCCTTTGGCGAGATTCTGGCGAGCGACTTCAAGGGCTATAGGGACGAGCTGATCATATCCTCCAAAGCGGGCTATCTGATGTGGGATGGCCCCTACGGGGAATGGGGCAGCCGCAAATACCTGATCGCGTCATGCGACCAGTCGCTCAAACGGCTGGGAGTTGATTACGTCGATATTTTCTATTCGCATAGGTTCGATCCCGAGACGCCTCTTGAAGAAACCATGGGTGCTTTGGATCACATCGTCAGGTCAGGGCGCGCGCTCTACGCGGGGATTTCGTCCTACAACAGCGAACAGACCCGCCGCGCGGCGGCGATCCTGCGAGATCTGGGAACGCCCTGCGTGATCCATCAGCCGTCCTACAACATGATCGACCGCTGGGTCGAACGCGATGGGCTGAAAGAAACGCTGCACGATCTGGGGATCGGGTCGATCGCGTTTCTGCCTTTGGCGCAAGGGATGCTGACCGGCAAGTATCTGTCGGGCATCCCCGAGGGCAGCCGCGCCAATCAGGGCAAGAGCCTTGATCCCAAGATGATCTCGGCCAAAGCCATCACCGCGTTGAACGGGCTCAATGATATTGCGGCCGCGCGTGGACAAACGCTGGCGCAGATGGCGATTGCCTGGGTCTTGCGCGAGGGCGGTATCACCAGCGCCCTGATCGGCGCCTCGAGGCCGGAACAGGTGGTCGATTGCGCCGGGGCGGTGCAGAATCTGGATTTTGCGAAAGAAGAGCTGGAAGCAATCGACAGGTTAGCCGACGAAGACGCCTTCCATCGCTGGGCCCGAGAGGGCTGAACGACATTCCCAATAGCGAGGATATGCGCCAAAAAGCAGGCAGGCGGAGGCGATAGTGCAGGGGTTTCCATACGCAGCGCGGGATCAGGCCATCGGTCTTCTCGGCGGATCCTTCGATCCGGCGCATGAGGGGCACGTCCGCATCACCCGCGAGGCGCTCAAGCGGTTCGGGCTCGATCAGGTCTGGTGGCTGGTGTCGCCCGGCAATCCGCTCAAGAAAAGGCAGCCCGCAAGTCTTCAGGATCGCCTCACAGCGGCTCGCAAGGTGATGCGCCATCCGAAGGTGCGGGTGACCGCGCTCGAGGCGCAGTTTGGAACGCGCCGCACGGCCGATACCATCGCTGTGCTGCAGTCGAACTATCCCGGCGTGCGCTTCGTGTGGCTCATGGGTGCCGATAATCTTGCTCAGCTGCATGAATGGGGCAATTGGCAGGCGATCATGGAGTCGGTTCCGGTTGGGGTCTTTGCCCGCCCGGGTGACAGGATATCGGCGCGAACCTCGGTTGCCGCGCAAATCTATCGCGCTCACCGGTTGAGCGGCAGCGATGCCCAGCTCTTGGGGCAAGCGGACGCGCCGGCTTGGGTCTATGTCAACATTCCGATGAGCGATCTGTCCTCGACCGAGATCCGCGCCTCCGGGCGCTGGGTCGGCGAAAAGGCCGGCGCGTGACGGATCGCGCCGGCAACTTGGTCTCGCGCAGGCACGTTTTGGCCGGTTTGATGGCGACTGTGGCAACCCCTGCCTTGGCTGAAGCGCCTGCCCGTTCCCTCCGCCCGATGGCGCGACCCGGCTCGGCCGTGCGCGCGCCGGGCCTGCCGGATATCGCGGCCTTGGCCGAGCAGGCAGGGATCGGTGGCAAGGTGAGCGTGGCGCTGGCCGAAGCGGGCACTGGGCGGATCGTTCAGGAACACGGGGCGGCGTTGCGGCTTCCACCGGCCAGCGTGGCGAAGGTGATGACCACCTGCTACGCGCTCGAGGCGCTTGGCCCGGACTATGTCTATGAAACACGCCTTTTTGCGGAAGGTGCGTTTTCTGGCGGCATTCTGGATGGTAATTTGATCTTGTCAGGATCGGGCGACCCGATGCTGACAACCGACGACCTCGGCGCTTTGGCCAAGGCGCTGGCCGCGGCGGGGATCCGCGAGGTGACGGGCGGGTTTCACCTCTGGCAAAATGCCTTGCCCTACCAGCGCGAGATCGACCCCGGCCAGCTTCCGCACCTGGGCTATAATCCCGCGCTATCGGGGCTGAATCTCAACTCCAACGTCGTCCATTTCGAATGGGCCAAGGCGGGCGCGGACTATAGGCTGACGATGGACGCCCGAAGCAGCCGCTACCGCCCGGATGTGAGCATGGCGCGGATGACTGCGGAGGATCGGGATCTGCCGGTCTATACATATCAGGACGGCGGCAATTACGACCAATGGACGGTCGCCCGTTCGGCCCTTGGCAATGGCGGTGCGCGGGGATTGCCGGTGCGTTATCCCGCCCTTTTCGCGGGGGACGTATTCCGCACGCTGGCGGCGGGCGAGGGCATCAGGCTCCCTGCCGGCCAAAACCGGGCCGCCACACCACGCGGCGAGGTGATCGCCAGCCACAAGAGCCGACCAATGTCGGAGATCCTGCGGTTGATGTTGAAGTATTCAACCAACCTGACCGCCGAGGCCGTTGGTCTCAAGGCCAGTCTTGCGCGGGGCAAAACGGCGGCGTCTCTCGCGGCCTCTGCGCAAGAAATGGCGCGCTGGGCGCTTGAGACCAAGGGTGTCGCCTGTCAGCCGGTCGACCATTCGGGCCTTGGTGACAGGACGCGGATATCGGCCGCGGCTTTGGCTCGTTTCCTCGGCCACGCGGACGTGGCCGGGCGTCTGCCGCCTCTCTTGAAAGAGGTCGGCGTCTTCGACAGCGATGGTCGTCCGCTGACAGGCAAGGCGACCAAGGTTTTCGCCAAGACCGGAACGTTGAATTTCGTCTCCTCGCTGGCCGGATATGTTCAGCGTGAAGGGCAGGGCGACCTTGTCTTCGCGATCCTCTCCGCCGACGAAGACCGCCGCGCCGCGAGCCATAACTCGCAAGACGAGGTGCCGCCCGGCGCGCGGCGCTGGAGCGACAACGCGCGTTGGCTACAGCACCGGCTCTTGCGGGATTGGATCTCGGGCTAGATCAAAGGGTCATATGGCGGGCGCGGGTGCCGCGCTCGATTGCCGCCGCGTGGAGCCGGTCGATATTGAGCTCGTCCCGCACCTCTTCAAGGATGCGCGATTCCGGCCCGTCGATGATGCCATCGGCCGCCGCAACCTCGCACGAGAGCGCATAAGCGGTTTCAAAAAGCTTCTCCGGCAAGGCATCGCGGATCAGGCCGAAGAGGGCGTCGAGGCCGTCTTCCTGCTCGAATAGGTCGAAGACGACTTCGGACATTCGCGGCAGGCGGCCAACGTCGTAGTCGGCAAACAGCGGCAGGTGATTGATCAGGTTGTTGATCTTCACAAGCTCGGCGGTGCGGATATCCTCGTCCGACGCGGAAACGGTGATCATCAGCGCAACGAGCGCATCCTGCGGGGTCATCGGGGCGTCGGGGGTCATAGGCGTTTCCTCATGCTTTTCTCACCATTTATTGACGCCAGCCCCACCCCGCAATAGGGAGAGCGCCGTAACCCTGCCGATGGGGCAGGGCCAAAACCCGTGAGATATGAGATGTCCGATCTGCGTAGCGTTGCGATGACGAGCAAAGCCTGGCCCTTTGAAGAGGCCCGCGCGCTCCTGAAACGCTATGAAAAAGCACCGCCAGAAAAGGGTTATGTGCTTTTCGAGACGGGCTATGGCCCCTCGGGCCTGCCGCATATCGGCACCTTCGGTGAAGTGCTCCGCACGACGATGATCCGCCGCGCCTTCGAGGTGATCTCGGATATCCCGACCCGGCTCATCTGTTTCTCGGACGATCTCGACGGGATGCGCAAGGTGCCCGACAACGTGCCGAACCGCGAGATGCTTTTGGCTAATGTGCAAAAGCCGCTGACCTCGGTTCCCGATCCTTTCGGCGAATACGAGAGCTTTGGCCATCACAACAACGCCATGCTGCGCCGGTTCCTCGATACCTTCGGCTTCGAGTATGAATTCATCTCTGCCACCGAGTTCTACGGCTCGGGCAAGTTCGACGCGACGCTGCGCCTTGCCGCCGAGCGCTATGACGCGATCATGAAGATCATGCTCGCCTCTCTGCGGGAAGAACGGCAGCAGAGCTATTCCTGTTTCCTGCCGATCCACCCCGAGACGGGCCGTGTGCTTTATGTCCCGATGAAAGAGGTCAACGCCAAGGAGGGCACCATCACCTTCGACGACGAGACGGGTCGCGAATGGACGCTTCCTGTCACCGGCGGCAATGTGAAGCTTCAGTGGAAGCCCGATTTCGGCGCGCGCTGGGCGGCGCTGGGCGTCGATTTCGAGATGTATGGCAAGGACCATTCGACCAACACGCCGATCTATGACGGCATCTGCGAGGTGCTGGGCGGCAAGAAGCCCAACCACTTCACCTATGAGCTTTTCCTCGACGACATCGGTCAGAAGATTTCCAAGTCCAAGGGCAACGGCCTGACCATCGACGAATGGCTCACTTATGCCGCGACCGAGAGCCTGTCGTATTTCATGTATCAAAAGCCCAAGACGGCGAAGCGCATGCATTGGGACGTGATCCCCAAGATGGTGGACGAATACCATCAGCAGCTGCGCGCCTATCCCACGCAGGATGCCGCCGGGCAGCTGAACAACCCCGTCTATCACATCCACCACGAGCAGGTTCCGACCTCGACCCTGACGGTTCCGTTCCAGATGCTGCTTAACCTCGCCAGCGTCTCGGGGGCCGAGGACAAGGCCGCCATGTGGGGCTTTATCCGCCGCTATGCGCCGGGTGCGACCCCCGAGGGCAACCCCGATCTCGATGCTGCCGCCGGCTTCGCCGTCCACTACTATCAGGACCATGTGAAGCCCACCCGCAGCTTCCGCCTGCCCTCCGAGCAGGAGCGCGCGGCGCTAGAAGACCTCTTGGCCGCGCTCAAAGACAAAGACGCCGCTTTGGGTCAGATCGCCAAGAAAAACGCGGCGATGGGCAACACCGATCCGCTGCCGGAAGCCGATTTCGCCAGCGAGGATTTCCTCCAGTCGGTCGTTTTTGCCATCGGCAAGAACCACGGGTTCGAGCCGCTGCGCGATTGGTTCAAGGCGCTTTACGAGGTGCTGCTCGGCGCCTCCGAAGGCCCGCGCTTCGGCGGCTTCATCGCGCTCTATGGTGTCGAGGACAGCATCGCGCTGATCGAAGCGGGCCTCGCGGGCAAACTCGCCGGCTAGCCCACAGGCCCGCCGTTGCGCGGGCCGTATCCCCACCGTTCCGGTCGTCCAAGGCGGCCTTTACCACCTCACGCTAGGCCTTTGCTCTGAAACTCTCAGGGCAGGGGCCGCGATCCCTTTTCGCCCGTCAGAAAAGGGGAAGCTATATGAACAAGGCGATTACCGACGGTCTGGTGCTGATGCCGCCGCCCTTTGCCGATGGGCTTGCGGTCTGGTCGGCGGGCGACGGCACGCCGGGCTCGGAAACTTATGCGACAACCGGAAACGGCGTATATGTTCCGGCCGATCAGGATTTTTCGGGCTGCCTTGAGCTTCTCAAAACTCAAAGCGTCACCAAGCTGCGCTATATGGGCGAGACGACCCTTTTGCCCGGCTGTTATCTGCGGATCTCGACCCGGGTAAAGGCCGTGTCGGGTGATCTGCCAGGCGTTCGCATCGCTGGTTGGGCAGGGGGCGCGGGCGGCGTCCATGTGGGCGGGCTGACCGAATATGGCCCGACGGTGCAGCTGACATCCTATGGCGAGGTGGTCGAGATTTCCGCCATCGTCGGTTCCGGTCAGCGGATCGGTGTCGATATGGTTTGGCCCAACGTCATCTATGGCCATTTCGGCCTTGATCTGACCGGCGGCAACGGCAGCGTCGTCCGCATCGACGACTTCGTGATCGAAGATGTGACCAACGTCTTCATCCGCGACATGATGGGCGTGGTCGACGTCCGCGACTATGGCGCAAAGGGTGATGGGATCACCGACGACAGCGCTGCTTTCGAGGCCGCCGATGCCAATGCGAACGGGCGCGAAGTTCTTGTTTCGGCTGGTGTCTATTACCTGGGAAATCACGTCACCATCGAGAACCAGATCCGTTTCGAAGGCACGGTGACGATGCCTGCCGACAAGCGTTTCGTGTTTCAGAAGAACTTTGACTACGCGACCTATGTCGATGCCTTCGGCGACGAAGAGCTTGCCTTCAAGAAGGCGTTTCAGGCCCTTCTGAATTTCTCCGACCACGAGTCGCTCGATCTATGCGGGCGCCGGATCGCTGTCAGCGCGCCGATTGATATGCAGGCCGCCGAAGGAAGCAAGACTGTCTTCGCGATACGCCGGGTGATCCGCAATGGCCAGTTTCAGCCCGTGGATGGGCCGGTATGGGATCCGACTGTGGTGACGACGTCGGCAAGCTATGCGTCGACCGATCCGCTGCGGCTGACAAATGTCGTCAATGTCGGACAGATCGCAATCGGCTCGCTGGTCACGGGTTTTGGCGTGGGCCGCGAAATCTATGTCCGGGCGGTCGATACAGTCGCAAATACCGTGACCTTGAGCCAAGAGCTCTACGGCGCGGCAGCGAGCCAGAGCTACACCTTCACCCGCTTCAAATACCTTCTGGATTTCTCGGGCTTCGATGATCTTGCCCAATTCGTCATCGATGATGTTGAGTTTCTCTGTAACGGTGAAGCCAGCGGAATCATGTTGGCGAAAGAGGGCCTGGCCTTCCATCTTCGCGACTGCTTCATAAACAAGCCACGAGATCGCGGCATGACGTCATCGGGCAGGGGATGTCAGGGGATGATGATCGACCGATGTCAATTTCTCGCAGCTGACCAGGATCTTGACGTCGAAGACCGCACGACCATTGGCTTCAACGCCAATGCAAATGACGTCAAGGTTCGTGACAACAGGGTCGTTCGATCCAAGCATTTCTGCGTGCTTGCGGGCACCGGCAATCTGATCACCGGCAATCACTGGTTCCATGGCGACAACACGACCCTGGGTGTCCGAAAGGCCGGGATCGTGCTGACCACGCCCAATTGCAAATCCGTCATTACCGGCAATTATATCGACAATAACTTCATCGAGTTGACCAACGAACACGACGCTACTCCCGATCTTGGCACCCAATATTCCTTTGGCGGCCTGTCAATTACGGGCAACATCTTTATGGCGTCTGATGTGGCGCCTTGGTTCACTTGGATCGTCGTTAAACCCTATGGAGCCGGTCACTATATCCAGGGCCTTTCGGTAATAGGAAATGTGTTTCGGGCAGTCGGAGGATCGGTCGATAGGGTCGAGTCGGTGGACATAACCTTCGCTGGGCTCGACTTCGGACGGTCCCGAAACATTGTCTTCTCGGCCAACACATTTACGGCAGTGAGCAACGTTGCGGTCAATCCTGTCAGCGTTCTGCACAATCAGGCAACTTCTGCGCAGACATGGGTCGTTGAGGGCGCACCGTACTTGCCCTTTGGCGGTCGGCTCAGGAATGTGGAGGCAGTCTGCCCAGAAGGTAAGTTGACCGATGGCAATGGATTGGCAGTTTATGAATTGCCTTATGCCGAACCAGAGAAGGGCGCCGCAAAGACTCAGGCTAATCTGAGTTTCAAAACGGCCTGCAAAGGATCCATCCGGGTTACTTTGCGTACCGATAATCCTCTCTAGCGAATGGTGCCGTGGCTCCCTCGGGCGCCACGGCACTTCAGGGCGGGATCTACGCCACAGGCCCCTCAAGAGCAGCTTCCCACCCGCAGGTAAGAGGAGCCTTCCGGCAAATCCCGAAAGATGGCTATGAAGAGTGCCGGAGCCGAGTACGCTTGTGTGATTTGGTGGAGCCGAGGGGGATCGAACCCCTGACCTCGTCATTGCGAACGACGCGCTCTCCCAACTGAGCTACGACCCCACATTGGGGTTATTTGGCGTCATGCTGGGGCGGAGTCAAGCCACGGCAGGATGATGTGGATCAAGGATCGGTAGGTCAGACCGTGAGATGATACCCTTATTCGGAAGGAGGACTCTCTATGTATTCTCATATTCTAGTGCCCGTAGCCTACGATCACGACCGCGACGAGGGACAGCCTCTCGATATTGCGCGCCGCCTCTGCCGCGACGGCGGCAAGGTAACCTTCCTGCACGTCATGGAAGAGATACCGGGCTATGCGATCAACTATATGCCCGACAATTTCCGCGACGAGGCGAGGGAATCGATCCACGCCGATCTTGAACAAAGGGCGGCCGGTTTTCCGAACTCAGAGGCGCGGGTGGTAATGGGCCATGCCGGCCGGACAATTGTCGAGTTTGCCGAGGAGCACGAGGTTGACCTCATCGTCATTGCCTCGCACCGCCCCGGCATTGGCGATTTCTTCCTCGGTTCGACCGCCGCCCGCGTTGTGCGCCACGCGCAATGTTCGGTGCACGTCATACGCTGACCACGGGCAAAACCGTGCTATCCTTGGCGCAAGGAGGAACGCGCCATGCTTTCGATTGCCCCCGGTACTGCCGGTCAAACTGTGATCACTACTTTCGAGATGACCCCCGCCACGGCCTCCGAGCTGATGGAGGCGCTGCAGAGCGCCTTTGACGAGGTCATCCGTCATCAAGAAGGGTTCATTGGTGCCGCGCTTCATATGAACGACGCGATGACGCGGATCTGCAACTATAGCCAATGGCGCAGCCGCGATGACTACAAGGCGATGCTCCGCACAACCGAAATGATCGCCCGTAACCGGCACATCCTGACGCTTTGCAAAGGGTTCGAGCCGGTGATGTATGAGGTAGCAAGGGTCGTCTGAACGCAATCTAGTGGCGAAAACTTCTCGCTCCGTGGCGATGCTCGATGATTCAACTTGATGATCACTCTTCTGTCTCCCTCGAGGCCGCTATCATTCTGCTCGGCGCAGCCTACTTCGGGCAACGGCTGTTCCGATGGTGGTCTCGCTGGCGAGCGGGGCGGCCCCCTTGGATCGCCGTCGACGGCTCCAACGTCCTCTATTGGCAAGACGAGATCCCGTCGCTGCAAACGGTGCGTCATGTTGTCGACGCTTTGAAACGACGGGGGATGAAGCCGGTCGTCTGGTTCGATGCCAACGTTGGCCATCTTGTCGGCGACAGATATATGGGGCCGTCGCCCCTTTCGCGATCACTGGGGCTTTCGCAGCGTCAGGTGATCGTCGCGCCGAAACGAACCCCTGCGGATCCGCTCGTTATCGAGGGGGTTAGGACGCTCAAGGCGCGGATCGTCAGCAATGATCGGTTTCGCGATTGGCAGGAGCAGTCCCCCGAGGTGGGCAAGGCATCGTCCTTTCTGAGGGGGACAATCAAGAACGGCGCCCTGAGGCTCGTCGAATAGCCTACCTCCCCCTCCGAGCTTTCCCGCCACGCTGCCCCGGACGCCCTGCCGTTGAGCGGCCTGACGCCTTCCTTGCCCCTTCCACAGCCTCGTCCACGGCCGTTTGCCGCGCCAGAGGGTCGTCGGAAATCACAAGATCCACGGTTTCCAGCCGCTTGATCTCGTCCCTGATCCGGGCCGCTTCCTCAAATTCGAGGTTTTCCGCCGCCTTGCGCATATCCGTTCTCAAGCCATCCAGAACGGCCTCAAGGTTGGCGCCATGCAGGGGTTTGTCGATCTTGGCGGTAACGCGGGCCTGATCGGTATCGCCTTTGTAGAGGCCCGAGAGGATGTCCTCGACGTTCTTCTTGACCGTGGCGGGCGTGATCCCGTGCGCTTCGTTATAGGCCTCCTGTTTCGTGCGGCGACGCTCGGTTTCGCCAATCGCGCGTTCCATCGAGCCGGTCATCCGGTCGGCATACATGATGACGCGCCCCTCGGCATTGCGGGCAGCACGGCCGATGGTTTGGACGAGCGAGGTCTCGGAGCGGAGGAAGCCCTCCTTGTCGGCGTCGAGGATAGCGACAAGGCCGCATTCGGGAATGTCGAGGCCCTCGCGCAAAAGGTTGATCCCCACCAGCACATCGAAGGCGCCCAAGCGCAGGTCGCGCAGGATCTCGATCCGCTCGAGCGTGTCGATATCGGAGTGCATATAACGCACGCGGATGCCTTGCTCGTGCATATACTCGGTCAGGTCTTCCGCCATGCGCTTGGTCAGCGTGGTGACAAGCGTGCGGGAGCCTTTGGCGGCCACCTTTCGCACCTCGTCCATTAGGTCGTCGACCTGCATCTCAACCGGCCGGATCTCGATCTGCGGATCAACAAGGCCAGTGGGGCGGATCACCTGCTCGGTGAAAACGCCGCCGGTCTCGCCGAGCTCCCAGGCCGCGGGCGTGGCCGAAACAAACACCGACTGCGGCCGCATCGCATCCCATTCCTCGAATTTCAGCGGGCGGTTGTCCATGCAGGAGGGCAGGCGGAAGCCGTGCTCGGCCAACGTAAACTTGCGCCGATAGTCGCCGCGATACATGCCACCGATCTGTGGCACCGAAACGTGGCTCTCGTCGGCGAAAACGATGGCGTTGTCGGGGATGAATTCGAAAAGGGTTGGCGGAGGCTCGCCGGGTGCGCGGCCGGTGAGATAGCGGGAATAGTTCTCGATGCCGGCGCAAGAGCCCGTCGCCTCCATCATCTCGAGATCGAAATTCGTCCGCTGCTCGAGCCGCTGCGCCTCAAGGAGTTTGCCCTCGCCCACAAGCTGTTCAAGCCGCTTGCGGAGCTCTTCGCGGATCCCCTTGATCGCCTGCTGGAGCGTCGGGCGCGGCGTGACGTAGTGGGAATTGGCGTAGACCCTGATCTTGTCGAAACTGTCCGTCTTTTGCCCCGTGAGCGGATCAAACTCGGTGATGCTCTCCAACTCCTCGCCAAAGAACGACAGCCGCCACGCCCGGTCCTCAAGGTGAGCGGGCCAGACCTCTAGGCTATCACCCCGCACGCGGAAGGCGCCACGGGCAAAGGCCTGATCGTTGCGGCGATAGGCTTGGGCCACGAGATCGGCCATGACCTGCCGCTGGTCATACATCTTGCCGACGAAAAGATCCTGCGTCATCGCCGAATAGGTCTCGACCGAGCCGATACCATAGATGCACGAAACCGAGGCCACGATGATCACATCGTCGCGCTCCAGAAGCGCGCGGGTGGCCGAGTGGCGCATCCGGTCGATCTGTTCGTTGATCTGGGATTCCTTCTCGATATAGGTGTCGGACCGCGCCACATAGGCTTCGGGCTGATAGTAGTCGTAGTAGCTGACGAAATACTCGACAGCGTTCTCCGGAAAAAACCCCTTGAACTCGCCGTAAAGCTGGGCGGCGAGGGTCTTGTTGGGGGCAAGGATGATCGCGGGCCGCTGGGTTTCTTCGATGATCTTGGCCATCGTGAAGGTCTTGCCGGTGCCGGTGGCCCCCAGAAGAACCTGACTGCGCTCGCCCTCTGCGATGCCTGCGGTCAGCTCGGCAATCGCGGTCGGCTGGTCGCCCGCGGGCTGAAATTCGGTGTGCAGGTTGAAGCTCTTGCCACCCTCGAGCTTGTCGCGGCGGTGCGGCGTCTGCTGCGCCATCGGCATCTGGTCGGGGCGGTTGTTGTGCATCATGGGTCTCCGGCAGGCCCTCTAGAATTGTACGCAATTTGTTCCGGTTCAAGCCCTGCAAGAAATTGGCGCTGAGGAACTTGCACAAGCCCCTTGTTTTCTGGATAAGAGGGCAGAGTTTCGGAGGCTGAAATGCGCGCAAGAATCTACCGCCCTGCCAAGACCGCCATGTCCTCGGGGATGGCCAAGACCCAGCAGTGGGTTCTGGAATACGCGCCCGCCTCCGCCCGCGAGATTGATCCCCTGATGGGCTGGACCTCGTCGGACGACACCCAGAGCCAGATCAAGCTGCGGTTCGAGACCAAGGAAGCCGCGCTCGACTATGCCGCCGACAACGGCATCGAAGCGGTGGTTCTCGAGCCCAAGACCCGCAAGCCCAACCTGCGGCCCATGGGATACGGCGAAAACTTCGCCACCAGCCGCCGCGCCCCCTGGACCCACTGATCCGCTTTCGCTTGCGCCCGGTGGCATCGGCTGGCTAAACAGCCTCAGCGGTCCCGTAGCTCAACTGGATAGAGCAGCTGACTTCTAATCAGCAGGTTCGGGGTTCGAGTCCTCGCGGGATCGCCAGTCAGACCGCCATCGTCGCCGCCACTGCACGTTTCCAAGTGGCATATCGGGTGAGGCGGGTTCCGTGGGCCATCTCCGGCGCAAAGCTCCGGTCAAGCGCCCAGGATTTCCCGAATTCCGCCATTCCGGGATAAACGCCCGCTCTTTGCCCGGCGAGCCATGCCGCGCCGAGCGCGGTGGTCTCAAGGACGGTGGGCCGCTCAACCCGTGCGCCGGTGATGTCGGCGAGGAACTGCATCGTCCAGTCGCTTGCGGTCATGCCGCCATCCACGCGCAACGTGGCCTCACCGTCCAGCCCCATGTCGGCACGCATCGCCTCAAGAAGGTCTCGCGTCTGAAAGCCCACGCTTTCAAGCGCGGCGCGGGCCATCTCGGCGGGCCCCGTCCCGCGCGTCAGCCCGAAGACCGCGCCACGGCATTCGGCGTTCCAATAGGGGGCGCCGAGGCCAACGAAGGCGGGCACGAGGATCACGTCCTGATGAGGATCGGCTTTCTCGGCAAGGTCTTGGGTCTCGGCGGCGCCTTGGATGATCCCAAGCCCATCGCGCAGCCACTGCACGACCGCACCGGCGATGAAAATCGACCCTTCGAGGGCATAGGTTGTCTGGCCGTTCAGGCGATAGGCGATAGTGGTCAGAAGCCGGTTCTTAGAGGTTACGGCCTCGTGGCCGGTGTTGAGAAGGGCAAAGCAGCCTGTCCCGTAGGTCGATTTCATCATGCCGGGACGGAAGCAGGCTTGGCCAATGGTCGCGGCCTGCTGATCGCCCGCCACACCGAGGATAGGCAGTGGGGCGCCAAAGAGGCTCGGATCCGTCATGCCGAAATCGGCGGCGCAGTCTTTCACCTCGGGCAAGACCGCCATTGGGATATCGAACAGATCGCAGATTTCCTCGCTCCAGCAGCCCTTGTGGATATCAAAGATCAGCGTGCGGGCAGCGTTGGTAGCGTCCGTCGCATGAACCTTCCCGCCCGTCAGGTTCCAGATCAGCCAGCTGTCGACAGTGCCGAAGGCCAGCTCTCCCTTGGCGGCACGTTCCTGTGCGCCTGGGATCGTCTGCAAGAGCCAGCGCAGCTTGGTGCCCGAGAAATAGGGATCGGCCAGAAGGCCGGTGCGGGCGGAGATCATCGCCTCATGCCCCGCCTCACGCAACTCGCGGCAATAATCGGCCGTGCGGCGGTCTTGCCAGACAATGGCTCTATGGAGCGGCTTACCTGTGGCGCGATCCCAAAGAAGGGTGGTTTCGCGCTGGTTGGTGATGCCGATGCCGGCGATATCTTTGGCGGTTAGCCCCGCTTTCTCGATGGCCGCCCGGCAGGTCGACACAGTCGTTTGCCAAAGATCGCCCGGATCATGTTCCACCCAGCCGCTTTTCGGGAAGTGTTGTGCAAACTCCTGCTGCGCGGTGGCGACAGGTTTCATTGCACCGTCAAAGACGATGGCGCGGCTCGATGTGGTGCCTTGGTCGATGGCGAGGATATGGGTCATGCTCGGCTCCCTTGTCCGCACAAAGACAGGTCCACGCGCCGCGACTGTCAAGCCCGAGGCTAGTCCTTCGACGGCGCCCCGCCTTCAAAGATGTTCCGTTCGTGATAGCTCACCGGCGATTCCTGCATCTGCAGGTGCAACCCGTCGCCCGTGAACGGATGCGCGCGGGCCAGATCTTCGTCAAAGTCGATGCCAAGGCCCGCCCCTGTGGGCGCAAGGACATAGCCGTTCTCGACCTTGAGCGTGTTGCGGACGAGGGCGGCGTGAAAGGGCGTCTCGATGGTCTCGACAAGCAGGAGGTTGGGTGTCGATAGGCCGAACTGGATGTTCGCCGCCCATTCCACCGGCCCCGCATAGAGATGCGGCGCAACCTGCGCGTTATAGGTCTCGGCGACGGCCGCGATCTTTTTCGCCTGCCAGATGCCGCCCGAGCGGCCGAGCGCGGGCTGAAGGATCGTCACCCCGTGACGCAGCGCCATGGAGAACTCGGCGAGTGTGGTCATCCGCTCGCCCGTGGCGACGGGAATCTTGAGGGCGGCGGCAACCTTGGCAAACTCAGGAATATTGTCGGGCGGGATCGGCTCTTCATACCAAAGCGGCGAATAGGGCTCTATGGCCTGCCCCATGCGTATCGCGCCGCCGGTGGAAAACTGGCCATGCGTGCCAAAGAGAAGGTCGGCCTTGTCGCCAACTGCCTCGCGGATCGTCTTGCAGAAATCGGCCGAGCGGGAGATGTCGCTCATCGAAGGCATATGTCCGGGGCGGATCGTATAGGGGCCGGCGGGATCGAATTTGACCGCCGTATAGCCCTTCTCCACAAGGTCGATCGCGCTTTCAGCCGACATATCGGCATCGACCCAGAACTCGGGGAGTTTGTGGCTCGGGCGCGAGGGATAGAGATAGCTGTAGGCGCGCAGCCGGTCGGCCACGCGGCCCCCCAGAAGAGCATGGACAGGGCGGTCGCGATCTTTGCCGAGGATATCCCAGCAGGCGATCTCAAGCCCCGAGAAGGCGCCCATCACCGTCAGGTCGGGCCGCTGGGTAAAGCCCGAGGAATAGACCCGGCGAAACATCAGTTCGATATTCTCGGGATTCTCGCCCGCCATATGCCGCGCGAAAACATCGCGGATCACAGCGGTCATGGCCTCGGGGCCGACAGTCGAGGCATAGCACTCGCCCCAGCCAGTGATGCCGGTATCGGTCGTGACCTTGACGAAGATCCAATAGCGCCCGCCCCAGCCCGGCGCGGGCGGTGCCGTGACGATGATATCCAGATCGGCGAGTTTCATGCGGCCTCCGCTATCTTTTGCCCCAAACTGCCCGCCTTGCCCCATGCCACACTTTGCCTGCCGCGACATGGCGGGTCGTCTTTACGCATTCCGCGCTGCGTTGGCGAAGCGGCGGGCGATCCGGGGCGCCTCGCCAAGTTGGCTTGCGGGATCAAACACGGCGGCAAGATCGAGGTCGGGCCAGCGGGCGGCGGCCCTGTTCTTGAGCGATCCGCCGCTGGCGACCTCCTTGCACAGCGCTTTCACCTCCGCCTGCGCTTCGGGGCGCGGCAGGGTCGCGGCCAGCCGGAACTGAAGCGCCTCGGCAAAGATCAGGCCCCGGCCATCGTCAAGATTGGCGAGCATCGCCTCGGGCTTGGGGGCAATCCCCTTTGCCAGATCGAGCGCGAACTGCGCCGCGCGGCCCGTGGCAAGGCACATTTGCGGCAGGGTCATCCATTCGCTGATCCACGCCGTCGCGTCCCGCTCCTGTACATGGGTCGCCGCGCCTTGCATGACGCTGTTGAGCCCGACCATCTGCCGCGCGATAGCCGCCAAAACCGATGGCATCACCGGGTTCTGCTTTTGCGGCATGGTTGATGATCCGCCGCTGCCGGGCAGGGCAACTTCGCCAATGCCCGATTGCGTCATCAGGATGAGGTCTTGCCCGATCTTGCCAAGCTGGGCGGCAACCTGCGTCAGCCAGCCGGAAAGCTCTGCAATCGCCTGCCGGTTGGAATGCCAGCTGGCCTCGGGATCGGAAAGGCCCAAGGCCTTCGCCAATTCGGCCCGCACCTCGGGCCCCCTCGGCCCCATCGCGGAAAGCGTGCCCGCGGCGCCGGAAAGGCTTACCCAGAGAAGCCGCCCGCGCAGGCCCCCGAGGCGGTCGAGTAGTGCCAGAAGCGGCTGCCCCCAAGCAGCGACAACCGCGCCGAAGCTTGTCGGCGTTGCGATCTGCCCATAGGTCCGACCGGCCATGGGCACCTCCGCGTGGGCTTCGGCCAGTGTGCCGAGCGCCGCCACAGCCTCGCGCAGGCGTGGATCGAGGATGCCGAGGAATTGCCGCAGGCGCAGGACAAGGCCTGTGTCCATGATATCCTGGCTTGTCGCGCCAAAGTGGAGCCACTGGGCGTGCTCTGGCGCCTGCATGGCGCTGCGGAAGGCGGCAACAAGGGCCGGGACGACAACGGCATTCTGTCCTGTCTCGGCAGCCAGCCCGCCGGGATCAATCTGCAACTCAAGGCTTGCCCGATGGATCGCCGCGGCGCTCGCTTCGGGGATCACCCCAAGCGCGCCTTGCGCCTTCGCCAGAGCCCCCTCGACGATCATCATCGCCCGAACCTCGGCGCTGTCGGTGAAGAGCGCACCAACCTCGCGGTCGCCCATCAGGTCGCGGTAGATTGCGCTGTCGAATACCGAAGCCGCCATCCTAGTCCTCTGCCAGCTGCCCCAGAAGCCGCGCCAGCCCCCCGGGATCGGAAAGGAAGGGGGCGTGGCCGGTGTTCATCGTCGCCACCGTATCAGCGGGCCAGCCCTCTGTCATCGTTGCCTGAAACTCGGGCGGAATGGTCTCGTCTTGCAGGCAGCGGATATAGCGGCGCGGCAGATCGCGCGAGGCGGCGGGCCAGACCGGCGTTTCCTGTGGCAGGATCGGCTGGGGGCAGAGCTTGGAGAGCGCCCAAGCCGTCGTTTCGGGATCGGCTCCGCCAAAGAAGTTGGGGCCGATCTGAGCAAGATCGGGGGCGAAGGTAATCCGCTCCTCGTCGATCACAAGCTTGCCGTTCAGCGGCTGGCGCGGGGCCATGCGGCGCATCTCGGCCAGCGATTTTCCGGCCATCGGCACATAAGCGCAGAGATAGATCAGGCGGCGGAACCTTTTGGGCGCCAAGTCGGCGGCAAGGGTCAGCGGATAGCCCGCCATGGAATGGCCGACAACGATGGTCGGCGCGTCGATCGCCGCAAGGATCGCCTTGGCATAGGCCTCGAGCGTGACATCGCGCGGCGGGGTCTTGTCCTGCCCATGCGAAGGCAGGTCGATGGCGCGGGCGGTATGGCCCAGCGCCTCAAGCTCGGGGATTAGCCGGTCGAAGGCCCAGGCGCCGTGGCAGGAGCCGTGGACCAGAAGGAAATCAGACATGGCCGGTTTGCTTGAGGAAATCGTTCAGAAGCTCCGCATAGGCTTCGGGGGCCTCGACGCAGGGCAGATGGCCCACGCGGCGCATCAGCTCAAACCGCGAGCCGGGGATCAGGTCGATGGTCTCTCGGACGAGGTCTGGCGGGGTCGCCCCGTCCTCGGATCCGGCGATGCCGAGTGCGGGCAGGCGAAGGCCGCTGGTGGGGGTATAGAAATCCGTTCCCGCAATGGCGGCAGAGACGCCGATATAGCCCTCGTCGGCGGTCGAGACGAGATGCGCCCGCCATTTGGCAAGCTCGGGGCCTGCGCGGAATTCCTTGCTGAACCAGCGCTCCATCACGCCATCGGCGAGGCTTTCAAGCCCGCCTGCGCGAACGCCGTCGATCCGGTCTTGCCAGAGCTTCTGGTTGCCGATCTTGGCGGCGGTGTTCGACAGGACAACCGCACGGATAATATCCATCCGCTTGACGGCGAGGCCTTGGGCAATCAGCCCGCCGACCGAGAGGCCAACGAAGACGGCATCGCGCACCTCGAAGGCATCGCAGACCGCCTCGGCATCGCTCACCAGCGCGCCCATCGTATAGGGCGCGGGCGGAACATCTGATTTTCCGTGGCCGCGCTTGTCCATCCGGATGATGCGGATGCCTTTCGGCAAGTGAGGAAGGATCAGATCCCACAGGTGCAGGTTGGTGCCGAGGGAGTTGGCGAAAACCACGGTCGGCGCCTTGGGGTCGTCCACGCCGTCCACGCGCGCAAAGAGGCGCACGCCGCCCCGGTCGATATAGGTTTCCTGCATCGGTTCCTCCCTGAAACTCGGGCTATCCTGCGTCTCCTGCGGGCGAGGTCAAGCGCCCCTCAGGCAAAGCGCGACAATGCGCCTTGATAAACCTCGGCATCGACATTGCCGCCGCTGGCGACGGCGATCACCGTATCGCCCTCGATCTCTCGCGGATGGAACAGCGCCGCTGCAAGGGCGACAGCGCCGCCCGGCTCGATCACCACGCGCAGATGGTTGAATGCCGCCGCCATGGCCCGCAGGGCCTCGTCCTCGCTCACCACGATCCCCGGCCCGCAGAGGCGCTTCATGATCGGGAAGGTGATCTCGCCCGGCTGCGGCGTGATGATCGCGTCGCAGAGCGACCCGGCGAGGCGGGCGTTGCGCTGGATCGTGCCTGAGGCGAGCGAGCGGGTCGTGTCGTCGAACTCTTTGGGTTCGCAGGGGCGCGCGCGCAGGCCGGGAGCCTCAGCTTCAAGCGCCATCGCGATCCCCGAAGTCAGGCCGCCGCCGCCGCACGGGATCAGAACATCGGCCTTGTCGATGCCCAAGGTTTTGGCATCCTCGGCGATCTCGAGGCCGGTCGTGCCTTGACCCGCAATCACTTGCGGCTCGTCATAGGGCCGGATCAGCGTCAGGCCGCGCTCGGACGACAGCTTGGCGCCGATCTCCTCGCGGCTTTCGCCAGCACGGTCGTAGAGAACGACCTCGGCCCCAAGCCCGCGTGTGTTGGCGATCTTCGCCTTGGGGGCGTCCGACGGCATGATAATCACGGCAGGCGCCCCATGCGCCCGAGCGGCAGCGGCAACGCCTTGCGCGTGGTTGCCGCTGGAAAAGGCGATCACGCCCGCCTTGCGCTGGGCCTCCGTCAGGGCCGACACCGCCGACCAGCCGCCGCGAAACTTGAAGCTGCCGGTGTGCTGCAGGCACTCGGGCTTCACGAAAACCCGCCGCCCGGCGATCTCGTCGAGAAACGGCGAGGACAGAAGCGGCGTGCGCCGCGCATGGCCTTTGAGCCGCTCGGCCGCAGCGCGGATCATCTCGATATTCATTCCTGCATCAACTCCAGCCAGCCGCTGAGGGCGATCAGCGCTTCGTCTTCGTCAAGGAACGGCACATGGCCGCGATCCGGCACCTCGGCAAAGATCATGTCAGGGCGGCGGCGCTGCATCTCTTTGGCAGTCTCGGAGGTCAGCAGCTCCGAATTCTCGCCACGAATGAGCGCCAGAGGCAGGTCTGCGAGCGCGTCGAAAAAGGGCCAGAGGTCGGGCAGGGGCTGTTCCAGCGCCGCCAAGACACCATCGCGCAGCCGGGGGTCATAGCGCAGCTCGACCGCGCCATCGACCTTGCGATAGCTGTGCATGACCTCCGACCGCCAGCGCGCTATTGGAACGTTTACAAAACCGTCGATCATCTTGGCGCGCAACTCCGCCAGTTCGGCATAGGATTTCTGCGGCGGTTTCTGGCCGATATATCCGGCGATCCTCTTGAGCCCTTTTGGGTCGATCACCGGGCCTACATCGTTCAGAGCGACGCCAAGCAGCCGTTCTTTGGCTGTGGCGGCGATGGTCATGGCGATGAGGCCGCCGCGCGAGGTTCCGATAATCGCGGCTTTCTCGATTTCGAGGTGATCGAGAAGCGCCATCGCGTCGCGGCTTTCTTGAAGGACGGTATAGGTCGACGGATCGGCCCAGTCCGAACGGCCGCGCCCCCGGCTATCAAGGCGGATCAGGCGGAAGCCTTCGAGCGCCTGATCGAGATAGTCGAAATCCGAGCTATTCCGCGTGAGGCCCGCCAAAGCCAGAACCGGCAGGCCCTCACCCTCGTCGGAATAATAGAGCTTCAGCCCGTCTTCGGACCGGAAGTCGGGCATCAGGCAAGCTCCGGGATCGTCGTCAGATCATGGAGAATGCGGTGCGGCGAAGACCAGAGCCGATCCTGCGGCTCACCCGATCGGTTGACCCAGACAGTGGCAAAGCCATAGGCTGCCGCGCCCGCCGCGTCCCAACCGTTGGACGAGACAAACATCACCTCGGATTGCGGCACATCGAAAAGATCGGTCACGAGGTCATAAACCCGAATGTGCGGCTTGTAGAGGTGCACCTCGTCGACCGAGAGCACATCGTCTAGAAACTCGCCAATGCCAGCCGAGCGTACCGCCGCCTGCAGCATGGCTTTCGAGCCGTTCGAGAGGATCGCGACCGTCTTGCCCGCCTCCTTGAGCGCACGAAGCATCGCGGGAACCTCGGGATAGGCCGGAAGCTCTTTGTAAACAGCAAGAAGCCGTGCGCGCAGGGCGGCGTCATGCAGGCCGTGCGCGTCCATCGCCCAGTCGAGACTGTCCTGCGTGACCTCCCAGAAATCTATGAACCGTCCGGCGATCGTGCGAAGCCAGCTGTATTCCAGCTGCTTGCGCCGCCAGTCGCGGGCGAGATCGGGCCAGAGCGCGGCAAGCGCCTCCTGCCCCGGCTCGGCGGCCACCTCGCGGGCGGCGGCGTTGACGTCGAACAAAGTGCCATAGGCATCGAATATACAGGTTGTTATCGTCATTGGGGCCTCCGTTGCGATCAGGTTGGCACGGCTGCGCGGCGGGGGGAAGCGGATTTCCATCACCGGCAAGTGTCTTTGCCTCTGCGCGACAACGGTCCATGATGGGCGCATCAGGGAGGCAAGCCATGATCAACCCATTTGAACGCCTTCGCGAAGTGCTTGACGAGATCGGCGAAGACATCGAGGCCGAACTCGGCCGCCAGCGGGAGCGGTTTCGCTATAGCGTTGAGCGGGGCAGGGTGCGTTTTGACGCCGAGGTGCGGGGGCGGCACAGGGCGGCCCGGGAAAAGCTCGGCTCGTTTCTGTCGCGCACGAGGCCACTGGTCGTTCTGACCTCGCCGCTGATCTACAGCCTGATCATCCCCTTTGCCCTGCTCGATCTGTTTGTGTCCGTCTATCAGGCGGTCTGTTTTCCGATCTACGGGATAAGGAAGGTGCCGAGGGGCGATTTCATCGCGATCGACCGGCATCACCTGCAATACCTCAACGGGCTGCAAAAGCTGAACTGCGTCTACTGCGGTTACTGCAACGGCGTGATCTCGTGGGTGCGCGAAGTGGCGGGTCGGACCGAGGCCTATTGGTGCCCGATCAAGCACGCCCGCCGCACGACCGGGCCGCACGGCCACTATGCCGGGTTCTCGGACTATGGCGATGCAGACGCCTTTCGCTTGCGGCTTGAGGAAAGCCGCAAGCGGATCGGGACCAAGCCCTAGAGGTAGTCCGGCTGCGGCATCCCCAGAACGTGGAAGCCGCCGTCGACACGGATGATCTCGCCCGTCGTAAAGGCGCCCGCGTCTGACGCGAGATAGACAGCCGTGCCGCCCACCGATTCCAGCGTCGCGTTCGACCGCATCGGCGCGTTTTCTTCCGTATGGCGATAGGTCTTTCGCGCGCCGCCGATGGCGGCTCCGGCGAGGGTTTTCATCGGGCCGGGGCTGATTGCGTTGACGCGGATGCCATCGGGGCCGAGATCGTTGGCGAGATAGCGCACCGAGGATTCCAGCGCCGCCTTGGCCACACCCATCACGTTGTAGAACGGAGTGACGCGGTTCGAGCCCTGATAGGTCAGGGTCAGGAGCGTGCCGCCGTTCGGCATCATCTCGGAGGCACGGCGCGAGACGTCGATAAAGCTGTAGCAGCTGATCGCCAGCGAGTTCGAGAAATTGGCGAGCGAGGTGTTGATGAACCGGCCCGTCAGCTCGTTCTTGTCGGAATAAGCGATGGCGTGGACGAGGAAATCGAGGCTGCCCCAGCGATCCTTGAGCGTCTGGAACGCCAGATCGAGGCTTTCGGGGTTCATCACATCGGCATCGACCATGATATCCGAGCCCACCGAAGCGGCGAGCGGCTCAAGCCGTTTGCCAAAGGCCTCGCCCTGATAGGTGAAGGCAAGCTCGGCCCCCGCCTCGTGCATGGCCTTGGCGATGCCCCAGGCGATCGAGCGTTCATTGGCGACGCCCATGATCAGGCCCCGTTTGCCTTTCATGGAAATGGTCATCTGAGGCGCCTCTCCCTTTAGATCAGTCGCGCAGATGCGACAAAAGCATCGAACCGTTGGTGCCGCCAAAGCCGAAGCTGTTGGTCATCACCGTATCAAGGCCCGCGTTTTCGACAAGGCTCGTGGCGATCTCACCTGCGTTGATTTCGGGGTCGAGGGTTTCGACGTTGATCGAGGGCGCGATATAGTCGCCCTGCAGCATCAGGAGGCAATAGATCGCTTCCTGCGCGCCGGTCGCGCCCTGGCTGTGGCCGGTCATGGATTTGGTCGAGCTGATCGGCGGGGTCGTGCCCTCGCCAAAGACGCGGCGCACGGCCTTGACCTCGCCGACATCGCCGACCGGCGTCGAGGTGCCGTGGGCGTTGATGTAGCTGACCTTGCGGCCCTCGGGCAGCGTCAGAAGCGCCCCGCGCATCGCCCGCTCGCCACCTTCGCCCGAGGGGGCGACCATGTCGGCGCCATCAGAGGTCGCGGCAAAGCCGGTGACTTCGGCGTAGATCTTGGCGCCGCGGGCGCGGGCGTGCTCGAGTTCCTCAAGCACCACGATCGCGCCGCCACCGGCAATCACGAACCCGTCGCGATTGGCGTCGAAGGCGCGCGAGGCTTTGGTGGGCGTGTCGTTGTACTTGCTGCTCATCGCTCCCATAGCGTCGAAGAGGCACGAAAGGGTCCAGTCAAGCTCTTCGCCGCCACCGGCAAACATCACGTCCTGCTTGCCCATCATGATCTGTTCGGTCGCGACGCCGATGCAGTGCAGCGAGGTCGAGCAGGCCGAGGTGATGGAATAGTTGATGCCCTTGATCTGATAGGCCGTGGCAAGGTTGGCCGAGATCGTCGACGACATGCACTTGGGCACCGCGAAGGGCCCGATCCGCTTGGGGCTGCCCGAGCTGAGCACGGTCTGGTGGGCAGCAAACATCGCGCTGGTCGAGGGGCCGCCCGAGCCGGCGATCAGGCCGGTGCGCGGGTTGACCACGTCGCTTTCCTCAAGCCCCGCATCCGCAATGGCCTGCCCCATGGCGATATGGGCATAGGCCGCGCCCGGCCCCATGAACCGCAGCGCGCGCTTGTCGACATGCTCGGCCACGTCGATCTTGAGCGTGCCGGCAATCTGGCTGCGAAACCCGTGCTCGATCATCGCCGGCACCGCCTCGATGCCCGACTTGCCCGCCCTCAGGGCCGCATCCACCTCGGCTGCAGTGTTGCCGATGGGGGAGACGATCCCCAAGCCAGTGACGACGACACGACGCATTCCGATCTCCCTCATATGGTTAGGGCTTGTGTAGGGGAGAGAGGGGGCGGGGGCAAGCAGTTGGAGCTAGACTGGCACTAGCCTCGGCTGGCTTCCAAAATGCGCTTGAGGCTTGTGCTGATCTCGACGGCGACCCCAGCGAACACGCCGAAAAGGACCAGAAATGTACCTTCGCTTATGGCTTCGCCCGAATTGGCAGAAGCAAGGTACATCGCGGACAACTCCTCGTTTGCGGCCATTGTGTCAGTGCCAAAGGCCACAAGAAAGCCGAGAGCAATTCTAAGAACGCCAAGAATAACAGCGAGAACCGCGATGACTTTGCCAATTCTTGTAAACATGGTTGGTTCCCTTATGCAGGCTCAGTCCTGAAAATAGCTCCCCTCAGCTCTCGCTGAGCGCCACCTTCATGTCCTTGACCACATAGATCACCTCGCCATCCGCCTCGACGATGCCATCGGCGACGCCCATGGTCAGGCGGCGGGTCTGGATCGCCTTGGTGAAGTCGACCTTGTAGGTAAGCATCTTGCGGTCGGGGCGGACCATGCCGGTCAGTTTCACTTCGCCCACGCCAAGCGCATAGCCGCGCCCTTGCCAGCCGCGCCAGCCAAGGTTGAAGCCGGTGAGCTGCCACAACCCGTCAAGGCCGAGGCAGCCGGGCATGATCGGGTTGCCGGGGAAGTGGCAATCGAAGAACCACAGGTCGGGGGTGATGTCGAACTCAGCGACCACATGGCCCTTGCCATGCTCGCCGCGATCTTCCGAGATATCGGTGATCCGATCCATCATCAGCATTGGCGGGGCGGGCAGCTGGGCATTGCCGGGGCCGAAAAGCTCGCCACGGGCGCATTTGAGGAGGTCGTCCTTGCTAAAGCTGCTCGGAAATTGCGCCATGCTGTTGGGTTCCTTTCGCCAGCGTGTTTAAGGACCGTCTAGCACCTTGCCACAAACTTGGGCAAGGGCACGAGCCTGACCATGGGCTGATTGCGACTGGTTTTCAGACGCATTCTATGTAATTTGACTTAGAGCAATGAACCTGGGTCCTTTGCGTTGATGAACGAAACTATGGAAAAGCGCGGAAGCTGCTGGCTCACGACAGCCGGCCTCCGACCGACGCGGCAGCGGCTGGCGCTGGCCGCCCTACTCGTCGGTGATGGCGAAAACCGCCATGTAACCGCCGAGAGTCTTTTTGAGGCTGCGCAGTCAGCCGGGGAAGGCGTTTCCCTTGCGACGGTCTACAATACGCTTCGGGCGTTTTGCGATGCCGGCCTGTTGCGCGAAATCACGATCGACGGCTCTAAGAGCTATTTCGACACAGATATCAGTGACCATCCCCACTTCTATTGGGAAGACACTGGAACATTCGCCGATGCGCCTGTTGCCGATCTTCAAATCGACAACCTGCCGCCTGCTCCGGCTGGTTCAAGAATCTCGGGTGTGGACGTGGTGATCCGCCTGCGGCGCGGCTAATTCTACGCTAGAACCACTGTCCAGGCTCCATCAGCCCGAGCTCCAGAAGCTGCTGAGAATGCCAGTCAAAGCGAACAGAGTTGCGCCATTTATAGGTTTGGATAGCAAAGGTTGAACTTGGATTCCGCTTGAGGGCCTTGGCTGTACGGAACGAACAGATCGCGGCAGTCAGGTTGTGGTGCCAAGGGCAGGAATAGGTATTCATCTCCTCGTCGTTGAGCGTGTGCCCGACGCGAAGCTCCAGCCCCGGCTTCGCCCGAAAGATGCCGATCCGGTCGATCCGGCGCTTTTCGACCGGAACAAATTCTTCGAACCGCCAGCGCAACCCGCCGTGGAAATCAAGCTGCCGCTCGCGGGGATGGCTGTCTTCATCGTTGCGGGCCAGCGCATAATAGCCGCTGCGATCGAGATAGGCGTCGTCCAGGTTGACGGCGCGGGGATAAGCGTCGAGATCGCCGGCATAGAGGTCGATGACATATGTCAGCATCGCCTCGCGCCGCTCTTCGGTATGAAACGCCAGCATTTCCCCGATCGTGCGATGTTCGCAAAACGGGAAGAACAGGTATTCCGCATTGAAACAGTAATAAAGCCAGATTCCCGGCGCGGCGTTGATCACTGCATTGATCGTATCGACGGCTGCCAAATCGCTTCGGACGTCCTGATCGACACGCTGTACCTTTGCCGGAAGTGCGAGGTCACGAGCCAGATCATGGGCGGCAAACAAAATGACCTGCTTGAACCCGAGATCAAGGTGATGCCGGATCGTCGAGGCGATCTCGACCTCGTCCTCGGCCAGAACAAGCGCGACCGGCCCTTTGGCAAGGCTTTCGACACCTTCCTTGAGGAAATGGTCCAGGCTCGGATGGTGGGTCACTGCTTCGGTCTCTCGATTTTCCAGACGTTAGGAGGATACGGGTCCGCATTGCAAGCCGAAGGGCGAGGCGTTAGGTACAGCCAATTCCCGATCTAGATGCCAGAAGCCGCCGTCCATGTCCGAACCGAAAAAGCTCTTCATCAAGACCTATGGTTGTCAGATGAACGTCTACGACAGCGAACGCATGGCCGAGGCGCTGGGCGGGAAGGGCTATGTCGAGACCAAGGTGCAGGAAGAGGCGGACATGATCCTTCTCAACACCTGCCACATTCGCGAGAAGGCGGCCGAGAAGGTCTATTCCGATCTCGGGCGCCTGCGGCCCCTGAAAGAGGCCAAGCCCGATCTCAAGATCGGCGTTGCCGGATGCGTGGCCCAGGCCGAGGGCGAAGAGATCATGCGCCGTGCGCCGCTCGTCGATCTGGTGGTCGGGCCGCAAAGCTATCATCGCCTACCGGCGATGGAGGACGCGGTGCAGCGGGGCGCCAAGGCGCTCGACACCGATTTCCCCGAAGAGGACAAGTTCGAAGCGCTGAAGGGCCGACCGAAGGCGTATCGCGGCCCGACCGCATTCCTCACCGTTCAGGAAGGCTGTGACAAGTTCTGCGCCTTCTGTGTCGTGCCCTATACGCGCGGGGCAGAGGTGAGCCGCCCAGCGGATCGCATCCTGCGCGAGGCGCGGGAGCTTGTGGACGCAGGTGTGCGCGAGATCACGCTTCTGGGGCAGAACGTGAATGCCTATCACGGCCACGAGGGCGGGCTTGCCGGCCTGATCTGGGCGCTTGCCGCGATCGACGGGCTCGAGCGGATTCGGTTCACCACCTCGCATCCCAATGACATGGATGACGCGCTTGTCGCCGCGATTGGCGACTGCAACAAACTTATGCCCTATCTGCACCTGCCGGTTCAGTCGGGCAGCGACCGCATCCTCAAGGCGATGAACCGCAAGCATACGGCGGCGGAATATCTCGACCTGATCGCCCGCATCCGCACCGCCCGCCCCGACCTTCTTCTGTCGAGCGATTTCATCGTCGGCTTTCCCGGCGAGACCGATGAGGATTTCGAAGATACGATGAACCTGATCCGCACCGTGAATTTCGGGCAGGCCTATTCCTTCAAATACTCCTCCCGCCCCGGCACCCCTGCCGCCGAAAAGGCGCAGCTTCCCGAGGCGGTGAAAAACGAACGTCTTGCCCGCCTTCAGGCGCTACTGACCGAGCAACAACGCGCGGCGCAGAACGGCATGGTCGGGCGCGAGGTCGGGGTTCTTTTTGAAAAGGCGGGGCGGCTCAAGGGTCAGATGATCGGCAAGTCGGATCATCTCCATGCCGTTTATGTTCAAGCGCCGATCGAGGCGCTCGGTCAGATCCGTCGCGTTCGGATCACCGAAAGCGCCCCAAATTCTCTCGGCGGCGTCCTGATCGACTGAGTCGCGGCCGAGTCGCCGCACGACCCATTTCTGCCACATTTTGAATCGACTTTGCCGGGCTCCCGCACAATCGGGGCCTTCCTTCGGTATTGTTCTCCGTTCGCCCACAAAAATGGGGCGAAAATGGGCAAAATTTGCATGAACCACGGCAAAATTGAGATGGAATTCTGGCGTTTGTGTGTTTCGGGCGCTGGCCAGTTGGCCAAGTGATCCGAGTAAAAGGGAGGCCAGCCGTGGCCGTTCAGAACCAGAAGAAGCTGCAAGGAATGATGCGTTCGGTCATCGGTGGGGGCGCCGCGACCGCACTGTTCATTGCCGCTTTCATGGGAACGGCATCGGCCCAGGAATCCCGCGTAGTGAGTAGCGAACGCTATGTCCCCACCATTTGGATCGATCCTGACGGCTGCGAACACTGGGCCATGGACGACGGTGCTGAGGGCTATATGGATGCTCGTCGCAGACGCGACGGCTCCGCTGTCTGCCACAGAAGCGAAATCTGCGGGCTTGTCCCGACGGATCAGCTCTTTGCGACAGACAAGTACTACGTCAGCGCAGGTGGCCGGGAAAGCCTTCGCCGCTTCTTCACCGAAGCGAATGCGGTTGCTTTCCTGATCTATGGCCACACCGACAGCCGTGCCTCGGACGAATACAACATGGTTCTCTCCATGAACCGGGCCAACGCGGTTGCCAATATTGCGCGGGAAGTGGGTGCGCGCGTCGTCGACGTGCGTGGTTTTGGCGAGCGTAGCCCGCGCGCCAGTAATTCAACCGCAGACGGGATGCAGCAAAATCGCCGCGTCGAGATCTATTGCCTGCGGTGAGGAGGGATCATCATGAAAATTGTTAAAGCACTTCTTCTCACTACTTTCGCCGTTTCTGTCTCGGCTTGCTCGGGCAAAGGCGAACTCTTTTACGGATACGGCGCCGGCAGCGGCGCACAGGCCAGCACCTCGAACGAGGGTTCGACCGGCACTGGCTCCGGTTCGCCTGATACCACAAGTGAAAGCAATGGCGGCACCAGCAACGGCTCCGACAATGGTCAGAACGGTTCCAGCAATGGCGGCGACAATGGCCAGAGCGGCAACGATGATGGCGGCGACAACGGCCAGAACGGTGACGGCAACGGCTCCGACAATGGCCAGAATGGCTCCGGCAACGGCGGCGACAACGGCCAGAACGGTGACGGAAACGGTTCCGACAATGGCCAGAATGGCTCCAGCAACGGCGGCGACAATGGCCAGAGCGGCAACGATGATGGCGGCGACAACGGCCAGAACGGTGACGGCAACGGCTCCGACAATGGCCAGAATGGTTCCAGCAACGGCGGCGACAACGGCCAGAGCGGCAACGATGATGGCGGCGACAACGGCCAGAACGGTGACGGCAACCGCTCCGACAATGGTCAGAGTGGCGACGATACTGGCGAAGGCACTGGCAACGATGACGACGATGCTGGCGAAGACGGCGATGACGACACCGCCGGCCAGACCCCGACCGGCGATGGAAGCGAAGGCGGTGACAACTCCTCCGGCGACGAAGGTGACGATACCGACTGCGACAAGCCCGGCAACGGCGAAGGTCACGCCTACGGCGTCTGCGATGAGGAACCTGAACACTTCGGTGGTGGCGAAGATGGCAAGGGCAATGGTGACCCGGTCTTCAAGGGCAAGAAGTAATAGGCTGTGACCATGAAGACGCTTCATACGATAGTCCTAGCGCTCGCTGTCTCAGGTCTTGCCGGCTGCGTCGGCCCGGTCCATCCGGTGGTGGGGGCCGACAAGGGAGACGACCTTGGGATCAATTCCCATCCGCTCGAAACCCTGGTTGCCGGGATCTGGATTGATCCGGATGGCTGCGATCACTGGATTATCGATGATGGCGTCGAAGGCTATCTCTCCCCTCGCCTGACACCGGATGGCATTCCGGTCTGCTCGGGGCTCGGTGTCGAAGACAACGCCTATGCCCCGTTCAAGGACGGAACCTTCATACCTGATCCTCTCTGATCCCTCGAAGAGGTTGGGGGCACGGGCCGCGGCGAAAGCTGCGGCCCGTTCACTTTCCGGCTCCAGATTGTGACAATCGCATGGTTTGCCTTGCGAAGCCCCGCTTTCCTTGCCACCATCCAATCAAACCCCGCAGAAGGATATATATTTGGCCTCGAGCATTCTGACCCCGCCAGCCGTCGCACCGGACATCGCAGAAACGGTCATCGAGTTTCCTGACAATTTCCTGCTGATTGATCTTTGTGGTGCACACGACCGAAATCTGGCGCGGATCGAGGATATGCTGGGGGTTCAGATCCTGCGCCGTGGCAATCGCCTCGCCGTGGTTGGCGAGGAAGGCCCTCGCAAGGCAGCGGTGACGGTTCTTGAAAACCTCTATCAGCGGTTAGAGGCCGGTCGTGGCATCGAAGCGGGCGACATCGACCGTGAGCTACGGATGGGATCGTCGGAAAAGGGTGTTGCGCCGCAGGACGGAGACCAGATGGAGATGTTCAGCGGCGGGCGGGTCGAGATCAAGACGCGCCGCAAGGTGGTCGAACCCCGCACCGAGGCGCAGAAGGCCTATGTCAAAAGCCTCTTCGACAACGAATTGAATTTCGGCATCGGCCCCGCCGGCACCGGCAAGACCTATCTTGCTGTCGCGGTGGGGGTGTCGATGTTTATCGAAGGCAAGGTTGATCGGATCATCCTTTCACGTCCCGCGGTCGAGGCGGGCGAGAAGCTCGGCTATCTGCCGGGCGACATGAAGGACAAGGTCGATCCCTATATGCAGCCGCTTTATGACGCGCTGAACGATTTTCTGCCCGGCAAGCAGGCCGCCAAGCTGATCGAGGAAAAGCGCATCGAGATTGCTCCGCTCGCCTTCATGCGGGGGCGGACGCTTTCCAACGCCTTCGTCGTGCTCGACGAGGCGCAGAACGCCACGACCATGCAGATGAAAATGTTTCTCACCCGTCTGGGTGAGGGCAGCCGCATGGTCATCACCGGCGACCGCACGCAGGTCGACCTGCCGCGCGGCGTCGATTCCGGCCTTGCCGATGCCGAGCGCCTGCTCAAAGGTATCCCCAAGATTTCCTTCAGCTATTTCACCTCGAAAGACGTGGTCCGCCATCCGCTTGTGGCGGCGATCATCGAGGCCTACGAGGCCGACGCCGAGAAATAGCGGATCAGGCGGCCCACAAACGGATCAGGTTGGAGCGCGATTTCGACAGGAGAAGCACCTGCTCGGCGTCGCCCATGGCTTCGGCCTTGCCGATGGCTTGCCACAGATCGAAGAGGATTTCCCGCTTGGCGGGATCTGCGACCCAACTGGTGACCCAGCCGATCACCACGAGACGCTCGCCCTCGGTGACAGGCACAACCCGGTGGAGCGTATTGGACGGATAGACGACCGCCTCGCCGAGTTCGAGCTTGAACTGCCGCTCCTCAACCCGATCCGCCACCGACAGGGCGCCACCCTCGTAGGTGTCTGGGTTTGAGAGGAAAAGCGTAAAGCTCACATCGGCGCGGGCGCCCGCCATCAGCGCATTGTCAACGTGCATCCCGTAGTGACCGCCGCCCGAGGTGCGCGAGACCATCAGCCTGACGAAGGATTTCGGGAGGGCGACGGCCTGAAAAAGCGGATGCGACAGTAGTTTCTGCCGCACCATTTCCAGAACCGCCTCTGTCTCGGCATTTGCGACCGCCTGCTCATTGTCCTTCACCGTGCGTGCAGTTCGCCCCGCCGTGGCGCGCCCGTCCTCGAAGGTGAGCGCACCGGCGGCGGCGGCGAGGGCCTTGGCCTCGGGGCCAGAGAAGAGGTCGCCCAGAATGATCGGCATTACTTGATCCTCAGGGCGATGATTTCGGTCCAGGCCGCCGCACTGGGCAGGAGCTCGGGGTCGCCACCGGCCTCGGTCGCGGTCAGCGAGGGGAAGAGAGGGGCGAGGGCTTCGATTTGTTCAAGGATCGCGGTGCCGGCCTTGGCGCTGGCTTCGTTGGTGGATGCGGCAAGGGCATTTGCCCGGGCACGGGCGGTTTCGACAAAGCCCCAGGCGTCGCGGTATTCCTGTGCGGCATCCACTTTGCCCTCATAGACGCCGCCATCATAGTCGGCACGGGCAACGGTCAGAAGGTCCTTGATCGACAGGCCGCGTTCATAGTCGCTCGCGCCCGAGGCCGCATCCGCCGCGGCTATCGCTGCGAGCACGGCTTCAGCGGCTGCGGCGACCACCTCGGGGGCTGCGGCGCTGTTCACGGCCTCGGCAAAGGCCAGTGTCTCGGCTTCAAAGGCGGCCCCGCCATATTCCTCGATCCCGTGAGCGAGATCCTCGTAATAGGCGTGGTGGCTGTCGGCGAGGTGCTCTTGTGCCAGCGTGACCTCTCCCTGCGCATAAAGAGCCGCGACGATGCGGTGCGCGGCTTCGAAAAGGCCAAGCGCGGTCAGGTGGAGGGCCGCGCCTTCTGTGTCGATAGCGCCTGCTTCGCCTGCCTCACCCGCTTCTGCGGCCGATTGCGCGAAGGCGGGTGTGGCGGTGATCGTCGCCACGGTTGCGATCTGGCCAAGGGCGAGGCTGGTGGCCGCGGCGGTGCCGAGCATGGTCCAGCGAAGCGGCTTGACGGTGCGGGTGGGGGTTGAGGTCATTTGTTTTCATTTCCTGACGTTTTTTGTCGGATACTCGCTTGAGAGTGAGCCTGTCAATACCCGTTGGTGCTGGTGTGCGACATTCTCCCACGCTAAGAGAGCCTATGATTATCGATCTGGATAGTGAGGATGCCCGCTGGGCAGATCTTGGGCTTGAGGGCCTGGTGCAAGCGGCGGCGGCCGCTGTGTTCGATCGCCTCGGTATCGAACCCGAAGGGGCCGAGCTTTCAGTTCTCGGCTGCGACGATCGCCGCATTGCTGATCTCAATGCCGAATTTCGTGGCAAGCCGAGGCCGACGAATGTTTTGAGTTGGCCGGCAGAGGAACGGGCGGCGGACGTGGAAGGCGAAATGCCGGAGGCTCCCGAGGCGGACCCATTCGGCGCCATCGAGCTTGGCGATATCGCCATCGCCTACGAGACCTGCGCCCGCGAGGCCGATGCAGGGGGTAAGACGCTTGAGGCGCACGCCACCCATCTTCTGGTGCACGGCATCCTTCATCTTCTGGGTTTCGATCACGAGCGTGACCGTGACGCCACCCTGATGGAAGGATTAGAGACCGAGATACTTGGCAAGATGGGCATTGAAGACCCATATTGTCAGGACAAGTGACGTCCGCGAGGGCATGCGCCCATTTTGTGCGGGCAGGCAGGAGACAATGAGCGATACCACAGACGGTCCTTCTAGCGCCGCGCAAAGCGCGCAACCGGACCAGACACAGGGGCAGGGCAGAGGATTCTTTGGCCGCATATTCGACGCGCTGAGCCCCGGCGATCCCGATGAGGTCGACGAACACGGCGAGAGGCGGGCCAGCGGCTCGACCAGTGCGAATGTGCCCGGGATGCTCAATCTCCGCAGGCTTCGTGTTGAAGACGTGGCCATCCCGAAATCCGATATCGTCGCTGTGCCGCTCGGGATCGAGAAAGAGGCGCTGGTCAAGGTATTCCGCGATTGCGGGCTGACGCGCCTTCCCGTCTATGACGGCACGCTCGACCGGCCCATCGGCCTGGTAAACCTCAAGGATTTCGCGCTGCGCCACGGGTTCAACAGCGGGAAGGCTGCGTTCGAATTGCGCGCCATCGTGCGGCCGCTTCTCTTTGTGCCGCCGTCGATGCCGCTTGGCGTCTTGCTGCAAAAGATGCAGGCCGAGCGCATCCATATGGCTTTGGTAATCGACGAATACGGCGGCACCGACGGGCTTTTGACCATCGAAGACCTGATCGAACAGGTGGTGGGCGACATCGAAGACGAGCATGACGTGGAAGAGGCCGACAGCTTCGTCAAGGAAAAGCCGGGCGTCTATCTGGCCCTGTCCAAGACCCCGCTTGAGGAATTCGAAGCCGAAATCGGGATGAACCTGACCGATCACGACGAGATCGACGAAGAAGAGGTCGATACGCTGGGCGGCCTTGTATTCATGCTCGCGGGCCATATTCCGGCGCGGGGCGAGGTGGTCAAACATCCCGACGGCCCGGAATTCGAGGTGGTCGATGCCGATCCCCGCCGGATCAAACGCCTCCGCGTGAGGCTTCCCAGCGCCAAGGATGCCTGACCGCCTCTTGCGCGGCTGGCGGGGGTTCGCAATTTTCGCGATGCTCGGAGCCTTGGCTGCGCTTGGACAGGCACCGATCGACTGGCCGATTGCGACGGTTCTGAGCCTTGCCGTCGTGATGGCGGTCTATGGAAGGGCCAGCACTCCGAAAGCGGCCGCAAAGATCGGCTGGGCCTATGGCTTTGGCTATTTCCTTTTGGCGCTGGCGTGGATCGTCAATCCCTTCCTTGTCGAGCCTGAGCGGGACGGCTGGATGGCACCCTTCGCGCTTGTCCTTCTTCCGGCAATGCTTGGCCTCTTCTGGGCGACCGCCTTTGCCGCGGGCAAGAGACTTGGCGGTGGGTCCTTGGCGCTCGCTGGGGCTCTGGCATTGGTCGAGGGTCTTCGCGCCGTCCTCTTCACCGGCTTTCCATGGGCGCTTTTGGGCCATGTCTGGATCGACACGCCCCATGCCCAGCTTGCGGCGTGGATCGGCCCACATGGCCTGACGCTCCTGACCGTGCTTCTGGCGGCCGCCATCGTGCGGGCCTTGGGCGGCGGCAGGGCGCGGATATGGGGTGGGGCGGCCGCACTTGCGCTTGGCTTTTTGCCACTGGGCTTGCAACCGGCGCCGCCCGACGAGAGCGCCGATGGACCCGTGATCCGCCTCGTGCAGCCCAACGTGCCGCAGGCCGAGAAATGGAACGCGGATCTGATCGACGTCTTTCAGGCGCGGCTTCTCGATCTGACAGCCTCGGGCGAGCGGCCCGACCTCATCATCTGGCCGGAAACGGCGATCCCCTATTTGCTGGAATACTCCGGTCCGCTCTTGGATGCGGCGGTTGCGGCGTCCGACGGGGTTCCGATGGTGATCGGCGTCAACCGCGAGGAGGGCGGCCTCTACTACAACAGCCTGATTGTCCTCGATGGCTCGGGGGCGATCGTCGATACCTACGACAAGCAGCACCTCGTGCCATTTGGAGAATATGTTCCCTTTGGCGAGGTGATGGGGCGACTGGGCATCCACGGCCTTGCCGCATCCGAAGGCGGCGGGTTCAGCGCGGGGCAGGGCACCAGGCGCATCGCCTTGCCGGGTATCGGCGAGGCGGAGCCGATGATCTGCTATGAGGCGATCTTTGCCGAAGAGATAGGCCGTGACACGCGGCCCCGCGCCTTGATTCAGATCACCAACGATGCCTGGTTCGGCACGCTTCAGGGCCCGCAACAGCATTTCGCCCAATCGCGCCTTCGCGCCATTGAACAGGGCCTGCCGCTGGTGCGGGTCGCCAATACCGGCATTTCCGCCGTGGTCGATGCCAAGGGGCGCATCGTCGCCGCCTTGCCGCTTGTTGAGGCCGGCAAGCTCGATGTCGCTCTGCCGACCGAGGCAGCGCCGACCCTCTATGCCCGAACCGGCGATTGGCCCGCACTGCTGGTGGCGTTTCTCCTTTCCGTCGCTGCGTTTACACTTTCTCAGCGGCGATCTGATTGACCTGAGGCGCTTGAAGCCTTAGCTCTGTGTCATTCACCTGTCACAACGGCTTCCTGGCGTGACAGGTCAAATCCAATGGAGCACTCCCGATGACAAGACAGGACTATATCTTTACCTCGGAATCCGTTTCCGAGGGCCACCCGGATAAGGTTTGCGACCGTATCTCGGATTCGATCCTCGACGCATTCCTTGCCGAAGAGCCGGAAGCGCGGGTTGCCTGCGAGACTTTTGCCACGACAAACAGGGTTGTCATCGGCGGTGAGGTCGGGCTGTCCGACCAGAAAAAGCTTGCCCAGTATATGGAGCGCGTGCCCGATATCGTCCGCGCCGCGATCAAGGACATCGGCTACGAGCAGGAGAAATTCCACCACGCGACGGTGGAAATCACCAACCTCCTGCACGAGCAATCTGCCCATATTGCCCAAGGCGTGAATGCGTCCGAGACCAAAGACGAGGGCGCGGGCGATCAGGGGATCATGTTCGGATATGCCACGAACGAGACGCCCGACCTGATGCCGGCGCCGATCCAGTATTCCCACGCGATCCTGCGCCGCCTCGCGGAAGTTCGGAAGAACGGAACCGAGCCGACCCTCGGCCCCGACGCCAAATCGCAGCTTTCAGTGAATTATCACAACGGCAAGCCGGTCGGTGTGGCGTCGATCGTTCTGTCGACCCAGCACCTCGACGAGGGCCAGAGCTCGGACGATATCCGCAAGATCGTCGAGCCCTATATCCTCGAGATTCTGCCACAGGGCTGGGTCACGCCCGAGACCGTCTGGCACGTGAACCCGACCGGCAAGTTCGTCATCGGCGGCCCCGATGGCGACGCGGGCCTGACCGGGCGCAAGATCATCGTCGATACCTACGGCGGCGCGGCCCCGCATGGCGGCGGCGCTTTCTCGGGCAAGGATCCGACCAAGGTCGACCGGTCTGCCGCCTATGCCGCGCGCTATCTGGCGAAAAACGTGGTGGCCGCGGGGTTGGCCGATCGCTGCACCTTGCAGCTGAGCTATGCCATCGGCGTGGCGCGGCCGCTGTCGATCTATGTCGACACCCACGGCACCGGCAACGCCGATCCGGCGGCGATCGAGCGGGCGATCGACAAGGTGATGAACCTCACGCCGCGCGGCATCCGCACCCACCTTGGCCTCAACCGCCCGATCTATGCCCGCACCTCGGCCTACGGCCACTTTGGCCGCAAGCCGGAGGATGACGGCGGCTTCAGTTGGGAAAAGACCGACCTTGCCGAGGCGCTCGCCAAGGCAGTTTGATTCCTCTGGAAGCTTGAATTAGGAGGCGGATCTTTCCGCCTCCTTTTCGTTCGGTCCCATGGCAATTGATCCGCAGCGCATCATGATCATCGGCCCCTCGGGCTCGGGCAAGTCGACCCTCGCACGGGCGTTGGGCGCGAAGTTGGGCCTGCCGGTGATCCACATGGACCCGTTCTACTTCAAGCCCGGCTGGGAGCAGCGACCTCGTTCGGAAACGGATGCGATGGCGATTGAGGCCGCGCGAGGGGAGCGTTGGGTTTTCGAGGGCAACAACTCATCAACCTTTGATGCACGCGCCGAGCGGGCCGATCTGATCGTGGTTCTTTATCTGGGTCGCTGGCGCTGTTTCTGGCGGGTCATCTGGCGCACGCTTCGCTACTACGGGCGCAATCGGCCTGACATGGCGCCGGATTGCCCAGAGCGGTTCGAGCGGGCGTTTATCTTTGACTGGGTCTTGAATTATGACACGCACTCTTTGCCAAAGGCCGAGGCCTTGATCGAGCGGTGGCGCGGCAAGCGTGCGCTCCTGCGGCTTTCCTCGGCCGCCGAGATAAATGCCTTTGCCGCCGATCCCCGCGCGGCTTTCGCAAAGATTGATCTGCCCGCCACTCCACGATAGGAGGCGCGGCCATGAGCAAGGATCATCACCCCTCCGGCGCCCCGTGGCGCAATTTCTATGGGCGACTGCGCGGCAAGACCATGCGCGCAAGCCAGAAGGAATACCTTGAGACCGATCTGGAGGAGCTGTCTCCCGGTGCTGTGGGCTGGGAGGAGAATCCAGAGCGCAAGCCTTTGGACCTCGCTGCGGTCTTCCCGGGCAAGTCCGAGGTCTGGGTCGAGATCGGCTTTGGCGGTGGCGAGCATATGGTGGCGATGGCCGAGCGTTATCCTGAAGTGGGGATCATCGGTTGTGAGCCTTTCATCAACGGCGTGGCGATGCTTCTGGGCAAGATCCGCGAGGCGGGGGTGACGAACCTCAAGGTGCATCCCGGCGATGCGCGGGATCTCTTTGACGTGTTGCCGGAAGGGTCGGTGGCCAAGGCCTTCCTTAATTACCCCGACCCCTGGCCCAAGGCGCGGCACCATCGGCGGCGGTTTGTGACGCAGGACCACCTTGAGCCTTTGTTCGGCGTGATGCGCTCGGGCGGTGAGTTTCGGGTGGCGACGGATATCGAGGATTATGTGCGCCAGACCTTGCAGGAAGTGCCGAAGGCGGGCTTTGAGTGGACCGCTGAGGGACCGAGCGATTGGCGCGAGCCTTGGGGCGATTGGCATTCGACCCGATATGAGCAGAAGGCTCTTCGCGAGGGGCGCACGCCGCATTATCTGACCTTCCGCAAGCCCTGAGCGGGCTTTTGCGGGTTTGCAGGGCAAACCCGCGCCTCCGGCGGGAGTATTTCAGGGCCAAAAGAAGCTAGGCGATGGACCCTCTTGCGTGGCTGGGCTAAGAGGCTGCGAGATTTTGCAGAGGTGAATATGTCTGGCCACGGCGCTCCTGTTCCGATGACGTCCCGTAAATGCGCTATGCTCAAGGGCGTGGCGAATGTGCCGGGGGACAAGTCGATTTCGCATCGTTCGCTGATCTTGGGCGCCTTGAGTGTGGGCGAGACGCGGATATCGGGGCTTCTTGAGGGCGAGGACGTGATCGACACCGCCAAGGCGATGCGCGCCTTTGGGGCCGAGGTCGAGGACCTGGGTGGCGGCGAGTGGCGCGTTCATGGCGTGGGCGTGGGCGGGTTTGCCGAGCCTTCGCAGGTCATTGATTGCGGTAATTCCGGCACCGGAGTGCGCCTGATCATGGGGACGATGGCGACCTCGCCGATCACCGCGACCTTTACCGGCGACGCCTCGCTCTGTTCGCGGCCCATGGGGCGGGTGACCGATCCCTTGGCGCTGTTCGGGGCGCGGGCCTATGGTCGGACGGGCGGGCGGCTGCCGATGACGATTGTCGGCGCCAAGGATCCGGTGCCGGTGACCTATGCCGTGCCGGTGCCTTCGGCGCAGGTGAAGTCGGCTGTGTTGCTTGCGGGGCTGAATGCGCCGGGCAAGACGGTGGTGATTGAGAAGGAAGCGACGCGCGATCATACAGAGCGGATGCTGGCGGGCTTTGGTGCGGAGATCGTCGTTGAGACCACGCCCGAGGGGCGGGTGATTACGCTCACCGGCCAGCCCGAACTGAAGCCGCAGGATATCGTCGTGCCGCGCGATCCTTCCTCGGCGGCTTTCCCGGTCTGTGCGGCGATCATCACCGAAGGCTCGGACGTTCTGGTGCCGAATATCGGCCTTAACCCCACCCGCGCGGGCCTTTTCACCACGCTGCGCGAGATGGGAGCCGATCTGACCTATGAAAACCTGCGCGAAGAGGGGGGCGAGCCGGTGGCCGATCTGCGCGCGCGGTTCTCGCCTGATCTGAAGGGGATCGAGGTGCCGCCCGAGCGGGCGGCGAGCATGATCGACGAATATCCCGTTCTGTCGGTGGTGGCCTCGTTTGCCGAGGGCAAGACCGAGATGCGGGGCGTCAAAGAGTTGCGGGTCAAGGAATCCGACCGGATCGACGCGATGGCGAAGGGCCTGCGCGCGGCGGGTGTGACGGTGGACGAGGGCGAGGATTGGTGGATCGTCGAGGGGCGCGGCTTTGGCAATGTGCCGGGCGGCGTGACTGTCGAGAGCCGGCTTGATCACCGGATCGCCATGTCGTTCCTTGTGATGGGGATGGCTACGGAAAAGCCGATGACGGTGGATGACGCGAGCCCGATTGCCACGTCTTTCCCGATTTTCGAGAGCTTGATGGCCTCGCTCGGATCAGCGATCACGCGGGGAAATCGCTAGATGGCCGCACCCGAAGAGCCCAAACGCAAATGGCGCGGCAAGATCGTCGCGGCGGTGATCGTGGGCTTCGGGCTTTTGCGGCTCTTTGAGATGTGGGTGCAGAACGGGGGGCGGCTGTGACGCGCTGGCGCTGGCTTGCAATACTGGCCTTGGTGCTCTTTGTGGCCTTGGTCGCGGTGGCTCCGGCCGGTGTGCCGGATACGATGATCTTCGGCTATACGCCCCAGTATCCGGCTGATTTTCTTGCCGGATTTGGCGGAGATCTTGGGCGGCTCAAGACGTCTGTAGCGATCGACATGGTCTTCCCTCTGGTTTTGACGATCGTGTTGGTGATGCCGCTGACAGGCGCGGCGCGTCTGCCTGCCATCGGCTACATGGTGGCCGACTACATCGAGAATATCGCGCTTTACCGCTTCTATTTTCTGGGGGCGGAGGCGCCTGAGACCCTGAGCCTCGTCTCCCAGATCAAGTGGGCGCTCGTGGCGCTGGCCGCGATCGTACTTGCCCGTGAGCTTCTCCGCACAAGGCGGCTGCCGTGAGTTTCGCCGTTGCCATCGACGGGCCAGCCGCGGCGGGCAAGGGCACGATCAGCCGGGCCGTGGCGGCGCATTTCGGCCTTGCGCATCTGGATACGGGGCTTCTCTATCGGGCCGTTGGGGCGAAGGTTCTTGAGGGGGCTGAGGCTATTGCGGCGGCTGAGGCGCTTCGGGCCGAGGATCTTCAAGCCGGCAACCTCAGAACAGCCGAGGTCGCGCAGGCCGCCTCCAAGGTGGCGGTAATCCCCGAGGTGCGGGCGGCGCTCGTCGATTTCCAGCGGGCCTTTGCGCGGCGCGATGGCGGGGCCGTGCTTGACGGGCGCGATATCGGCACGGTGATCTGCCCCGATGCCGAAGTGAAGATCTTCGTCACAGCAAGCCCCGAAGTGCGCGCCAAGCGCCGGTTTCTGGAGCTTCAGGCGGCGGCAGGCGTGATGAGCCTCGATGAGGTCTTGGCCGATGTTCTGGCCCGTGATGCCCGCGACCGCGACCGCGCCACCGCACCGATGAAACCCGCCGAGGGCTCCCTCATCCTCGACACCAGTGAAATGACCATCGGCGAGGCGGTGGCGGCGGCGACGAAAGCCATAGCAGCAAGGCGCTAAAGCCCTTGCCCTTTGGGGAGGCTTCCCCTATACGCCCCCTGTCGCAGGGCGGGATAAGCCGGGATAAAGAGCGAGCAGGGTCGGGAACCACCGGCCCTCTTTGTTTTCGGTCTGCTTGGCGATGCAACTCACTGAAAGACCCGCGGAGACAACCGCGTGGCCCGAATAGACATGAAAAAGGAACTGATACCTATGTGCGCTAAGAACGCTATGGAGGAATTCGAAGCCCTCCTGAATGAAAGCTTCGAGATCGACACCCCCTCGGAAGGCAGCGTCGTCAAAGGCAAGGTCATCGCCATCGAGGCGGGCCAGGCCATCATCGACGTGGGCTACAAGATGGAAGGCCGTGTCGACCTGAAAGAATTCGCGAACCCCGGCGAAGCCCCGACCCTCGCCGTTGGCGACGAGGTTGAAGTCTTCCTGCGTGCGGCTGAAAACGCCCGCGGCGAAGCCGTTATTTCGCGCGAGATGGCTCGCCGCGAAGAAGCCTGGGATCGTCTCGAGAAAGCCTATGCAGACGAAGAGCGCGTCGATGGCGCCATCTTCGGTCGCGTCAAGGGCGGCTTTACTGTTGATCTCGGCGGCGCTGTTGCGTTCCTTCCGGGCTCGCAGGTCGACGTGCGCCCCGTGCGCGATGCGGGCCCCCTCATGGGCCTCAAGCAGCCGTTCCAGATCCTCAAGATGGACCGTCGCCGTGGCAACATCGTTGTCTCGCGCCGTGCGATCCTTGAAGAGAGCCGCGCCGAGCAGCGCGCCGAAGTCATCGGCAACCTTACCGAAGGTCAGGCTGTTGATGGTGTAGTCAAGAACATCACCGAATACGGCGCCTTCGTTGATCTCGGCGGTGTTGACGGCCTTCTGCACGTCACCGACATGGCCTGGCGCCGCGTCAACCACCCGTCCGAGATCCTGTCGATCGGCGAGACCATCAAGGTTCAGGTCATCAAGATCAACAAGGAAACCCACCGCATCAGCCTTGGCATGAAACAGCTTCAGGCCGATCCGTGGGATGATGTCGAAGCCCGCTTCTCGCTGGGTTCGGTCCATCAGGGCCGCGTGACCAACATCACCGATTACGGCGCCTTCGTGGAGCTGGAAGCCGGTGTCGAAGGCCTCGTCCACGTTTCGGAAATGTCCTGGACCAAGAAGAACGTTCACCCCGGCAAGATCGTCTCGACGAGCCAGGAAGTGGAAGTCATGGTTCTCGAGATCGACAGCGCCAAGCGCCGTGTCTCGCTTGGCCTCAAGCAGACCCAGCGCAACCCGTGGGAAGTCTTCGCCGAGACCCACCCGGAAAACACCGAGGTCGAGGGCGAGGTCAAGAACATCACCGAATTCGGTCTGTTCGTCGGCCTGCCGGGCGATATCGACGGCATGGTTCACCTCTCCGATCTGTCGTGGGACGAGCGTGGCGAAGACGCGATCCAGAACTATCGCAAGGGCGACATGGTCAAGGCCAAGGTCACCGAGGTTGATGTCGAGAAAGAGCGTATCTCGCTCTCGATCAAAGCCATGGGTGGTGATCCCTATGCCGAAGCTATCGGCGGCGTGAAGCGTGGTTCGGTCATCACCGTCACCGTCACCAAGATCGAAGATGGCGGCGTCGAGGTCGAATACGAGGGCATGAAGTCGTTCATCCGTCGTTCGGACCTGAGCCGTGACCGTGCCGAGCAGCGCCCCGAGCGCTTCCAGGTTGGCGATCATGTCGACGTTCGCGTGACCAACATCGACAGCAAGACCCGCAAGCTCGGTCTGTCGATCAAGGCTCGCGAGATCGCCGAAGAGAAGGAAGCCGTTGAGCAGTATGGCTCGTCCGACTCGGGCGCCTCGCTCGGCGACATCCTCGGCGCCGCTCTCAAAGGCGACAAGTAAGTTTCGGACCATACCCGAAAAGGGCCCCGCAGCCGCAAGCTGCGGGGCCTTTCTTTTGCGAATCAGTGAAACGGGAAGGCAGGCGGGCGAAGCGGATTCGCCAAAACCTTCTCGAATTTTGCCGCTTGAAGCAGAAATGCCTTCGTCATCCCCCTCAAAAAGCACGAGAATTTCGATTTCGAGCGAGTAAAACTATGTCGCTCCAAGATTCTGGGTCTATAGTCATCCGATAAGCGGGGTTTACCCGCCGCAAGTGATTGCTGCCTCAGGGGGTGTTTGCTCATGATCAGGTCGGAACTGATCCAGATTATTGCCGACGAGAATCCGCATCTTTACCAGCGCGACGTCGAGCGAATTGTTAATACTATTTTCGAACAGATCACCGATGCCATGGCACGGGGAGACCGTGTTGAGCTTCGGGGCTTTGGTGCCTTTTCCGTGAAGAAGCGAGATGGTCGTGTCGGCCGGAATCCGCGCACGGGAGAGTCTGTGGACGTGGATGAGAAGCACGTTCCGTTCTTTAAGACAGGGAAGCTGTTGCGCGACCGCCTGAACGGTCAGTAATATCGCCCTTATGAAAACACTTCGTTATGCCTTCTGGGCCATCGTTGGGTTGTGCCTCATCATAGTGGGGGTCGCCAACCGCGACCTCGTGACCCTGCACGCCTTCCCCGAATTTCTGACGCGCGCTTTGGGCATTGCGCCTGCGGTCGAGTTGCCGCTGTTCGTCGCCATCTTCATCGGTGTCGGCCTTGGCCTTTTGATCGGTTTCCTGTGGGAATGGCTGCGCGAGCACAAGATGCGGGCCGAGGGCCGCGCCAAGGGACGTGAACTGGAGCAACTCAAGGCCGAGATGAGCCGGTTGCGGGATACGGATGGTGACGGCAAGGACGATGTCCTGCAGATCCTTGAGGCCAGCGAGAAGGCATGACCCGCGATATCCGAGTGAAAATCTGTGGGCTGACTGAGCAGCGCCACATCGAGGCGGCTGTTGCGGCGGGCGCTTCCTATGTGGGCCTCGTGTTCTTTTCGAAATCGCCGCGCAATCTGAGCATCGAACAGGCTCAGGCGCTCGCCATCGAGGTGCCGCCCGGGGTTGCCAAGGTGGGGCTGAGTGTTGACGCCGACAACGAGCTTCTTGACGCGATCACGGGCTCGGTGCCGCTCGATATGCTGCAGCTTCACGGCCATGAAAGCCCGGCCCGCGTGCGCGAGGTGCAGGCCCGCTATGGCCTGCCGGTGATGAAGGCCGTGGGGATCGCGGATCGTGCTGACCTGGTGACGCTACAGGATTATTGGCAGGTGGCGGATCAGATCCTGATCGACGCCAAGCCACCCAAGGATGCGCCTTTGCCGGGCGGCAATGGGCTGAGTTTTGACTGGACCCTGCTGGCCGATCGCCGCTGGCCTTGCCCTTGGATGCTCGCGGGGGGGCTGACGGCCGGGAATGTGGCCGAGGCGATCGGGTTGACGAAGGCGCGGCAGGTTGATGTGTCGTCGGGTGTCGAGAGTGCGCCCGGAGTGAAGGACGCAGGCCTGATCGAGGCCTTCATCAAGGCGGCCAAGGCCGTCTGAGGGGCGCTGCCCCTCTGGGCCTGCGGCCCATTCACCCCGGAGTATTTCAGAGCCAAAAGAAGGCCTGCGGCATTCCGCTTGGGCCTTGGGTCTTTACCGGATGCTGGCTTGGGGGTAGGGGAGGTGGGTCAATTCGGAGGCTCCAATGGCGAACGACCTTTTCAATTCCTTCATGCGCGGCCCGGACGAGAACGGGCGGTTTGGCGATTTCGGCGGGCGGTTTGTTTCCGAGACCCTGATGCCGCTGATCCTTGATCTTGAGGCGGAGTATGAGAAGGCCAAGACCGACGCGAGTTTTTGGGCGGAGATGGATGATCTCTGGGCCAATTATGTGGGTCGTCCGAGCCCCTTGTATCATGCCGAGCGGCTGACCGAGCATCTGGGCGGCGCAAAGATTTACATGAAGCGTGATGAGCTCAACCATACCGGCGCGCACAAGATCAACAACGTGTTGGGCCAGATCATCCTTGCCCGCCGCATGGGCAAGACGCGGATCATCGCCGAAACCGGCGCCGGCCAGCATGGCGTGGCCACGGCGACGGTTTGCGCCAAGTTCGGCCTCAAGTGCATCGTCTACATGGGCGCGCATGACGTCGAGCGGCAGGCGCCCAACGTGTTCAGGATGCGCCTTTTGGGGGCGACCGTCATTCCGGTAACCTCGGGGCGCGGCACGCTCAAGGACGCGATGAACGATGCGCTGCGCGACTGGGTGACCAACGTGCGCGACACGTTTTATTGCATCGGCACCGTGGCCGGCCCGCACCCCTATCCGGCTATGGTTCGTGATTTCCAGTCGATCATCGGCAAGGAAGCCAAGGAACAGATGATGAAGGCCGAGGGGCGGCTGCCGGATACGATCATCGCCGCGATCGGCGGGGGTTCGAACGCCATGGGCCTGTTCTTCCCGTTCCTCGATGACGAGAGCGTACGGATCATCGGCGTTGAGGCCGGGGGCAAGGGCGTCAATGAGAAGATGGAGCACTGTGCCTCGCTGACCGGCGGGCGGCCGGGTGTGTTGCATGGCAACCGGACCTATCTATTGCAGGATGATGACGGGCAGATCCTTGAAGGCTTTTCGATCTCGGCGGGCCTTGATTATCCGGGCATCGGCCCCGAGCACGCCTGGCTGCATGATGTGGGCCGGGCGGAGTATGTCTCGATCACCGACAAGGAGGCGCTCGAGGCGTTTCAGCTCTGCTGTGAGCTTGAGGGAATCATTCCCGCGCTCGAGCCGAGCCATGCTTTGGCGCATGTCATGAAAATTGCGCCGACTTTGCCGAAGGATCACCTGATCTGCATGAATATGTGCGGGCGCGGCGACAAAGATATCTTTACCGTCGCCAAACACCTCGGATTTGATATGAAAATCTGAGGGTTAGACAAATCGAAATGATGGCCGCGGACACAACTCCGCGGCCATTTCTCGTTATAAACCAAGGTTTATGAGGATAGCGCGAAGGTTTAGCAGGGGAATCCTAAACCTCAGGTCAATGGTGGGAGGGGCTATTTCCCGGCTCAATTGCCCCGACGCACTTCTGTTGCGGCACAAACCTACGAGCACTCAACGAAAGGACCCCCCACCGATGCGCAAACTAATGTTGACCACCACCGCCCTTCTGGGCCTGAACGCAGGCGCCGCTTATGCCTATATGGATGCTGACGCGATCGTCGCCTATTTCACGGATGTGAACCCGTCGAAGATCGAGATTGCACGAGGCGTCGGTACGACCAAGGTCGAAGTGACGACGGCGACCGGCAAGATCGAAGTGATTTTCGACGATCTGACCGACCTTGAACTCTATCGTGAAGAGAAGGATGCGGCAGGCAACAAGATTCTGGAAATTGGTGATTCATCATTCGAAGACGCTTTCGATCACGATGATGATCGGGACGAAGTTGAAGATGATGACGACGAAGATGATGACGACGAAGATGATGATCACGACGATGATCACGACGATGAGGACGATGATCACGACGATGAAGACGATGAAGATGACGACGAGGAAGATGACGACTAAGTTGAACTTAGTTGTTATCGCAAATCCGTCGCGGCGGCTCTGACCGGCAGAAGGACATGATGCGCATTTCGATTGCCACTTTTGCACTGGTAGCCGGCCTCACATTGGGGCCGGTTGCTGCGCTGGCGCAGGACGATATCTTCAACATAGACGAGGTCGAGTTCATCGACGTGGGAATCAAGGATCTGCAAGTTCAGATCGTTTGGCAACTGGTCGAACAGGGGTTCTATGAATTCGAGATTTCACGAACCCTGCTCGGCCGGGTGCGGATTGTCGCGATCAGCAAGGATTTCTGGCGCGAGATCGTTTTCAATCCCTACAACGGTGAGCTGTTGAGAGACTATTTCGAGCCGCTTTCGGATGGGCGCTCTGTCAGCATTCGGATTCCAAAGCTTTTTTCTGCGAAGGATGACGATGACGACAAAGATCGCAGCGGCAGCAATTCGGGCAGCGGATCGTCGAATAGTGGATCGAGCCACGACGATGAACCGGACGAAGAAGATGAACCGGACGAGGAAGATGAGCCGGACGAGGAAGATGAGCCGGACGACGACCCTGAGCACGACTGACTGACCTCAAGCCGCAAGGCCGCAAGTGACACCACGACGACTGATTGCAATTGCCCTGTTCGCCCAGACACTGAGCGCGATGTTCTTTTTCGGGAACATTGTGTCGTCGACCTTTGGATTCGCGCCGATCAACTGGCAGATCAGCGAATATATCGAGATGGGCGCGGCTGGCGGTCTGATCCTCGGGGTGGTGCTCGGGGCAGTCATGTTGCGTCACACAACCCGGGAAAACGAGCGGATGACCCGACAGTTGCGCGCAGCCTCAACCGCGTTCCGAGAGCTTCTGGAAGAGCGTTTCGACGAATGGGGTTTGACGGCCGCCGAACGGGATGTCGCGCTATTTGCGATCAAGGGGCTTTCGACCCAGGAAATCGCGTCCTTGAGGTCGACCTCGGAGGGAACGGTCAAGGCGCAGACCAACGCCATCTATAGAAAGGCTGGGGTCACTGGTCGGCCGCAGCTTCTGAGCGTCTTTATCGACGATCTGATGGATGAAGACGCGCTGAAGCGTGCAAGTCAGACGGCGTAGAGCCTTAGAACGTCAAGCGGAACAACATCGAGCGCACGCGCATGTGTTGCCTTCAGGCTCACCTTCGGCGCGCATCCTTCGTCGTGGGCCTGCAGGAAACGGGCGGCGCAGAGGCACCATTTGTCGCCGGGCTTGAGGCCGGGAAAGCCCCATTCGGGCTTGGGGGTCGAGAGGTCGTTGCCGACATATTTTGAATAGGCAAGGAATTCGGCCGTCATCACCGCACAGACCGTGTGGCTGCCTCTGTCCTGATCGCAGGTGTCGCAGGCCCCGTTGCGGAAATAGCCGGTGAGGGGATCGCTTGAGCAGGCGATCAGCGGCTCGCCAAGAACGTTGACGGATGGGTCGATCTTCATGGGGGTGCTCCTGTCGGGTGCCGCCAGTCTAGACCGGCCCGGCCCAATCAATCCAGCGTCCGTGAAAGTCGATCCGGCCCAACGCAAGGGTTTCACCCGGGGGCCAGAGGTGCAGGGTCATGGCTGCGCCGGGGCTTTGGCCATCGGTTTCCATGCCGAACCATGCAAGCGGGCTTTCCAGTGTCGCATTGGCGCCTGCCTCGCGGATGAGCCGCTCGCCCCGCTCCTGCGCCGCGCGGGGGAAATATTGCCAGGTGATCGTTGAATAGATGAGGCGGGTTTGGCCGGGTTTCGGGGCGAGGCGCATGGTAAGCCAGTCAATCGCGTCACCCTTTACAGGCGGCGCCTCTACCGCGCCGATTGCAGCTTCGGTCAGGGCGATCCGCTCAGGCTGGTCGGGCCAGAGATAGGCGAGGAGGCGCAAGCGGCCCATTTCGCTTCGGGCGTCGATGGGATTGAGATCGACGCCCGCCCGCTCTGAGACCTTGGGCGTCGCTGGCAGATGTAGAGGGCCGCGCCAGTCGGGGCGAAGGGTCAGGACGGCATCCTTGGGGCCAAACCTCTGGCCGCCTGCTTCGAGGGCGAACCTGTCCCAATTCAAATTGAGGCCGGCACTGGCGCCAAGCTCCATGATGCTCAGCGGCAGGCCGAAGCGCGCATCGAGAAGATGCCCTACGGCGATCAGACAGGCTGCCCGGCGGACTTCGTTGGTCTGGGGCGGGCTGTCGATCCAGCGGTCGATGAAGGCGGCTTCCGAGGCAAGCGCATTGGAAACCTCATTCCAGAGTGCCTCATCGTCCGGCCGGTGGGGCGGGTAGACCTGTGCCAGCCCCGTGTGCCCCTGCAGCTTCAGGGCGTGAAGCGCACCGGCAAGCCGCAGCGGAACGCTGTCGCCCCTCGGGCCGAGGTCGCCCTGCCAGCCGAACAGGCGATCGGTGAGGGGCGTGCCAGGTTCAAGCCTTTCGGACAGAAGGGAGCAAAGCCGCTGCATGAAAGGCGAGCCGAGATCGGCGCAGGCTTCGGCCTGAAACCGCAGTGCCTCGCGCAGACGCTCGGTCATCTGAACCTGTCGACGAGTTTTTGCAGGGGCGAGCGGGTATCTTCGGCTGGCTGTGGGTCTGGCTCTGGTGCCGGTTCGGGCTTCTTCTGGGTGCCCGTCGAGGAACGGGGCGGGGCGGTTCTCAAGGATACCGCATTTAGGAATTTCGGGCCTTCCCCATCGGCCAAGGCCGCCGCCCCATCACTGATGCCGCGCAGGAGATCGTCGAGCCAGTCGGCATCCGCCTTGGCGAAATCCGCAAGAACATAGCCCGCCACGCGGTTCTTGTCGCCCGGATGGCCGATGCCGAGGCGCACCCGGTCATAGGCCTCGCCGATATGGGCATGGATCGAGCGCAGGCCGTTGTGCCCCGCGTGCCCGCCGCCTGTCTTGAGGCGGCATTTGCCGGGGGCAAGGTCGAGCTCGTCGTGGAAAACGATCACGTCCGAAGGCTCTAGCTTGTGAAAGCGCATCGCCTCGCCGACCGACTGGCCAGAGAGGTTCATGAAGGTCTCGGGCTTGAGAAGGATCACCTTCTCGCGCCCGAGGCGGCCTTCGGAAATCACACCCTGAAATTTGGACCGCCACGGGCCAAAGCCATGATCGGCCGCGATCCGGTCGACGGCCATATATCCGATGTTGTGGCGGTTTCCGGCATATTTGGCCCCCGGATTGCCAAGGCCGACAAAGAGTTTCATGGCGCGACCTTAGGCGATGCCGCAGCGCGGAGCCAGAGCCGGAAAAGCAAACGGGGCCCGAAGGCCCCGCGCTATTTTCCAGAAGCGGCGCGAGGATTACTCCTCGGTGGCTTCTTCCTCTTCGTCGCCAGCTTCGTTCTCGGCCGAACGCAGGCCCGACGGGGCCGAAATGTTGGCGATGACGAAGTTACGCTCGACGGTCGGCTTGCAGCCTTCCGGCAGGGTGATGTCACCGATGTGGATGACATCGCCAACTTCACGGCCGGTCAGATCGACAACGATGCTCGCCGGGATATCGCCGGCCAGAACGTTAAGTTCGACTTCCGGGCGCACAACGGTCAGAACGCCGCCCTTGCGGATGCCGGGAGCTGCGCGCTCGTTGGCGAAGTCAACGTGAATGAAGAGGTTCACGCGGCTGGTGCGCTTGAGACGCATGAAGTCGACGTGGGTCGGCAGGTCTTTGACAACATCGCGCTGAACGCCGCGGCAGATCACGCGCACGTCGTCCTGACCGTCAACCTTGAGGTTGAACAGGGTCGACATGAAGCGGCCGGCGCGAAGGCGCTGCAGGAGCTTGTTGAAATCGAGGTTGATCGGGAGCGGATCAGCGCCGCCACCGTAAACAATGCCAGGTACGTCGCCATTACGGCGAGCTTGACGAGCGGCCCCCTTGCCTGTCCCCGTCCGTACCGTGGCGTGAAGATCGGGGATCTCACGAGCCATGGTTTTCTCCATAAGGTTATGGGCCGCCCTCCAAGGGTGTGCGGCCCGGATGAGTTGGGGGCTATAGGGGGGAATCCGCCGCTTGGGAAGGGCAAAAGTGGCACAGTTGGCCGATTCTTCGGGTGCCTTGCGGTTGCCGCCGCCGGAAGAAGCATTGCCATGCCTGCTTGGGCCTGCCAAGCATCGCGGATGTCTGTAATCAGCGCCCTTCGCACCACCGCCCGGCCCTCGGCCGCTTTCGTCATCATTGGCCTCTACTGGGGCACGATGGCGGCGCATTATCCGGTGTTCAAGGAACGGCTCGGGGTTGATGACGCGACCTTCGGGCTTCTTCTCCTCGGTTCAGCCTTGGGCCTTGTCTCGTCCATGTGGCTCGCTCCGAGGATCGACCGGGCGCTGGGCGCGCGGGCGATGCAGGTCGCGGCGCTGGCTTTCGTGGCGGTGTTCGTTCTGCCGACGCTGGCGACAACGCCGATTGGCTTCGCTTTGTCGATGCTGGCGCTGGGCAGTGCATCGGGCCTTCTCGACGTGGTGATGAACGCGCGGGTGAGCGAGTTGGAGGCCCTGCATCGCCGCCCCTTGATGAACGCCAGCCACGCGATGTTTTCGCTGGCCTATGCGGTTGCCGCGGTTTTCGCAGGGGTCATGCGCGAAAGCCGGGTTGATCCGACACTGACCTTCGGCCTCATCGCCCTCGCTTGCCTTGGCATCGCGCTTTGGCTGCGGTTGGCGCCGGCCCGAGGCGAGGGCGAGGAGCAAAACGCCAGCGGCAGCTATCCCCTCGTGCCCATTCTGATTTGCGGCGGTGTGGTTCTGGTGGCCTTCATGTCGGAGGCGACCGTCGAGGCGTGGTCGGCGCTGCACGTCGAGCGGACGCTCAATGGCGGCGCGGTCCAGGGTGCGCTCGGCCCTGCGATGCTGGGCGCGACGATGGCCTTTGGCCGCTTCTCGGGGCAAGTGGTCTCGGAACGGTTGCGCGATGTGACGGTGATCCTCTTCGCGGCGACCCTCTCGGCCAGTGGCGCGCTCATTGCCGCCGCCGCACCGACCCCTGCCGTTGCCTACCTCGGCTTCGGGATTCTCGGCCTTGGCGTCTCGGTGATCGGCCCGATCGGTCTGGCCATTGTCGGGCGGCTTGTGCCCGGGCGGATGCGGACCGAGGCGATCAGCCGCGTTGCCGTGATGGGCTTTTCCGGCTTCTTCCTCGCGCCTGTCCTGATGGGGCAACTGAGCCAGATGTTCGGCTTGCGGGTTGCCTTTGCGTCGGTCGCCGCGCTTCTGCTGATCGCGGTGCCCTTGGCGCTGGCCGCTGGCCGCCTCGAGGCGCGGCGCTGATTACTGCCAGACGCCCTCGAACCCTTCGGGCACCAGAAGAATGTCACGATCAAGCGTGGTCACATCGCGCCGCCCGCACAGTGCCATCGAGATATCCAGCTCGCGTTGCAAGACCTCGAGCGTCTTGGCGACGCCCGCCTCGCCCATCGCACCAAGGCCATGCAGATAGGCGCGGCCGATCATCGTCCCTTTCGCTCCCATGGCGAGGGCCTTGAGGATATCCTGCCCCGAACGGATGCCGCTATCGAGCCAGACTTCGGTCTTGCATCCGACAGCCTCGACAATTGCGGGCAAAGCGCGGATCGACGAGATCGCGCCATCAAGCTGCCGCCCGCCGTGGTTCGACACGACAATCGCATCGGCCCCGATCTCGACCGCCTTCTTGGCGTCCTCTACATCGAGAATACCCTTGAGGATCACCTTGCCGCCCCACTTTTCCTTCAGCTTGGCGACCATGCTCCAATCGAGTTTGGGCTCGAATTGTTCGTGGGTCCAGGTGTTGAGCGAGCTGAGGTTCGTCACGTTCTTGGCGTGGCCCGCGATGTTGCGGAACGTGTATTTCCCCGAGGTGGCGATGCCGAGGGTCCAGCGCCATTTTGTGCCATAATCCCAGATCATCCGCGGGGTCAGTTTCGGCGGTGCACTGAGCTTGTTCTTCAGATCCTTGTGCCGCTGGCCGAGGATTTGCAGATCAAGCGTGATGACAAGCGCCGAGACGCCGGCGTTCCTGGCCCGCTGGATCAGGTTGTCGACATACTCCTCGTCGCGCATGACGTAGAGCTGGAACCAGAACGGCTCTTTGGTCTGCGCCCGCACGTCCTCGATCGAGCAGATCGACATGGTCGACAAGGTGAAGGGCACGCCGAATTTCTCGGCGGCGCGGGCGGCCTTGATCTCGCCGTTGGCGTTCTGCATCCCGCACATGCCCACGGGGGCCAGCGCCACCGGCAGGTTGACCTTCTGGCCGAGCATCGTGCTTGCGGTCGTCCGGTTCGACATATCGACGGCCACGCGCTGGCGCAGGCGGATCTGTTCGAAATCGGTGGTGTTCTCGCGAAAGGTTTGCTCGGTCCAGCTGCCGGATTCCGCATAGTCATAAAACATCTTGGGCGTCCGCCGTTTGTGCAGGCGCTTTAGGTCGTAGATGTTGGTAATGACGGGCATATTGGCCTCCAAACAGCTTAAATTGGTTAAGTTCCCATACCAATAGGCATAGGTTCAGGCAAGAGGGCGCGTCCATCTGGCGCGGAGGAAGCTTGCACCTCTTTGCCCTGCACCGTAAGAGCGCTCGAAACGTTGCCGGAGGCTATCAGATGGGTTTCAAGATGGGGATCGTGGGTCTGCCGAATGTCGGCAAGTCGACCCTCTTCAACGCGCTGACCAAGACGGCAGCGGCGCAGGCGGCCAATTTCCCGTTCTGCACCATCGAGCCCAACGTGGGCGAGGTGGCCGTGCCTGACGCGCGGCTCGACAAGCTGGCCGAGATCGCAGGATCGAAGCAGATCATCCCGACCCGCATGACCTTTGTCGATATCGCGGGCCTCGTGAAGGGCGCGTCCAAGGGCGAGGGCCTTGGCAACCAGTTTCTCGCAAATATCCGCGAATGCGACGCCATCGCCCACGTCCTGCGCTGTTTCGAGGATGACGATATCACCCATGTCGAGGGCCGCGTCGATCCGGTGCAGGATGCCGAGACGATTGAGACCGAGCTGATGCTGGCCGATCTTGAATCGGTCGAGCGGCGCTTGCAGAACCTCTCGCGCAAGGTCCGCGGCGGCGACAAGGAAGCGGTCGAGCAAGAGCGCCTCTTGCAGGCCGCCCAAGCCGCGCTCGAAGAGGGCCGCCCGGCCCGCACCGTTCCGGTCTCGGACGAGGATCGCAAATCCTGGCGGATGCTGCAGCTTTTGACGGCCAAGCCCGTGCTCTATGTCTGCAACGTCGAAGAGGCCTCGGCCGCTTCGGGCAATTCCCAATCCGCCCGCGTGGCCGAGATGGCCGCCGCGCAAGGCAATTCGCATGTGGTGATTTCCGCTCGCATCGAGGAAGAGATCAGCCAGCTCGAGCCCGAAGAGGCCGAGATGTTCCTTGAGGAAATGGGCCTTGAAGAGGCCGGCCTCGATCGCCTGATCCGGGCGGGCTATGCCCTTCTGCACCTGCAGACCTATTTCACCGTGGGCCCCAAAGAGGCCCGCGCCTGGACCATCAAGGAAGGCACGGCAGCACCGGCCGCTGCCGGCGTCATCCACGGCGATTTCGAGCGCGGCTTCATTCGCGCCGAGACCATCGCCTATGACGACTACGTCGCCCTCGGCGGCGAGGGCGGCGCCAAGGAGGCCGGCAAGATGCGTGCGGAAGGCAAGACCTATGTCGTCAAGGACGGCGACGTGATGCACTTCCTCTTCAATACCTGAGGCCCGGCCGGGAGCAGGCGGTTCGGCCGGCGCTGTCCCGCTGCGCCAGTCTGCAAAATTGCCCGCATTCCCCCCTTGCCCCCCTTCGAGCCTGCCGCTAAACGGGTCGGCGGAGTGGTGGCCGAGTGGTCGAAGGCACACCCCTGCTAAGGGTGCAGGCGGGAAACCGTCTCGAGGGTTCGAATCCCTTCCACTCCGCCACCTACACTTGCCGAAACCGAAGATGGGCCCTCGCGTGGCCCTTTTTTCTTTTGGTTCAAAGGGGTTTAGTCAAGGTGACCGCCCTTCAGAGACTGCCAAAACGGTCAAAATCGGTCTCTGAACCGCATTTGTCTCTAATCGACCGCCCTAGGCCTCCAGAAGGACGCTTTAAAAATAGTGTTCAATTACAGTTATTTGTCGATTTGGGGCGAGCGTCCTTTTCGAAAGTGTAACCGATAGCAAAATACGTTTCGAATCCGAGGGACGGGCGTAGGACGGTCGGAAGTTTGAATTCAGAGCGGGTTCAAATACGGCTGAGTTCCAAACACGTCCCCGCGCCGAGCTGCTCGCTCCAGTTCATAGGCCGCTGCGGATGTTTCGACGAGGGCATAGGCGTATTCCAGATGGTCATGGATAAACGTTTTGGTACGCGTATCGAGGGTTAACCGACCGCTCTCGAACAGTGGAAGCTCTTCAGCCGTCAGCGAGGGAATTACAAAGCGGTTGGCCACATAGACACAAAACTGATCGCCCGACAGCCGACCGCTTGCGTGGCTGTTAAGCCTGGTGACAAGCCCGTATTTCTTGGGGGAAGCCTTCGCCTTTGTATCGATCTCGCGGCCCGACATGCCGCAATAGATGAGCTCACTGTCCTTCCAAATCGCATAGACGCCAGCAGCGACAGCGGGGATCGCAGGATTTGGCCAGTCGGCAAACGGAAAGCGAGGGCTGAATTGATTGCTGTCCATCTCAATATTTCTGCTTGTCAGGAATGACGCCGCGCACACCACCGCGCGGTTCAGCTACATCGCCCTTTCGGCGTGGGATTAGATGAACATGTACGTGAAAAATGGTTTGCCCGGCTTCAGAACCAGCGTTGATACCGACGTTGAAGCCTGACACCGTGGGGTCGGCGGTCATGATCTGCTTGCGTTGATCCCGGAGCAGCGACTGGATCGCGTTCAACTCGGGCTGATAAAGATCGAAGTAATCAGCCACATGCCGCTTCGGGATGATCAGTGTATGAAACGGCGTAACTGGAAAGCCGTCGCGTATGGCGTAGCACAACTCGTTCTCAGCGATGATCCTGCCACTGTCGATGCCACAGAATAAGCAGTCGGTTTCACGTTCCTTGTAGGTCTCGAGCACACCGCGGAAATCTGTATCATCCCGATCCCGCTTATTCGTATTGCACGTCACGCAAAGCGCTTGGAAGTTGCTCAAGTCGTCGCTGCCGCCTTTCGCGCGCGGCAGGATGTGGTCGACATGAAGCGCTGCGTGTTCTTCATGGGCGCCGCAAAGTTCGCAGCGATATTTGGCCCGCTTGAGCACCTCGTACCTTACGGAGCCGGGCACATACCCATCTGAAATGCTTCGATGCCCCCAAATGCCGTCACCGCGTTGGTTGATGTAATCGGTAAGGCGTTGCTGGCAGAGGTCAACGAGGGCACCGGTTTCCTCCTCGGTTAGATGGCCAGAGGTGAGCTTATACCCTGTAATTCGGCGCCCATCTTTGATTGGCTCAATAACGCCATTTTGCGTGAGAACCTTGCCCACCATATTTTTTGTGCGGATTTCGTAGTATTCGACCTGTGAGCGGTCGTAACTCAGGAGGGCTTTGGCAACGTCCTCGGTGGAAGCCGTTCCACCATTTTCCAGCAGTACGCGAAGCATGACCGGCTGATAGACATGCGACATCCGCATCTGCGCGCGGATGTAGGCTTCAAGCTGCTGATAGGTAAGGTTTGCACTCATGGCCAAGAAATGGCCGAAAAACGGGAAAAAATCTAGCCTTTCTGGTGATTTGGTGGGGCCAACGTTTGTCCAAACACTACGCCCGCCTGGTCCGCCCAAGGCAAGCCCGCACAATCTGACAGCTGCATCATGGTCACGGCAGACACCTCCCGCCGAAACACCAGGCGTTTCAAGACCTCAGGCGCGAGGTAGGCCAGGCGCAGCTGCCTGCTGACATGGCGCTCGGCGAGGTTCACAGCGATTGCCAGGTCGCGCACTGTTCCGAACTCACCCGCCTCCATCCGCCGCCGCCAGGCCCAGGCGCGGCCAATGGCGCGCAGAATATGCGGATCTTGGGTGTTGTCCTCGCTGGGCAAGTAATCAGCGGGCGGCAGGATTTTGGGCCGCCCGTTCTTTTTGCGCACATTGAGAGGAACGAAGACTTGAATGGTGTCGGGCGCAGCCATCACTCTGCGGCCTCCAGCTGGCGCGGAACCATCATGTCCCGCATGACGCCCGCAATGCCGTCGGTGCGCATGTCGATGACGAGGCCTTCAGCGGTCACTGTGACGCGCCTGATAAGCAGCTGAATGATGCGGGCCTGCTCGCCCGGAAAGAGCTGATCCCAAAGATTGGGGAAGTGTTGGAGGGCTTCGATTGCATCCTTCTCCGAGATGTCGTCGCTGTCCAGCGCGGCAATAACCTGCGCCGTGGTTTCCGGCGTTCGCAGGACACGGCGGATTTCTTTGATGACGGCAGCCTCGGCAGTGTCGGCCGGCAAGCGCCTCGGGATGCCATCCTCGGGCGTTTCCCTGTTCTTGAGAAGGTCCATGGAGACATAGTAGCGATACCGACGCGTGCCTTTCTTCGTGCTGGAGGGGGTCATGGCTGCGCCGGTGGCAGCGAAGAGCAATCCCTTGAGCAGCGCAGGCGTTTGCGTCCGACTGTTGTTCGCCCGCTTGCGGGGACTTTCCCCCATAATGTCATGCACCTGTTCCCAGAGCCGCGCGTCGATAATGGCCTCGTGTTCCCCGGGATAGGACTTGCCTTTGTGGACGGCTTCACCGCGGTAGACGCGATTGTTCAGCAGGCGATATAGGTAGCCCTTATCGATCAGCGCGCCTTGTTTGCTGCGGAACCCATCGTTGCGCAGTTCGCGGGCCAGAACGGTGGCAGAGCCTACCTCAACAAAGCGCTCAAACACCATGCGGACCTTGGCGGCTTCCTCTTCATTCGGGACCAGCTTGCGGTCGACGACATCATAGCCGAGAGGCACATAGCCTCCCATCCACATGCCTTTCATGCGCGAGGCCTTCACCTTGTCACGGATGCGCTCGGCGGTGACCTCACGCTCGAACTGGGCGAAGCTGAGCAGGATATTCAGCGTCAGTCGTCCCATCGACGTGGTCGTATTGAAGGACTGCGTCACCGAGACGAAGGTGACGCCATTGCGGTCAAAGACCTCTACCAGCTTGGAAAAGTCCATCAGAGAGCGCGACAGACGGTCGATTTTGTAGACGACCACCACATCCACGAGGCCGTCCTCGATATCGGCCAGCAACTGCTTCAGCCCGGGGCGTTCCAAAGTGCCGCCGGAGATGCCGCCATCATCATATTGATCGCGTACCAAGGCCCAGCCCTCGGACTTCTGGCTGGCGATGTAGGCCTCGCAGGCTTCCCGTTGGGCATGCAGGCTGTTGAACTCCTGCTCGAGCCCTTCCTCGCTCGACTTGCGGGTATAAATGGCGCAGCGCAGGCGGCGGGCGGGTTTTGCAGCCACGTCCTTCATGCTTCACCTCGCTTCCGCTCGCGCAGCCCAAAGAAGCGATAGCCGTTCCAGCGTGTGCCGGTGATGGCGCGGGCAACAGCCGAGAGCGATTGGTAGCGCTGCCCACCCCAATCGAAGCCGTCTTTCAGCACGGTAACAGTGTGGGCGACGCCATCCCATTCGCGGATGAGCTTGGTGCCCACTACAG